>Ga0307445_10002300_pt1 | contig 10545 bp, 8 predicted proteins | sample SalMarSW160330MG_FD_202147 | JGI IMG/M metagenome (GOLD analysis project Ga0307445, IMG submission 202147) | Salt marsh sediment microbial communities from the Plum Island Ecosystem LTER, Massachusetts, United States - SW1603-30 | ecosystem: Environmental > Aquatic > Marine > Intertidal zone >...
TCAACAACGACTATGGCAAGGGTCTGGCAGAGACATTCAAGAGCACCTTTGAGAGCCTTGGTGGCCAGGTGCTGGCGATGGTCGCTTATGAGGAGAATAAGCCCTCGTATCGTGGTGAGGTGGACAGACTCTTGTCCAAGAATCCCCAGGCAATCGTTATGATCAGCTACCCGGTAGATGGCAACAAGCAGATCGTGGAAGCGGTTGAGGCAGGATACCAAGGCAGTTTCCTGATGACAGACGGGATGAAGGGCGAAGGAGTTGCGCCTGGGCCTGGCTGTTCATCGGCGGGAAATCCCGGACCGCTCGAAGGCGCATACGGCACTGTTGCATCCGGCGGTTTCAAATCCGCCGAATTCGAGGCAGCATATGACGCAGGCGGATACGGGCCGAGCACAATTCCTTACTACGATAAGGCGTACGATGCGGTAATGCTGATTGCGCTTGCCATTGTCAGAGCGGGAGAAGCAACAGGACCGGCGATCCGCGACAACCTGCGGGCAGTCGCGAACGCACCTGGAGAGGTTGTCTTCTTCGACGAATGGGAGAAGGCAGTTTCGCTCCTACAACAAGGCAAGGAGATCAATTACCAAGGTGCCGCTGGGGCGGTCGATTTCAAGGATACCGGAGATGTAGAAGGGAACATCGAGATCTGGAAGGTCGAGGGATGCAAGGTTGTCAAGGTTATGGTCGTTCCCGGTTAGGGAGAGGGAATCAAACCGCAATTAAGGAATAGCAGAGCCATCCTTAATCCTCCTGTAGCTCGGGGGTAGCCTTAGCAGGCTGCCCCCTTTTTCTGGTGATCTTGCCGTTTTGGGGGTGGGAACAGGTGGCCGTCCCGCGTAACGACTCGCGTGGAGAGATCTTCCAATGGGGCTGTGATACCGGACAGTATGACGCAAGTCCATCTTTGTGAGGCACTGCAGGGTGATTCGTGCCATGCACTTCAGTTTAGGTTCTTCTTAGGGCTTTCGCGCGACAACAGCCCTTGCGGGCGCCAGAGGAGGATCACTTCCAACAGCACCCCAATAATGATGACGCGAAGTGACGCGGCCTGAGTGGCGGAGAAAGGAAAGTATCCGGTCAGAAAGTCGGTTCCCGCCCAGACGCCCCACACAAGGAAGCTTCCCAGAATTGCGCCTCTGTTGTTCCCGCTTCCTCCGAGGATCAACATCACCCATACGAGAAATGTCCCGTAGAGAGGCGTAAACGAAGCAGGCGAAATGAAACGAGCGTAGTACGCATATAAGCCACCGCCGATTCCCATGATCATTGCACCGAGCACGAGGGACTGCAGTTTGAAAGAGAAAGTGTTCTTGCCCGACATGGATGCGGCATCCTCATCCTCCCTAATCGCCTTCAATACCCGTCCCCACGGAGAGCGCACCAGTCGTTCTACAATGAGATAGAGAATCAACAGAATGGCGAGCACCAGTAAGAGATAGAACCAGTTATAGGATTTTGCGATCAGGGATTCCACCCATGGCGGCAATCCCGGGTGGCCGCTCAGAAAACTCGAGACACCCGAGCGGATCGGGCCATAGAGAGGGGAAGGAATCTGCTGCAACCCCCACACGCCATTGGTGAGCCACGCCTCGTTCTTAAGCACCAGCCTGACGGTTTCCGCAATGCCGATTGTTGCTATCGCAAGGTAATCCGCTCGCAGACGAAGCGTCGGAATGCCGATCAGGAAAGCGACGATCCCGCAGACTATGGCAGCTGCCAGCAGACCGACAATGAACGGGAGCCCGAATCCGCCGAAGATTCGCCCGTCCCACGCGCTCGGTGGAGGACCGGAGACAAGCGCCGCCGCATACGCACCCAGGGCGTAGAAGCCGGCAATCCCAATATTGAATAGACCGGTGTATCCCCACTGGATGTTCAATCCGAGCGAAAGGATCCCGTAGGTTCCTGCGGTGATTGCGAAGAAGACGACGTAATTGAGTATCCCGACGAATGTATCCATTACCGCCTCTTTCCCAACAATCCAGTCGGCCTTACGAGTAGCATGAGGATCATGATTATGAAAGCTACTGCCGGTTTGTATCCCGTGGAGATGAACGCGGTCGAGACTTCTTCGCTGATTCCGATAGCCATCCCTCCCACGATCGCCCCATATGGATTGCCGATGCCGCCCAGGACGACGGCGGCAAAGATCGACAGCAGCATCTGCCAGCCCAATTCCGGAGTAACAAACTTGTTCTCGATTCCAGCGAGAATCCCGGCTGTAGCGGCCAGCATCCCGCCGATCACCCATGTCCACAGGATAACTCGGTTGGTGTTGATACCTGTTACGCGGGCAAGCGCACTATTGTCCGCCATCGCCCGCATTGCCTTCCCCATCTTTGTGTACTTGAGGAAAGTGTGCAGGAGCACAACGAGAAGGACCGCCACAAGGATAATGAATACCTGGTCCGGTTTGATCCTGATTCCAAGGCCGGGAACTACCACCGCAATCTGAATCTTCTCAATGTAGTAGTGCGGCTGCGGTCCCCAGAAGAACTGGATGATGTTCCTCAGCGCCAAGGCCACTCCAATCGACGACATCATTAGGATGACCGGTGATGAACGGCGTAGCCGTTTGAAGAGGACGCGATCGATCAGTACCACAGCAACCGCCGTCAGCCCTATGGCGACTATGCAGGCAAGCACGAACCCGAAGCCGAAAGAGAGTGCTCCAAAGGGATGGTCGGCGATTCCCCAGGAGGCGAACAAAGTGAATACGCCAAGGGCAATATAGGCACCGAGTGCCATCATGTCGCCGTAGGCAAAGTTGGAGAAGCCAAGAATGCTGTAGGTGAGTGATACGCCGATCCCTCCCAAGGTGAGGATGCTGCCGGAGATGACGCCGTAGACCAACAGCTGTGGAATCCGTGCTAGTATGTCCATTGTGATTCTCTACCCACCGAGGTAGAGCTGCCCGACCTCCTCGTTGGCGAGTAGATTACGGCCTGTGTCTTCGAGTCGATTCCGGCCTCCGGCTAGGACATATCCACGGTCAGAAAGTCGCAATGATTCCTTAGCGTTTTGCTCCACGATTAGCAGGGCTACCCCGCTCTCGTTAATGGCGGTGATCCGGTCGAAGATAGTCGCTGTCAGATTGGGAGCGAGTGCAGCGGATGGTTCATCGAGCATCAGGAGTCGCGGATTGAGCATCAAGGCGCGGCCCATTGCCACCATCTGGCATTCTCCGCCGCTCATCTTTCCCACCCGTTGCTTCCTGCGAGCCCTCAAGATTGGGAAGAGGTCATAGACCTCCTCCATGCGGCAAGTGCAATCGGTGGTGACAATGAATGCGCCCATCTCCAAATTCTCGTGCACGGTAAGAGAAGTGAAGACATTCTCCACTTGTGGGACGTACGCCATCCCACGGCGCACAATCCGGTCGGGAGGGAGGCATGTGATGTCTTCCTCGGCAAACGTGATCCTCCCCGCGGTGGCCTTGAGCAAGCCGAAAATCGTCTTCATCAGGGTGGACTTACCGGCGCCGTTTGGGCCGATGATCGTGACGATCTCGCCTTCTCTCACCTCAATGGAGACGTCGTGGAGAATTTCCATGCCTCCGTACCCACTCGTGACGTCTTCAGTCTTCAACAGTGACATACTGCCCTCCAAGATACGCGTCGAGTACCTCCTGATTCTTCTGGACCTCGTGTGGCGTTCCCTCCGCGAGCTTTCTCCCCTCGCTCATTACGATCACTGGATTGCAGAGGCGCATTACGAAGTCCATATCGTGTTCGATCAGCAGGAATGTCATCTTCTTCTCGACGCACAGGCATTGAATGGATTCGGCCAATTGCTTCAGCAGGGTTCGGTTCACACCGGCCCCCGGCTCGTCGAGCAGTATGAGATGCGGCGAGATCATCATCGTCTTGGCCAACTCGAGTAGTTTCTTCTGACCGCCGGAAAGCCTTCCGGCGTATTCATTCGCCAACTTGGAAAGACCGAGAAAATCGAGAACCTCATGCGCCATGTCGTTGATCGTGGCCTCTTGCCTCCTCACATCCCGCCGTCGGAGGAATGGATTCCAGATCCGCTCGCCGAGTTGTCCGGTCGGCACGAGCATGAGATTCTCAAGCACTGTCATTTCCTTCCATTCACGCGGGATCTGAAAAGTCCTGGCGATCCCTTTCCTAAAGACACGGTGAGGACATAGTCCTGTGATCTCCTCTGCATGGAGATGAACGGTTCCTCTGTCCGGCTTGAAGAATCCGGTGAGAAGATTGAACACGGTCGTTTTTCCGGCACCATTTGGGCCGATCAATCCGGTGATCGTTCCTTCACCGACAGAAAACGAACACCCATTCACCGCGAGCAAGCCACCAAACCGCTTTGCGAGATCCTTCACAACAAGCACTCTCGTATACCTCACTTCGAAAGAAAAAACCGACAAGCCTCTCGGCTTTCGGTTTCCGGGTTTTAGCGGCACGCGCCCGGCGCCACTAAATAACCCACACAAACATCATAAAGTAGTCGCAGAAACGACTGCCGTCCGTTCTCACCTCCAAGAGATTGTTGCGTGTCATTACTTCCTCCCTGCAACCGATCCTAACAGAGGCGATACGAGTTGTCAATTGCTTGTGGCAAATAATCGCAGATGAGCGGTGCGCCGCAGCGAGGCTATTCACTGAGGGAGGGCAATGGGTGACTTGCCTCTAGTCGCTGCCGAGTGAGAAATCGGTCACACCGTCCCCGCCTTGCTGCGCCGGGGCGGAGCCGTACGTAGAAATGAATGAGCAGGAAGAGAGGTAATTCCTGATCGCAGCACGCAGTGCGCCTGTTCCCTTGCCGTGAAGGATGCTTCCATGCTTGACATCGCTCAAGAGTAGGCGGTCGAGATAGGACTCGACCTCACGCAGTGCTTCAGCGATTGTCATTCCGCGCACGTTCACCTGCAACGGTACGCTACCTATGTGCCTCCGATACTGTCGTGTGCGGGGAGCGGATGTCGGTTCACTCTTGCCGGTTGCCGGTTCGAGATCGCCGATATCGGTGGAGAGACGGATCCCGGAGAGATCGATCGTCACTTTCCCGTGCGGTGCGAGGTGTGCGATGCGGCCATCGGCGTCGACGCTCCTCACGTGTATGGCCTGGCCAACGTGGAGTGCATCTTGATTGAGTCGCTGAGACTCGGTGTGGTCGGCGTTTGCCGACGTCTTCTCACTGAGGGCGTCACGCATTTCCGCCAGCTTGTTGTAAGTCTCTCGCAGCGACTCGGGCGCTCGCTCGGCATTCGTACGTGCCAGCAGCTGTTCGACTTCAAGCTGACTCTGGCGCAGATACGTGTCGAGCTTCTTGACGCGTTCGGAAAGCGTCTCTTCCTTGTCGCGTTCGAATGCTTGTGTCTTCTCTTGATACTCGCGTTTCATTCGTTCTATCTCAGCAAGCTCGCGTTCCGATCGTTGACGATGATCCAGCATCAACTGGCGCTCTCGCTGCAGTTCCTCAATGATGTCCTCGGCTCGGATCTCACCCTGCGAGAGAAACGATCGCGCTCTTTCCACCAACTGCGCTGACAAGCCGAGCTGATGGGCGATAACAAACGCGTTGCTCTTGCCGGGAACCCCCTCGATGACGCGGAAGGTGGGAGACAGTGTTTGAACGTCGAACTCCATTGAAGCCGTCTTTACCGCCGGGTGACGAATGGCGAAGAACTTGAGCGGTGTGAGATGTGTGGAGATGGCGACGAGCGCATCGCTTTCGATGAGCGCCTCTATTATCGCCAGTCCGAGAGCAGCCCCTTCCTGCGGATCGGTTCCCGCGCCAAGTTCATCAAGGAGAATGAGGGAATTGGCATCGGCGGCCTCCAGAATTGAGATAATGTTCTTCATGTGAGCCGAAAATGTTGACAGATTCTGCGATATCGATTGCTCGTCCCCGATGTCTGTCCTGACCTTGGCGACGAGCGGAAGTTCCGAATCGGGGGAGGCGGGGATGGGGATGATCGCCTGCGTCATAAGGGCAAATAGGCCGATCGTCTTCAAGGTGACTGTCTTTCCCCCGGTATTGGGCCCCGTGATCACCGTCATGCGCATCTTCCCCCCTACCGACAGGGAGATTGGGACGGCTCGATCCATGTTCAACAATGGATGGCGGGCGTGTCTGAGAGAAATGCGCGATGTCAGATGTGGAAAGTTGCAGCGATTGGCGATGGCGTAGGCGGCGCGTGCGAACAAGGAGTCAATGTGGGCGAGGATCGCGCGGTTGCGCAACAGTGCTGATCGTTGCTCTTTCACCGCTGCTGTCAGTTCCCGCAGGATGCGTAGCCGTTCGTCGTGGATGTCGCTTTCCAACTGAACGAGATTATTGTTGTCGGAGACGAGTGCGCTTGGCTCGGCGTACAGCGTCTGCCCGGTTGCGGAACGATCGTGCACAATGGCTTCCATTTGACCGACGGCGCCGCTTTTGATTGGAATCACCAGACGCCCGGAGCGTCGCGTTATCACAGGCTCGCTCATCAGCCCGGGATTGTGATCGATTAGCGAACGCAGCTTCTTCTCGACGCGAGTCTCGAGTGTGCGGTGACGGCCGGTCAGATCCCGCAGGGTCGAGGATGCATCATCACGCACGCTGCCGTCCGCGTCGAGTGCCTGGCGGATGCGTCTGGCGAGGGTGTCGGTTTCAGAGAGCCGTTCTGCGTATTGTCGGAGACGAGAGACCTCTTCATCCGAAGACAGTCGTACGCGGACCTGTTGTGTGGCGTCGATCGTTTGCAGCACAAGTAGCAACGATGTGCCATCGAGGAATGCTTGTTCCTCAGCGCGCCCGAGCAAGATAGAGATATCTTCCGCCAAGGCGAGCGAGAAACGGCCGTGTCGATCAAGGAAAGCAACGGCTTCCTGCACCTCGGACATGCCTTGCTCGATGGTGTCCCTGTCGGTGAGGATGTCGAGAAGATCGATCGCTTCGCAGCCAAGTGATGAAGAGGCGTACCCCTTCACCAAATCCTTCAGCCGGTCGAACTCCAAATCAGCGATCGCCTTACTGTTGGCAACGGCCATTGGATCACGGCCCCTCCTTCGATAAGGGCCTCCCTCCTGAGAGAAGGTGCGCGGCGGTGGCGACCATGCGGGCGATGAGCGAATCTACGGGCTCGATCTTGTCAATCATGCCCGATATCTGTCCGGCCATGAGAGATCCTGTGTCTATGTCGCCGTCGTACACTGCACGGCGCAGCCCGCCCACGGCGAGTGTTTCGAACTCGTCCCGCGTCCGGTTTTCTTCCTCATAGCGGGCGAACTGCTTAGTCATCTTGTTCGTCAGTGTGCGCACTGGCGCCCCGATGCTCCTCCCGGTGACGATTGTTCCCCGCTCGTTGGCCCCCAGTATCGCGTGTTTGAAATTATCGTGCACCAGCGCTTCCTCTGTGGCCAGGAAACGCGTGCCCATTTGTATCCCTTCCGCTCCGAGCATGATAGCGGCGGCAAGGCCTCGTCCGTCAGCAATCCCGCCGGCGGCGACAACGGGTATTGACACAGCATCGACGACCTGGGGGACAAGAACCATCGTTGTTACCTCGCCGACGTGACCTCCCGATTCCGTTCCCTCGGCGATGATCCCGTCGGCGCCTGCGCGCTCCACCCGTCGTGCGAGTGAGACTGCTGGCACTACCGGAAACACTTTTATCCCGGCCGATTTCAATCGCGGAATGTACGGAGCAGGATTCCCCGCACCCGTGGCGACCATCGTTACGCGTTCTTTGAGCACTACCTCCAATTGCGCTTCGATGTTCGCATCCATCAGCATGAGATTGACGCCGAACGGAAGGTCGGTACGTTGGCGCACCTCGGCGATCTCCTGCGATAGAACTTCCGGCGTCATCCCGCCCGAGCCGATTATGCCAAAACCACCGGCGGCTGACACTGCGGCGACAAGCTGCGCGCGTGATACATGTGCCATGCCGCCCAGGAAAATCGGATATGTGATTCCAAGCGCGCTGCAGATCCGGTTCTCTCCAAACAGATTTGTCTCCTGTGACAACGTCGCCTCCATGGATGTCAACTTGTGGGTACGGCACGAACACCGGATGTGTCCGAATACGTCACGATTCAACGCAACTACGCCAGGGTGACAGCCGCGTCCCTATCTCTCATTGATGCCGAGTTCCGACAACGCCTCTTGCATCTGCTCTTCCGACAGAGCGCCGTGATGCCACTTCGGCTTGTTCTCCATGAACGAGACGCCCTTGCCGAGAATGTTGTGGCAAGCGAGTAGCGTCGGCCTTCCCGATCCTTGATCGGCTATGAACGATTCGAACGAGGCGATTATCGCTTCGTAATCGTGGCCGTCGATGTCGTGCACAATCCAGCCGAAATCACGGAACTTCGCGGCAAGGTCACCAACGTTCATTACCCGCGCCGTGTATCCGTCGATCTGACAACCGTTCCAGTCAAGGATCGCGCATAGATTGTCCACGCGATGATGGGCGGCTGCGGTAGCTGCCTCCCATGGCTGGCCTTCCTGGCACTCTGCGTCGGATATCGAGCAGTAGATGTGTGCCCCATTCCCTGACAGCCGCGCCGCCAATGCCATTCCCACTGCTACAGAGAGGCCGTTACCAAGCGAGCCGCTTGACATCTCCACCCCGGGGATTCCCCATGCGGTCGATGGATGTCCCTGCAAGAGCGCTCCCAGTTTTCGTAGGTGCCACAGCTCCTCACGCGGGAAATAGCCCTGATCGGCGAGAATGGCATACAGGATCGGGCACGTGTGCCCGTTCGACAATAGGAACCGGTCTCGTTCCGGTAGATCCGGGTTCTGCGGGTCGTGTCTCAGGAATCGATAATAGAGAACAGTTAGAACATCGGCCATACCCATTGCCCCGCCCGGGTGACCGGAATTGGCGTTCGTTACCATCTGTAGGACGTCACCCCGCAGATCGTTCGCCTTCTTCTTCAGGGCTGAAACATCCATCAAATCCTCCTTCGTCCCAGGGTCGCCTTAAGGGGGCGCACATGTGGCATCAGCGATGATACCCACTCTTGTGGGCTAATTGTAGCCGATGCGTAATTCGGCTAGCGTGCACCCCAGTCGGTGAATGCCCGTTTCCCTTCCGTCGTGATGAATGCCCAGTGCATCAGTGCATTGGAGTCGTTCTGGAATGTTTCGCCGTGGTCCGAGAGGAAGACTTTGACCGCATCAAGAAGCTCCAGCAGCTTCTCCCGCGTCGGAGCAGCGAATGCCGTCTTGATCTGCTCCAACAACGACTTATCGATGCCGAGAATGACCAGTTCTTCTTGGGACCAGTGAGTTGTCGCCGGCCATGACTTCATGACAAGAAACAGAAGCTTGATCAGAGCGGCCAGCGCGCTTCCATAGAGGAGATCTAGGTTCAAGCCGTTGCTGCGTTCGCTGGTCTTGCGTGCCCGGCCAAGGGCGAACAAGAATTCGAGATAGTGTACGCGCATGCGAACGCGGCGCACGTCGGGCGACAGCTGTGCGAGGTGCTCGATAACTGCACCCAATCTGTATTCGGGATCGTGCAGAACGACCGCATGTTGATACGGATAGTGGAACAAATCCTGGTATGAAGTCGTGAGAGCGAGGAATTCACTCATCGGCCGCAGGTAGAATTCGTGATCGACGCGTCGCGGCGGGCCGTCATCGATGACGAAAACATGCTTCTCTTCGTCAGGAAGGGAGGAATACGTTTCGTCTTCGACTATTACTTCGATATCGTAGTCGGAGAGTTGATCACGAAACGGTCGGGTAGAAGAGCCGAGTACGTATATGCCTATGACGCCCGCTTTCGTCAGATAGGGTTTGATCAATTCGCGTGCGCGTTCCATCAATATTGCCTCCCGTGTGCGGACTATCGAAGCGAGAAACAGCGGAAAGAAAGAATGGTGGGTGGTACAGGACTCGAACCTGTGGCCTCATGCACGTCAAGCATGCGCTCTCCCAGCTGAGCTAACCACCCAGATCTTATCGGAAGGCGGCGAGCGGATTCGAACCGCTGAATCAGGGATTTGCAGTCCCTTGCCTTTCCACTTGGCTACGCCGCCAAGCAGTACGAATTATATGGGCTCAATCAACCCCAGTCAATAAACGGGAGAGGTTCGCAGAAACGTTAATGCCTCAAGGCGACGAGATAGGTGAAGTCGCTGCCGTCATCGTCGATCGTCACCCGCGCACCGAGATCTTTCTCGCAGCGCTTGGCGATCTCCTCAGGGGCGGTGGTGAACTTGAGCCCGTCTTTGCGACCACTGGCAAGGTGTGAGAAGACGATGCCACTGCGGCAGGCGGAGAAGGCGTTGGCGAGGATCGCCATCATCGCGGATGCTGGATCCGCCCCGATCGGGTAGCCGAGGACGCTCAGAATGTAGCCGCTGTCAAAGCTGCCGGTATCGAGGGGCTGTTCAAGGATATCTCGCCGCTCAAACGACAGGTCTCCCCTATCTCGATGCCGAGCCATCGCATCGTTCACCATGCGGGGACTGACGTCTATGCCGTGGTATTGCGCATAAGGGAGCTCGTGTTCGTCGAAAAACAAGGCCAGGTGCCCCAGGCCGCAACCGAGGTCGAGGACGCTCCCTTCGGGAGGGA
>Ga0307445_10002308_pt1 | contig 10520 bp, 5 predicted proteins | sample SalMarSW160330MG_FD_202147 | JGI IMG/M metagenome (GOLD analysis project Ga0307445, IMG submission 202147) | Salt marsh sediment microbial communities from the Plum Island Ecosystem LTER, Massachusetts, United States - SW1603-30 | ecosystem: Environmental > Aquatic > Marine > Intertidal zone >...
CACAATCGCGGGGCGTCCCGAGGTTGTGGCGGAATCCGCTTTTGCCGCGATCCAATGCGCCGCCGAGCGGATTGACCTGCGCCTTCACCAGGGCGTCCACCCGCGCATCGGCGCGACCGATGTTGTGCCGTTTATCCCGATCCAGGAAATCTCCATGGAAGCCTGCGCGGCGCTTGCCCGCACCCTCGGCCGCCGGGTCGGCGAGGAACTCGGCCTGCCCGTTTATCTCTACGGGGAAGCCGCAGCCCGGCCCGAACGAAAAAACCTGTCCGCTATCCGCAAGGGAGAATTCGAAGGGCTGACTGCGTCGGTCGGCATCGATCCGTCCTATCAGCCGGATTTCGGACCTGCCCGTTTGGGGCCGGCGGGCGCCACGGCGATCGGTGCGCGCGGCCCGCTGATCGCCTTCAACATTTACTTGAAAACCAAAGCGCTCGGGATTGCCCGCGAGATCGCCCGGCGGATCCGTGCGTCGTCCGGCGGCCTCCCTGCGCTCCAGGCCATGGGCGTGATCGCCGGCGGACGCGCGCAAGTCTCGATGAACCTGACCGATTACACGCAGACCTCGGTCCCGCAAGCCTACGGCGCAGTGTCCGCCGAAGCCGGACGGCTGGGCGCAGCGGTAGATTGTTCGGAAATAATCGGCCTGATTCCTCAGGCTGCCTGCCGCGGTTGGTGTGCGGCGGACGTCCGCCTGGAAGATTTTTCCGAGAGCCGAATACTCGAATGGCGGCTGCGGCAGCTCGGTTTGATCGGGAAAGAAGAGTGAGGGGAATTCGAGATTGCTATGTATGCAAATGACACGGAATTTTTGGGTTTCTTTGATTGGCTGAACATGGAAAACACATTGGAATGATCCGCAACATCCGCTGTTTCCGCGCAATCCGCGTACAATACTAATTGTCGGCGGCACACCATACCTCATGACCCGCAAGCGTCCATTCCCCCATGCCGTTCGTCCTTCCGCGCGACCCGGCCCGTATGCCGCCCGGTCGAAAAAACCGCTCGGCCTCCCCACGCGCGGAAAAACCGCCCCCAACCGACTGCGCCCGACGGATACCTACCTCGCCCTGTGCCACGCGGAATTCCTGCGCACCCTGCCCGGCTTGTATGTGGATTTGGGGTATGGGGAGACCCCCCGGACAACACTGGAATCCGCCGCGCGCCTGCGGCGGTTGAATCCGGATCAAGAGTTCCTGGGAGTGGAGATCGATCCAGCGCGGGTGGCGGCCGCGCAATACGCCGCCGGACCGGGGATGGCATTCCGTTTGGGAGGGTTCAATCTCCCGCTGCGCGGGGGCGAACGCGCGGCGCTCATCCGCGCAATGAACGTGCTGCGCCAATATCCGGAAAACGAATATCGCCCCGCGATCGAGATCCTGGCGCGGCACCTGTGCGAGGAAGGATTGCTCCTGGAAGGAACAAGTGATCCGACGGGGCGTGGAATGGCGTTCAACACCTACCGCAGGACCGGGGCGGAATTGACCTACGAAGGGTTGGTGTTTTTCGCGCGTCTGCGCCGCCCGTTTGGCCCGCGGGAACTGCAGGCCGTGCTTCCGAAGAACCTCATTCATCACGCCGAGCCGGGCGGTCCGCTGGACCGCTTTTTCGGCGATTGGGAAGCCTGCTGGCGGCGCGCCGTCCGCCGCGCCCCGCAAAATCCGCGCCACGGTTTTCTTCTGGCTGCGCAGGATCTGGCCGCGGATTTCGGATACCCGGTTGATCCGCGCGCGATTCTCCTGGCGCGCGGGTTTCTCCGCCTGACATCGATCCCCGGGAATACGCGGGATCAGCCTTCCCTTTTTGCAGAGGATGCCTGAAGCGGATTAAGTTCCATCTATTCACCTTGGCAGGGGTTGAAAAAGGCTGGGCTGTCATGGCGAGCCCTGCCCCGGCTCCGCCGTGGCGGGGTCAGGGGAGCGAAGCGGCGAAGCAATCTCCATTTATTTCCAAAGGAGGAGATTGCTTCGCTCCCGGAGCTTACCCTGAGCGCAGCGAAGGGGTCGCTCTCAATGACACCTGTTTCTTCCTTTTTCACCACTCTGCTAAAAAAAAAGCGGCTCGAAGAGCCGCTTTGGAAATGCACGAAAGCGCCCGCCTTACCGCTTCTTCCCCCGCACGGATTTGGTTTTGCGCTCGCGGGCCATTTCTCTTTCCATTTTTTTCCGGAATTTCACCGCCGTTTCGATGGCCGCTTTTTTCGAGGGGAAGAGGTGGATGTAAAACCGTTTATTGTGTACCTTCCCCTTCAGTTTGTAATACACGCTGACAACCGGCATGACCGTCCGGCCTTTGTTGCCCTTGGTATACGTGACGCTGACGCCGTTATACCCGGTCCGGTTGTTGCTCTGCGGGCGGGCTCGGTACGGCGCACGATTCCGGCGCGGCTTGGCTGTTGTTTTCTTGTTCATCTTTCACCTCGTTGGTTGAATCCATTTTTTATTTTCGAGAATCCCTTCCCGCACCACAAGCGTGGTGAAGCGAGCGCCATGCCGAATTGCCCCTCAACACCTCAATTCTACGGCTGAAAAAAAAGAAGGCCGGGGATTCCCCCGGCCTTCTTTATTCCGCAACCGTTTTAGGTGCGGCCGGTTCTTCGACCGCTTCCTCCTCCGGCCGGTACCCCGTTCCGGCCGGGATGAGTTTGCCGATGATAACGTTTTCCTTCAACCCAAGGAGCGGATCGACCTTTCCTTCGATCGCCGCTCCGGCCAACACCTTGATCGTGTGCTGGAAGGAAGACGCGGAAAGGAAGGAATCGGTGGAAAGCGAAGCTTTGGTTACTCCTAGAAGGACCGGTGCCGCCGTGGCAGGTTGTTTGCTTTCCGAAAGCAGCGTTTCGTTGATATCCTGCAGGCGGAACCGTTCCACCAGTTCGCCCGGCAGGAAGGTCGTATCGCCGGGGCGGACCACCTGAACCTTGGCCAGCATCTTGCGCAGGACCACTTCGAAGTGCTTGTCGTTGATGTTCTGCCCCTGGGCGCGGTACACCTTCTGAATCTCCGTCAGCAGGTACAGTTGGCAGGCTTCTCGTCCCGAAATGCGCAGGATCCGGTGCGGATTGAGGGAGCCCTCGGTCAGATTCTGGCCGGCTTCCACCCGCGAGTCTTCGGCGATAATCAGGCGCGCGCCGCTCGGGATCTCGTATTCGGCTTCTTCGCGGTTCTCGTAAGTGATGACCGCCTTGTGTTCGCGGATGCGCAGTTTGCCGGCATGCTCGGCGACGATTTCCGCATCGCCCCGCGTTGCCAGAACCGTCCCGGCTTCCACGGTGGTGTTTTCGTCTACTTTCAGGGACCAATTGCCCGGTACCTGGTACTCATCGCGCAAGACCTCGCTCGAAACGACCTTGACGGTGCGGTGTCCGGTTTCGGAGCGGTGGACTTCGACGATCCCGCCGATCTCGGTGACGATTGCCTCGCCCTTCGGCTTCTTGCGGGCTTCGAAGAGTTCTTCCACGCGCGGGAGGCCGGAGGTGATATCGCCGCCGGCCGCAACGCCGCCGGTATGGAAAGTCCGCAGCGTCAGCTGGGTGCCCGGTTCACCGATGGATTGCGCGGCGACGATGCCGACCGCGACGCCCATGTCCACCATGGCGCCGCGTCCCAGATCTATGCCATAGCACTTCTGGCACAGCCCGTGGCGCAGGGTGCAGGTGAGCGCGGACCGGACAACGACTTCCTCTAAACCGGAAGCCGAGATTTGTTTGGCCTGTTCCAGGCTGATGACGTCGTTACGGCCGACGATCAACTCGCCGGTGTTTGGTTCCACCACTTTCTGCGCGGTGATCCGGCCGAACAGGCGCGAATCAAAGGTCTGGCCCGCGACGTCATCCTTTCGCCGGATGTGGATCCCGTCTTCCGTACCGCAATCCACGTCCATGATGATCAGGTCCTGCGCCACATCCACCAACCGCCGGGTGAGGTAGCCGGCGTCGGCTGTGCGCAGCGCGGTGTCCGCCAAACCCTTACGGGCGCCGTGGGTCGAGATGAAGTATTCCAGCGCGGTCAGCCCGTCGCGGAAATTGGAGCGGATGGGCAGCGGGATGATGCGACCGGCCGGATCCGCCATCAGGCCGCGCATACCGGCCAGCTGGGAGATCGGGCCGAAACCGCCCTTGGTCGCTCCCGACATCGCCATGGTGCTGAGGTTTCCGGTCGGGTTCATGTGCCGGCGGACCGCGTCGGTGACATCGATCAGCGCTTTCTGCCACAGGTCGATGATGCGTTCGTTTTGTTCCTGTTCGGTCAGCAGGCCGCGGCGGAAATCCTTTTCCAGATCCGTCTGTTCTTCCAACGTACGGTCGACGATTTCCGCCTTTTCCGGCGGAACGGTGATGTCGGAAACCGCGATCGTCGTGCCGGAGCGCGTGGCGAAATGGAAACCGATCTCCTTGATCCGATCCACCACTTCGATGGTCGGCTCCGATCCCAATACCTGGTAGCACTGGGCGACCAATTTTTGCAGCGATCCTTTATCCAGGATCTGATTCACATAGCGCATATTTTCGGGGAGGATCATGTTGAAGAGCACCCGGCCGGCCGTGGTATGGATCAGTCGTTTCTGCGCGCGCGCGTAGCGCTCGCCCTTTTCACTGAACCAGGTCGCGGTGAGCAGGGAGACCGGGGTGTGCAAGCTGAGTTTTCCCAGGCGGTAGGCCAGCTCCACCTCTTCCATGCTGCTGAATTGGCTTCGCGCTTCCCCCGCCTGAGCCTCCAGCCGCGGATCGGTCAGGGTCAGGTAGTACACGCCCAGGACCATGTCCTTGGTCGGGCCGACGATCGGTTCGCCGTCGGCCGGTTTGAGCAGGTTCTTCGTGGAAAGCATGAGCGTACGCGCTTCCGTGACCGCTCGTTCGGAAAGCGGCACATGAACGGCCATCTGGTCGCCGTCGAAATCGGCGTTGAACGCGGCGCATACCAGCGGATGAATATGAATGGCTTTGCCCTCCACCAGCACCGGCTCGAAGGCCTGGATGCCCAGGCGGTGCAGCGTGGGCGCGCGGTTGAGCAGCACGGGACGGTCGCGGATCACTTCCTCCAGGACTTCCCATACCTCGGGCCGCTCGCGTTCGATAAACCGGCGCGCGCCCTTGACGTTGTTGGCGTAACCGTATGCCACGAGCTTGGCGATGACAAACGGCCGGTAGAGCTCGAGCGCCATGACCTTGGGCAGCCCGCACTGGTAGAGTTTGAGCTTGGGGCCGACCACGATCACCGAGCGCCCGGAATAATCCACGCGCTTGCCGAGCAGGTTGCGGCGGAAACGGCCCTTCTTGCCTTTAAGCATGTCGGAAAGCGATTTCAGCTCACGGCGGCCACGGCGGGAAAGGGCCTTGCCGCGCTGCGAGTTGTCAATCAGGGAATCGACCGCTTCCTGGAGCATGCGTTTTTCGTTGCGCACGATCACATCCGGCGCGCCGAGTTCAATAAGACGCTTGAGGCGGTTGTTGCGGTTGATCACCCGCCGGTAGAGGTCGTTGAGGTCGGAGGTGGCGAACCGGCCGCCGTCGAGCTGGACCATTGGCCGCAGTTCGGGCGGGATCACGGGCAGGACCGTCAGGATCATCCATTCCGGCCGGTTGTGCGAACGGCGGAATGCCTCGACCACCTTCAGCCGCTTCGAAGCCTTCTTCTTGCGTTGCTTGCTCTTGGTGGTGCGGACGTCCTTCCACAGCGTTTCGGATTCCTTATCCAGCTCCAGGTTGCGCAGGATTTCGTAGAACGCCTCGGCGCCCATTTCCGCCTTGAATACCTGTCCCCAGCGCGTTTTCAGTTCCCGGTAGCGGCTCTCGCCGATGAAGGAAAGCTTCTTGATCTCCATCAGCTCTTCGCGCTGCTGTAAAAGCGAATCGCGCGCTTCCTGGGTCTGGTCTTCCATCTGGCCGCGCAGCTGCGTGAGCGTCTCGTCGGCCTCGGCCTTTGCTTTTTCCTTGTCGAGTTTGATTTTGTCGATCGTCTTGTCGCGTTTTTCCTTCAGCTCGCTTTCGATCTCCTCCAGGCGCGTCTTGACCGCCTTCTGCAGGACGGTCAGGTGTTTGGAGGTGATGGTATCGCCCTTTTCGGCGATCGTCGTCGACGTGGCCGAAAATACGATCGCGACGCGGATGGTCGAGCCCTGCTTTTCCTTCAGCGACTGCTCCATCCGCTGGCCTTCCTTGATCAGCGGATCCAGCCGTTCGCTGACGTCCTCGGTGAATTTTTCCTTTGCGTTCAGGATCTTTCCGTCCAGATCGCCGATGCGCTTCTCAAGCTGCTGCTTGACCTGTTTGATCTTCTGGTTAATCTCGGCGCCTTGCTTGTCTTCCGTCTTGGAGAGTTCCTCGTCGAGCCGCTTAAGCGCCTTCTGGCGCGCGTCCTCGTCAACATGGGTAATCACGTACTGCGCAAAATACAGCACGCGGTCCAGGTTCCGCCGGCTGATATCGAGCAGAAGCCCCAGGTAGGATGGCACCCGGCGGGTGTACCAGACATGCGCAACCGGCGCCGCCAGTTCGATGTGCCCCATGCGTTCGCGGCGGACCGACGAACGGGTTACTTCCACGCCGCATTTATCGCAGACCACGCCGCGATGGCGCACGTTCTTATACTTTCCGCAATAGCATTGCCAATCCCGCGTCGGCCCGAAGATCGCCTCGCAGAACAGACCGTCCTTTTCAGGGCGCAGCCGGCGGTAGTTAATTGTCTCCGGCCGCGTGACTTCGCCGTAAGACCAGGAGCGGATCGTGTCGGGTGAGGCAAGGGTGACCTTGAGGGACGTAATACCTTTTGCTTCCACTATTCACTCTCCGGGATAGAAATCCGAGGATTGGTCCGAGAAAACCCCCTACCGGGTTAAAACAGGCAAAACAAGCGCATGGGGCATCGCCCACGCGCTTTAAGTTGGAATAATATCTTGGTTGCGGAATTATATCCTCGTGGGGAAAAATGGTCAAGGATAAGCTAAAACCCATCCAAAATGTCCTTTTTTTCGCATGATTATAAAATTTTCCAGCATTTTACGAGATGATGCCCGGCTCGGGCCGGCAGCAGGGAAAAGTGCAATTAAATATTGAAGGATTGGAAAACGTCGGCATCTTCCGTGTTGAGAAAAAACGCGCCCTCGGCCTCTTCAGGAAACGCGGCCTGCCGTAGCTTTTCGCGCAGGGATTCATGGGCGCCTTCCCCTGGAATGTGATCACTACCTGGTTTTTATATTTCCTCGAGACCGAACGCTACTACACCGAAACCTAACGCCTGCCGACCATGGTGCCGGTGATCCTGATCCCGGCAGGTGGATATCTTCTCGGCACCGGTGGGCGTCATCGCCGTCCGCTGCAGCATGCACACGTTCCTTCGGGTTTTTTGCCCGGTAGTCTGGGCCTTCTGCACACTGGTACGGGTCGGCATAGTGCGCCTCATCCCTGAAGATATCCCAACGCTCCGGCAGCAGATGCGTTAGCGCGCAGTACCTGGCCGCCGGCACGCCCCCGGGCAACCCGGCCGCCCGACAACCGCCTCACGGCGGGAACACTCTCGCGGCATGCGGCGTCCTACTGGATATCCGCATACGCATCCAGGAGGTGATCATGTCCGCCCGCCGCATCCTTCCATTGGTTCTGGTCCTCATCGGCATACTTCTGCTTTATGGCTGTGCCGCCGCGTCTCCCGTCGGCGAGGTCATGGATTTCTCGCCCGGCGGATTGCTTTCCGATAAACATTCCAATCAAGCCAACGCCAATGCCGCCGTCGGAGAAGTTTCACAGGCGGAAGACGGATTGTCTCCGCTCCCCACATCCGCCGCTCCCGCCACCGGGCAAGCCGCCGCCGGCGATCCGTCCGGACAGGCCGGCCAGGCCCCGCTGATCATCAAACAGGCGCAGATTCGCCTGCAGGTGAAGGATACCGATCAGGCGATCGACCGCTTGACGCAGATCGTTTCCGACACGCGCGGGTATATCGTCTCGAACCGGGTATGGTTCGAACAGGCCGGCACGGAAAGCTACAAGTACGCCACATATACCATCGGCGTGCCGGTGGATGCCTTCGAGGTCGCCTTGCGCCGTCTGCGCACCCTGGCGCTCAAGGTTGTCGATGAAACCGCCAGCGGCCAGGACGTAAGCGAGGAATACGTGGATCTTGAATCCCGCCTGCGCAACCTCGATGCCACGCGCGACCGCATCCGCGGCTTTCTGGATCAGGCCCAGACGGTCGAGGAATCCCTGCGCATCAACAACGAGCTGGCCGCGATCGAAGATCAAATCGAACAGGTTCAGGGCCGGATGCGCTTCCTCTCCAGCCGGGCCGCCTTTTCCACCATTACCATCCAATTGGATCCCGAACTCCCCGCCCCGCCGACGCCCACCCCAACGCCCGAACCCGTCCCCTACCAATGGAATCCCGGTGCAACATTCCAGAATGCGAGCGGGATGGCGGTCAAACTCGGGCAGTTCCTGGTCGACGCGTTCATCTATCTCGTGGTCTGGGTGCCGTTCGCGATCCCGCTGCTGATCGTTTGGTTCGTGTATAAAATCGTGACGCATAAACGGAAAACCTCGCAGGCACAATAAATTTCTCACCGCAGAGGCGCGGAGACCGCAGAGGGGAGGAAAGCCTCTGCGTCCCTGCGTCCCTGCGGGAATTTCTGGTTTATAATCGTAAAGAAAAGTATTTTCCCCAAAAAGTTACTTATTTATGGAAAAACCATGACGGCTATTCCCGCGCGGTCCAAATCCATCACCCGAATTCTCCTCACGGGGCTGACCGTGCTTGCGATCCTGGCCGCCCTCGGGTATCTGATCGCTTACGTGTATGTTGCCGCGCGACGGATGGCTTACCCGTATGAGTTGGAATGGATCGAGAGCGGGTTTGTCGCCCAGGTCGGACGAATCCTTGCCGGCCAAACCGTCTATGGACCCCCGAGCATCACGTTCACGCCCTTCCTGTACACCCCGTTGTTTTTTTATCTCTCCGCCGCAGCCGCAAAAATCGTCGGCGCCGGTTTCCTTCCGCTGCGGCTTGTTTCGGTACTATCCTCCCTGGTGGCGATACTCGGAATTCTCGCGCTCGTCTTCCGGCGCAGCCGCAATCTCGCGGCGGCATGCCTCGCCGCAGGACTCCTCGCCGCTTCCTATCGGATTACCGGCGCCTGGCTCGACGTCGGCCGGGTGGATTCACTCGCGATCGCCCTGCTCGTGCTGTTCTGCCTCGCGTTGCCCCCTGCGCCAAGCCGTTTCCGCTGGTTTACGGCGGGCCTGTTGGCCGGGCTGATGGTGCTGACCAAACAATCGATGGTGATCGCCGTGGCGCCGTTCTTCGCGGTTCACCTTATGCAGTACCGCGCCCGCGCACTCTGGATGGCGTCAGGGTTCCTGCTGCCGCTGGGCCTGACGGCGCTGTATCTCAACATTGCCAGTGAAGGATGGTTTTCCTTCTATACGATCGAGCTGCTGTGGCAGCAAACCGAGTGGCTGCCGCAGGATGTGATCGTTGGATTCTGGAAGACCGACATTCTGCGTCATTATTTTGTGTCGATGGGGATTGCCGCGGCGGGGCTGTTCCTGATCTTCCCCGAGCGGCGCAGGGAATTCTGGGAATGGCTGGCGCTGCTGGCGGGGGCACTGCTGTGTTCATTCCTGGCGCGCATCAAATCCGGCGGTTACGACAACGTCCTGCTGCCGGCGGTGACCATGATCGCAATACTGCTCGGGATCGGCTGGGCGCGGATCAGCAGCAGCCTGTTGAAAAATCCGACTGTCTTGCGGGATGCGGCGGGGATCGTGCTGACCGCCGCCGCTTTGTATCAGTTTTACCACCTCCGCTATAACCCCGCCGATCAGCTCCCGACCGCCCGCCACTATCAAACCGGCGAGGCATTCATCCACTACCTGGCGGAATTTCCAGGCACTGTGTACGTCCCGTATCATACCCAATATGCCATCCTGGCGGGGAAACCGGCCTATGCGCATCAGGCCGCGCTGTGGGACGTTCTGCGCGGCGAGGCGGACAACCGCGGAAAGCCGCTGCTCACCCATGAGATCGCGGAAGCCCTCCGCACCCGGCGATTCGATGCGGTCATCCTCGACGGGGACGGCCAGTGGAATTTCCTTAACGGTTTGGAGGATTTTTACACCCTGCAGGCGGAAACGCTTCCGCCGGACGATGAACCGACTCCTCTGACCGGGTGGCTGATCAGCCCGAGGTTGATATTTCTGCCGATGGCTGATTCTCAAAGCGCCATCCTGGCGCCGGCGGAAATTCTCAACCATCAACCCGAGGACAGATATTGGTATCGGTTCTTCCCGTACCTGACCGTCATGTAATTTTTCGTCATTACCTCTTTCACCAGTGATCGTCATTCCCGCGCCTGCCCTCGCGTTGTGCGCAGGTTCGGATTTGTCTTTGAACCTGCGCGCTCACGACTCGAGGGTGAACTTAGCGGGAATCCGCATCAAACTCTTTTGTGACTACTCTTATGACAATGAACGCCTGGATCCCCGCTTTGTACACGCGGGGATGATCCCTCGCTTTCCCTCGCTTCAC
>Ga0307445_10002315_pt1 | contig 10498 bp, 3 predicted proteins | sample SalMarSW160330MG_FD_202147 | JGI IMG/M metagenome (GOLD analysis project Ga0307445, IMG submission 202147) | Salt marsh sediment microbial communities from the Plum Island Ecosystem LTER, Massachusetts, United States - SW1603-30 | ecosystem: Environmental > Aquatic > Marine > Intertidal zone >...
CACCTGGATGACCTGGCCTCTTCCCGGCTCAGGTATGGTCACCATGAATTCGCCCCGGCTGGGATTCGGATAAAGGTTTATTTCCACAGCTTCCGGAACCTGCACGAGATCCGCCAAGGTGGCGGTATCCAGGATCAGGATTTTCCCCGATGAAGGTTCCCCGGCCTCATAGAACCATTCCCTGGACTGGAGGGTGATGACCAGGCTCTCCTCCCCTTCCGCCTGTTCATCCGGTTCGGGTGTGAGGGTTACAATGGTTTCCGGCAGGCCCCGGGGGATCGTGAAAAAGCCGGTAAGCTGGTTATGGAGGTCCTGAAGCCCGGCTTCTCCGGAAAGAGTGAAGGACACTTCCAGGTCGTCATCCAGTGGCCCGGTCCGGCTCAGGAGTATTTTTGCCGGCCGCATGCCTTCCTCCACGGCAAAGGTGTCGAGGATTTCCATGATAACCGTGCAGGATTCGAAATCCGTCACGAACATAACCGCGCTGTCCGGTTCGGCGATTTCGTAACCGCCCGAGGGTTGAATGAGGAGGACCAGCTGTTCTTCGCCCTCAGCCATATTGTCCATGAAAGGCGCGACCGGCAACTTTACTGAATACTCTCCGTCCCTGAATTTAACCTGTTCGGGAAGCAGAACCGTGAAATCGAAGATCGAGGCCGTACCACCCAGCTCAAGGGGAACTGTAAGTGAGCCGTCCGGGATGGTCCTGGAGAATTCGAAAACCCCTGGTTTTCTCCCCTGTTCCGATGCAAAAGGCTGGACGGCCTTGATGTTCACCCCGGGCAAGCCGCTGGTTGTAAGGTCATCGTCCGTGAGCCGGATCCGGACGGCATGGGGATCAGCCGGTTCATATCCGTCTCCGGGCAGCAGGGCCATGATGAAAACCTTATCAGGTTCGGTAACGTGATCGTTGAGTGGACTAAAACTGAGGGTTGCCGTGGATTCTCCGTCAGCCAGGAGGATCCTTCCGGTGTAATCCTCCCTGAAATCCGAGTTTAGGCAGCTCCCCCCGGTGTGGTAATAAACCGTCAGCCCGCCGGTGGTTGCATCCCTGGTCAGGGTTAGGGTTCTCGAAGAGGCTGAGTTTTCTGCAATGAGGGTATCCGAGGCTTCCAGCCTCACGGCGGGAAGACAGCCGGAGGCTAAGGTTGTGGCCTCTGCTGCGGTGGACCAGCCGGTCTCATTCAAAGCAAGGCTGATGTCCCTCGCCTTGACCCTGTAGGAACAGGCTATCCCGGAAGGGATGCCTGCGTCGGTGTAAGAGGGACTGTTTTGCCATCCGCTGGAATGTCCCGGTCCGGAAACGCATTCGAACGCATATTCCACCTCCCCTGAATCGGCGGCGATTTTTGCCTCCATGCGGATGCTGTGGCAACCGGCTGCCTGCGGTGGATCATGGAACTGCATCGGGTCGGGATAGGGAGCCTGGAAATCGCTGTCCACTGCCGAGTAAAGTCCCCATGCCTTGACGGCACCCGGATTCGCTGGCCAGTCCCATATCCTCACATATCCGTTCTTTTCCTCATAGACCAGTTCGGAATAGGGATAGGCGAAGCCCGTCATCTTCACCCCGGCGAAGGAAGCCTGTGCGTCCTCCACCTTGAAGAGCGGCTGCTCGGTTTCCTCCTTCTGCTGGGCGTAGATCCATGCCCCTAACAGTTCCGTGGCCCCGCCTTTTTTCGTATTGATCTTGATCTGCGCCTTTTCGGTTTTCAGTCCCAGTATCCAAACCGTCGCCCCGTTGCTGAGGATGTTGGTGACATCGCCCTGTTCGGTATTGATCTGTCGACCCCAGAAATGCTGATCCGGATTTTCGAGGACGATTCGTGAAACATAATCCTCTATGAACAGGTCCCCCGACCCGTAGCCGGTGACGTCTATCCCGGTGACGCTGCTGATCACGAGGGCACGGCTGGCCCGGTGTTCGATGGTCACATAATTGTAGATCCCGTCAAGCCGTTCGAAGATCACGGCTGGGGCGTCCCCCTCGTCGAAAATGAATTTCCCCGAACCGGTAAGCCTGGCCTCGCAGCCGATGATCCGTTCGACCGAACCGCGGATGTATACCGTCCCGTTGATCCGGTACTGGGCCGAGCTGCCCAAAATTGCAGGCAGGTAAACGGTTTTGGCACCGGGCTGGTCGATGGCATCCTGCAGGGCCTGCGTACAGTCCACGTTATTGTCCCCCACCGCCCCGAAATCGGTGATGTTCACCCAGTCTGCCGTATCGCCCCAGGCAATCTCCGGGGTTTCCTTTACGGGAAGGTTGAGGGACCTTCCCGTTGACGGGAACATGGAGTTTACCCCGTCCGAAGTATATTCCCAGATGGTTGTCTCCTTTGAACCGATCCCGTGGCCGGCATCGTTCTGTATGGTCATGCCGTAGTCCCCGGAGCTCAGGTTGCGGACGAACAGGACGCTCTTGTTGGTGATGCCGTTAGACCCGGACTCCCCTCCTTCTAGGACGGCATCCACCAGGGTCATCACGCCCTGGTTCAGGATTGCCTGAACGGAGTTGTTGCTTTTAAAATCCCGGATCGCGGAGACGACCCCTGAAGTTCCCCAGAAACCGGCAATGTTCTGGTTTTCCACCCTGATCTTTTCGAAAGTCATGGAATTGAAGGCCGCACTCATGACACCGTAATCGAACCCGTTCACATAAAGATCCTTAATATATCCAGGCCCGATCTCCCCGGTATAGGCCAGGTCAAGTCCCGCTACCCCCTGCCCGTCTTCCGAAACAATCCCGATGTGCCGCATGGTCCCCTGGTTGTTGCAGACAAACTGGATGCCGGCAGCGCCGGGATTTCCTGTCCCTGTGCTGACCGTAAGGTTGCGGATGGCATTCCGGAACCGCTGTGCCGGGGCGGTGCCCATCCAGATCACCCCTTTCCGGTTGTTGGGGTCCTGGAACCCGGGACAATCGTCTAGCAGCCTGATAATGGTACTGTCCCGGCTCTGGCCCTGAAGGATGACCCTTTTGTGGCAGGTTCCGCAGTCCGAGGTGGGGTGGTCCGTGGGACTGATCCGGATCGTCCCGGAAACATCGTAGATCCCGTTCGGGAAATAAACGATGTGGTTCGCATTTCCGGCAGCGGTCATGGCATCCAGGATGGCATCCAGGTCATCCAGCCCGTCACCGGGTATGGCCCCGTAATCGAGTACATTGTAGACACCTGCATCGGCCGGGAAAACAATGTTTACATCCTGTGCCACTGCAGTGGAATAAAGAAAAGGGATGGCGAAAAGTCCCCCTGTAAAAAACAGGCATCTGGAGAGAACGTATTTTAGCATGACATTCAATTCCTGGGGTTCAGCCTTCATGACAGGATCAATCGTCCCGTGACAGGATCAATAGCCCGGATTCTGAACCAGTTTTCTGTTCAGTATCAGCTGGTAGGCAGGGAGGGGCAATTTCTCCTGGTATTCCTGCAATCCCAGTATTTTTTCACAAAGGCCCATCCTCTTGGCATCAAAAAAACAATGGGTTTCGTAATAAAGTTCCTTTCGTCTTTCCCACCAGAGGAATTCCCAGAAATCATCCATGTTACTGAAATCCGCGGCCCTGTATATTTTATGAGGCTGTCCCTGGAAGGCGCGGTTGCGTACCTGCTCGATCAGGCTGAAGATCTCCGTGGCATTGGCATTGTAATCCTTTTTCGCCAGGGCTTCCGCCTTCAACAGGAGCATGTCTGCGAGCCGCAGCACCCACTGCGGGTAACTGTCGTAAACGAATCCATTGATAGCCCTTTTATCATACCCCAGCTTTCCAAGGTAAAGATCATCCCTTACAGGCGGGATGTAAATGCGGTTGATGTCCACATCCCTCCGGGTATCCCCGGCCTCGAAGGAGTTAAAAAATTCCCTGGTCGGCCTGTACCAGATCTGGGCGGGGACCGCCAGGGAGGCCGAATTGCTTCCGTCCTGCGGGTTGCCGTTGTTTGTAAAGTTGATCAGGAAGATTCCCTCCCTGCTGTCCTTGTTATCGACCATCATCAGATCGCCATAGAAAGGCTCCAGCTCATATTTTCCGCTGCCGATGACATCGCTTATCAGGTTGATGGCCCGGTCCAGGTCGTACAGGGGTTCGGGGGCCATCATCAGTACTTTTGCAAGAAGGGCCATGGCCGAATACCTGTCGGGCCTCGCCTCCCATTCACCCGGCCTCAGAACGCCGATGTTCGTCTCCGGCAGGTTTTCGATGCAATATTCCAGCTCATCGATAAGGAAGGCATAACATTCTTCCTCCGTGTTGCGCGGCGGGGATAGCTGGGCAGGCAGGTCCGTGATGAGCGGGATGCTTCCCCAGATCATGGTCATGATGTGGTAATGCAGGGCGCGCATGAACTTTGCTTCCGAAATGGCCGCGAGTTTCCTTGCAGGGTCCCGGAACGGCGTGATATCAATGAAAGCGAGAAAATTATTCGCCCTGGCAGCATGCGCCCAGAGTTCATTCCAGTGACCGTCAATGAACCCATTCTCAGGTGTGACCGATTTCTGCCAGTACTGGTTGGCCGCTGCATTGGCCGGTCCAGAGGTGCTGCCAGTGCCACTGGGGTCACCGTAATACTCCATTGTGAAATTAGTGATCCTCCACCAGGACCGTCCCCTGTAGACCATCACCAGGGCAGCTTCGGCATTGGCCTCCGACTCGAACAGTTTTTCGTCCACGATCGCATCGTAAGGAGTGAGACTCAGCTGGTCCTCAAAACAGGAGGCCAGAAAACTTGATAGCAGCAGGAAAAGGCTGCACTTAAAGAGGTAAGTTTTCATTTCTAAAAAATTATTTAGGTCATGTTGTTGAATTGACGTTCGTATCTTTTGCGATCAATAACCTGGATTCTGTTCCAGGTTTGGATTCAGGGTGAGATCGTAGCTGCTGTAAGGCAGAACTTCCTGGTATTCCTCCAGTCCCAGCATACTCTGGCAAAGGCCCATCCTTTTTGCATCAAAGAAACAGTGGGTTTCGTAGAACAATTCCTTTCTTCTTTCCCACCAGAGGAATTCCCAGAAATCATCCAGGCTTGCAAAATCTGCTGCCGAATATACCTTGTGGGCCTGTCCATGGAAGGCACGGTTGCGGACCTGCTCGACCAGGCTGAAGATCTCCGTTGCATTGGCATTGTAATCCTTTTTTGCCAGGGCTTCCGCCTTCAGCAGTAGTATGTCTGCCAGCCGGAGCACCCACTGGGGATAGCTGTCGCGGACGAATCCGTTAACGGCCCTCGGGTCGTATCCCAGTTTACCAAGGTAAAGATCATCCCGAACGGGCGGGATATAAATACGGTTGATGTTTACATCCCTTCGGGTATCACCATCCTCGAAAGAATCATAAAATTCCCTGGTCGGCCGGTACCAGATCTGGGCGGGAACGGCCAGGGATGCTGAATTGCTCCCGTCCTGGGGATTGTCGTTGTTGGTGAAATTGATCAGGAAGATGCCTTCCCTGCTGTCCTTATTATCGACCATCATCAGGTCACCGTAAAATCCCTCCAGTTCGTATTTTCCGCTTCCGATAACATCGTTGATAAGGGTAATTGCCCTGTCCAGGTCGTAGAGTTCACCCGGGGCCATCATCAATACCTTGGCCAGCAGTGCCTCAGCAGCATACTTGTCAGCCCTGGCTTCCCATTCCCCCGGCCTGAGCACGCCGATGTTGTTTTCCGGCAGATGCTGAATGGCAAATTCAAGTTCCCGGATGATGAAGGCATAGCATTCTTCTTTCGTATTCCTTGTCGGATGGAGCGGCACAGGGAAATCCGTTGCCAGCGGTATGCTGCCCCAGATCATGGTCATGTAATGAAAATACATGGCCCGCATGAATTTTGCTTCAGCCTGTGCAGCCAGTTTCCTGGCCGGATCACGAAATTCCGTGTCTTTCGCAAGGGCAAGGAAGTTATTCGACCGGGATGCGTGGTCCCATAGTTCTGAATACTGGCTCTGGATGACGTCATTCTGCGGATTAATAGATTTCTGCCAGAAGGCATTCGGCGCAGCCCTTGACGGTCCCGATGTACTGCCTGTGCCGGATGGATCCCCGTAGTATTCCCAGGAAAAGTTCCATATCCGCCACCAGCTTCGTCCCCGGTAAACCATCACCAGGGCAGCCTCGGCATTCTCTTCGGTCTTGAACAGTTCCGTATCAAGAAGCGCGTTATAGGGAGCCAGGTCAAGCTGATCCTCGAAGCAGGTAACCGTCATTAGAATAAGAAACAGTAAGGTGCATAACCTGATTGTCATAACCCTGTAGTTGATCTTATTAATATCCATTTCGTTGGTGTTTTACATCGTTCATAAAACATTCTAGAAATTCAGCCTGACCCCGGCGACAAATAATCTTGCCTGTGGAACACCTCCCATGTCGATTCCCTGGCTTCCATTCGTGGCTATTTCCGGGTCGTACATGCTGTAGTTGGTAATGGTGAGCAGGTTTTCCCCGGTGACGTAAACATGGGCCGAGCTCATTCCCAGGCGGGACATTGCCCTCTGGGGTATCCTGTAACTGAGGGTAATGTATTTGAGACGGACGAAAGAACCGTCCTCAATGAAACGCGTCGAGGGGGTATCGCTGTTGGCATTGGGATCGACTACGGTGGCGCGGGGTACGTTGGTAATGTCCCCGGGGTTTCTCCAGCGGTCCAGCACGACAGAGGAATAATTAAAAAAGTGATCCATCCGTTCAATCTCCCTCCGGGTAAGGGAATAGATATCATTGCCGTAGGTTCCCTGGAAGAAGACCGAGAGGTTCCAGTTCTTATAGGTAAAGGTATTTTCAAAACCGAAATAGAAATCGGGATTCGGATTTCCGATGATCACACGGTCATCTGAAGTGATGATTTTATATGGATTCCCGTTGATGTCCAACAGGATATTCCCGACGGAATCGGTTTGAAAACCGTTCATATTCTTGAAGATCACATCCCCGGCGGATGTCCCGATGTACTGGTATGGCTGTATAGTCCCATCGGGAAGCGTGACGTTCCTGCTGTACACAGATTCCTGGTCCGGGAAAACCCCTTCCATCACGTATCCGTAATGCGAATCGATCGGGTAACCTACCCGGACAATGTTCTGTTCGCCGCTGAACTGGTCATCGAGCCCGCCCAGGTCGGCCACCTTGTTCCTGTCTGCCGACAGGGTAAGGGTTGTGGACCAGGAGAAGTTACTTTTACTGATGTTGAATGTGGTCAGCTGAAAGTCCAATCCCTTTACATTAACCCTGCCAAGATTCAGGTAGCCTGCGGTATATCCGGTATGAGGGGGAAGATCAGCATTGTATAAAAGATTATAGGAATCCTTGTTGTATATATCGATGGTCGTTGTGATCCGGTTATTCCAGAGTCCCAGATCCAGTCCCAGGTTCTGTTCCACACTCTCCTCCCACTGCAGGTAAGGATTCGGTGCCCGGCCGGTATTCGGGGAGAAACCGGCGGCCAGGTCATCGTTGTTCCACATTCCATGCCCGGTAGCGCTCCAGAAACTGGCATAGAGGTAACTGCCGAACGCATCATTACCTGTTTTGCCATAGGTTAACCTGAGTTTCCCGTTGCTCAGGAATGCCAGCGGCTCCATGAAATTTTCCTCCGAAAACCTCCATGCAAGGGAGCCGGAAGGGAATACGCCCCAGCGGTTCTCAGGCCCGAACCGGGATGAACCGTCAGCTCGAAAATTTAACTGGAAAAAATACCTGCTGTTGTAATTATAGGTCAGCCTGCCCACGTAGGAAAGTTTCAGGTAGTCGCTCCTTCCTGACCCTGCAGTATAACCCACCGTCAGCCCTGGAAAATTCCTGTATTCAACATACACGTGGGGAATGGTATCGGTGGGGTAACCCCTTCTGCTTGCACTCATGCTATAGCTGTGGCTGCTCTCGGTAACAAAACCGGCAAGGGCTTCCAGGTTATGCTGCCCGAGGGACTTCTGGTAACTGAGGAAATGGTTCATATCCCATCCGAATCCCTCTGATGTGCTGGAAGAAGCAGATCCGCTGGCCTGACGGCCCACATCCGTATGGTACCTGGACCGGTAACTGGAACTCTTGGAAAGGGAGATCTGGGACATCAGGTCGAACCGGTAGCTTAGTCCCGGCAAAAACTCGTACACCAGGCCATATTTGGCAACAAGCCGTGTATTGTAACCTCTTCCGTAGGATCCATTGATGTTAGCAGGCGGTATGTCAACATTTGGCTGGAAGGGATTCACAAAGTAACCCCCGTTCCTTTCGTCGTATTTTGGTATGAGCTCATAGGTGTTCAGGGCAGTCAGGATGGTTGCCCCGTTCCAGGCAAATTCACCCTCGGTGACGGTCCGCCGTGAAGTTCTTGTAACGGCAAGATCCGTCATCATGCTCAGTTTGTCCGACAGCTTGTAGTCCAGGTTTGACCGGAAGGTAAAGCGCTGGTATTCGGTCGGCTTCAGGTAACCTTCCTCGGACAGGTAACCTGCTGAGACATTGTAGGCGAATTTTTCCTGCCCTCCGGCAAAGGCAAGCGAGGCATTATGCCGCATGGCCACCCTGAAGATCTCATCCTGCCAGTCGTTATGAACCAGGTTGTTGGTGTCGATCATTCCCCCCAGGGGGTCGAGGGCGGAACGGTACTGGTCCCCCAGCATGGAAGAAATATCGGTTTCCCTGCCAAGTTCCCTGATCAGGTCAAGGGATTGTTCCGAATTCAGCACCCCGAGTTTCTCGGGCGGGAATATCCAGGTTGCGCTGTAATTGGCATTCACCCGCGTCTTTCCGGCCTCGCCCCTGCGCGTTGTGATGAGAATGACCCCGTTTGCACCAGCACTTCCGTAAATCGCTGCTGAGGCCGCATCTTTCAGAACGCTGAAGGAGAGCACGTCGTTGAAATCGACCGAACCCATCGGTACACCCGGTACCCCGTCGACAACGATAAGGGGACTGTTACCGGCCGAGATGGAGCTGCGCCCGCGGATCAGCAACGATGGATCGCTTCCCGGCTGGCCCGAGTTGGATTTTACATACACCCCTGCGGCGCGGCCCTTCAGGGCCTCTCCGGCAGATACGATCGGAATGGTTTCCAGGTCGTCGGATTTGACGACCGAGACAGCCCCGGAAAGATCGATTTTCTTCTGCGTACCGTATCCGATCACGACAATCTCATCGAGTGCCTGGACGCTTGTCTGCATGGTCACATCCAGACGGGTCTGGTTGCCCACCATCAGGTCCTTCTCGTGGTACCCGACATAGCTGAAGCGAAGGACTGAATTCTGGTCCTGTACGACGATGGTATAATTCCCGTCGACATCCGTAATGGTCCCGCTCGTTGTACCCTGCAGAACGACGTTTACGCCGATCAGGGCTTCCGCGGTTTCGGCATCCGTAACCTTTCCGGTTACCGTCATCTGGCCGTACAGGAAAACGGAACCTGATGCCAGGGTTAGCAGCAGGGTGATTACCTTTTTAAATATGACTGTGTAGTTCATTATTTTAGTTTTATCAGGTTTCTGTTAAATGGATCTAAAAACCTACGGAAATTCCACCCCCGAGATAACGGGTAGAGGGAAAAGCGCCGTAATCGATGGAAAGGGGACCCATGGAACTGACCTCCGGGTCGTAACCCTTATAGCCTGTCAGGGTGAAAAGGTTCTGAGCCGTCAGGTATACCTTGCACTTTTTCATGCCGATTTTATCAATAAGTCCCGAAGGCAGATTATAACCGAGTGACAGGTATTTGAGCCTGAAAAAGGACCCTTTCTCGATGAACCGGTCCGATAGCTGAGTATTGATGGTGCCGATACTGGCGCGTGGGATCTCGTTGGATGTCCCCTCACCGGTCCAGCTGTTGAGGGCAGCGGCGGACTGGTTGATCCAGTCATTCAGACCCTCTGTCTGCATGCGGGTCAGGTTCAGCACATCCTGGCCGATCATCCCGTAGAAAAACAGGTTGATCTCGAAATTCCCAAGCTGGAAGGTGTTGTCGAACCCGATGATCATATGCGGGTTCGGATCACCCAGCACTACCCGGTCCTGTCCGTCTATGGCATTATCCCCGTTCTGGTCTTTATAACGGACATCCCCCGGCCCTGCTCCGGGCAGGGAAGCGTTGTTGTCCACTTCCCCCTGGTTCTGGAAGATCCCTTCCGTTTCGTATCCCCATAAGGCGTAAACCGGCTCTCCCGGTTTGATCACGTTTGAATGGCCGCCGTATCCGACCTCAAGGCAGGAATAGGATCCATCCACCTTTTCCACCTGGTTATTCAGGCTGGTAAAATTAAGCTGGGTCGACCATTTGAAGTTTTCCTTCAAGATGTTGAGGGTATTCAGCCCGATTTCCAGTCCCCCTGCCTTGTATTCACCTGAATTCCTGTAGGTTGAATCCGAAAGGTCCGGCATGATCACATCCACGGTGCGGCGGGAATAATAAGCGGCCGATACGCTGACCCGGTCCTTTACCAGGCCGAGGTCAATTCCCGCTTCCATCTCGCTGCTGCTTTCCCACCGCTGGTTCTGCAGGTTCAGGATGGAAAAACC
>Ga0307445_10002318_pt1 | contig 10485 bp, 9 predicted proteins | sample SalMarSW160330MG_FD_202147 | JGI IMG/M metagenome (GOLD analysis project Ga0307445, IMG submission 202147) | Salt marsh sediment microbial communities from the Plum Island Ecosystem LTER, Massachusetts, United States - SW1603-30 | ecosystem: Environmental > Aquatic > Marine > Intertidal zone >...
GGCGGCAGATCCCTTGACGAAACATGACCGCTATGCTATACTCATCACAGCTACGCAGCCGGGAGCAACGTGGAGGCTGGGTCGAGCGGCGACCCATGCGCTCTTGCTCCGTCTCTTGTACCGTTGTTTGCCCTGCTGCGTCCCTGCTGCACCAGACTCCATCCTGTAGAGGAGACGACGATGTCCAAACGGATCCTGGTGACGGGCGCTGTGGGCCAGATCGGTTCCGAGCTCACGACTGCCCTTCGCGATCGCCATGGCGGTAGCCACGTGGTCGCAGCCGGTCACCGCACATCGCCGGGCCCTGAGCTGCGTGACACAGGGCCTTTTGTCTTTGTAGATGTAACCCAGCGCCAGGCGCTGGAGGCACTGATCGAGGAGTACGATATCGGTACCATCTATCACATGGCAGCGCTGCTTTCGGCCGTCGGCGAGGCCAGGCCACAGCTCTGCTGGGATGTCAACGTGAACGGGCTCTACAACGTGCTCGAGCTAGCTAGACAGCATGACATGCGCGTCTTTTGCGCCAGTTCTATCGCTGTCTTTGGCCCCGAAACACCACGTGAGCAGACGCCCCAGGAGACGATCCTGCGTCCAGGGACGATGTACGGTGTGACCAAGGTGACGGGGGAGCTGTTGTGCAACTATTATTCTCATCGCTTCGGGGTGGATGCGCGGGGCGTACGATACCCGGGCATCATCAGCAACCTCACCCCGCCCGGCGGTGGCACGACCGACTATGCGGTCGAGATCTTTTACGAAGCGGTTCGCAGCCAGACCTATACCTGCTTTGTCCGTCCCGACACGGTCCTGCCCATGATGTACATGCCGGACTGCATCAAGGCGACCCTAGATCTGATGGACGCGGATCTGCAGCAGCTCAAGCATCACGCCGACTATAACCTCTCGGCGATGAGCTTTGCAGCAGGTGACCTCGAACGGGAGATTCAGAGACACATCCCCGAGTTCACGGTCCGCTATGAGCCAGATCCGGTCCGTCAGGCTATCGCGGACTCGTGGCCTAGGACCATCGATGATCGGGCCGCACGTGAGGAATGGGGCTGGCAGCCGGACTATGATTTGAGCGCCATGACCGCGGATATGCTGGACGCCCTGATGGCGCGACAGGCAGCAGGCGGAACTTGTGTCCAGTGAACTGGTCCGACGGACCCCTTGGTCACATCTGTCAACGGAGGGAGACTCGACATGACCGACAAGTACGCATTCATGAGGCAAGACCTGGCCCGCCTCGATGAAGAGGGGCGGCTGATCAACATTCGCACCATGGAGTCGCCAGCAGATGCATGGATGGTCATCGATGGCAAAAAGGTGCTCAATTTCTGCACCAACAACTACCTTGGCCTGGCGAACCACCCCGAGATCAAGGCAGCGGCCAAGCGCGCTGTCGACGAATGGGGTGCAGGCCCCGCCGCTGTGCGCACCATTGCCGGGACCGAATCGCTCCACGTGCAGTGCGAGCGCCGGATCGCCGCCTTCAAATCGGTAGAGGCAGCGCTTCTCGTCCAGAGCGGATTCTGCGCCAACCAGGCAGCGATTCCGCCACTGGTAGGCCGCGACAGGGAGACCGGTGAGCAGGACGTTCTTTTTTCCGATCGGCTGAATCACGCCAGCATTATCGACGGCGCCCGCCTCTCTGGCGCCAAGATCGTGGTCTATGAGCACTGCGACGCAGATGACCTCGACGCCAAGATCACAGAGCACCTGCCGAACTACCGTCGTGGCATGGTCGTCACCGATGGCGTGTTTAGCATGGACGGCGATGTGGCACCACTCGACGAGATCTACGAGGTGGCCGAGCGCCACGGCGTGTTGACGATGGTCGATGATGCGCACGGTGAGGGCGTCCTCGGCCGCGGCAAGGGCATCGTCAGCCACTTTGGCCTGGAAGGGCGGTTCGACGTCGAGATCGGTACCATGTCCAAGGCCTTTGGCGTCATGGGCGGCGTGATCGCCGGCAGCCAGCTCGTGGTCGACTATATCCGGCAGCACGCCCGGCCCAATCTCTTTTCCAGCGCGCTGACCCCCGCCGACACCGGTGCCTGCCTGGCCGCCGTCGACTATGTGGAGCAGCATCCAGAGCTCGTGGACAAGCTCTGGGACAATGCTAGGTATTTCAAGGCTGGCATCGCCGACCTTGGGCTCGACACGGGAAGGACTCAGACCCCCATCGTCCCTGTAATGCTGGGCGACGTCAAGCTGGCCAAGCAGTTCAGCGCCCGCCTCTTTGAGCACAGCGTTTTTGCCATGGCCCTTGGCTTCCCCACCGTGCCCCGGGGGCAGGCTCGGATCCGGGTGATGAATACCGCAGCCCATACGCAGCAGGATCTCGATTTTGGCCTCACCGCCTTCGAGAGCGTAGCTCAGGAGCTTGGCGTCATCTAGCCGGCGGCGTGCTCGCATCGCAGGCCAACCGTCAGCCCGCTGTCAGCCGGCCGTCAGACTGAACGCCAGCAGAGGTGCTAACATAGGATCGCCATCATACGACGACAGAAGGAGGGCCATATGGCCACCATCGTGGAAAAAGCCCAGACACTGATCTCTGCCAACCTGCACAGCATCTTGGACAAGGCGCTCCAGGCCAATTCGCTCGCCGTCCTGGACGAGTATATCCGTCAGGCGCAGGATAACCTGGACGATCTGGAGGACGCCGCCGCAACGGTGGGCGGGCAGGTCAAGACGCTCAAGCGCAAGACCGAGGAATTCGAGAAAAAGGCGCAGCAGCTCGACCGCGACATCGACATGCTCCTGCAGCGTGGCAAGGAGGACCTGGCCCTCGCCGCCCAGCGCAAGCTAAACAACGTGCGCGAGATGGGAACAGAGTACCGCGAGCAGTGGGACCGCCAGCAGAAGGAATACCAGGCCCTGCTCGACGCACGTCTGAAGCTTGAAGCCAAGCTGACCGAGATCCGCCAGGAACGCGAGCAGCTACAGGCCCTGCTCGAGCTCGCCAAGGCGAAAGAGATGACGACCAAATCGCTGCGTTCGCTGGACGACCTGGCAGGCGTGGGAGACGCGGACATTGCGCGGATCGCAGACGGTATTCGTGCGCGCCTCGACAAGGCTGCGGCGCAGACCGAGATCAGGGCTACCCGGCTTGACGAGGAGATGGACCGGCTCCTCGAGACCGATCAGATCCAGGTACAGCTGGAAGCACGGAAACGTCGCCTGGGACTCGGGCGTGCCTCAGACGTGCCTCCAGAAGAAGCGGCCGAGCGTTCGGCGGCGGAATAGACAGAGGTCAGTTGCGATACCGCCTCCTGGCTGGTACTGCAGGAGAATCCCCCATTGCTGCCCTTGAGGGCACAGGCGGTGGGGATCGTGCTGACCGTAGGGAGAGTTGGGAATGAACAAAACGCGGATCGTGTTCTTTGTCATCATCGGCATCGCCGTTCTGATCATCGCAGCCGGCCTGGTGGTGACACAGTTGCCATCCATCCAGGGCCGCGCCTCAAGTACGGCGACGCCACGAGCCTCGGCGGAGGACATCCAGCTACGCATCGTCACCGCTCTCCCCGTTGAACCGTGGGTCAATAGTGCTGCCAAGGCATTCAACGACGGTGACCACAGGCTAGACGGGCGCCGGATCCAGGTCACGATCATCCCTATGGACGGCCTGACCGCGATGGGTTACTATGAGCGCGAGGAAATGGACCCCATGCCGACGGCGTGGATCCCGGACAGCCGCTACCTGGTTGACCTGGTCAACGCCACGTTCAAGACCAAGCGTGGAAGGGACGTCTTTCTCACGGATGGCGAGTATCGTGCCCGCCCGATCGCCACCTCGCTCTTTTCGTGGGGCATCTACAAGAGCCGTGCAGACGTGCTCGAGGCAACGTACGGCGACGTCAACTGGAAGACGATTCACGACGCTGCGATGGCCAAAGGTGGCTGGCGCGAGATCGGTGGTGACTCGTGTGCCGAGTGTGCCGAGTGGGGCTATTTCAAGCTAGTCGTGCCCAATCCGCGCAGGAACGCCGCCGGGCTCTCCGCCATGGTCGCGGCTGCGGGCGAGTACTATGACAAGACCACGATCACGGTCGAGGACGTCACCAACCCTGAGTTCCAGCAGTGGCTCGGCGAGCTTATGGGAGCCGTCACCGACTACTCGAGCGCGTATTCGGTCGAGGATCTGGCCCTCTTTGGTTACTCGATGGGCGACGGCGGGCAGCTCCTGGAGAGTGACCTCCTGGTAAACATGGAGGGGATCCAGAACCGCTGGGCGGACCCACTCGTGATCGAGTACCCGCAGTACCTGACCTGGTTCGACTTTCCCTTCACCGTGTGGATGGGACCGGAGACGACCGCTCAGGAAAAGAACGCTGCGCTCCAGTTCGAAGAGTTCCTGCTCAGCCCCGATCAGCAGCGCCAGGCCCTCGATCGCGGGCTCCGGCCCGCGAACCTGGAAGTATCTCTCGAGGCAGAGAACAGCCTGTTCGTGCAGTGGCAGGACCAGGGGGCGATGACGCAGTTGCCCCGCTATACGCGCATGCGTTCTCCGGATCGGGATGTGTTGCTAGCCCTGCTCCGCTGGTTTGACCTCAACGTCGCGCGGTAGACAGGGGAAGGGAACAATGAGTACAAACAAGCTGAGCACGAACCGCATCTTGGCCATTGTCCTCGGGTTCTTGGTGATCCTCGCCGTCTCCTGTGGCTGCATCTGGCAGATCGTGCGCCTGATCCCGCGCCGCACGGCCCAGGCTACGGCTACCACTGTGCCCAAGGATGCCCTTGTCGTCGCCTACTCACCCGAGAAGGAAGAGCTGTTCCTCAAGCTCGTCTCGTCCTTTAACGTCCAGGTCGCGGACGCGTCGAGTGACGTTCTCCCCATCTCGGCAGTGCGCTACGAGCCCGACCTCATGATCGAGGCCGCCCTGGAGGGCAAATTCCACGCCATCTCTCCCGATTCCTCCGTATGGCTGCAGACGCTCGATCGCGAGTGGGCGACGCGTACCGGGCAAGAACTCCCGCTGGTGGGACAGACGGAACGCTACGCGATCTCGCCGATCGTGATCGCCATGTGGGAAGACATCGCCCGCAGCATGGGATATCCAGACAAGGCGCTCGGGTGGGCCGACCTGCTGGATCGAGCCCAGTCCGACCCCGCTTTCCGGTGGAGTCACCCCTCCACCAGCTCTGCGGCAGGGCTGCTGGCGACCCTGGCCGAGTTCTATGCTGGCGCGGGCAAGACGCGCGGCTTGACCGAGGAAGACGTGCAGCGCCAGGAGACGCTCGACTATGTCGCCGCCATCGAAAAGACCGTGCGCTACTATGGCGAGGGCGAGGGAGCGGTGATGCAGCGCGTCCGCAGCGAGGGCCGCGCCTATCTCGATGCCTTTGTCGTCCAAGAGCAGTTGCTGCTCGACTACAACATGCGCAGCACGGGCGATCGCCTGGTCGCCATCTACCCGGTGGAAGGCACGCTGTGGGAAGACCACCCCCTGGCGCTGCTGGAGCTGGACACGCTGACCGACCAGCAGCGCAGCACGTTCGTCCGCTTTGCTGACTTTGTCAAGGCGCCAGCGCAGCAGGCCACCGTCCTGGCCAGCGGCTACCGGCCGACCGATCTCAGCATCTCGCTCACCACAGATGCATCTCCCTTTGCAGCCCAGAACGGAGTCGATCCATCGCAGCCCAAGACGGCGCTGCAGATGCCGGCACCGAGCGTGACCCAGGTGGTGCGTGACGTATGGTGGTACACCAAGCGGCATACCAACGTCTATCTCGTGGTTGACGTCTCGGGCAGCATGGAAGGAACCAAGCTCTACAACGCGCAGCAGGCGCTCCGCGTCTTCATGGAGCAGATCGTCGGGGACACCGAGCGCCTCGGCCTGATCGCGTTTTCGTCCAGCCCATCGGAGGTTGTTCCTCTGGACGAGCTCGGCAACAACCGGGATGCGATCAACCGCAGCATCGATAGTCTCGAGGCCGCCGGCGACACCGCCCTGCTGGACGCGGTCGATCTCGCCTATGGCAGGCTGCAGACGCTCGGCGATTCAGAGCGGATCAATGCCATCGTCGTCATGACGGATGGCAGGGAAAACAACTCGCGCATTCGGTTGGACACGCTGACCAAGCGCGTGCAAGAGCTGAATCAGACGGGCATCCAGGTCATCGTCTTTACGATCGGCTATGGCTCTGACGCGGACGAGCAGACCCTTCGTGTCCTGGCCGAATCCAGCGGGGGCCAGTACTACCAGGGGGACCTGGACACGATCCGGCGCCTGTACAAGATCCTGTCCTCGTACTTTTAGTGGCGGCAAGAGAGAGATGGCGAAACGGCCCAAGAGCTTACACGACGAGCTGAGAGAACGCGCTGCGAAGGCGCTGCTCTCCTATGCTATCTTTCGCTGGGAGAGCGCAGTCACCGTCGCGATCACGCTCGTCCTCTCTATCCTGGCTCGCGACCCTTTTGGCGGAGTCCTGTCATTCTGGCATTGGTGGTTCTGGATGATCTTGGGCGTGATCGCAGAGGTGCTCATCGTCGTTACCAGCATCTACGATCCTGCGGTACGCGAACGCGTGGTCGCTGCCATGTTCCGGGAAAAGTTCGATCCCGCCGAGATAGCGACGCCAGCCTATCGACAAAAGATCGTCAAGGCGCTCGAGTACCGCGAGCAGATGGAGTTCCTGTTGCAGCACACCCGCGACGGCGCCCTCCACACGCACCTGGAATCAACGGTCAACGACATCTCGGACTGGATCAGCAACATGTTCACGCTTGCGCGCCGCCTGGACTATTACTCGCGCAGCACGATACTCAGGCAGGACAAGGATGTGATCCCGAGAGAGCTGGAGGCACTTGCCGACCGGATCAAGAACGAAACAGAACCGGCAGTGAGAGCACAGTTGCAGCGCAGCATCGAGCAAAAACGCGCGCAACTGGAGCAGCTCGACCGGCTCGACAATACGATGGAGCGTGCTGCACTGCAGTTGGATGACACGCTGAGCGCGATGGGTACCGTGTACGCCCAGATCCAGTTGATCGACGCCAAGGACATCGATAGTGGGCGTGCTCAGCGGCTCCAGCAGGACATTGCCGGTCAGATACAGTCGCTCAGCGACGTGCGGCAGGCCATGGATGAGGTGTACCTCTCCAGCGGCGCCTCTGCTCTTGTGGAAGGAGCGTAGCGGATGAAACATTACCCGTCTCGTCGTATCATCACCTATGTGGGGCTGCTCGTGGCCCTGGCGATTGCCATTGCCGCCTGCCAGCCACAGGCTCAGGTGCAGGAGCCCACCAAGGGCGATGTGTACGTTTATGTAGCCTCACCGCTCTCCGGTTTCCAGGCCAATGGAGGTCAGACTGTCCTGGGCGGCGTCAACCTGATGGCAGCAGAGCTGAATCAGGAGGGCGGGCTGCTCGGCTACCGGGTAGTGGTGGTAGGGATGGACGACGAATCAGACTCGGACGTAGCGGTCACCGTTGCCGAGACCGTGCGAGATGACATTGCCTCCGGCAAGCGCGTCCTCGGCCTGATCGGTCACTACAACAGTGGTCAGACCCTGGCAGCGATGGAGATCTACAAGGATCTCCCGCTGGTGGTCATTACCCCGACGTCCAGCGAGTTGAGCATCACGCAGAAAGGATACACCAACTTTTTCCGGGTGAACGCCAACGATGCGGTGCAGGCCGCCGTGGACGCGCAGTATCTGGTTCAGAATCTCGGGGCGAACCGTATCGCCATCGTCCATAATGATACCGAGTATGGCGTCGGTCTGCGCGATCAGATGACCCAGGCTCTCGGCAACCTCGGCGCAGAGGTCGCGGTCACGCTGCAGGTCGCCGAGGGACAAGACGCCTACGAGCAGCAAGTAGAGCAGCTCCGGCAGGCAGCCCCAGACGCCATCTTTTACGCAGGCTACGAGATCGAGGCACCCTTCCTGCGCTTTTCGCTCGTCTCCGCAGGGCTTGACGTGCCCCTCCTGGCATCGGATGGTGCCTTTCTCTCCCCGACCATCGATGACGCCGAGGGTACAGCCGAGGGTATGTACGTCAGCGGCTTTGCCCCCAGCCCAGAGCAGGCGGTGGGACAGGACTGGATCAGACGCTACCAGGAGGTCGAATACCGCAACCCGGACACGTACTCGATCAACGGCTACAGCGCCCTCCGTGTATTGGCCGAAGGTGTCCGGGCCGCCGGATCCTTCGACGCAAACGCCGTCAGCGATGCGATCCGTTCGAGCACAATCGATACGCCGATGGGTCAGTTGAGTTTCCAGGCAAATGGAGACCTGCAAGACGCCACAGTCTATATCTTCCAGGTCGAGGACGGCAGCTTTGTCCAAGTGTACCCCTGATCCCGCTACAGCAGCACTCCGCGGAGCTCACGTTGGCCTTGTCGCGCGTTCGCGCGCAACGCGCTGGGAGGCCGTGCGCTCGCTGTACTCAGGAAGTGCCCTGTGAGAGCTACGGCGCTGACCGATGAACGCGCGCTGTGCGTCGTCCATACCCTCTTTCCCTCTGCAGGCGTGGCGTCGTGGCAGCCGGTTCCGGGTGAGCGCGAGAACGCGCTCTATGCCCTCCTGTCAGACGGCACAGAGATGGTGCTCAAGATCTATGCTGCCGGCGCGGATCCAGACGACTGCACGCGCGAAGTCCATCTGCTTCGCATCCTCACTGCCGAGACCGGCGTCCCCGTGCCCCGTGTGCTACATCACGGTACGCAGCTACCGTGGGAGCAGGCAGGTGAGGGCTCGTACCCTTGGGTGCTGCTCAGTCGTCTGCCAGGCATCCCCCTGCTGCAGGTGATGGGCGAGCTAGAGGATGCAGAGCTGGAGGCCGTCGGATACGAGCTCGGGCGCTACCTGGCACATCTGCACCAGATCCCGCTCGATGCGTTTGGCTGTGTGTTCGGCTCCGGGCCGCACGATCGCGCCAAGGAAAAGGAACACGTGCTCTCCCAAGTGATCGATTGGCTGGCACAGTGCGAGAAGATAGACCTGCTCGCACCCGAAACGCGATCGCAGCTTCGCCGCCGCTTTGAGGAGACGGGCCTTCTCGACCGCCACCAGGCATGCCTGGCTCACGCTGCACTGAGCACACGAAACGTCATGGTCGAGGGCGCTGTGACTGGCTACCACGTCACCGGGCTTCTGGATTTGGCCCACGCTCAAGGGAGCAGCCCAGAGCTAGACATGGCTCGCTTGTTCGCCTGGGATTTCCAGGCCGTGCCGGTCGCCCGCAAGGGCTTTCTCGACGGCTATACGGAGGCAGGAGAGCTATCTCCGCGTTTCTGGGAGCGCTTGAGACTGTACCAGGTTTTTGTTGCCCTGGACATACTTCTGAAAGCACACTGCCAGGCAGACGCCCCCCTGATGCAGCAGGCAGCAGAACAGATCCAGAGCTTTGTGGATTGACCAGGAGAAGGTCAGCGTGGGAACTTGGGCGTTCCCACGCACGTATAGGATATGGTAGCTGCGCTGCGCCCCCAGGCCCGCCCTCGCGCGGCAGACGGTTTGAGCGAGCTAGATGTAATGGAGGTTGAGTCGTGTCCGACATTATCGACTCTATCAAGGATGGTGCAAATCAGGTCCTGTCGAATATCGATCAGCAGGGCCATATCAGATCGGCGCTCGATGGACTGCGAAGCCAGTGGAGCGAAGTAGAGCGCCGCAGGCACGTAAACCAGTTGACTGGCCAGATCAAGAGCCTGCAGGACGAGACAAAGCGGCTGACAGAGGCACTCGGCCTGCAAGTGCTTTCGCTGTATGATGCAGGCAAGATCACCCACGTCGAGCTCACCCGGCTGTGTGAGCGGATCGATGAGCTCCGTGAAGAGGTCGAGACGCACAAGGCCGAGCTCGCCCAGATCAAGGCACAGGCCTCCCCTTCCGCTGCCCGTTGCCCGCAGTGTCAGGCTCCCCTCGCCCCAGACGCCGAGTTCTGCCCGCGCTGCGGCACACGTGTCGCACCTGCAGACCGTCAGCCTGCCGCCCAGGCGCCAGTAGGCCAGCGGACCGTCGTTCGGCTGCGCTGCCCCAAGTGTAAGGCCATCGTGCCACAGGGATCGGGCTTTTGCCCCAGTTGCGGCGTCAAGCTCAAGATGCCCCAGGCCAGTAGCGCATCTGCCCAGCGGTTCTGCGCGACCTGTGGCGCCCAGATGAGCGCCGATGCGCGCTTTTGCCCGGTGTGTGGGCACGCCGCCTCAGGCACAGGCTAGGGGCCAAGGGCATGTCCGTACAGATTGGGGAGGTGCTCAAAGACCGCTACCAGATCAAGGCGATCCTGGGCGAAGGCGGAATGGGTACCGTCTATCTCGCGCGAGACCTGCTTACCGACCGTCTACGTGCCATCAAGGAACTCTATCCAGATCCCCTGGCCGACGAGGCACGGCTGCAGGCCGCGCGGCAGCAGTTCAGGCGGGAAGCAGAAGCCTTAAGCCAGCTCCGCCACCGCAACATCCCTCGTGTCAGCGACTACTTCGACATCGACGAGAACGAATACCTGGTCATGGACTATATCGA
>Ga0307445_10002319_pt1 | contig 10485 bp, 8 predicted proteins | sample SalMarSW160330MG_FD_202147 | JGI IMG/M metagenome (GOLD analysis project Ga0307445, IMG submission 202147) | Salt marsh sediment microbial communities from the Plum Island Ecosystem LTER, Massachusetts, United States - SW1603-30 | ecosystem: Environmental > Aquatic > Marine > Intertidal zone >...
GCAGGATGACTGTATCTCAAATTAAGTTCGGACTTTTTTATAAAAAATTCCGCGGGAAATTCGGAAGTCTCCTCCTGTGCCACAACGGATGCTTCTTTACAGGCAGTAATGAATAGCAAAAGAAGAACGAAAACAATTAACGCTTTTTTACACATTTCAATATTCCTTATGATGTGATATCGATCTCGACGGCACTCACAGAAGCCTTGGGAAAGGTCCATTTCCCATCTTGCGGAATGGATGATTCCTTCGGATTTGTGATCTCCGGCTTGTACTCGAACACTTCATAATCCGGTTCGAGAGAAATACAATAGGAACGACCGGAAGCGATTTTTCTCCCTTCCACTTTGAGTTGTGTTGAAACGGATTGAGTCCGATTTGTGTTCACGATATGTAAATAAATCTTGCTTCCCGATATGCTGGCAGTGATGTCAAGGTCAGGAGGAAAGGAGGTCACCGTCAAGGCCTTTTTTCCCGTATGTTTCCTGTACAACGACATGACCATGGCAACCGGCATCATAAACGCTTTTCCCGAGCCGATAGGTGTGGGAATGATAACGGCATTGTTTTGCCACCGGGTTCCGCAAAAATCGGCTAAGGTCGCAATTTTGATCAGATCGCTGTTCCGCTCGTGAACATTCAGCATTCTCGCGTTCGACACTCCCGCCGCCCAGGTAGAGAGGGCTTCGCATCGATTGCGTCCCGGAAGAAAAAAGTGGGCTTCTGTTATAACCAAGGGAATGTCGTAGCTCGCCACACGCTCTCGCATTTCTTGAATTCTTCCCTGCGGCATTTTGTAAGCTTTCATAAAATATTCCCATGTCTTTGCCCAATCCTTTCGATATTCGATCCCTCTTAATGGAGAATCTTCACCTCCGGGACCGAATCCGTTGTGAAACGCCAGATATTGGAGCTCTTCGCCTGCGATCTCGGCCATTTTTTTGGCCCAATCCCCTTCTCCCCAACCGATCAATTGAATGGATGGATCGGCTTTCCGCATGGCTTTTGCGAATTTCAGAGTCTTTTTTGCTCCCATCTCTGCATCCATTCCATCCTCACCATAGGAAGTCTCGTTGCCGATCTGCCAGAATTTGATATCATAGGTTTTTTTGTGGCCATGTTGGATCCGGTCCTGATTGGATGGATTGTTGCAGTAATCCACCCATTCTGCCGCTTCACTGGCATCGGCAGAACGTACTTTGCCCTTGGGGGAAATGGCCCAATTTTTTCTTCCATCCGATTCAAAATTGACGCAGATCAGCGGGTCCATCCCTGTCTGCCGGCAAAAATCGACAAATTCGTGCGTGCCCACTTGGTTGTTATAAATGCCCCCCCACAGTTGGTTGACCATAGGTTTGCGTTGCGCCAGCGGACCGACCCCTTCCTTCCAGCGATAATAAGATATAAAACAGCCTCCCCAGCGCAACATGGTCGGAGCCAATTCCTTTGTAATATCGATCACATCCTGGCGCCAGCAGTCATGATTGAAATCCCAGGCTGCGTCCACCGAACCATCCGTAGTCCCTAGCGGCTCCATGAATTGCATGTATAAATAGGGAGAAAGTTCGAACTGTGGTGTGGGATCGATTTCTAAAATCTGTCCCCCTTGACGGTGTCTTTTTGAATCAGGAGATGAGATTCGCGGGGGATGGCTTGCCAGCAAAGTCCCGGCTGTCAATTTGGAACAGTTTTCTAAAAAACCTCTCCGTGTTATTTTTTTTGCCATTTTTACCTCCTTACCTATTTAAATAAACGCAATTCACGGCTTTCATAAGGAATCGGGTAGGCTGTAATCCAGGCTTCCGGCTTTATCTCGTCGATCCCGTCTCGAAGAACAAGCACGAATATCTCCAGGTTTTTCCCTGTCCAATCTGGTTTAAGAGGAAAATAATAGGTGTAATCGCTCTCCGATTCCACATTAAAATACTCCCATGTATTGCTCGGATAAGAAACGCTTCTATCAGGCGATCCGACGTACTCCCCGCCCACACGAAGAGCGGCGTAGGCCCCCTCATTGCCATGTGTCCCGTTCAAAGCGACAGCCAAGTAGCTGTTTTTGGCCACTTCTTCCTGACCAAAGGGCAAACCCCAGGCAGAAACCGCTGGCTTATCCCTGTAAGAATGGAAAAGATTAGACGCACGCCATTTTGATCTATCCAATTTTTTGCCTTTCAAATAAGCTTCTATCTCAGCGATTCTCTGTGGCGGTCCATGAATCCTGAGATAACGAACCGGCAAATCGCGCGGAATTTTCGCCAAAGCGATTGTTCCCTTTCCCGTACTGCCAATTTCAAGGGTTGTCCAGGTTTTCAGATCTGAAGAAACCTGAGCAGCCGTATCGTCGTCGAAGGCATGGAGGGAAGGATTGAGGTCGTGCTCCTGTCTGTCCCTTATTCTTATGACCAATTTGTCCATAAAAATCCTCTCTCCAAAATCCACCCGCAGCGCCCGTTTGTCTATTCGTGCGATAAAAAAAGTATGCATATCATCATCGAACAGGTTTTTATCCCAAATACCTCGGTTGACGAACATCGGTTTGTTAAAAAATGCTTCCCGGGCCGCGACGACTTGAGGGATGGAGCTAGGCCCTGACCTTTGCACGGCCCGTACTTCGAGAGCATTGTTATCGGCAGCAAAGCAAGTGGCCTCGTAAAGCGCCTCTGCATCACCAGGAACTTCACACGGGCTCAGGACACCGATCTTTTTGTGCCAAGGGTTTCGGCTCATTTTCCCCTGGAAATTCACATCTATTGTTCTCCCCCTTATCAAATCACCCATCTCCACTCCATCTATTTGCGCTGCAGCGAATTGTCGGTAATCTTGCGGCAGCTGGATTTTCGCCGTGCTTCCAGGATTTCCCAATAGTTTCACTATGACCGGTTTTTCTGAAGTATCGCGGACGACTTCATAGTCACATCCCTGAATGCCCAATTCATCTATCGGTGCTGTGGAGACGAGAATTAAACTCGTTCTAAAGGGCAATACTTCGATCTCTACACCGCTGCCCCATTTAAAATCGCCAATAATGCGTTCGGTAGGAAACAATCGTCGGACAGACACATCTTTGTTTTCTAAAAGCCCGATACTCTCATCGAGTTCGATTTGATAAAGTTTTGTATTCCACGATAAATTTCTCAAGGTAATAAATCTGGTAGCAGCATCTCCCCGGGAAACAGCAAAAGGACCATATTGATCCTCTGGCAACTTGATGGCCTCGACAAGAATGTCTTTGTATTTTCGGCTAAGATTGAATATTCGCGCGAATTTGGGATATTCGTCATCGCGCAAAAACCAGGGATTGCCGTATATCGACGGTGAGAGCAACAATGAACGGTTGAATGCCTGCAGCACCAACTCATCATCCCAAAAATCCAGGCAAGAGGATAGACAAACCCCATGATCTTCCAGTCTCCTGGACAGCTCGGGCGGCAATTCTCGTGCAAGAGAACCCACCCGGTGGTGAGTGCCTGTTCTATCATTGGGCATGAACACATCGATATAGGTTTCCACACCTTCCCATAAGGAGGTGGTCACCACAGGTTGAGCCGTTCCAAAATTCACACGATGATTAAGGATCATCAGGTCCGGAGTGAATGAGCGACAGGTGTTGATCGCCTGTTTAAAGACATCTTGTTTCTCAGGTCTTAACTGGCCAGCAACCGCATCTATTTTAAAGGCGATAAAATTGTAATCCCGGCATAGGGAGACCAGCATGTCCACTCGGGCCTTCTCCTCATCGGGGGTGTTACCGAAACCATCCGGTCCCATCCAAACGGCCAACCGACTGCCAAAACCGGCCGCTTTTTCTACTAAAGGCATAAATCCATTCGGGAATTGAGATTTGAATTCCTCACTTTGCATTGTCCCGTAATGGTAAGGGATGAGCCGGCCGACTCCGGCTGTGTACGGGCCATCGTCGATGTTTCCCACATCCAAGGCATAAATATCTAGGACCATCCCATACTCATCGTGAAGCCACTGAAAAAAGTCCATGTTGATAAGCGTTTGAGCTTCTGTGGTCCCCTCATACTGGCTGTTGATCCAATCGAAATAATGGGAGCGAGAGGGCATCTTTTCCAGTTTCTCTGCACTGCTCTGAGTCCGTCCAAAACAAAATAAACGTGTCGTTGGCAAGACGATCAAGCATAAAATTGCGAGAAGCGTTGGTATCTTTAGGTTGAATCGTGCACAGCAAATTAAGCGTTTCATGGATTCCCCTTGACCATATCTCTTTTTGTATCTTTTTCCGTAATCGGACAGTTTCATTTTTTAAAAATAAAGGGATGATGTCAAGCAATGAAATCCTTGACTTGTAAGAAATTGACATCGTGTTCCATGGTATGATAACAATTTCAATGCCACACATGGGAAAAAGCGATAAAGATAAACTGATCGCCGATCTTCGCCAAGCTATACAAAAAATCACAGGCCGTCATGAAGCCCTAGCCGATCGGAAATACCACAAGCATGATGAATATCTTTCCTATGGCCTGACAGCATCGGAATTCAGAACGCTGATGAACGAATTCACATCTCGATTTCTTGAACTCTCCTTGCAGGAAAGAATGGACCTTGCGTCTCGGTTCCTAAAGGAGAATATCGGCGAACTAGGTCACGCAGGACTTCATATCCTGACGCTCAGTGTCGAGGACCTCGAACCCGAGCATTTCCTCATTCTAGATGGCTTGCCAGAGCATTTCCGGAGTTGGTCCCATGTGGATCACATGGCTTTGGGAGTGTTGCAGCCCTTGCTGTGGAGATACCGGGAGGAGACCCTCCAGCTTTTGGATGAATGGAGCCGGTCACCGATCCGTTGGAAGCGGAGAACAAGTGTTGTCACCTTTACGCGGAAAGCCGCAAAATCAGGGGAATTCACGCAGGAGGTTCTCCGGCTTTGCGAGAATTTGATCTGGGATGAGGAGGACATCGTACAGAAAGGAGTGGGATGGGCGCTGAAAGACAACTTGCGTTCTGCACCCGATCGAGTATTTCCCTACATCAAAGACTTGAGACGGCGGGGAGTGCCTTCAACGATCACACTTTACGCGATTCGAGACCTAAAAGGAGCGAAGCGCCAGGAAGTTCTGGCCGCGAAGAAAGGATCGGCTTAGCTCGATATATTCAATACAGGATATTATCGAAGTCGAAGGGCTTGGTTCGGTAGGTATCCCAAATTTTCCGCGCTTCTTCCTCTGCCCATTTTTCGAAACCGAGTTTTTTCATCATGCAGAGCTGGTACATCTTGGTGTTGTGCGGCCTTTGTGCTTCATCGGCATAAGGCTGAAACCTTTCACAGGGAAAGTCGCTGCACTCATAACAAAAATCAATGTTTCTATCAGTTATACACGCATAAATTTTGCACTGTTCGCTGGGTTTGAGCAATTTAATCCTGCCTTCCTGGGGCCGGCATCCTTCACAGGTGGCTTTATCTTCCGCGATATTAAGGACCTCTGACACCCGTTTCCTTATCTCCGGGTTTGTTGTTGCCAGGTGGGCTGGGCAGTGAAAACATGGCAGCCCACATGGAGACGTCATTTTCTTTGCCGTGTCTTTATCCATTTTTTTCCTCCAAAGTTATAACGACATTTCCTTTTTTGTGTCCTTTTTCGACATATCTGTGCGCCTCGACAATCTGTTCTAGCGGATAGCGTCTATCGATGACCGCTTTTAACTTCCCCGCCTCGATAAGCTCTTTGAGGAAGATGAGAGCTTCAGGTTTGATGTCTAATCCAGAACCTGAATCCCTTATGACGTTAAGATAGATACCTGTCTTCTTCAAAGACTTTTTTCCACGTGAAGACGAAAGCTTGCCAACAGCGTCGAAAATAACATCATATGTCTCTCCGCTTTGGGTAAAATCCTCTCTTGTGTAATCGATGGCCGTATCGGCTCCCAGGGATTTTACCATTTCTAGATTCGTAGTACTGCAAACTCCGGTAACCCCTGCACCGAAGTGCTTGGCAAGCTGCACCGCATAGGTGCCGACGCTTCCGGAAGCTCCATAGATAAGAACTTTTTGTCCTTTCTGGATATTGGCCTTTCTAAGAACATACAATGCTGTAATTCCCCCGGAAGCAGCACCGGCGGCGGCCTCCTCAAAGGTCATATTGGAAGGTTTCATGGACACCATTCCTACCCTTGCATTCCCTCCTTCTCCAGGAAGACATGTGTACTGGGCATAAGCGCCAAAAACAAAACCGGTAGATGCAAAAACCTGGTCACCTTGTTTGAACCGCTTCACATCTTTGCCTACTGTTTCAATTTCTCCCGCTAACTCCATCCCTAGAATTTGCCTTTTTGGTCTTCTGATACCTAAATATATCCGGAAGGGAATCATTTGCCAGAAAGGAACGTCGAAACTTCGAATTCTCACATCGCCTATGTGACAGGTTGTTGCAAATACTCTAATCAGTACTTCATCGTCTTTGGGAGTATGCTTTGGTACCTCTTTGAGTTGAAGCACTTCTGGGGGTCCGTATTTCGTGCATACGATCGCTTTCATAAGTATTCCTCCAAAGTTATGACGACTTTTCCTTTAGCGTGGCCTTCTCCAAGATACCGGAGAGCTTCGGGAACCTCGCCTAAGGTGTAACGCTTATCAATTACAGGTATTAATTTGCCGGCTTCAAAAAGCTCCTTTATGTAAGCCAAACCCTTGTTCGGTTTATGGATCAGGACACCCATTTTCTTCCTCCCGCTCATGGAGATAACTGGACCGAGGAGCATGGTTTTATAGACTCGACCCCAGGATCCACCTCCGAGCATGACATAAATGCCATTGGGAGCTAATGCACGCTTATAATCGAATATCGAGCGATAGGTCACGACATCGAGGATCCGGTCATACTGCTGCCCACTTTTGGCGAAATCTTCTTTGGTATAATCAATAACCCGGTCTGCGCCGATGGAGCGCAGCATGTCAAATTTCTCTGGTCTATCCACACAGGTCACTTCGGCCCCGAACAATTTAGCGATCTGTACACCGAACGTGCCCGCACCGCCACCCGCACCGTTGATCAAGACCTTTTGTCCAATCTCAATATGTCCTTTATCGCGAAGACCCTGCAGGGCGAGGACCGCTGTATGAGGCATAGCCGCCGCTTCCTCGAATGTCATTCTGGCTGATTTCGGCGCTAATGCGTTTTCGCTAGCACATACATACTCGGCAAAACCGCCCATACCACAGCCGGACATGTCACCGAATACTTCATCACCCGGCTGAAAATGTTTTACTTTTTTGCCAACCCTTTCGACACGCCCCGCTATGTCAATTCCAAGTATCTGTATCTTCGGTTTAAAGAGCCCAAATAGTAAGCGGTTCAGGAACGGCTTGCCTCTGAGGAGCTCCCAGTCCCATGAATTAACGGATGCTGCATGCACTTTCACCAGTACTTCACTATACTTGGGAGTCGGTTTTTCTACCTCTTTTAGCTGAAGAACATCCGGTGGCCCATATTCTGTCCATATGATGGCTTTCATCTGGGTATCCTACTTTTTTTGGTTGATAATATACATAGAACTACCACCTGTCAATGTGCCACCTTACATAATTTTGCCTCGACTGTTTAATCTGGAAATCTGCAAATGAAATAGGCCGGAATTCACAGTCAAAGGATCAGATAAAAAGGGACTGGCTGGAATCCTTTGACCTTCATCGTGTTGCCTTTTCTCATTCGGATCACTCAAGATGAACTAAATTCCTCCTGAACCTTTATCCTCATTCTTAAACTGGCCATTTTCCCATTAAAATGGGCGTTCTAAGCAAAAACTTATTGGCATAAGCAAATTGTATTTGTTCTGATATCAGCAGGTTGGCACAGCCAAGCAACAAATGACTTCACCTACAGTCCTAATGCTTCCTTGAAATACTTCTTATCCAAGTTCGATCCGCTTACCACAACGCAGACTGGTCCGTTCTTTATCTCTACCTTCCCGGCCAAGAGGGCGGATATCCCTGCTGCTCCCGCAGGCTCCACAACCAGGTGAAGTTCTTCCAGGCAGTAACGGACTCCCTCGATCAGCTCCTCCTCGGTAAGGAGAATCACCTGCCTGATTCGATCAGTAGCCACCTCAAATGAGATGTCGCCGGTATAGCGAGGGGACAGGCTGTCGGCACAGGTAGGCAGTGGCATAATCGGCACGGGTTTCTTGGCCTTCAGCGCCTCGGTGAGAGTAGGGGCTGCATAGGACTCCACGCCAATAACCTCTACCTGGGGCCGGGTGTATTTCAAGCCCAGGGCTATGCCTGAGATCAGTCCTCCTCCTCCCACTGGAACCAGGACCGCTTCCAAGTCCGAGGGAGCGTCCTCGTCTATCTCCAGACCGATGGTCCCCTGTCCTGCCACCACCCTGGGATCATCGAAGGGGTGGATGAGAACTAATTCTTCTTTACCTAACTCGGCAGCCTTTACTTCGCTATCGCCATAATGGGAGCCGTGCCGGAGGATTGTGGCCCCAGCCTTCTTGATCCTCTCGACCTTTACTTGCGGAGCATTGTCTGGGAGGACTATCGTTGCCTTGATCCCAATCAGGGAGGCTGCCAGGGCCAGGGCTGTGCCATGATTTCCAGAGGACGCCGCCACCACACCCTTTTCTCTTTCCTTAGGGGTTAGCATGGAGACTGCATTATTTGCTCCCCGGAACTTAAAAGAACCTCCGGGCTGCAGGGATTCGAGCTTAAGATATACTCTAATGTTCACCTGCCGAGATAGTGGATCTGAGAATATGAACGGTGTCCTGAGGATCTTGCCTTTTATCCTCCTCGCTGCGTCCAATATATCTTGATGTGTCGGGACGATCATAGAAATAGCCTCCTTTTCGATAATATCTTTGTACTATATCAGTGGAGAACTCAGCTCCTCACATTTACAGGAAACATATCAAACCATAAATAATGCTGTCAATTAGAAGAGAGTGGCTTAACTCAAAGCTGGAGGAGAAGTCTATCCAATCTCGGTCGAACTGGCTCTTTTGAGTAGCTTTCTTCCTTTCTCATCCTGATGATCGCAGCATTACCAGCGGGATATGCCTATTTTGCAGCATCAGCAGGTGAAAATTGAGTCGAAGCGTGCTGGATTTGGTAGCGGGGGGCTGGATTTGAACTGACCTGCCCCCCTTCAATGTATCTCGATTGATATTTAGGATGTGGCGACCGGGAGTCATTTCTCAACCGTGATGGTGCATACTTTGGTGGATGTGGCCTTCATTACGATTTCCCAGATTTGAGATGTTTGCTCGTATCCGGTATTTGTTGCCGTTAGCGTATAGTTCGTGGTTTCTAATGGGCTTACTTCTATTGAGCCAGTGGGGTTGACCGACCCGATTCCCCCATCGATTTCAACGCTAGTGCAGTCATGGACTTCCCAGGAAAGTGTGGACTTCTCTCCCAGCTTGACCGTTGAAGGATTTGCCGTGAAATATTCAATGTTCGGCTTATATGATGCAAAATCCGCAGGCCCAGTCGGTGCTCCACCTTTTTTGCCGCAGGAAATCAGCAGAATACAAGCTAGTCCCAAGACATAGATTTTTGTTCTCACCGATTCTTCCTCTCATAAAAAGATTTTATTTTTCAGTGATAATTCAAATCCCTTTCCCAATGGGAGTTTTTTCCCTGACTTTATACATTAATTGGAGTGACAACTGCTAGCTTCACCATGTTTTTATTATAATGCAAAGACCATGCCAAATAAAGGTAAGAGGTTATCTCAACAATATTGATGAGATTTCTGTCCTCAATTTTATACAGGTATCACTTAGGAGTGCTTAGCAACTTTCACTTTCCACAAATAACAGATTTTCTGCTTTGGCATGGTAAGCTAGACCTATTCCCATGTCACCGATTCGTCATCAGATGTCACAAAAATTGCTAAAAGCAGCCTAAAATTGCATAAGTTTGCTAAAACGGAGAGAGAGAGAAAGTTAGGATTTTTTCTGGGGAATGTCTGGGAAATAAGATGGTAGCGGGGGCTGGATTTGAACCAGCGACCTCCGGGTTGGAGGGACAGAGATGTGGTCATTATCATCTCTTGGCGAGGTCATGCAGGAAACTTCGGCAACTCTGGGGAGAATCAAGAAAGAAGCGGGCCTTAGTTGTGCCATAACCGATCTTGATGGAATAAGCACCTTCAGGAAGGGCCTTGAAAAGATCTTCATCAGTCCAATCATCCCCGATAGCTAGCACAAAATCATAAGTATCCCTCATCAACAGATTTTGAGCTGCTTGGCCCTTATTAATTCCACCCATTCGGACTTCGATAACCTTTTTTCCATGCATGAGCTGAAGATCAGTGTTGGCTAAAAACTCGTTGAGATTGTCGAATAATTCGCAGGAGCGAATTTCCCCTAGTTCAGGACTGGATTGGCGATAATGCCAGGCCAGCCCGAATTCCTTTTCCTCAACAAATGACCCTGGTACTCGGGCCTCGTATGTTTTCAGGATGGGCATCACTTGGGATTTCCACTCCGTTGAAACGGTCTTTTGGGCTT
>Ga0307445_10002323_pt1 | contig 10481 bp, 8 predicted proteins | sample SalMarSW160330MG_FD_202147 | JGI IMG/M metagenome (GOLD analysis project Ga0307445, IMG submission 202147) | Salt marsh sediment microbial communities from the Plum Island Ecosystem LTER, Massachusetts, United States - SW1603-30 | ecosystem: Environmental > Aquatic > Marine > Intertidal zone >...
GGATCGCCTTCAAGCAGGACAACGCCGTTCGGATCCTTGACCGGCTCGCCGCCCAGCCGGACCCCGCCCTGCTCGACCAGGCGCCGCGCATCGCTTTTGCTTTTGGCCATTTTCAATTCCACCATCAGGTCCGCCAGGTGTTTCCCGGCCTGCACCGGAACCACGGGGATATCCTCGGGCAATTCCGACTGCTGAAAGACAAGGCGGAATTGTTCCTCCGCTGAAGCCGCCGCTTCCGGTCCGAGGTTAATCTCGACGATCTCCCGCGCCAATTTCATCTTCGCATCCCGAGGATGGAGCGCGCCGGATTCCATATCCCGCTCGACGGCGGCGATCTGATCCGGGGTGAAGCGCGACAGCAGACGGTAATAGAGCGGCATGGCTGTATCCGGAACGCTCATTACTTTGCCGTACATATCCCCCGGAGAGGCCAGGATGGGGATATGGTTGCCCAGGCTTTTGCTCATCCGCACCACACCGTCGGTTCCCGGGAGGATTCCAAGCAGCACGCCGATATTCGGCTTGACGCCGTAATACTCCATGATCTTCCGGCCGGAGGTGAGAATGTTGAAGAGTTGTTCGGTCCCGCCCACCTGCACATCGGCGCGCAGGGCGTAGGCGTCGTACCCCTGCATGATCGAGTAGAAGAACTCGTGCAGATAGATGGCGTCGCCCTTATCCCAGCGCAGGCGGAAATTTTCACGGGTGGTGAACTGCTGGATGGTGAAGTTGGAGCCCAGCCGGATCAATTCAGCGAAGGTAAGCTTGGAGAGCCACTCGGAATTATGGCGGACCTCGGTTTTCTCGCGGTCTAAAATCCGGAAAGCCTGCTCGGCGTATGTGCGGGCGTTTTCACGGATTTTCTCTTCCAGCAGCTGCGGGCGCAGGGCATTCCTATCCGACGGATCTCCGACCCGCGCGGTGTAATCACCGATCAGGAAGATGACCGTATGCCCGAATTCCTGGAACTGGCGCAGTTTACGCATCGTTACGGTGTGCCCGAGGTGCAAGTCGGTTGAGGTGGGGTCGTATCCGCAGTAGACGCGCAGCGGCCGCTGTTCCTTCTCCGCCTGAATCAGCCGCTCGCGGAGTTCCGCGGCCATGGCCTGCTTGAGTGCCGAATCCCCGTATTCGGTTCCCTGCATGAGTAAAGCCAGTTGTTCGTCGATCGCGGGATTGGACATCCTTACTCCGATGCGGCTTGGGATGGGGTGCGAATGCTTCCGTGGGCCGGGATTATAGCATCAACCCCGAGATTTCTGCGGTTAAAACACTGAAATCCCGGATGGTATAATCGATGGTTGGTCTTTTTGAGACCCCGATTGTCATCCCGAGCCGAAGGCGAGGGATCGGTAACTCCTTCGACGCGTGGCCGATTCCTCGGGGTCTGAAGACCCCGAGGAATGACTCTCTGCGTTTGAGGGTGGATTCTGTGTCACACTCCAGGAGAGCGCTTTGGTTAATCCGCTTCAGTGGCTGCTCGGTCTTATCACATTAGATATCAGCATAGACCTGGGCACAGCCAATACGCTGGTCCTTGTTCATGGCAAGGGCATCGTCATCAACGAACCTTCCTGGGTGGCCATCGATAAAAAATCCCGCCGGGTGCTGAAAGTTGGGCGCGCGGCGAAGGAAATCATCGGCCGCACACCGCCCAATGTGGTCACGATGCGCCCCATCCGCGACGGGGTGATCTCGGAATTCGACGCCACGGCCACAATGCTGGAATACTTCATCCGCCGGGTGATCAACCAGAGCGTGGTCCCGGTGCCGCTGACGCGGGTCATTGTCGGCGTTCCGGTGGGCGCCACGAGCGTGGAACGGCGGGCGGTGATCGATGCCGCCACGTCGGCCGGGGCGCGCGAAGCACTCCTGGTCGAGGAACCGGTTGCGTCCGCGATCGGCGCCGCGTTGCCGATTCGCGGAGTCCACAGTACGATGCTGATGGATATCGGCGGCGGCACGACCGAGATCGCGGTATTCGCCTCGCGCCGGATCCTGCTTTCCAATTCGATCCGCGTCGCCGGCGACGAACTGGACGAGAATGTCATCACCTACCTGCGGGATAAATACAATCTGCTGGTCGGCCAATCGATGGCCGAACAGGCCAAAAAGACGGTCGGCGCCGCCGCGCCGCTTCGCGAGGAAAAGGTAATGACCGTCCGCGGCCGCAACCTGATCTCCGGGCTTCCGGAGGAGGTCGAGATCTCCTCGATCGAGATGCGCGAAGCGCTGGCGCCTTCGTTGAAGACCATCTCACAGGCCTTGCGGGACGTGCTCGAGCAGGCGCCGCCGGAAATCATGGCCGACCTGCTGGATTCCGGATTGTGCCTTACGGGCGGCGGCGCCTTGCTCAACGGCCTTCCGGAAAAACTCAGCGAGGAATTCAAGATCCGGGTCTGGCGGGCCGACGATCCGTTGACGTGCGTCGTCCGCGGTGCGGCCGCCGTGCTCTCAAGCCTCGACCAGCACCGCGAATTCATCGCTTCCTCCGACCGGGATTACCGCGGCAAAAGGTAATCCACCGTTTCCGCATTGACCCCAATCCGATAACCCCATGCCCAATTCACGAAGACGCCTCCTGATTGCCTCTGCGCTTTTCGCGGCCGCCCTTGGCCTGGTGCTGCTCGGCCAGGCGGGGATGCTTGTCCCGGTCCAGGACATTGCGCTGCGCGCCGTCTCCGGCGCGCAGCGCTCCATTTCAACCGCCTTCTTTAATTTCCGCGACTTCCTCACCGCCCCGCGGAATCTGCAGGAATTGATTCAGACCAACAGCCAGTTGGAACAGCAGGTTGCCCAGCTCGAGGCCGAGGTGGTAACCCTGCGCGAACAGGCCGCCGAAGTCGACAAGCTGGAAGCACTGGTAGGGTATGCCTCGTCGCTTCCGGAAAACCGATATCTGGTATCCAAGGTGATTGGGCGCGATACCAGTCCATTCCTGCGCTACCTGATCCTGGACCAGGGGTCTGATGCGGGCGTGCGCCGGGGGATGCCGGTGGTGAACGAGAAGGGGCTGGTCGGGAGGATCACCGAGGTCAGCGCCTCCGCCTCCAAGCTGCAGCTCATCACCGATCCGGATTCGGTTATCAACGCGCGGATCCAGGAAAGCCGTGCGGAAGGAATCCTGGTCGGCCAGCCGACGGGCGAATTGGAAATGATCTACATCTCCCAGGATATCAAGATCACCGTCGGTGAAATCGTCGTCACCTCCGGCCTGGGCGGCGGTTTCCCGCCGGACCTCCTGATCGGACGGGTGGTCAGCGTCCACCGCCGCGATTACGAACTCTACCAGACCGCGATCATCGAACCGCGCAGCGATTTTTCCCGCCTGGAAATGGCGCTGATCATTACCAATTTCGAACCGGTGCTTATCGATCCGCTTCTGGATAACACCCGCTAGGCCAAGCCGATGACCTGGTTGATCGCCGTTCCGCTCCTGGCTGTCCTTTCGCTGCTGCAAACCACGGTTCTCCGCCACATCACCCTTTTAGACGGGAACCTCGACCTGTTGCTGCTGGTGGTCCTGTGCTGGAGCCTGCTGCGGCCGGAGGAAGGCATGATCTGGGCGGTGCTGGCGGGATTCTTTTGCGATCTTTTCACCGGCGGCCCTTTCGGGGTTACTTCGATCGCCTACCTGTTCGCGGCCTTTTGCATAAGCTACCTGCACGGGCGGATGCGGACTCACAACCCCATCGTGGTGATGGCGGTTGCCCTGTTCGGCACGATTCTCGCGCACCTGGCGGCGGTCGCGCTGCTGGTGGTGTTCGGCCGGGCTTTGGAGGTCGGTTATTTGCTTTTATATGTCACACTGCCGACCGCCTTCCTTAACACCCTTGGCGCCGTCCCGGTGTATCTGGCGCTGCGCCCGTTGCACCGGATCGGCGTCCCCTTGCTCGCGGAGGATATCGAATGAGATCTTCGTTCAGCGAGAACCGAGTCCATCCGTCGCGAATCCGATTCTTCCTGATAGCGATGGCCGGCCTGTTTGTCATTTTCACTCTGCGCCTGTTTTCCATGCAGGTCATTCAGGGCGAATACTATAGCGGATTGGCGGAATCCAACCGCACGCAATTGGTCCACGTTCCCTCGTCACGCGGGGTGATTTACGACCGCAACGGGGTACTGCTGGCACGCAACATGCCCTCCTACAACATCACCATCACTCCCGCCGATCTGCCCGATACGGAAGCCGAGATCGATGCCATTTACCGCAGCCTCTCGCAACTGACCGGCGTGCCGATCCGGGTCCCGGGATCCGTTCCCTCGCAGGAGTGCGCGCCGGGCCGCGGGATCGCGGATCTGGTTGATGAATGGATCGAACTCGCTCCATACTCCGCGGTGAAAATCCAGTGCGACGCCGATCCCGAAATCGCAAAAATCATCCTGGAAAAATCGGCCGACATGCCGGGCGTGGGAGTGGAAGTCACCCCGGCGCGGGATTACCCCAACGGCCGGTATTCCGCGCACATCATCGGCTATTTGGGGCGCGTCCCGGCGGAGTCATCCGAATACTATGAAGCGAAGGGCTACAACCTCGACCGCGACAAGATCGGCTACGCCGGAATCGAGGCCTATATGGAGGATGATCTTGCCGGAACCTACGGGAGCGAACTGTGGGAAGTGGATGCGGCCGGGAAGCACATCCGCCTGCTGGAACCCCCGGTGGCCGCGGTCCCCGGGACCAACCTGCGCCTGACGATTGACTCGCGGCTGCAGGAAGCCGCGACGGTCATCCTTGAGCAGCAAATCGAGGCGACCCGGGCAAAGAAGCCGGAATTCCTGCGCAGCCCGATGATCGGCGGTGTGGTGGTGGCGATGAACCCGAACACCGGCGAAATCCTTGCCATGGTATCGGTCCCGACCTACGACAACCAGAAATTTTCGCGCTACATCCCGATCGATTATTACAATCAACTCGCCTCGGATATCAGCAACCCGCTCTTGAATCACGCGATCTCCGGCACGTACCCGCCGGGTTCGATTTTCAAACTCACCACCGCGGTCGGCGCGCTTAATGAAGGGATCGTCACCCCCGATACGCCGGTGATCTGCCGCGGGACGATCTCGATCCTGCAAAAATTTTACCCTTCGGATCCCGGGCGGGAGATGCTGTTTTACTGCTACGACCGCAACGGGCACGGGGAGATCACCTTCCTGCGCGGGCTGGCACTCTCATGCGATATCTACTTCTACAACCTGGGCGCCGGGTACAGCGGCTCGGGCGGTGTTAAGACAGGATTGGAAATCGAGGGAATTAAACGATACGCCAGGGCGCTCGGCTACGACCGCGCGCTGGGAGTCGAGCTGTTCGGCGAGCGCGACGGCCTGATCCCGGACAAGGACTGGAAGCGGATTAACCAGGGGGAAAACTGGGCGACCGGCGATACCTACATCGCCACCATCGGCCAGGGCTACGTGGATGTGACGCCCCTCCAGGTGGCCCAATCGATTGCCACAATCGCCAGCAACGGAAAGGTGATGAAGCCGACCCTGCTCAAGGAATATCTGGATGGGGAGGGCAACGTCACCCGGACCTTCGGGCCGACGATGCTGTACGACATCACCGACGACATCACCGACGATCTGTATGACACCGTCATCGTCCAACCCTGGGTGCTTAAATTGGTGCAACAGGGGATGCGGCTGGCGGTGACGAACGGAACCGCGACGGATTACGCCCAGATCGAAAACATCCCCACCGCCGGTAAGACGGGTACGGCCGAGTACTGCGACGACATCGCCCAATCCCGCAACCTGTGCAAGCGTGAAGCCTGGCCGACCCACGCCTGGTACGGCGCCTTCGCTCCGTATGACAATCCGGAAGTCGTCGTGGTGGCGTTCGTCTACGACGGCGGCGAGGGCGCGGTCACGGCCGGCCCGGTCGTCCGCGACGTGCTGAAGGCGTACTTCGCGCTTAAAACGATCGATCTCGAGCAGGGCAGATAGACTCTGCATGCTATAATTAATGGCGATGGACACCAGGCGCGAACTCTGATAACCCGCCATGCCGCTATCCGTCAGCGTAAAGGGTATCCACGAAGGCCTCCTGATTACTCCCGGAGAGGGAAATTGGGAGGAAGCGTACTCCTCCCTCCTGGAACATCTGGATTCGAAGCCGGATTTTTTCTTCGGCGCCCAAGCTATTCTCCAGCTGGGAGCGTACCCTTTGCATGCGGCCGATCTGGCCGCGCTGCGCAGTGCGCTGGCGGACCGCGGCGTGGGGCTGCACTCGATCCTTTCCGAGGATCCCGCTACCATCGAGGCGGCCAAGAACCTTGGCCTGGGGATATCGCTCCCCAAGCGCGATGTGAAGGAGACGCCCTTTTCGACCGAGTTGCAGGGGATGGAAGCAATCTTCCTCCAGCAAACCCTGCGTTCCGGGAACAGCATTCACTTTCCGGGGCATGTAACCGTGCTCGGGGATGTCAACCCCGGCGCGGAGATCGTTGCCGGCGGCAGTATCATCGTCTGGGGGCATCTGCGCGGAACGGTGCATGCGGGGGCGCAGGGCGATGAAACGTCCGTCGTGTGCGCGATGGACCTCAGCCCGATGCAGCTGCGGATCGCCTCGCTCGCGGCCACCTCCCCGCCCCGCAAAGGGAAGACCCAGCCGGAAATCGCCTCGCTGCGGGAAGGCCATTTGGTGGCGGAACCGTGGAGTCCGAAGGAGAAGCCCAAGGCGGGGAACGGGGGCAAAGAGTAATCGTTGACAATGCGGATGTGATTCCTCGGGCCTTCGGCCCTCGGAATGACTAAAATAAATCCCCCGCCCATCCAGGACGCGGGGTGATAAATCGGTTTTGAGGAGCGGGAATGACGGCTAAGGTTCTGACCATAACTTCGGGAAAGGGCGGCGTCGGGAAAACCACCGCCACGGCCAACATCGGAGTCGCCCTGGCGGCGCTTGGGCAGAAGGTGGTCTGCATCGACAGCGACATCGGCCTGCGCAACCTGGATGTCGTGATGGGCCTGGAAAACCGGATCGTGTACGACCTGGTGGATGTGGTCGAGGGCCGGGCGCGGTTGAAGCAGGCGATGATCAAGGACAAGCGGCTGCCGGAGCTGCACCTGATCCCCGCCGCCCAGACGCGCGATAAAACCGCCATCTCCCCCACCGACATGATCCGCATTTGCGACGAGCTGCGGCCGGATACGGACTGGATCCTGATCGACAGCCCGGCCGGGATCGAGCGCGGATTCCGCAACGCGATCGCCGCCTCCGACACCGCGCTGATCATCACCAACCCGGAGGTCTCGGCGGTGCGGGATGCCGACCGGATCATCGGCCTGTTGGAAGCCGAGCAGAAGGGACCCGGCAAACTGATCATCAACCGGATCAAACCGGAACTGGTGGAACGGGGCGACATGCTCGACACCGCGGATGTGCTCGAGATCCTGGCCGTAGACCTGATCGGGTTGATTCCCGAAGATGAAACGGTCCTGATCTCGACCAACCGCGGCAATCCCGCCGCGTTGGATCCCAAGAGCAAGGCGGGCCAGGCGTTCCGCGACATCGCCAAACGCCTGATGGGCGAGGATGTCCCGTTCCCGCCGCTGGACGGAACCGAAGGCCTCAAGCAGCGCCTTTCGCGGTTGATCCATCCCAAGGGTGCCTCATGAACGGTTTAATCGACCGCCTTACCGGGAACAGCGGACGTTCCAGCGCCAAGACGGCGAAGGAACGGTTGATCGTTGTGCTGAGTCACGACCGGGCGGATATCGGCCCCGCGCTGCTGGAGACCATCAAGCAGGAAATCGTGCGCGTGATCTCGGAACACATCGACGTGGATCCCGCAACGGTGCAGGTCAGCCTGTTCTCGGAAGGCCGGGAACAGCACCTTAAAGCCGATATTCCGCTTGCCGCGGGCTCCTCCCGCCGGAAGCGGACGTTTTAGAACCTCCCATGTTCGATTGGCGAAGATGGCGTCATTTTGATTTTTGGCTGCTGGGGGCGTCCGCGCTGCTGGTGCTGCTCGGGATCGTCGAGATCCGTTCGGCGGTGGCCGACAATGTCAGCCTCTCCGGCAGCGCCGAGCGCCAGGCCACCTTCGCGGCCATCGGGCTGGTGATCCTGATGGCGGCCACCGTCATCGATTACCACTTCTGGCGCAGCCTTTCGCGCCTGCTCTTCGTCGGGATCATCCTGCTGCTCCTGTACGTGGAGCTCATCGGCACGTCGTCGTTCGGCGCGACGCGCTGGATCCAGGTCGGCAGTATTACGATCCAACCTTCGGAAGTGGCGAAGATCTCGCTGATCATCATTCTGGCGGACGATATCGCCCGCAACGAAGAGCGGCTGCAAAGCTGGTCGGGAATCCTCCGGACTCTGATCCTGGCCGCGATCCCGGCGGTGGTCATCCTGCGCGAACCGGATCTCTCCACGGCGATCCTGACGATGGTGCTGTGGGCGGCCATGGCGTTCGCGGCCGGGATGCCGCCGCGCTTCATCTTCATCCTCGGCGGTGCGGCCCTGCTGCTGCCGGTCGTCGCGTTGGCCCTCCACCTCCTGCAGCCTTATCAACTGGACCGGCTGGCCCTGTTCTTCATGCCGGACGCGGATCCCAGCGGCGCCTACAACATCGAACAATCCAAGATCGCGATCGGGTCCGGCGGCTGGATCGGGCAAGGGTACGGGCTGAGCACCCAGGTGCAGCTGCGGTTCCTCAAGGTCCGCCACACCGATTTCATCTTCTCGGTGATGTCAAGTGAATTCGGGCTGGTCGGCGGCGTTACTTTCTTCGGCTTGTTGGGCTTCCTGGTCTACCGCTGCTTGCGGGCGGCACGGCTGGCGCGCGACACCTACGGCGCGTTGATCGGGTACGGCGTGGCGACGCTGATCTTCTATCAGGCGGCGTTCAACATCGGGATGAACCTCAACCTGCTGCCCGTCGCCGGGCTTCCGCTGCCGTTCATCAGTTCGGGCGGCAGTTCGCTGTGGTCGGTCCTGCTCGGCATCGGCCTGGTGGAGAGCACAATTCTTTATCGGAAGGATATTGAATTCTGATGCACACGCCGCTTACCGTCCGCTTCGCCCCCTCGCCCACCGGACGCATGCACATCGGCAGCGCCCGCACCGCGCTGTACAACTACCTGCTGGCGCGCAAAGTCGGCGGGCGGTTCATCCTGCGGATCGAGGACACCGATCAAAAGCGGTTCGATCCCGGCGCGGAAGCGGAGATCGTCGAGGGCCTGCACTGGCTGGGGCTGGATTGGGACGAAGGCCCGGATATCGGCGGACCGCATGCGCCGTACCGGCAATCGGAAGCAAAAGAAATATATCTTGACCATGCCAAACAGCTGATCGAAAAAGATTTCGCCTACCCTTGCTTCTGCACCCCCGAACGGGTGGCCCTGCTGCGCGAAGAACAGCGCCGGCGCAAGGAACAGCCGCTTTATGACGGCCTGTGCCGCCGTCTGGCTCCGGAGGAGGCGGCGAAACGCATGGCGGCCGGTGAACGCCACGTGATCCGATTTAAAACGCCGGATGAGGGGACTACCACCGCGACCGACATGCTGCGCGGCGAGATCACGGTGGAAAATAAAACGCTCGACGATTTCATCCTGGTCAAATCCACCGGGCTGGCGGTCTACCACCTGGCGGCGATGGTCGACGACCACCGCATGGCGGTGACGCACGTCATCCGCGGATCGGAATGGCTTTCCACCCTGCCGCTGCATGCGCTGGTGGTGCGCGCGTTCGGGTGGCGCGAGCCGGCCTGGTGCCACCTCTCTATCTTCCTTAAGCCTTCGGGCAAAGGGAAGATGAGCAAACGCGACAGCGCCCAGGCCGCGACCGAGGGGCACAGCATCTTCGTCCGCGACCTGAAGGAAATGGGGTATCTCCCCGAGGGGGTCCTTAACTGGATCGCGCTGATGGGCGCCTCATTTGACGAGGCCGAAGACGTCTTCACACTGGACGAGATGATCCAGCGGTTCGAGATCAAGCATCTGAACCCATCGCCGGCGGCGATCAATTTCGAAAAGGCGGACCATTTCAACGGGACCCACATCCGCCGACTGACCGTTGACGACCTGGCGGCGCGGCTTAAGCCGGTATTTGAAAAGGCGGGGTTTGCGCCGGACGACGCGAAGCTGCGTCCGGTGGCCGCGGTCCTGCAGGTGCGTATCGTCACGCTCGAGGATGCCATCGCCATGGGCGGATTCTTCTTCCGCGAAACCGTTACGCCCGACCCGAAGGAATTGACCGGCAAGGGGCTCACCCCGGCGCAATCGGCGGATGCGCTGCGGGCCGCGCGCGAAATCCTCGCCGCGACGCCGGCGTTCGATCCGGCAGCCGCGGAGGAGGCGTTGCGCGCGCTGGCCGAAAAGCTGGGGTGCAAGCCGGGCGTGCTGTTCGGTATCCTGCGCGCGGTGATTACCGGTCAATCCGTCAGCCCGCCGCTGTTTGCGAGCATGGAGATCATCGGGCGGGAGACGTTCCTGGCGCGGATGGATGCGGCGGAAGAGATATTGCGAAAGAT
>Ga0307445_10002324_pt1 | contig 10479 bp, 8 predicted proteins | sample SalMarSW160330MG_FD_202147 | JGI IMG/M metagenome (GOLD analysis project Ga0307445, IMG submission 202147) | Salt marsh sediment microbial communities from the Plum Island Ecosystem LTER, Massachusetts, United States - SW1603-30 | ecosystem: Environmental > Aquatic > Marine > Intertidal zone >...
CTCTGGCAGTGAGTAGAATGAGAAGGTTCCACCGTGGGAGTGGGATGTTTTTTTGTGATAACACTTTGCGTGAAATTCCGCCTCCCTGAAATATCCGTAAAGAATCATCGAAAATAGATGATTATCTTTCCATATAACAGACCGATTCCCTCCCCCCTGAGAGATTATGTATTTGTTGTGGTTTTATTCCCCCCATTTCCGAATGGAAATGGGGGGAAGTGGTTCTGGGGGGAGGAAGGAGGATGGAGACCGTTCGTCAACCTGGAGAATGACTCGTGCGGAAACAACCGGCAGGAGCGCACTATCCGGGTGCAGCATTCCAAAGCTATTCCGGAAGGGAAGACCGCGCCCTTCGGACGCGGGGAGATGAGAACAACCTCGTCGAGAAAAACTGGGATCGGGGAATGAAGGATCCCGTTGATAAGGCTCGTTTCCGGTATAGGGATGAGAAGGGGCGGCGCCTAATCCGCAAGGAGTCGATAGCCTATTCCGCGGACGTTAAACAGACGCGAGGGTTTTTTGGCCTCCGGCTCGATGGCCTGGCGAATGTGATGAATGTGCCATTTGACCAGTTCCTGAGCTTCGCGCGCCTCGGCCTGCAGACCTTGCGCTTCAGCCGCCAGAGTCCGGTAATCCACCACATCCGGTGCGTGACGCGCCAGCACCGTCAGGTAATCGAACGCGGCGGGCGGGAGGTCGACCACCCGTCCGTCCACCAGCAGGCGCCGGGTGTGCAGGTCGAGCACCAGCGCGCCGCGCTTGAGGAAGCGGTCGGCAACGGATGACGCCGGATCCGGAACGGTCTCGGCGTTTCCCATTTCTTCGAGATTCCTGAGTTCCATCCGCAGTTTTTCGATCTCAGCCCGGAGTTCTTCCTTGCGCTTTTCTGTTTGCCGCACCGCAAGAAGGGCCTGCGTTTTTTCGATGAGCATTTCCGGGCGGAGCGGCTTGAGCAGGTAATCCGCCGCGCCCCGCCGTAACGCCTCCACCGCGGAGTCGAGATCGGGCTGGGCGGTGAAGAGTACGACCGGCAGGTCCGGAAAACGGGCCTGGATCCGGTCCAGGACGTCCAATCCGCCGAGCCCCGGCATGCGAATGTCCATATAAATAAGATCGTATGCCGTCGTCGCAAGATAGTCCAGTGTTTGTTCGCCGCTTTCCGCAGTCGTGACCTCGAACCCCGCCCGCTGCAGAATGCGCGCCAGAGTCTGGCGCAGGACAGGCTCGTCGTCCACGATTAAAATCCTGCCGGTCGGAGTCATGCGGCACCTTCCTTCGGGATGGGAAGCCAAATTCGGAACAACGCGCCGCCTTCCGCGCGGTTATCCGCGCGGATCCGTCCGTTGTGGTTTATGATGATTTCCTGGCTGATAGAAAGCCCGAGACCGGTTCCCTTCTCTTTGCCGGATTGGAACGGTTCGAAGATCCGCGGCAGCAGGGCAGGATCGATGCCTACCCCGTTGTCGGACACGCTGATTTGGATTTCTTCGGCCCCGGGCAGGGTTTCGGTGGAGACAGCCAGCTGTCCACCTTCCGGCATGGCGTCCTCCGCATTCAGAAACAAGTTGAGGATCACTTGACGTATTTGATCCCCCAGACCCAAGACCCGCGGGAGGGCCGGGTCGGCGTGGAAGGAAAACGCAATATGGGCATGGCGCAGGTGAGAGGCCACCAGGGCAGAAACGTCGTGGATGATGTCGTTGATCTGCAGCGGGTGGAAATCCTCCTTGCGCACCGGCTGGTATGCTTTCCGCAGGCGGTCGAGTATGACTTCCATCCGCTCGGCTTCCGAAAGTACGATCGCCAGGTCTTTCCGCGCCTGTGCCGAGAGAGACTTTTCGTCCCGCACCAGAAAGAGCGCGTTGTGAATCGCTTGCAGGGGATTTTTCAATTCATGCGAGACCGAAGCCATCAGGCGGCCGACCACGGCCAGTTTTTCACTTTGGATCAATCGGGCGTGCATCGACTTTTCCTGGAGAAGGGAATTCTGCAGGTCGGCGTACAACTGGACTTTTTGCAGGGCCACTGCCAGCTGGTCGGCAACCGTCCGGACCAGCTGAAGATCGCGCAGGGTCAGGGTGAATGGAGGCACCTGTTGCACGTCCAACAGACCGAGGAACTGTCCGTCGATTTTAATCTGAACGGCCATTTCGGATTTTGTATCCGGCAGCAACCGGTTGCGCCGGAAGAACGCCACTTCGTTTACGTTATTGGTGAGGAAGGGTTCGCCGGTCTTCGCCGTGTAGCCCACGATCCCCTCCCCGGCGGCGAGCCGATGCCCTGCACCGATCAGTTGCGCCCCGATCTCGCCGCTGCCGGCGCGCAGAACGAAATCCCCGGTCGCCGGATCCCGGACGTAGATTTGCACGTAAAAATATCCAAAGTCCCTCTGAAGGAGGGTCACCACCTCCTTCATTAATTCGAGCGTATCGATCGACGCCACCAACCCGCGGTTGATGCGGTAGAGCGCCTCGGTTTCTTTCAGGTGAGCCTGAGTCATGTCGAGCAGGCGGGCGTTGTCTATGGCGATGGCCGCCTGTCCGGCCAGGGTCTCCAGGAAGGTCATCCAATCCGGATCCACATGAAACGGGGAACGCCGGAATATCTCCATTACGCCGCATAACAGCCCTTTGGCGATCAGCGGGACGCCGAAATATGCGGAGAATCCCTCCTCGATGAGGGACCCGGTTAGGATCGGATTGTCTTGAATTTCGGCCAGGTCGGGTATGTACATGATCTTTCGGGTTTGGGCCGCCCGTCCGGCCAGCCCATCACCGATATTTAGATTCGTGAAACGCAGGGCCCCCGTGCGAAAACCCTTACCGGCGGCGAACCGAAGGCATTGTTCGGTTTCATCAAACAGTAAAACGGACGCCGCATCCATGTGGAGTTGCCCGACAACCTCCTGGGCCAGCAGGTCCAGAATGGTCTGCAGATTCGTACTGCTGGTAATCGCCCGTTCGATGGTGTGCAAGGCCCGCAGGCGTTCCATTTGCCGCAGGATGTCGGTCTCCGTTTTCTTGCGCTCGGTGATATCCCGAATGACGCTGACCCGCGCCTGCCGTCCACGATACGGGATGGATTTGGCACGCACCGCCACCGGAAAAAACGTTCCATCTTTTTTTATGGCCTTGTGTTCATACGGACCTTCCGCTTCCGCGCGGATATTCGCTCTCACCAAATCGCGCGATTCCGGGGCGACACACTCCATGGGATCCAACCCGATAAGTTCCTTCACATCCCATCCCAGCATTTTGGCCATTTGAGGGTTGGCATCGATGATTCGGCCTTGGTCGGCAATCACGATGCCTTCATACGCCACAGAGGACATTCTGGAGAACCGCTCTTCGCTGTCGCGCAATTCTGTTTCGGTTCGTTGGATTTCTTCCAGACGCCGACGGGTCAGAGTCAGCGCTGAATTCAACTCCCGCAGGGAGAAATGCACGGTCAGGGTCGTCATGAACAGGGCAACGGTCAGATCCAACCAGCCGACAAAGGGCGGCACCGGAAACAGCCGCGGCAGGGGATGGCCGCCCAACTCCACCAGAATCATCCCGAGGCCCGCCAGGCAGCAAACGATCGAATACGCCAAGGCGTCCCGGAAGCCCAACAATAATCCGGCGACGACCACCAATACAATATAGAACGTTGCGACCACGCTCAGCATGCCACCGGTGAGGAAAATGAACAGTGTAAAGAACGGCCACAATCCGTAGATAAACAAAATGCTGGCCAGCCAGAGCCGGCCTGTCCGCATCAATCCATACGCCAGGCACATGACCCCGAAAACGAGGGAGAGCAGGATCGTATTGAATATTTTTTCGACGAAGAACAGGGGAACGGCGATTAAAATAGCTACAGCCATCAGGAGAATCGAACCTACCAGAAGGGCATGCAGCAGCCTGGCCCGACGGGTTTTTTCCTCATCCTCCGGATAGGCCGGCGGCGTGAAGAATAATTTAATGCCCGCAAATAGTGAGCCCTGTTTCACATCATCCTCGCCCGGTGGAAAAACACAATAGCGGCGGCCTGCGTCCCGGCTGCCCGGGACGCCTTTTTCCTGACATATGCCTTTGGTAACACTTAATCATATGAATAAATTCCCCGCCGCAACCATAAAATTACGGTGAAACGGTAGCTTGCGGATCCCGGACGATGCACTCCGGTAAGGGAAATATCGCCCAGCCGCGGCAAGATCGAACGCGGGGCAAACCCGGGGAATTAACGGTGAACTTACGCGCCCGTCTAAAAAACCGTTTCCTTCCGAACCGACGGAACTCCTGAACCGGCAATCCATTTTCCAAGGACCTAGGGGGCCGGAGAATGATTGCGCAATCTCCCTCCCTCCCGTCCGAAGCCTCCAGGTTGCGGGGCGGACTCTCAATCCGAGGGCGGGCACGCCGAACCTGGAAAGGGCATTCCTCATTCGGAGGGACGATCGCCCTCACGTCGTCGTTTTGGATGGCGGCAACTTGCTGTAAAATCCTAACGGGAAATGGAAGGGGCGGCGGAGGCCGAGCTCCCTCCCGCTTCGATCGTCCCAGTAATGCGGAACCGTCCTGATATAAGGGCGGACGGCCGTCCGCCCCTCCATCGATTATGTGAGGGATATTAAGGTGCCACATGCCAAAATACATCGCCGCGATCGACCAGGGAACCACCAGCACGCGCTGCATGATCTTCGACCATGGCGGAAACGTGATGGCCGCGGATCAAAAGGAACACCGGCAGATCTTTCCCAAACCGGGGTGGGTGGAGCACGATCCGCGCGAGGTCTGGCAGCGCACCCGGGAAGTGATCCGGGGCGCGCTCGAAAAAGGAAAAATCGTACCGCGCGACATCGCCGCGATTGGGATCACCAACCAGCGCGAGACGGCCGTGGTGTGGGAAAAATCCACCGGCGATCCCGTCGCCAACGCGATCGTCTGGCAGGATACGCGCACGGATGCGATCTGCGGCGAACTCGCGCGCGCGGGCGGCCCGGATCGCCTGCGCGAAAAAACCGGATTGCCGCCGGCGACCTATTTCTCCGGCCCGAAGATTAAATGGATCCTCGACAACATCCCCGCCGCGCGCCGGAAGGCCGAAAACGGCGAATTGCTATTCGGTAACATGGACACCTGGGTCATCTGGAATCTCACCGGCGGATTGCATATCACCGACGTCACCAACGCCTCCCGTACCCTGCTGATGAATCTGCACACGCTGGATTGGGATGAGGAGCTCCTCCGGCTGCTCGCCGTTCCGCGTTCCATGCTGCCGCAGATCCGTTCCTCGTCGGAAGTTTTCGGCCTTGTCGGGGCGCCCGATGGATCGCCCTCCCCCCTGCAGGGTACCCCCATCGCCGGCATTCTCGGCGACCAGCAGGCGGCGCTGTTCGGACAGACTTGCTTCAATCCCGGCGAGGCCAAGAACACCTACGGCACCGGCTGCTTCATGCTGATGAACATGGGCGAGCGCCCGACCCCGAGCGCAAGCGGCTTGTTGACCACGCTGGGGTACAAGATCGGCGGGCAAAAGGCGGTGTACGCATTGGAAGGATCGATAGCCATCGCCGGGGCACTTGTCCAGTGGCTGCGCGACAACCTCGGCCTGATTCCGAGCGCACCGGATGTCGAAGCGCTGGCGCGCTCGGTCGAAGACAACGGCGGCATATATTTCGTCCCGGCCTTCTCCGGTCTGTTCGCGCCGCACTGGCGTGCGGATGCGCGCGGCGCCATGGTCGGGCTGACCCGCTTCATTAATAAAGGGCACATCGCCCGGGCCGCGCTGGAAGCCACCGCCTTTCAGACCCGCGAGGTGCTGGATGCCATGGAAAAGGATTCCGGCGTCCGGCTGAAAGCGCTCAAAGTCGACGGCGGGATGGTGCGGAATGAATTGCTGATGCAATTCCAGGCGGATATTCTGAATGTGCCTGTGATCCGTCCGAAGGTGGCCGAGACGACCGCCTTGGGCGCGGCCTACGCCGCCGGCCTGGCAGTCGGGTTCTGGAAGGATTTCGACGAGTTGAGGAGCCATTGGGGCAAGGATAGAGAGTGGAAACCACAGATGGAGTCCGCTGAACGCAACCGCCTCTACCGCGGATGGAAGAAGGCCGTCACCCGCACGTTGGATTGGGTGGATTGATCCTCACCCCCTACCCCTGCACCCCTTCCCCCTCTCCTGGAATAATCCAGGAGAGGGGGAAGGGGACGGGGGATGGGAGTGAGGCGGGTTTGCGCGATTCACAATGAGGACCGGTATTATTCTTCTCTTACTCTGCCTCGCGGCGTTAATTTCCGCCGGCCTGACGATTATCGGGTACACCCTCCGCCCGCCCCGCCGGACGTTTATCTACATATGCAAACCGCTGACCACCATCCTGATAATTCTCGCCGCCATCGTACCGGGGACTTCGCTTTCCGTTTTTTATGCGCGTGCGATCGGCGTCGGCCTGCTGTTTTCGCTTATTGGGGACATCTGGGAAATGCTTTCGCGGCGCCACTTTCTCAAGGCGCTCATATGTTTCCTGATGACGCATATCTGCTACATGCTGGCCTTTCTGACAGAAAAACCAAAATTCCAATTTCTCTGGACCGCTATTCCGCTTGGGCTCATCGCTGCGGTCATCCTGGCCTATCTCTGGCAGGCACTCTCGGCGGGCATGAAGGCGGCCGTCGGCGTCTATGTCGGTGTGATCGTGGTCATGGTCACGCTGGCCGCCGGCCGGGCGCTGGCCTACCCCTCCCCGGGAACGCTCATGGCCGCAATCGGCGCCCTGCTGTTCCTGGCATCGGATGCCGTACTGGCGGTCAATCGATTCCGCCGGCCGTTCCGCGCCGCGCAAGCGGTCATCCTCGGCACGTACTTCACCGGCCAGTTGCTGATAGCGCTTTCCATCGGATTCCCGGCCGAGTAAACTCATCCCCAATCCGGCGTCAAGACCGAGGCGGTGATTTTCGTTGTGGGGGGAGAGTCTGGTAAATCAGGCGGGGATGCTTCGCTCCGCTCGGCATGAAAAGCTTTTTTGTGACCCCGATGGGTCCTTTTCCACGGTGATATCCACGGAAATTGTGTCTCTATACAGAGAATTTACGTTCCGCCGCGCGGGATTGGCTGTAAAATTCATGGGAGCCATCGGCTAAGGAGAATTTATGAATCACATCGAAGGCAAATTCATCGGCGTGCGGAATATTCAAGTGTTTTACCAGGCCTGGCTGCCGGAGGGCGACGTAAAAGCCGTGTTGCCCATCATCCACGGGCTGGGCGAACACTCGGGGCGTTATATGAACGTAGTCAATCACTTCGTCCCGCTCGGATACGTCGTCTACGGGCTGGACCATATCGGCCACGGGAAATCCGGCGGGCCGCGCGAATTCGTCGAGCGGTTCGAGGATTTCTCCGATACGTTTACGCAGTACCTGGCAATGGTGAAGCAATGGCAGCCGGGCAAGCCCGTCTTCCTGCTCAGTCACAGCATCGGCGGGCTGATCGCCGCCTATTACCTGCTCGACCACCAGGCCAAATTCCAGGGCGCCATTTTTTCGGCGCCGGTGGTAAAGGTCGCCTCGCATGTCACGCAAATGACCGTTTTTATGGCCCGGGCTCTTTCGCTGCTTGCCCCCTCTGCCGGTGTTCTTCCGGTGGATCCGAGCACCATATCCCGCGATCCCGAAGTCGTGAAAGCGTACATCAACGACCCGCTGGTCTTCCACGGCAAGACCACCGCCCGGTTATCGGCGGAAATGTTGCGGGCGCTCACGCGCGTTTCGGCCGAGACGGGAAAGATCACCCTGCCGTTCCTCGCCATGCAAGGCGGCGCCGATCGCCTGGTCGATCCGGATGGCGCGCAAATACTTTATGAAAGAGCCGGATCCAAAGACAAGACGCTTAAAATCTACGAAGGGCTCTATCACGAAATTTTCAATGAACCGGAACGCGACCGCGTATTCAAGGACATTGAAACCTGGCTGGCCGCGCACATCCGACCGCATAGCCCGTGAAGGCGCACCCCGGAGTTGCTGTTTCCGCGGCATAGAAACGGGAACGCGTTCGCATACCCCGTCACGTTTTTGCCGCATTCCGTGAATCCCCCGCCGCAAGCGCAACGGACCGGGGCCGGGGAGGAGTTCGTTTGAATCCTGTTGAAGGAAGCTTCCGGGGCGTTCGAAACACAAATATTTATTTCCAAGCCTGGCTGCCGGAGGGGGATGTGCGGGCGGCGCTGCTGATCGTGCACGGGCTGGGTTCGCACAGCGGGCGCTACATGAACGTGGTCGACCGCCTCGTTCCATCCGGGATAGCCGTTTACGGGTTCGATAATATCGGGCACGGCCAATCGGAAGGCGCGCGCCTTAAGGTCGAGGGCTTTGCGGATTTCACCGATACGCTCGCGATCTATTGCGGCCGGGTGAAAGCATGGCAGGCGGGAAAGCCCCTCTTCCTCTTCGGCCATAGCATGGGCGGGTTGATCGCCGCCGGGTACCTGCTCGATCATCCGGCTGAATTCCAGGGCGCCATTCTTTCCGCCCCGGCGCTGAAACCCGGGGAAGGCACTTCGCCGGCGAGGATCCTCGCCGGCAGAGTCCTTTCCGCCGTCGCGCCGGAATTGGGATTGTTCCGGCTCCCGGCAACCGGCCTCTCGCATGATCCGGAGGTGGTGAAGGCTTACCGCGATGATCCGCTGGTCCATCACGGCAAGACCCCCGCGCGGCTGGCAACGGAACTTCTGAAGGCCATGCGGCGCGTGGAGCGGGAGGCCGGCGGCATCACCCTGCCCCTGCTTCTCCTGCTGGGCGGGGCGGATACAATCGTCAATCCCGGCGGCGCCAGGATGTTGTATGAGAAGGCGGGCTCCAAAGACAAGACGATCCGGATCTACGAAGGGTTGTATCATGAGACGTTCAACGAGCCGGAACGCGGGCAGGTGCTCGATGACGTGGGAGCGTGGCTCGCGGCACACGTCTGATCCATCGCACGACAAAGTAAATAATTTTTTAGCCACAAAGGGCATAAAAGACACAAAAAATGATGGTTTTTTTACTGTTCTTTTTGTGCCATTTGTGTTTTTTGTGGCTTATCCTCCCCCGCTCCTAGGCAACCGCCTCGCGAACTTCCTCTTGGATTGAATTCATGGTCTTTCCACTCAGCAGCAGCATGACGGCCGCCAGGAGAACGAAGACAACCGTTTCGACGGGATTGGCGTCCATGCCGGTCTTCACCGCATTGACGATCATGGCCGCCAGCGCGAGCCCCAGGCTGGCGCCTTTGATCAGGAGCGCCGTGGCGAGCAGGTACCCGAGCGGAGTCCGCTTCCAGAGCAGAATACCGCTGAGCACGGCCAGCGGCACAACGAGGCCCAGATCCATCTCCTGGATGAACAGCGTGGTGTAGCTTTCCAGCCCGTACGGCGGCTTTCCGGAAAACAAATCCGGCACAATCCGCCCCAACCAGGCCACCGCGAGGAATGCGGCGGTGCCGAAGCACAGGGCGATGATCCTCCGGCGCGGGAATCCTTGCGCGCAATGCGCCGGAAGCGAGGGCAGATCGACCCGCGCCGCCGCCAGTAAAACCGCAAAGATGGAAAGACCGAACAGCGCGACGTAGACCAGGAACAGCGGATTGAACGAGACGCCGAAGGCGGCCGTGGTGTAGGTATAGAGGAAGTAGCCAAGAACGCCCGTCAGCAGAATACGGCCGCGCAGTGAACCGCGGTTGGCCAGAACCAGCGCGGCGGCCAGGACCGGCACGCCGATAAACAGCGTGACCGCATCCTGAGCCTGCGCCTGGACCGAGCCGAAGGTCGGGTCGAAGCGGTACACGCTGGATCCGGTGATTTCCACCCGCTCCCCCATCACCGTGGTGAATTCGAACGGCTCCCCCGCGGACGGCCAGAACAACCCGCCCCCGGCGGCGAGCATGGCGAGAATGAGAATGGCGACGACGAGAATATTCAAGATGCGCTGTGACATGGTTTTCTTCCTTTTTTATGATAAGTGAACTCACTCGCAGTATCATCCTGAGGACGCGGTTTTTGCGTCCGAAGGATCTCTCCCCGATTAGCCGGAGAACATACCGGCGGCGAAAAAGCAGATCCTGAGGCCTTGCTGCCCAAGGCCTCAGGATGACATTATTCGCCGACTTCCTTATTTACATGAACAGCTTCCCCGCCCAGGCGCGGATTTTCTCCCAATCCCGTTTATCCCCTTCCGGCGAGCCGACGATGCGGCCGATGGTTTTTTCCACGAAGGATAGTTTTTCCGGATCGACATTCCCGGCGAAGAACGCCGTCGCAACCGGTGTTATTTCCTGTAATATTGGCTGGATATAGGCCTGCCGGCCGGCGCGGTCTTCTTCGCTTTCGCCCAAGGCCATGATATGCGCCGTGAAGATCGCGACCGGCAGTGCGCCCAGTGTTCCTTTGAACCGCGTTGCGAAATCGACCGCCGGCGCGAGCCATTGCCCGAACCGGACCGCGCTGCCGAGCACCACCGCCGAGTA
>Ga0307445_10002331_pt1 | contig 10466 bp, 5 predicted proteins | sample SalMarSW160330MG_FD_202147 | JGI IMG/M metagenome (GOLD analysis project Ga0307445, IMG submission 202147) | Salt marsh sediment microbial communities from the Plum Island Ecosystem LTER, Massachusetts, United States - SW1603-30 | ecosystem: Environmental > Aquatic > Marine > Intertidal zone >...
CGCGCCCCGAGCTTCTACCGTGCCCGCGACCTCAAGGCCGGGCCACTCGGGCGCACCGGGCGGCGGAGGGTAGCGACCCTCGCGCTGAAGAAGGTCCGCTCGGTTGATGCCCGCCGCAGCCACGCGAATGAGGATCTCGCCCGCAGAGGGCTGAGGCGTGGGTCGATCCTCGAGGCGAAACCGCTCAGGTCCGCCGAAACCGGACAATGTTGCTACGATCACGCAGATGCTCCCGATACTGCCGTCATGACCCTTCCGGTATAGCGTCTCATGTGTAGCGAGATCGGCAGTATATATTCACGCCTTACAGCAAGGTAGCCGATAATGCGAAGAACAGGACGGCTGGTTCGGCGGCACGGAAGTGTTGATCGGATCATTCGGCATGGACGAGGAGAGGCTCGATGTTCGGCAGACTTGGTGTCCGCGAGAAGATTCTCGCGGTCGTCGCTGTGCCGATTCTCGTGCTGGTCCTTGCGGCCGGGGCGGTGACCGTTTCCGCAGCGCGAACGTGGGAGAGTGCTCGAAACGTCACGCAACTCCTTACCGTTATTGGCGCGGCTACCGACCTTTCCGAAGCGCTCCAGAACGAGCGGGGGGACTCCGCCAACTTCGTTCACGCCTATGCGGTGACGGATACCAACCGATCGCGTACGGAGAACGTCGTCAACGCGGCGTACCTTGATCTTCGCGCCGCCGTTGCCAACGTTGGAGGGGGTCAGCAATCGGTCGCGAGCGCCGACCTCGCCCGCGTCGATGAGATTGTCGGCCTGAGGATTGTCACCAACACGATCACGGGGGTGGTGTCGGTTCAGTCGTGGAGCGAGGTCCCTACCGATCAACGCACGGGACTCTCCGCGTTGCGAGCGGTCCGACTCATCGAGAACTCCGGGGACTGGCCGACGTTCCCGGACGATCTAGCCGTGGCCGACCAGGCAGCGGGCTACCAGGCTATCGACGAGTCCCTGACGAGTGTGGTGGCCACCGCGACCACGGCCGGTGGAGTGAGGGACGCGATCGCCGCGCTTGAGGTTGCGGTCCAGGACGAGGCCGCGAAGGCCCACGACGCTAACACCGTTCCTGGAGCAATGGTTCCCGGCCTTCAAGAGTCGCAGACGACCACCGATGTCATGTCCGCGACGTTCACGGTCGCCGTCAATCGCATCAGCGATCAACCCCAGAACGACTTGATCCTGGTGAGCACGAAGAACCTGGTGAACGCCCTAACGCTCCTTCCAGGGGAGCGCTCTCAGGTGCGAGATCGTCGACTTGCCCTAGGCGCGGTCCTCGACTGGTACGCGACCTTGATCAGTCCACTGGTGTCCCTGGGAGGTACGGTCGCGGAGGGCATCACCCAACGCCCGCTCGCCCACAGCTTGGGGGCCTTCTCAGCCGTCACGGAGTTCATCGATGCGATGCTCGTGGAGGAAATCGAAACCGAGGCGGTCATCCGAGAAGGACGATTCACCGCAAGTTTGACGCAGGCGGATCTCCAGGCTACCCAGACCCGTACCGACGTGGGCCTGGAAAACGCTCAGGCCGTCATCGCCCAGGTTCCGGATGCCCCTACCTTGCCCTCCTACGGTGCGTCGTTCGACATCACGACATCAACCTCGTTCGGTACGATTCGCGGTGCCCTGGCCAAAGCGCAGGGTGTGGTCAACGTTACCGAGGAGTCCAACTGGCCCGCCCTGGTTCAGGCCGAGCTCGACCGTTCGTATCGTCCCAACCAGGCCCTCTTGTGGCAGGGAGCGGAGGACGAGTCGAGGGCCAACACTCGGTCGGCGCAGTTGCAGACGGTGTTGACGGCAATCGCAGCAGCGCTCGTCGTCGCAGCATCGTTCGTCATCGCCCTCCTGATTGCCCGTCGTATCGTCCGCCCGCTCCGGCGCCTCACCACGACAGCGACGGCCGTCCGACAAGAACTACCCCGTCTCGTGGAACGCGTGGCGCTACCGGGCCAGACGGTCGACGTCTCCGAGGTCCAGATCCCCGTCGAGTCGTCCGATGAGGTGGGTCGACTCGCGGAGGCGTTCAACGCGGTCAACGCGGCGACTCTTGCCATCGCTGGCGAGCAGGCCGCACTTCGCGGTTCCATCTCCGAGATGTTCGTCAACGTCGCCCGACGCGACCAGGTGCTCCTCAACCGCCAGTTGGCATCAATCGACGAAATGGAGCGGGCGCAGGACGATCCCGAGACTCTGACGCGGCTGTTCGCCCTCGACCACCTCGCGACCCGGATGCGCCGTAACTCGGAGTCCCTCCTCGTCCTCGCAGGTATCGACACGGGACGTCGCATGCGTCGCTCGATGCCGCTTTCCGACGTCATCCGAACGGCGTCGTCCGAGATTGAGCTCTACGAACGCGTGCAATTGGAACTCGACGCCGACCCCGAGATGGTGGGGCACTCCGCCCTTACCGCAGGCCACCTCTTTGCGGAACTTCTCGAGAATGCGACGGTCTTCTCCGATCCCGGAACCCCGGTCGTGGTGAGGACCAGCAGCAAGGGCGACAGCATCGTCGTTGAGATCATCGACCAGGGGATCGGGATGACCCCGGAGGAGCTTCACGAGGCGAATGCCCGTGTCATGTCGACCGCTGCATCGGAGATTCTCGGTGCTCAGCGCTTGGGGCTCTTCGTTGTCGGTCGAATCGCGCGGCGACTCGGGGCCAAGGTGGAGATCGTGAGCGAGGAGGGGAAGGGGGCAACGGCCATCGTCTCGATGCCGATGAGCCTTTTCGATACATCGGCGAAGCCAGAGACGGATCATGGCGCATCGTCCGCCGTCGACACGCACCTACGCGTTCCTGTCGCCCTCATCGGTCACGACGCCTCTGAGGAAGAGATGGATGAGTACTCCGTGGACGTGATGACGCCCGCGATCACGGGAGCAGGACGCCGAGCAACGCCGGTGGAAGAGGACGAGGGGCCTGACATCGAAGCCCTGATCCAGGAAGACGCCGAAACCGCTCCCGAGAGCGCCCCGGTCGACATTGAGGAGCTTACGGAAGGAAGAACGGCCAAGGGCCTTCCCTCCCGCCGTCGTCGTTCGGGGGGCACGGCGGAGGCGAAGCCAGAGACGGGAAGCGTCCTCGGGCTGCCGGAGCGCCCGACATCGGGTCAGTTGGAGCAGTTGAGTGCCTCCCATGGCGGTGACTTCGTTCCCGGTGGGGGCGAGGAGACGGGGATCCCGAAATCAGCCGAGCAACGTTCTGCGATGTTCCGCGGATTCCGAGCGCGTCGGGAGGACGAGGGCGCTCAACTCGAGGTCGATGCCGAGTCCCTGGGCCAGGCGGCCCGGCGTGATGCTATCGCTCCTGACGTCGAGCCGTCGTTAGCGGAGCAGGAATCCGAGTCCGCATCGGAGGAGCCAGGGTCGTTTGAACCTGACGTAGGTGAAGGTCAGGGAAGTGAGACGCTACCGGTTGCGATCGAACCGGAGGAACTGGCGATCGAGGTTCCGAAGGTAGAGGAGTCGTCCGAAGGCGCCGTACCGCTCGATGAGCCCGTGGGTGACGACGGCCCCGCTTGGAATGCCTCCTCGTCTCAGGGATGGGGAATCAGCGCGGGTTTCGACCACGGGACGAATGACGATGCGGCCGCGCCTTCTCTTGGCTCAAGCGGAGAACCCGTCCCCGATCTTGAACCGAGCGCACCGGCCGAAGCCGAAGTGGAGTGGACCGTCGCCGTGGATTCCGCGAAGGTGGAAGACACGGCCGCTTCGGTCGCGGACGAAAGCGCACCGGAGGTCGCCGGGGACGTGATCCCCGTGGTTCCATCGTCTTTCACCTGGGACGCTATCCCAGCCGGTGACGAGGAAGAGACCGCGGGGGGAGGTTCGGAGGAAGGGCCGGCAGAGGACTTCGTTGCGGAACCCTTCGAGAGTGTCGTCGAGGGTGGGGAAGACGTCTCCGCCGAGATTCCTGGTGAGGGTCGGGTGGAGGATCTCGCCGACGGCAGCGATGTCGTTCCCGTCCCCTTCGAGCAGCTTGCCACGGGAGCGGTCCCGGAAGTGCCCACGAAGGAGAAGGCAAAGAAGGCTCCGAAGGTTCCGAAGGCTCCGAAGGCCGCGAAAACCCCGAAGGCTCCGAAAGAACGCCGCTCCCTGTTCGGACGGAAGAAGGGCAAGGAAGAGGAGGCGCCAGCCGACCTTGCCCCCTTCGCTCCCCCAACGACGGAGTCGCTCTCGACGGAGGCGGTGGCGCCTGATGTCCAGGAGGCCCAGGCGGCTCCTGCCCAGGGGTGGGATGTCGCGATCCCGCCGGAGGCGACTCCCGCGACAGACGAGTTTGGTATGGGCGAGTCAGTGCCGACTCCGCAATACGACGAGTGGGGACTTCCCATCTCAACGGAGCAGGGTGGGGTCGAAGGTGTGGAAGCCGAGGCTCCCTCCGTTCCGATGTACGACGAGTGGGGGTTACCCGTCGTCGAGTCGCCTTCGGAGGGGGGCGACCTTGACTTGCCGTCGGAGGATGTCGCTCCGGCACCACGAATCGACCTCGGGATACCGGACTTCGATGCGACTCCCGACCTCAACGTTCCGCCCCTAACCGATGAGTTCTCGATCCCTTCGACGGAAGATTCGGTACAGCCTGGTCTGCCCGTACCGTCCGTGAGTGACGAAGCCCCGTACGTCATCGACCACTCCACTCCCGTACCGGAAGTCCCGCCAGAATCGGGTGAACCGCAGCTCCTTCCGGATCTTCCCCTGTACGGCGCCGAACTTCCTGGACAACCGCTTTCGGGAGAGATCCCGGACCTTACCGTTGAGCCCGTTTCTGGTGAGGTTGAACTTCCCCCGACATCGGAACCGTGGCAAGGGGGAGAACCCGCATCGCCGACCGTTGCGGAGCCGATTCCTTCGGCGCCTGAACCCGTCGGAGAAGTCCCAAGTTTTGATGCGGTTATTGGCGGAGGCCCCGACATTCCATGGACGGAGGACGCCCCTCCGACCGTTGCACCGGAGATCCCCTGGGCGGGGGGAGAGACGCCCGAGATCTCCTATCCGGCGTACGCGGCAGGGACACCCTTCGGCTCGACTCCCGATCAACCGTACCCGGGTGAAGTGCCGCACGTATTGAGGCCGGATGAGGACGCTGGCAGCGAAATTCCGGGCCTTGAGCCAGAACCCGTCACCCCGGTCGAGGATGTCAACCTGCCCGACCTTCCCCCGCCGCCCATGCCCACGGCTGACTTCCCGCCACCGGCGATGCCGGGAAATGAGGCCGAGGCCTATGGAGCCCAAGGCTATGAGGGGGAGGCTTACGGAGCCCAGGACTACGGGGCCGCGACGTACGGGGCTGAAGCCTACGGTGCGGCCGCGCAGGCCTACACGATGGACGAGTTCGCTCAGCCGTATGGTTGGGAGACCGCCGGAGCGAGCGCCCTAGCGGCGACCGTCGATACCGGAGACGGGGGATACAGCCCCGAGGCCTTTGTTGCCCCAACCGCACCGCCACCGCCAGATGGCCTCGAGGCGGAGATGGCTTCCGAGGTATTCTCCGAACTCAGTTCGTTGACGACGGAACGTCCCAAGGTGCAGCGCACGCGTGCGGGGCTTCAGAAACGAAGCCGGGTTCCTGGCGCGACGGAGCCCACGCCCATCCCGGACATTGAACCCAAGCCCGTCGCTCGTGACGCCGAAGCAGTTCGCGCTAACTTCTCCAACTTCCACTCAGCGACGAGGGGCGCGAGAGGCGATGTTGGAGATTCACCACACATCCATGGCACGCCGCCCGATGAGGTGACACCATGAGACACGCACAGAAATCACCATCCCCCATCGGGGGAATGACCAAGGAGGACCAGTGACCGCGCTCAGTACTGAGGCCACCAACTTTGGGTGGCTCCTGGACAACTTTGTCCAGACTGTCCCCGGCACTCGCCACACCCTTGTCGTCTCCGCGGACGGCCTGCTCATGGCGATGTCGAAGAACCTCGACCGAACCGGTGGCGACACGCTCGGCGCCGTCGTCTCTGGGATGTCGAGCTTAACGCGAGGGGCCGCTCGCCAGCTCAAGGCAGGGGAGGTGCGGCAGTCGATCATCGAGATGGACGAGTTGTTCCTCTTCCTCATGAGCATCTCAAACGGATCAATCTTGGCTGTGGCCGCGGACGCGACGTGCGACGTTGGCCTTGTTGGATACGAAATGACGCTTCTCGTCTCCCGGTTCGAGAACGTTCTGACGCCCACACTCATTACCGAGTTGCGCCAGAACTTGCCGACGGATGGCGCGACGCGCACGGCGTCCTGAGGAGGATCGCATGACCGACGACTTTGCCCCCTCCGTCCTCAATGGCGAGGACGAGGCGTACACCGTGCGTCCCTACGCGGTGACGGGTGGGCGTATCTCGGGGGAGGCCGATGGCCTTCCCATTGAGGCCCTCGTTTCCTCAACGGACGAGGGCAAGAGCTTGAAGGGTCTCACTCCCGAAAGGAAGAAGATCATCAAGTTGGCGGCGGAGGAGTTTATGTCCATCGCCGAACTTTCCGCCCACTGCAAACTCCCACTGGGAGTCATTCGTGTATTAGTCATGGACATGGCGGATACTGGTTACCTGACCATCCACACCACGACGTCTCTCAACAGCACTGTTGAGGATCGAAGTGGTATCACCCTGAGTCTGTTGGAGAGTGTTCTCGATGGCATCGCAGCCCTCTAGCGCCACTGGTACCGAAGATAAGGCGCACGTCGCCCCCACCGTGGTCAAGATCGTGATCGCGGGTGGATTCGCGGTCGGAAAGACCACCTTCATTGGCTCGATCTCGGATATCGATCCACTTAACACGGAAGCCGCCATGACCGAGCACTCCGTCGGCGTCGACGACGCCGGGGGGCTGACGGCGAGGAAGACCCACACGACGGTTGCCATGGACTTCGGTCGGATTGCGCTTCCTGGCGCGCTCTGGCTCTACCTCTTTGGCACACCCGGCCAGGATCGGTTCCTCTTCATGTGGGACGACCTGGTTCGGGGCGCGATCGGTGCGGTGGTTCTTGTCGACACGGAACGGCTTGACCAGTGCTTCCCGGCTGTCGACTATTTCGAGGGCAAGGGTATTCCGTTTATTGTCGCGGTGAACTGCTTCGACGGTGTCGCTCGGCACCAACTTGAGGATGTCCGTGAGGCTCTTGGGCTCAGCCCGGAGGTGCCCCTGATCTACACCGACGCTCGCGAGCGCTCCGCGACCAAGCAGGCTCTCATCGCCGTGGTGCAACTCGCGATGGAGCGACTCAAGGACTAGGGTTCCCGAAGTCCACGGTGGTGTGGGCGCGCTGATGACGTCATGCGTGACCCGTTCGCGCTAGCCCGGCTAGTCTGGAACGCGTGATCTATCTCGATGGCTCCGCGTTGTGCCGTTTCTTGCCTGGAGTGCGGCACGGGGAGGCGTGGCGCGAGTGGGTTAAGGCCCACAAGGGCGAAATCGTGACGTCTCAACTCAGCTTGACGGAGTTGCGTCAAGCGGCGGCGTTGTACCCCCGGGAGGCGCTGGATGAGGTCACAACGATTGTCGATGAGGTTCGTGACACCGTCCCCTTGATTCGCTTCAGCGATAACAACGTGACCATCTCCAGCCACGCGACGGCGGTTCTCAAGCCGTTTGCCGCGCTTCACATCGGAGCGGCCGCAGGTGATGAGAAGGTGGACGGGATTGCCACCTACGATCCTTCGTTGGCACACGTAGCGGAGATCTACCGTCTCAAGGTTGTCACGCCCGGCCTCAATGCGAAGTGGTATCTGGACTTTGAGGGGCCAGTCGAGGGTTGGACGCCCATCGCCCTCGATGCCCCTTACGACCCAGGAGGGGAATACGCGATCGCACCCGCGGAGAGGCGTCCCGATGAGTATGAGAGGGCGCTCCGCGAAGTCGAGGAGCGTGCGGCGGCAGCCAAGGCGGAACCGAAGGAAGAGGTCGAGGTCATTCGCCTAGAAACCGAGTCTTTGGGCGCGGGCCTCGGTGAGGACGACATCCTTCGCGAGACCACGGCGACCTGGGAACTTACGGAGGACGGCGACTTCGTCCCAACGGAGTCGACCGTAAAGACACCCGACGCCGACGACGGCAGGTCGGCGCCCCAGGAAACTGCGGAGCCTTCCCTGCCGGTCATCGAGGTTTCCGAGCCGGCAGATGCCAGTCAGGAGGGCCTGGTGGTGCCGGAGCCGGTATCGGAGAGTCCGGTGGTGCCGGAGCCGGTATCGGAGAGCCTGGTGGTGCCGGAGCCGGTATCGGAGAGCCTGGTGGTGCCGGAGCCGGTATCGGAGAGCCCGGTAGTGCTCGAACCCGTTCAGGAGACACCCGGAGACTCGGTGCAGACGACAAGCGTGAACGAGGCACCGAGCCCACCGTTGGCTCAACCGTCGAGCGTGGCCGAAACCCCCGCCGAGGAAAGCGAAGCATCGAAGCGGCGGGCGGAGATGATCGCGAGGTTGGGAGCCTACACCCCGAAGGTGGAAGCGTGGCGTGACGCCGAGGGTGCGGAGATGGCTACTCCGGCCGCACCGAACGCAGCACAACCCCTTCCAACGCCGGAACCGATTCCAGCACCGAAGCCGACCCCCGCCGCGCCCCCCGCACCCCCCGCGCCCCCTGCACCTACCGCGCCCGAGGCACCTGCCGTGACCGTTCCCGAGCCGGTGCAACCTCCCCAACCGACTCCCATGCCGGAACGCCCCGTCGTGCCCGTTTCGACGGCCGCTCCCGAACCCTCGACCGAGCCTCCTGTCGCCCCGGTTCCCGATCGGGCGAGGGGAGTCGTTCCTCCGGTTTCGACACCGGGAGCGCGGCCGTCAGGTCCCATGGGAGAGCCAGTCTTCCGTCCGATGATGGAGCAGGGGGTGCAGGGTTCGGCTCAACGCGGCACCCCTCGAGCATCGACCGAGGCTCCCGGTGCGTCACAAGTTCCACTTCCGTTGCACGTCGAGTTCGACGAGCGGCAGTCGTACGCTCCTTCCCGCATCGAAACATCGGGAGCGCGGCCGTTGCCGGGTTCGCACCCGTTCGCACGGGCAGGTCAGACAGAAGCGATGGCAGCTCCCCCGGTGCCGATTCAGCGTGTTCCCGCCCTTGAGCCATTGTCGGAGGAGCCCCCACCGTCGAAGCCCCTCGCGACACCCTTTGTCGAGAAACCCATACCCGAGGATGAACCGAAGCCTCCGGTCGAGGAGGAGAAGGGTTCCCGCCGGCGTCGTGGAAAGGCGAAGGATCAGAAGAAGGCGGACAAAGGCGAGGTTGCCACTCCCCCATCGGAGCAGGGCGAGGGGGATGATCCGGGATGGCGCCTCGATGACATCCTCGGCCCCGGTGGCGGAAAGAAGTAGGCCCCGGCTGGCACAATAGCGGTCGAGGAGAGTTGACCGAGCGGCCGAAGGTGACGGTCTTGAAAACCGTTGAGGCGTCATGCGTCTCCGAGGGTTCGAATCCCCCACTCTCCGCTGATGGCGTCCTCCGCCGTCGTGTCGGAGCCGACGTTGGCGCGGGCGACGGGCGCCGGGTAGTCTGTGGTGGCGTTCCTGGAGACGTCGCATAGTACGGCCTAGTGCGCGGTCCTGCTAAGACCGTGAGGGTGTTAAAGCCCTCCGTGGGTTCAAATCCCACCGTCTCCGCTCAGGTGGGAAAGGGGGATCATTCCCTCACGTCCGATTCCGTTCGACGACCGTGGGTCGGATCGCTCGTGGCCAGCACTCGCGACGGCTATACTCGTGACTCGGCTTGCGCCGTGCGCCCGTAGCTCAACGGATAGAGCATCTGACTACGGATCAGAAGGTTGGGGGTTCGAATCCCTTCGGGCGCGCTTGTTCGGCAGAGGGTTCGACTCCGCCATTCGTGCTCGGGGGGCTGACGATCGGGGATTCCACGGGTTCACCGTCCTCCCCGAGGTCGATGCGCCGGGACTCTCCCCGGCTTTCCACCACCACGGACGCGGCGATTTCACGGCCCTCCGGGGCCAACCGTATGGTGAGGCGTCCTTGATCCACGTTCCTCAGCGATTCGGTGACCCTAGCGGCGAGCAGACGCATGGCGGAGTCGGTGGGCAAGCCGCCTCCTCGGTCGTCGAGGAGTGTCACGTCTACACCCCTGCGCCGAGCTTCCGTTGTCGCCTTGACGATCTCGGGAAGATGCAGCCCGCGAGCGCGCACGCTGTCGCGGAGCGTCGCTTCCGCAAGAAGGTAGTCGATGCGATCGGAGTCGGTGACGGTGACCGAGCGTGAGATTCTCGCGAGGAGAGGTGTGGCAACCTCCGACAACTCGGCTACCCTCTCCCGACGAATGTCCTGCTCGGCGTCGGCGGTCGCGGCGGCGGCGGCCAACGAGACCGACCGAACGTTGAGGCTATTGATGCGTTCGGACGCCCGAACCAGAGCGCGAGCGAACAGCGTTCCGACGAGGAGAATTCCCGCGTGGGTTTGAAGCATGCTCAGTCCGTCGAACGGACTGCGACCGACATCGAGGATCCAGACTTCGGTAATG
>Ga0307445_10002337_pt1 | contig 10451 bp, 9 predicted proteins | sample SalMarSW160330MG_FD_202147 | JGI IMG/M metagenome (GOLD analysis project Ga0307445, IMG submission 202147) | Salt marsh sediment microbial communities from the Plum Island Ecosystem LTER, Massachusetts, United States - SW1603-30 | ecosystem: Environmental > Aquatic > Marine > Intertidal zone >...
GGTTGTGGCGCTTTCCCGCTTTCCGGCGGGAGGCGCGCTGGGTTCGGATGCTGATGCCCAGGGGATCGATTTAGAGAACGCTTGGAGTTGAAGTCTGCTTGCGCTTCCGGTAGGATGGAGAGCATGACTAAAAAAGGACGTCTGCGCGGCTTTTCCCATTTTCTTCGGCGTACGATTAACCGCTGGAATTGCTGGCCGGCGGGGATCCTCCCGCTGCCGGCCCGTCCGGCCAGCCGTAAATTCGCCTTTGACCGGGGAACGCCGATCGATCGCTTCCTGATCGAGCGGTTCCTCGAAGCGCATTCGGCGGATATTCACGGACGGGTCTTGGAAGTTGCCGAGCGCGGATACACCACCCGGTATGGTGGAAACCGCGTCACACAATCGGATGTGCTGCACGCGGTCGCGGGGAATCCGGAAGCCACGATCGTGGGAGACCTTGCAACCGGAGAGGGCCTACCGTGGGGTGTGTACGACTGCCTGGTGCTGACCCAGACCTTGCACGTGATCTACGACATCCATGCGGTGGTGAAGAATCTGCATCGGATGTTGAAACCCGGCGGTATCGCCCTGGTGACCATCCCGGGAATTTCGCAGATCAGCCGCTACGATGCCGATCGGTGGGGGGATTTCTGGAGGATGACCCCGGATTCGGTAAAACGGTTGTTTGCCGAAGCGTTCCGTGCCGAGGATGTGGCTGTGAAATCGTACGGCAACATCCGCATGGCGGCGGCGTACCTCTACGGACTGGCGGCGGAGGAAATCCCGCCTTCGGCATTAACCGAGATCGACCGCGATTATCCGCTCATAATTTGCGTCCGGGTTATGAAATAAGAAACACGCTGCGGACGGGATGACGGCGGAAATTCAGGAACGGGGAGAAAAAGAGGAGAATCCTCTGATACGTTTTGCCAATTGAGAAATACCGAAGAACCGTAAAATGATTTTCAGCATGGTGATGAACTCTTAATATTTACACTCGGCGAACCCGGATTGCCGGATTTCCCCCGTGGCTCAAATACTGCTGTCCATTTCGCTCAGGATCACCACCCGCGGATAAACCCCATACGAAACCACGCCGGTGATATCCATTCTCCAGGTCAATCCGTCGGCGGTATGGCCGATCGGATAAGCCTGGTCGAGAAGCTTTTTCGCCCTTTTGGAGTTGATTAAGTAGGCGCTGACCCGATCCGCCCAATCCTTGTGGCGGGAAGCGTGGTAAATATCGATGAGGCGTTTTCCAAACGGCTCCTGCGGGGCATCGGTGGAGCTCCCAATCGCCGGGAAAGCGGTTGCGATGGGCAAGAATGGCGGGGAGCGTCCCGACAATCAAAACATCATCCTCGAAAATCAACACCTCCCGGATGTTGTCCCGGACGATCCGTTCCCGCATCCGGGCGTGGAAAAGCGCGCAGCCGATCTCGCCGGGGATCAATTCTCTCTTCGATAACTTCAGGGCTCTTTCCTTCTAATACCGCTTCCAATTATCCGGGGAGAGACGTGATCCATCCAGCGCTTCCACAACAGTAAAATCGAGGTTCAACGCACACAGTTGCCTCGTCACTAATCGAAGCCGGTGCTTGCCCTTTTATTTGAATAAGCACCGGGATAGGAGATCCGGCTTTTATTCATTTTATCCGGGTGGTTTCCGCCCACGGGAATATTCGGCCGCTTTCAGGGCTTTCTTCTCCCGACGACGGTTTTAGAAATAAAAGCCGCCGTTCCGCAAAACGCGCTTGCCGATCAACGGCGGTTTATTCTGAATCCCTTTGCGCGCATTCACGGATACTCCCGGCCGGGGGAAAAATTTCATATGTTTTTCAACGGTATAATACGGCTCGAGCTTGAGAAGGTGGTTATGAAACGGCGCATCGGGTATATCTGGTTTGTAAAACTCCGGCCGGTCCTCCGCCGGATCCTGGCGAGACTCCTTCGGCTATTGCCGATATCCTCTCGTAACGGCGGGGTTCCCAAGGGTGTCATCTGGGATGCAGCCAAATGGATTCGGGAAAACCAAGGACATACCCGTCCCGGCTGGCGGGAAGCCGGGCATTGGCAGGTGAAGGTAAGGGACAGCGAATGCATTGCCGGTCCTGCTCCCCGTTCCATCGAATCCCCCATTCCACCGGTCTTTGACATGTACCGCCGGATTTGTTTCCCCGAACTCAGTGTCACTTGCATTCACGGCGGACGGGTCGCTACATCGGAAGGAACGGTTATTTCTCCGGACGACCGTGTGTTCGATCAATTCACCCACCAATGGGGGGATCCGATCTGGAGAAATAAAGTTTTCGGACAACCCGGATTGGGCCGCTTGGAGCAGCGGGACGGGACTTGGGCAACCCTGATCGTTCCCGCTTCCTCAAACAACGTTGGGCACTGGTTGATGGACGGGGTTCTGCGGGCATCGGTGGTGGAAGCGGCGGGATTGGCGGGTGATGTGAAATTCATCGTGCCCGATATGCAGCCCAAATATATCCAGCCGATGGAGGCGCTCGGATACGGTCCGGACCGGTGCGGCGGTTTGAAGGAGGGTCATTGGGAAGTGGAGCACCTGCTGGTGCCGTCCTATTTAGCTCCACCGGGTTTTATCCGCCCATGGGCGGGCCGGTGGATCCGCAGCCGTTTGGGTGTGGAAAAAACATCTCCCGGAACACGGAGATTGTGGATCAGCCGGAAACGGGCGCGGTATCGGCGCTTACGGAATGAAGAGGAAATATTCACCATTCTGGAGCGAAACGGGTTCGAAAAAGTGGAATTGGAAGAGTTGACCTTTCGCCAGCAGGTCGATATCCTTTCGCAGGCCGACGTGGTGGCGGGCCCTCACGGGGCCGGAATGACGGATCTGCTGTTCGCGCCGCGCGGGGTTCGGGTGCTGGAAATATTCCCTCCTGAATTCGTCAACCCGGTTTTCTATTCGATGGCCAGTTCCCTGGATCAGGAATATTATTATCTTACCGGATACTCGCTCCCGGAAGACAGGAATTCGGAGGGGGCGAAGGATTTGGATCATTTTCGCGTGGAGCCGGAAAAGATAATCCAAAGCTTGAAGTTTATGAAATTGACAGACTGATGCAACCCGCAACCGCGTTGTTGGTGGTCTCGTGTGATTCCTACCGGGATCTATGGGGACCGTTCTTCACGTTATTCTTCCGGTACTGGGACAATTGCCCGTATCCGGTGTTCCTGGGTTCGAATTGTGAAACCTATCCGGATAAACGGGTCGTCCCTCTGGCGATCGGAGAAGACCGGGATTGGTCGTCCAATCTGCGGCGGATGCTCGAGTTGATCCCGGCCGATGGAATCCTTCTGCTTCAGGAGGATTTCCTGTTGGATCGCCCGGTTCAGACCGGGCGGATCGACCGGTATATCGAGTATGCACGGGCGAAGCGGGCGGTCTGCCTGCGGCTGATGCCGATCCCCGGCCCGGATTTTCCATGCGCCGATCAGCCCGACCTTGGGGAAATCCGTAAAGGCGCGGACTACCGGGTCTCTTTGCAGGCGGCTTGGTGGCAAAAGGAACGCCTCGCCGCAGTTGCGCTTCCGGGGGAATCCCCCTGGCAGTTCGAGCGCCTGGGAAGCCGGCGGTCGGATGCACTCGACGCGCCGTTCCTCAGCCTGCGGGAGGGCGTGGATTTTCCGTTGGATTACTTCACGACGGCGGTTGTCCGCGGGTATTGGGAACCAGCCGCGTTGGAATTGTGCCGGAGGGAAAAGGTCCCCGTTGACTTGCGTGTTCGGGCTATATTGCCGGCGGGCATGATGTGGGAACGTGTGCTTCGCCGGCGAAGGGTTCCGGACCGGCTCGCCAGAATCCTGACCCTGCCATTTCGCCTTTTCGGTCCCGGGAGGAAAAGGGGTTCGCCGTCGGAAGCCCCCGGCACATGAGGGAGAATTGAAATTATGCGGAATATAACGATGTGGATAAAAAGGGTGATTAGGTCGATCGCGGTGTTCCTCCTTCGCCTGCTTCCGGCCTCCCATCTGCCCAGCGGTAGGATATCCGATTTCCGGGCCTGGTGCGATTCCCACGAATCGCGGTTGTCTTGGACGGAGCGGGGTTGGGATCACTGGTATATCCCGGTCCGCGAAGCCGAAATGATCGAGATGGCACCGCCGCTGACCGCCGACAGTTCGATCCACCCGGTTTATCGAGGCGGGCAATTCTATAACTACCCGCTCTTGTACCTTGCGCACATCCGTAACGGGCGCCTGTTAGGAAGCGACGGCGCCGTGCTGACGTCGGATGGCCGCGTTTTGGAGGAATCGACGTTTGCCTGGGGATTGCGGCCCGCCGAGTGGCCGGTCTTTACTCGGCGGAGGGTTCCGGAAATCCAGCCAAAGCCGGGGGCGATGCTGACCCTGCTTTCGCCGGTATCGGCCAAGCCGAATTATTTTCATTGGTGGGTCGATACGCTTCCGCGGCTGGCCGTCGCCGAGGCGGCGGGGATCCGTCATTTTAAAGTCATTGTTCCGGAGAAGATGGAAGACTGGCAGCGGGAATCTCTGGAGCGGCTCGGTTATCCTTCCGACCGGTGGGAGCCCTTCGGGGATGAGCATTGGCAGGTGGAGAGCCTGCTCTTTCCATCGCTGCTTGGTTATTCCGGGATGGTCCGGCCGTGGGCGGCGAGTTGGTTGCGCAGAAAGATCGGGCTGCCGAAATCCACCGCTGGAAAACGGCGGATCTATCTGCGGCGCGCCAAGGTCGGCTATCGGCGGGTGGCGAACGAATCGGAATTGATGCCGATTTTAAAGTCGTTTAAATTCGAGATGGTAGAGACGGAAGGAATGACGCTGACGAATCAGATGAAATTATTTTCCACCGCGGATTGCGTGGTTTCGATTCACGGAGCCGGGTTGGCCAATCTGCTCTTCGCTCCGTCCCGGACCCGCGTGGTTGAGTTTATGTCGCCGCATCCGGCGTATACTAACACCTGCTACTATTCGTTGTGCTCCGCGCTCGGGCATCGCTACGCCGTCGTCTTCGGCGAGCATCCCGGCCGGGTGGCGGAAGGCGCGTCATCCCGCCGTTGGCGCGAAGACCTGATCGTGCCTCCCGATGTGCTGGAAGAAACCCTGTCGATGCTATTTGGGCGCTAACGCTTCTTTCCGCCGGTTTCCCCATGAACGGCGGGGAAACATTTTCCCGATGCGATGAAAGGGAAAATCCTCCACCGATGCGCGGCCCCGCCCGTTCGGTGGGGTTTTATGGGAAGATGCTCCTCCTGTCGCCGGTACCGGTGCGGGATGCATTCGTATTGGTTACAGTGGCAGGCCGAACCCATTACAGAGCTTATACAACCTCCTGCGCAGCGCGGCGAAATGGGAGCCGGAGATCCGTTGCATCGTTTACGATTTGGGATTGGATTCGGCCCAGCAGGCGGAATTCACAGCCGCCTTTCCCGCACAGGAAGTGCGGCGTTTCGACTATTTCAAGTAACCCGCCTATTTCAACATCCGAGTCAACGCTGGGGAATATCCCGTAAAGCCGGTTATCTTCGCGGACGTTTTATCGGAACCGATTATGACCAGTGGGGCGAATAGGACGTTGGCGCGTTGGACGAACACCGTCTCCGCAAGGAATCGAGGATTCGTGCGAGGTGGTAGCTGTACAGACCGTACCCTTTGAATTTAATAACAGAGGTGTCATACGCAAATCAAGATTTGTTCTTGGATATCTTGCTCCCGGCGACCGACACCCAGGCGGCTCGAGGGATTTGGGCAGCTTCCGGAGCCGCTCGGAATAATTGCGGAAAATCTTACGTATGATGGGATTCTTGTGCTAGCGCAATTTTTTTTCGATTGGTTGTTGCGTGTCCGTTGAAGGATTCAGGATCCCCTCACTCATACGAAGCGGAACGATTCGGCGCCATGCATATTACTGTTGAGAAAAACCTTTATGGATTGCTGGATTTTCCCGCCACTCGCGGAAATGGTAGGTGGAAGAGTTTGCCATACGGGAGGTGCATGCCGGCTGCGGCATTTCCCCGCGGCATGGATGAATCGAATCTGTGAATGCAATGGAATTCGATTTTATGGTAATCTTTATGAGACCCTTCGGAGTACGGAGCAATCATGACGGACCCCTCTTTTCTTGGAACCAATTTAGGCATCTGGGCGCGAATCGGTCTGCTGTTGTCGGTTTCCATGATCATTTGGTGTTCCTGGTTCGCGTGGATTCGTTCGCGGAATCATGGAATCCTTTATGCCATTATTTGTGCACAGTTATTTTCCGTCGCGCAAATTTGTTTGACGGAGTTAGCGCTGGGATTGGTCCACCTGCTGTATGCCGGGATTGTAATCATCATTAACATTGGAATCGCTATGGTGCTTTTTTGGCGCGGAGGGTGGTTCCGGGGGAAGAGGGCAAACGAAAATCGCGAATCGTGGTGGAAAATTATCCGAAATTCCCAAAAATCCCCGGTAGCCGTAGTTGTGATTTTCGCTTTTCTGGGAATTACGGCGTGGAATTTATTCCTGGGATGGTTTCTACCGCCTTTGCAATGGGACGGATTGGCCTATCATCTGCCGATGATGGCGGCTTTTTACCAATCCCATGCGGTTTTCCCGATTCAGACATCATCCGTTTGGATACGCTTTTATCCGATTAATGGAGAACTGTTGGGGCTGTGGAGCCTCCTTTTGGTCGGTATAGACAAACTTGTGGATTGGGCGTTTGTACCTTCCGTAGTGGGCGGGGTAGTGGCGCTGTACGGACTTTGCCGGAGAGCCGGAGCGAGCCCCACATATGCTTTACTGGGCGCTTCTTTGATTGCGTTCGCACCGGGGATGTTGATCCAGCAGACGGGAGCGCTGAACGACGCCTTTTTTGCCTCCCTGGTTGTCATGGGTGTCTTTATCGTTCTCGGCGAGGCGCCCACGGAAGGAGAGGATGGTTCCCGTTCCAAATGGCTAAGCTGCCTTGGCATGGCGACCGCCGGAGGGCTACTGACGGGCCTGAAGTATAGCGGTATTGTGTATGCCTTGGGGTTGCTCGTTCTATTCGCGGTCACATGGATTAACCCTCGGGTACTTCGGGAGCATGCAGCGGGAAATGGGCGCCGATTCCTTCGAACCATTTCATTGCCTTTATGCGCATTTGTATTGTTTGCGGGGCTGGGAGCCTATCCGTACATTCGGAATATTGTCACCGCACGAAATCCCGTGGCACCTTTTCAAATCAGTGTGGGTGGGACCGTCCTCCTGGAGGGCGAAAAACAACTTGGCGACTATCTGGATTCGTCAGAGACGAGTACTACTAATTCCATGAACGTCTTCGCGAAGGTTGTCTACGCGTGGTTTGAGCCGTATCAATCTGTATACGAAGTGGATCTCAGCGGTTTTGGACCGCTTTGGCTGGTGATTGGTATTCCCGCCCTTCTGGCTTGGTTGGTGGAGAGCTTGCACCATCGCCGCACGGGAAATCTGGTTCTGACCGGTTGTTTGTTCGCCTGTTCGCTGCTAACCCCTGATTTTTGGCATCCCCGCTACATCTACTCGCTGTTGATCCTGGGCGGGATGGCAACCGCGAGCATTTTGGAGATGCTGAACCCATGGATCCGGCGGTTGGTCATCGCGGAAATGCTCTTCTTGATTTGTTTTAGCGTATATAACGTCCTGGTCCCCAATCGGGTGTCCCCTGGCGACCTCCAGAACGTTCTGCTGACGCAAAATGATCAATCCCGGTCCAGCCAGCAATTCATTCAACCGGAAGAAGGCCGGGCGGCTTATGCTTGGATAGATAATGCCACAATGAATAATCCTTCGGTCATCGCTTTTGGAAGGTTGATACGTTTCCCCTACGCGTTGCATGGAACGGATTTACGAAATCAGGTAGTCTATTTCCTGCCCGATTCGGAAGCGGATTGGGGCCCGGTTCTCGACCAAACCGGGACGAATTATGTGCTGGTATTGGATTGGACCACCAATTATCTTTGGACGCAGAATTTGCCGGATTTCCAGGAGGTTTTTCGAGATGGCCAGTATGTCATTTTCCAGCGAAGCGCGTGAGCGTGGTATGGCAAAGAAAATCCTTCTTCGCGATATTTGGATGGGTATTGCTCCAATCCTGCTTATGGCCGCATATATGCTGATCCGTGTCCGGATTTCTAATTATGCGTATGTTCTGCGTTGGTTGTCCAAGTTCTTTGCCATTATGTTGCACCGATAGCACGGTATTGGAAGTTGTTAATGAATGCCAGTGCAGCGTCGAACGGTTCGATGCGGGCAATCTGCTATACGAAGCGCTGTACCGGATGCGCAAGGTCTTCCAGGTGATGGAGCTTTATTTCCCTTTCATAAAAAGGACCGTCGCGGAAAGGACACATCCGGCCACCTTGGCCAATTTAAAAAGCGGATTCCTCGATCCCTGCGCAACAAAATCCGGCTGGATATTGTGTGGCGGCCAACTACCGTTTCCCGAAAGTGCGGGCGTTCGTCCGGCGATTGAAGCAATGCGCTTTAGAAAAGGAACGCATCGCCCGCCGGATCCAACCGCCACTATCACCGCCAGGATATATCGCTGCTTTCGATCCTGGTATACCAGATGCGTCTGCAGTTGCGCCTGTTTGCATTCCGTCTGGGGTTCGATTGCCAGCAGGATGCCGACAAGCCGGTTCGGGCATGGGGGGAATTCCCGGAACGTGTTTTCGGATAAGATTGAACCGGAATGGACCCTTTGGACGGCGAGAGGACACTAATGCAGGCTGGATTGCCGGATGCGGAAAAAATTAAAATCTCCATCGTGACACCGTCGCTCAACCAAGGCCGCTTCCTGGAATCCTGCCTGCGGTCGGTCCTGGATCAGAAATATCCCATGTTGGAATATTTCGTGATGGACGGCGGATCGGCCGACGACAGCGCGGAGATTATCCGCCGACATGCGGAGAATCTGACCGGCTGGCGCAGCCATCCCGATGGCGGACACATGGCAGCCGTCCAGGAGGGTTTCGAACGCTCCACCGGCGAGATCATGGGCTGGCTGAACTCCGACGATATGCTCTCGCCGTGGACGTTGCGGGTCGTCGCGGAGGTTTTCCGCCGCTTCCCGGACATACAGTGGATCACCAGCCTGTACCCCATGATCATGAACGAAGACGGGTTGGTGGCTGGAGCGCGCCGGTCGGAGGGCTACAACGCCAGGGCGTTCTACCGCGGACGAAACGCTCCTTTCAATCCCTGGTTCTACTCCAGCATGATCCAGCAGGAATCGACCTTCTGGCGGCGCGGGCTTTGGGAAAAAGCGGGGTCGCGGGTGGATACGACCCTGCGCGTGGCGGGCGATTTCGAACTGTGGTCGCGGTTCTTCGAGCACGCGGAGCTCTTCGCGCTGGCGGTTCCGCTGGGAATCTTCCGCTTCCAGAGCGAATCGTTCACGGCCAGGGAGTTCGAGGCCTATATGGAAGTCTGCCGACGGGTCCTGGCTAAGTATTCCCATCGCCCGCCCTCACGATTGGAATCCCTGGCGCGCCGGGTCGCGCGCGAACTGCCGGACCGCTGGCAGCCATGGACGGGGCTGGCCTACCCGGTGTCGCATATCGTCCGTGCGGCCGGGAGACCTCCCTTTGAGATTCGCAAGGTGTGGATTGTGTGAGGACCCCAAAAATCGACCATGAGATTTTCCATTGTAACCCCCTCCTATAATCAGAACCGTTTTCTCGAGCGGTCCATGCAATCCGTGCTCGGTCAGGAGATCGGGGATCTCGAGTACATCGTGATCGACGGCGGATCGACCGACGGCAGCGTGGAGACCATTAAAGCGCAGGCCGCGCGCCTGGCCTACTGGACGAGCCGGCCCGACCGCGGGTATGCCGACGCGCTGAACGAGGGTTTCCAACGCTCGAGCGGCGAGATCATGGGCTGGATTAACTCTGACGATATGCTTACGCCCTGGGCGCTTCGGACGGCGGAAAGCATCTTCCGCACGCTGCCCGATGTGGAATGGATCACCACGCTTTACCCGCTCGTGATGGACGAGGATGGAGTGGTCATCGCGGCTCGGCATGCGGAAGGTTACAACGCCAGGGCGTTCTACCGCGGACGAAACGTCCCGCTCTCGCACCGCTTTTACACCTCCGTCATCCAGCAGGAATCCACCTTCTGGCGCAGGTCGCTTTGGGAACGGGCCGGGGCATGCCTGGATGCCGGTCTGCGCATGGCCGGCGATTTCGAGCTTTGGGCGCGCTTTTTCAAGCTGGCCGAGTTGTATGCGGTCGGTGTTCCGCTTGGGTGTTTCCGGTTCCAGAAGGAATCCTTTACCTCCAACCAAATGGATGCATATCTGGAAGAATGCCGCACCGTCTTGCGCAAATACGGTTACCGGGCACCTTCCGGATTGGAGACGGCGGCGCGGCGTATCGGCCGGTTGCTCCCGCGCCGGCTACGCTCGTGGACCGGGCTGGCCTATCCGGTGGCGAAGCTTCGTCAGGAAGGGCGCGGTTCGGAGTGGATTG
>Ga0307445_10002338_pt1 | contig 10447 bp, 5 predicted proteins | sample SalMarSW160330MG_FD_202147 | JGI IMG/M metagenome (GOLD analysis project Ga0307445, IMG submission 202147) | Salt marsh sediment microbial communities from the Plum Island Ecosystem LTER, Massachusetts, United States - SW1603-30 | ecosystem: Environmental > Aquatic > Marine > Intertidal zone >...
CGAGACCGGGAACCTTTTCAGGGAATATCCGGAGATCGCAGCGGATTTACTGAAGCACGCCGAAATGCATCGCGCAAAATTCTACGGGAATTAGGATAGGGCAGGAACATCGGGCATTATCATCAGGAAGACACCTTCGGTATCAGGCCATCCAGGTCCTTTTTCTCTCCAGGTTGCTGCGTATGGATTTGACGGCAATGTTGGTGTCTTCGATCAGCTGGAAGTCGTACATGCCCACGCAGATGAAATCTGCACCGTTCTTATAGGCATAATTAAAACCATTCTCCGGTGAGATCGCTCCTGCCGCCAGAACTTTGAAACCTATCCACGGTTCTTTCAACTTTTCCATGAATGCAATGGTTTCCGAGGGTTTCGCACAGAAACAGTTGTCATGCCAGTTTTTATCCTTGATTTCTGTTGCCGGGGCGGCGGACCAGTAATCATGGTGATGCAGGGTCTTGACCCAGAAATCGGGCCGGAGTCCCGCTTCGACACAGGCCCTTATGGTCTCGATGCGATGCCCTCCGATGCCGGCCGAGAGTCCGGCTTTCCGGGCTATTTCAAGCGCCTGGTCCATATAATCGTACCGGCCTGCTGCAGCCAGGTTATCTGCAATGTCTCCCTGTATGTAGCATGCGCTCGCTCCCCCGTCGACGGATGTTTTAAATCCCATGTGCAGGTCTGCGTATATGCCGCAATCTGAAATGAACTTCATACTGCCCTTGGTAAGCTTCCAGTATTTCTGCATGATCCGGATCAGCTGGGGATTGATGATGACGGCATTGATCCCGCAGTATTCCGCCAGTTGCATGGTATCGATCACCCTGTCGTCGGTATTATAGGCCTTTACCAGCTTTGAAACATACATCAGGTCACGGGCATGTGCCCATCCTCCGATCAGGTTTCCCCCCAGCAGCAGCCGGCTGATCTCCAGGTCCTTTATCCTTCCGCTGCTTACCTTTTCCCTGAGTTCATCCAGTTGTGAGAAATAAAAGGACTTGACCGTAGCACCAGAGGTGGCATCGGGCCCCACCGTTGTGTTGTCAATGTTGAATTTTTTATCCAGGATAAACTGCTCTTCAAAGCTGTTCCATTTATGCATCTTTGCCCAGGCCAGCCCGAAAAGACCCGCGAAGGGCAGGGAAATGAGGTTGCCCAGCAACTCCCTGCGGCTGTAAGTGCGCTGGTTTTTACCGGTAGGATATGCCGTCGTGAGGATTTCCCTGATCCTGTGACCGGATTTGGCTTTTCGCGGTGTTAACCGGTGAAGCAGCAGGTTGTCAAGATTGTACGAGTATATCCGCGGAATGACCAGGAAGATGGCCAGTGCGATGATCTCAATCAGGTTCTTGTTGACAAACAGGTAACTGCCCTCCCCTCCGCTCATGCCCGGAAACCCGATAAAGGGAGGATTGGCGATGTAATACAAGGTCAGCAGCAATGCCCCGGATGCGGCTGCAACCCGGGTGAACAACCCCGGGAGCAGGGACAACCCGACCAGTATCAGTCCCCATATATTCAAAAAATCCACCGTGTTAAGTATAGCAGGATTGCCTGCGATCCAGTGAAACACGGAGGAAAAAAGCCACCTTGATTCGACGAGGTAGCCGGCGGAGGTCCACCCCGGATCGGCCAGCTTGATCAATCCTTCATACAGGAGCTGCCATCCGAGTGCGATCCTCAGAAGTGTGAATACCCACCTCAGCCAGGGCCTTTCCGATGCTGCCGTTTTTAGCGCTCCCTTTTTCATTTCATTACCGCATTAAATAATCGTTTCAACAGGTTGTTAATGGAGGCCGTCTGCCTGCAAATTAAGAATTATCCCTTATTGTTTCCTCATCGCTTCCCTGTAATTCCTTGCATTCTTCCGGTAGAAGGGCTCTGCCCCACAGTCCAGCCTCGGTTCGGCCAGAAATCCGATAAGTATCCTGAGCAGTTCCGCCTCAAGGTCAGGACAGGTTCCGAGGAGGTTCTGGCGCTCCATGGAATCCACTGAAAGGTCGAACAGCGCAAGCGGTTTCAGGCTGTCTGTAAGCATCTTCATATCTCCCTGCCGGACAACTGCCGTGGCATAGGGAAACGGCTTGGTACCGGGCTGGGGATACCAGACCTCGCCCCAGGGATCTACGGAAAGGTCGAGCTGCCAGAACAGGGCCGGCCGCTCGATTTCAGGTTTAACCCCGACTAAGACCTCCTTCAAGCTGATCCCGTCCACTTTGTAATTTTCGGCCGGAATACCGGCAAGGTCACATAGGGTAGGCAGGAAATCGTTGGTATGGCTGAGTTGATGGCTTACCGTGCCTGCCCTTATCCTGCCAGGCCAGTGAGCGATCATGGGCACCCGGATCCCCCCTTCGAACAGGTCCGCCTTTCCTCCGGTCCATGGATCGGGACAGCCGCGGTAAGAGGGACCGTTATCCGAAGTGAAAATCAACAGGGTATTTTCCTTAAGGCCGAATTCTTCCAGGGCCTTTACGATCCTACCCACATTGGCATCCAGGTTTGCGACCATGGAATAATACAGGATATGGTCCCCCGGAGTATTATCCCCCCTGTGAAAATTCTGCCCGGGCCGTTCGGATGGCAGTGTTTCCGCGCAGTCTGAAAGAAAGGGTTCCGGGGCAGGTTCGTAGGGAGTATGCGGCGTTTTGAACCAGAGGTTGATGAAAAACGGCTTTCTCTTCCTGCCATATTTCCCAGCCAGCCGGATTGTCTCATCCGTAAAAACATCGGTAAGCCAGCGGTTTATGGGCGCAACCGGGCGATCATCGGCATACAGGAACCTGGCTCCCCGGCGGTAAAGGATCCGGTCATCCATAAATGCAGGTAGTCCTTTTCCCCCTTCCACCATGCAGTAATAGTGATCAAATCCCTGCTGGTTGGGACCCGGCACGGTATCCAATCCGGCCGCCCTGGCCTCGATCTGTTCCTTCCGGATGCCTCCAAGATGCCATTTGCCTATATGGGCCGTGCTGTATCCGGCATCCTGAAGCAATTCAGCCAGTGTTTGTGCTTCGGAGGGAAGAATACCGATATCGGGGAAGTACTGCCGGATGTTGTATCTGAGCGGATAATTCCCGGTCAATATGGATGCACGGGTCGGAGTGCACACTGCAGAACCGGCATAAAACTGCGTGAATCTCATCCCTCCTGAGGCAAGCGAGTCCAGGTTCGGCGTTGGAATCTGTTCTCCACCGTAGCAGGAGAGATCCCCCCACCCAAGGTCATCGGCCAGGATCAGGATGATATTCGGCTTGCTGCCAGGCGGAACCACGCGTTCGCATGCGGGTGTGGTCAGGATCACCGTAATGGAGAGAAGAAAATAAAGTATATGCAGAGACCTTAAGTCCTGCCTTTCGTTCTCAGGATGATTAGTGTCTGATCCAGGCATTGCCATATTTACAATTTCTGTTCTCCATAGATTTTCAACCGTTAAATCATTTTGTTCCGCCCCCGGGCTTGACAATGAGGGGTTCACTGAAATCCGATTCGAGGTCGGACCAGTTGGCCATTTTTATCCGGTAGGTATAGGTGCTGTCCGGGTCAAGCCGATAGTCGGTGAACTCCATCTTCATTGGTACCCAGGCGTCCACGTTCTCATAGAGGGCTTCGGGTCCGGGTTCATCCCCGAAATTGCCGTACTGGAAATTCTTTTCCACATAGGTATCGTTGATCCCGATGTATTGCATGATCTGCACCCCGTTCCGGTACAGGTGGAACTGCTTGATCCCGCTTTCCAGGTCCGCATCGGCTTTCCAGCTGATCCGGATGGTCTTTTCGCCGAGGTATTCAAAGGAAAGATCATTCGGGGGGGAAGGCGGTGATGTATCCGTGACCCATCCGGTTAACACGAACTCCTGCCATTTCCGTGCAAACGCTTCATCGGGAAGCCAGACCATCGCCTTCGGATCACCCGTAAAAACAGCGGCCGGGCTTAGTTCAAAACTGCCCGTATCGCCCAACCAGGCATCATCCCAGCCGATCAGCCTCAGATCCTCTCCCGGGTTCTCCGGAAGGCGCATGTCAAAACAGGCATCAAAGAACGGGATCGTCAGCAAGCGGGAATTACCGCATTCATGATCGGTCGTCGGATCGGGAGCGATCAGCCAGGGTGCGCCGTTTTCCCTTCCGTTGGGTAGATAGGCCAGTCCCCTGGCCCGGAATCTTTCCCGGGAACCGTAATTAAAAAGCAGCGGAACATCGAAGGCTTTGGGATTATGATTCATATATCCCCCTGAGCGTGCGACCACGGCCACGATCCGTTCGGGATGAAGTTCGAGCATGCGGGTCACCCAGCGCGCCCCACCCGAATGTCCCCAGAGCGCCCAGGGCACGGTTTCGAGTTCGGGATGGCCGGATTGGGCAGCAAAGCTGGAAAGAGCCGACAGGAAGGCCTTTTCGCTTCCGTTCAGCGGATTATGCCAGGTGGCACAGGAATCTGCCGCCTGGTAATGGGTGCCCAGCAGGGCGCAATCCCACTTTTTTGCCAGGGCGCGCCAGTGATGGTCCCATGCCATCCACATCCCGTTGCGCCCGCATCCGTGCTGGTGGACGATGATCCCCCTCAGGTTCTCCACCCCGTCCGGGATCCAGATCCTGTATTCCGCCAGGGCAAACAGATCCCCCGGACCCGGTTCCAGGCTGAATTCGTAAATGTTTTCACCCGTATTATCAGGTACAGTCTCCGGGCACCCGGTGCAGATTAGCAATCCGGCCAGAATGGCCGCAACCGCTAAGAATCCGGTAAAAGGTTCAGTGATTTTAGTTTTCATAACTTGTTGTTTAATATTCTAAAATAATTATGGAATGGAGCTTCAGTCCCGGTACCCTGAACCGGATCCGGTCCCCCTCGAATTGACAGCGCAGATTCACACCTTCCGGCTCTATGCGTACAACCGCAGGTTTCCCGGGGACCTTAAGAGTAATGTCCAGCGGGCCCAGAGGCGGGATATCATTGAACGTCAGGGTACGGCTGTCGGAATGCTTCCCGGCAGTATTTATGAGATTCAGCGCAAAGTCATCGTTAAGCCTGTTCAGGGCAACGTGGACCAGGTGGCTTCCGCTCACCCTGACAACGGGATCAGGAACCAGGGTGTCTATGGCCAGACCCAGGAAATCCCTCATCTGGTAATTGGCATCGGAGGCATACTGGGCAGTCAGGTCAAAGCTTATAAGTCCGATTCTTCCATCCCCCTGATCCTTGAATGCGATGGCCGGCAATGTATCCTGAAACCGAAGGTCATTCGCATGGTAAAGATACCCTTGCACTACCATGCCGGCCGGAGGCGAGAAGGCTGCCAGATCGGCTCTGATGTTACACATACTCTTGCCGTTATAAACATAACTGCTGGCTCGCTCTACACGTGTCAGATTTTCTATGCCGAGTGTTTCACGGAACAGGCCAATTGGACCGGGACCTATCAGCAGGAGCCTGCCTCCGCTTTCGACGTATTTATGGATCACGGGCATCAGGGTCGGATCGATCTCGTTCCAGGAGGGGATGATTATCAGGGCATACTCTCCTATCCTGTTCTTCAGGTGGTGTTCCATCAGGATCTCGGCGGTGTGCTGCCCGTCGAGCACGGCGTCAATGCAGCCGAGCAAGGGACGGAGGGATTCGTCCCAGGCCGGGTAGACGGCTGAGAGATTTTTCTCGTAATCATAACCGGAATAGAGGATTGCAATTTCGGGGACGGGGACTGCCTTATGGCACCATTTCTGGCGTTCCCTGCAGAAGGCGGCGATCTCTGCCATGATGGGAATGGTCCACGGCTGGATGGATATATCCCGGTTTTGCTTGAAATAGACCTGCACGCCGCCTCCCATGGCCATGACCTCCGCCAGCTCCTGTTCCAGTTGAAGAGCCGATTTGGTATGGTTTGGGGTTGACCTGCCCGGATCCCAGGAAAAACTCCAGGCCATCAGGTCCCACGGCCTCCGCTGGGAAGCCATGCACCTGGCCTCAAAGGCCGCCCTGTTCACGGCGTTGCCCGGTGTTAGATCGCCCGAGAGGTAATCCAGATCCAGGTCCGCCTTTTCCGGCATCATGGAAGAAAAGGCCCAGTTGCTGGTAAGCTGGAAACCCGGATATTCCGCGTGGACCGCCTCCAGGTACCGCGCCACATGCCGTTTGAAAAGCTTGCGCTGAAAATCCATGAATTCCCGGTAACCTTCGTCCGAGGGATTTACAGGAACGTCGAGAATGCCTGTCGTCGTCCTGAATTCAGTGAGGGCTTCGGGGCCATAATCGGATTCATAGGCCCAGCATTCGCCGTCCACCCAGACCCCTTCCACCTGGTATACCCCGGCCAGCTCCTTCAACTGGGGAATGAGGTAGGTCGTGTCATAGGGACTGTAAACCGACAGGATGCGATCGCTTTTGCTTCCATCCGGGTGAGTAACGGCCCACTGTGGAAATTCCCCCGCAACCTTCCGGTCATAGATCCCCGAGAAATGCATGTAGAGGGCGGTATTATGCTCCGCTGTAATCTTTCTCCATAACTTCAGGGGATCCCCGACGTAACCCGCTGCCCGGAACCCGACCCTGGTCGGATAGCTGGAAATCCCCGGATGGCCCTTGCAGTCGATCTGGATGTAATCCGGATCCACGGCAGTCAGGAAAGAGTCGATCATGCCTTCGGTCAGTGTGGCCCCGATCCTGTCGTCTCTTTCGCCGGCATGCAGATCGAAATGGATACCGAAGAAGCTGTCCTCCCGCTTAAGGCGGTGATCCCGCGGAACCGCCGTTTGATCAGTCCTCCGGGAGCATGACGGGAAGACCATCGCAGGGATCAGGACCAGCAAAAATATTCGTCTCATAGGCTGACTGTTCAGGTTTGTGAAATTACTATTTAAGCGGATGTAATTATTGGAATTATGGTATATTTTCCATCAGCAGAGGCTTCGGATCTTTGATGAAACCTGCCTGCCGCTGGTTTTTACCTTCCCGGCCTTCATCCCCCAGGTCAGCATTCGCCAGCTCCGCGATTTCAAGAAGACGGGCCACGATGGCCGGATGCTCTGCGAAACGATTGTCCTGCTCGGTAACATCCTCCCTGAGATTGTAAAGCTCCCCGGCAAATGAAGCCGTGGTGTCCCGCCATGCATAGAGGATCTTATTTTCAAGGGGAAGATGGAGTTTCCAGTCTCCTTCCCGGACTGCTTGCAGCTGGCCTTTCTGGTAATAGTAATACACTCGCGGTCCCTTTCCGGCAGATTTCTCCGGGGCTGATCCCTCTTCTGCTGATCCCGCTGCATTGATTCTCCCGCCCTTCAGGACAGGCAGGATGTTTTCGCCGTCGATGATCCTGTCGGCGGGTACTTCCCCTCCTGCCAGTTCCACCAGGGTCGGCAGAAGGTCCATGGTACAGGTGATCGCATCGGAGCGGCTGCCAGCCGGGACGATCCCGGGCCAGCGGATCACGCATGGCACCCGCATGCCGCCTTCCCAGACGCTGCCTTTCCATCCCCTGAGTTTACCGTTGCTACCCCCGAAGGCGCTTGAGGCGCCGTTATCCGATGTAAAAACAATGAGGGTTTTGTCTTTCAGTCCCAGTTCGGCAAGAACCTCATCAATCCTGCCGGTGGACCAGTCGATCTCCTCTACAGCATCCCCGTACAGGCCGTTGGCAGATTTTCCGGTGAAAGCCTCACTGGCATGAACCGGGTTATGCGGCATGGTATGCGGGAGGTAGAGAAAAAAGGGGCGGTCTTTGTTAGCCGTGATAAAGTCTACGGCTTCCTGGGTATAACGCATGGTCAGGGTATTCTGATCCGCAGGGGCTTCGATGACATTCTCATCCCTGAGCAGAGGCAGGGGTGGGTTCTGATCAAATTGCTCCGTTCCCATATCGTTACTGTATGGGATGCCGTAGTAACTGTCAAAACACTGGCGCACGGGCAGGAACGGGGGCTGGTCACCCAAATGCCATTTTCCTATACATTCCGTTGCATATCCCCGTTCCTTCAACAATTCGGCGATGGTGATCTCATCGGGATTCAGTCCCCTTCTCGCAACCGGGAACAGCACCTGCCTCATATGGCCTTCCCATGCATTGACATGCATGTTGACCCTGCGGGGATAGCAGCCCGTCATCAGGCTGGCGCGGGAAGGTGTGCATACTCCCGAGCTGGAGTAAAAGCTGGTGAGCATCATGCCCTCCCGGGCGATCTTATCGATGTTGGGGGTACGATGCAGAACGGAGCCAAAACAGCCGATGTCGCCGTATCCGAGATCATCGCAGAACAGGATGATGAAATTGGGTTTTTCTGCCGGACGGGTACCGGTTTCCCGCCTGCCGCAGGAAAGGAAGGAGATTCCGGCCAATGCCAGGACCGGGAGCAACGTCCTTATTTTCAGCACCCTGCTATATCCTCTGAGATATGTTGCTGGATTGCTTAAACATTTACCATTCATTAGTTTTCTAATTTTGCCTTTTCAATGATAATTTGATCAGGACCGGTTCTTTCTTATTTATCGATCCGCTTTCCGTAGTGTCATTTCGTACCTGTTTCCCTGGTAGGTAATGATCTCCCCGTCAGGGGTTGTTATTGCGGTTCCATTTCCGGCTGACTTGGACACCAGCACAGGGTACCACTGCATTTCGGATTTCATGCCCGGAAATGCTCCCGTCCTTTCCTCCATACTGAACTTCTGTTTCCCGTCATCCCAGGTCATTTCCACTTGGCTGTAATTCCCTTCTTCGTAGGCGTACCCGTCGTGTTGGTCATCGTACATGGTGAAGCTTACGTTCCGGCCCGGATAAATCCTGATCTCCAGGGGATCCGAGCTGACTTGGCCGGCGTACTGGATCATTCCTCCCATGGGAATAATGGAACCGGCCCTGACGAAGATCGGGATGTCGGCCAGGCTGACCGGCATTCGTACCGATTGTCCGCCTTTTAAATGCTCGCCCGTGTGGAAGTCGTACCAGCCGCCTTCGTTCTCGGGAAGGTACACTTTCCATTCCCTTATTCCGGGTTCCGTAATGGGACATACCATGATCGAGGGACCGAACATGAATTGCCCGTCGATATTATAAACCCGGGGGTCGTTCCTGAAATCCATCACCAGGGGCCGCATGATGGTATAATCCTCCAGGGTAACCATTCCTGCCAGGGAATAGATATAAGGCATCAGCCGGTAGCGCAGGTAATCATACTTAACCAGGGCATCGTAATGCAGGTCTCCCGGTTCCCCGAACCTCCATACCTCCCTGGGCAGGTCAGTACCGTGGGAGCGGAAAAGGGGACAGAATGTCCCGAACTGGAACCATCTAACGTACAATTCCTTGTAATCTTCATTGCTGATTTTACCGGGTACCGGGCGGTCCATTTTCCATTGGGAGATGTCGTTCACGAAAAAAGCCCCGATGTCCGTGGTCCAGTATGGGATCCCTGCAATACAGAAATTCAGTCCCCCGCTGATCTGCTTTCTGAAAACATCCCAGGTAGCCGTCACGTCACCCGACCAGGTGGCCGCCCCGTACCGCTGCTGTCCTGCCATGGCGGAACGCGTCAGGTTAAAAACCCGCTTATCCGGGTTTGTTTTCCGCTGGTTCTCATAGATCCCCCTGGCCTGCTCCAGGGAATAGGCATTCATGTAGCGCATGCCCGTCCCGATGGCAGGTTTCATAATATCACGATAGTGCTCGGGGGCCCAGTCCCATCCTCTGAGCTCCGGTTCCGTGGCATCGCACCACCAGGCATCGATGCCGTATTTGAAAAGTCCCTCGTTGGCCTGCTTCCAGTAAAGGTTCCGTGCCCCTTTATTGAACGCGTCGTAGAATGACTGTGCAGCTTCGGGTTCGTACAGGTAACCCTCATGCTGCTTCATCTCCTTGAAATCAGGCGAATTGTAGGCGAGCTTCGGCCAGATGGAGATCATCAGGTGGACGTTGTAATCGGAATGAAGCTCCTCCATCATCTTTCCGGGATCGGGGAACTGCTCCGGATTGAAGCTTTTCTGTCCCCACTGGTCCCCCTTCCAGTATTGCCAGTCCAGCACGATCACATCGAGGGGTATCTTCCGCCGGCGGTACTCTTTAACCGTGGACAGGATTTCATCCTGTGTTTTGTAGCGTTCGCGGGACTGAATATAGCCGTATGCCCATTTCGGGAAGAGGGGCGCCTTACCGGTAAGGAAACGGTAACCGGATACCACTTCATCGGGTTCGGGACCGTAAATGAAGAAATAATCCAGTCCCCCCGCAGATTCCGACCAGAGGTAAGAGCCTTCTTCCGTATCGGAGAAAACGGTATGGCTGCAGTTGTCCCACAGGATCCCGAAACCCCCGGTCGAAACAAGCACCGGGTTCACGGCCACCATGTTGGACTGCCACAATTCCACCCGGTGTCCCCTCCAGTTCATGATCCCGTCCTGGTGCTGTCCCAGTCCGTAAAGGGCTTCGCCTTCATTCCAGTTGAAATCCTGACGGACGTGAAGATC
>Ga0307445_10002339_pt1 | contig 10445 bp, 10 predicted proteins | sample SalMarSW160330MG_FD_202147 | JGI IMG/M metagenome (GOLD analysis project Ga0307445, IMG submission 202147) | Salt marsh sediment microbial communities from the Plum Island Ecosystem LTER, Massachusetts, United States - SW1603-30 | ecosystem: Environmental > Aquatic > Marine > Intertidal zone >...
GATACATAAGCCCTGGGGAGTTCAGGCCGAGGGGGGTTGCGAGGGAAAAACAGTATCGATTAGGAATAGGCGGAATACTGAATCAATCGTGCGGGCCCGCCTCTCTTCCGCCCGCTGACCCCGGGTTTCCCGGCGGCATGGAATGCGCTGCGGTGTACACCCAATGGCTGACGCCTGAGAGCGATGTATACAGCGAGGGGATAGCGGTCAACGACAGGAACAACCCCGTGCCGGTTTTCAGCATGAAGCTCTACCATGTTCTCGGCTTCCCCCTCTGGTATTTCTATATCATCATAAACGGCGCGAGCTACTCCGGATTCATTGATTCCGGAGCCTTCTCAATAGTAAGAGGGAAAAGCCTTGATTTCTCAATTCCGGCATACGGAACTTTGACCGATTCAGGAGTAAACATCAATTTGGCGACCATCACCTTCAACAAAGACGTGAAGTCAGGAAACATTACGTTGATAAACGCAGGCGATACGATTGTTGTTGAAGATTCGTCATTTTTTAAATGATCGAAAGAGGAACCCGCACGATAAAATTTTCATTGAAAAAAGCGCTGGTTTTCATTTATCTTATCCTTCCGGTGATGCTCTGCTCATGGCCTCTTTATGCTAAAGTGTACAAGCGCGTTCTGCAAGATGGCACCGTCGAGTTTTACAACAAAAAGGAGAATGCCGGCCCGCACAGGTTTCCACAAGGGCTCGCGAGCCGTTTTGACGGACTCATCGAAAGGCTGTCGTCGCAATACGGCGTGGACCCGTTGCTCGTTAAAAGCATCATCAAGGTCGAATCGAATTTCAATCCCAATGCCGTATCGCCGGCCGGCGCCATGGGCCTCATGCAGATCATGCAGGACACGGCCGGCTATTACCGGCTCGAGAACCCCTTCGACCCTGAAAGGAACATTGAGACCGGAGTACGGCACCTCAAATCCCTGCTCGCGTTTTTCGAAAACAACGTGGCCCTCTCCCTTGCCGCCTATCATGCAGGCCTCGGGAGGGTGAAAAACAGAAAGCTTCCCCCGATCCGCGCCACCATCGATTACGTGAACCGGGTCATGCTCCTGTACACCGGCAAGGCGTCGTACGCAGAGACATTTGTCCGCAGGCTGTATAAAAGAATCGAGCGGGACGGCACCATAGTGATATACAGCAAATAACGGCGGGTTTAAAACCCGCCGTTACCTAACGTATATATCGTCCCCTCTTTTAAGAGAGATCACCCCGTTCTCATCAAGGCTCTTCATGACTGAAACGATCATTCGCCGGCAATCCTCCACCTCGGAAAGCCTGATCGCTCCCATGGATTCCATGTCCGTGATCACGTCGGTCGCGCGGTTCTGGCTCATGTTTCTCAGAAATTTGAACCGCACGTCGTCCCCCGCTCCCTTGAGCGACTTGGCGATAAGGTGGTCGTCACGAATCTCGTCGATGACGATGCGGATCTCGTTGTTCGTCAGGTATACGATATGCTCGAAGGGGAAGGTCTTCTCCTGTATCTGCCTGGACACCTCCGGCAGCTCGATCTCAAGGTCATGCATGAGCTTGCGCTCGTCTTCAGGGCTCATGTTTCGCAAGATGTCCGCAAGGGTGTCGATCCCTCCCGCGGAAAGACCCTGGCTTTTTTTCAGGTATTCCCTGTATTTCTTTTTAATCGTTGTGACGATTCCCGCCGCGGCGTCGGGCATCACCTTGTCCATCTTCGCCATGCGGAGCGCGACCTCCCTCGCCGTGTCGTAGCCGAGCGCCTTCAGTATGGCGGCCGATGTCGCGGGCGGAAGGAAGGATAGCGCGACCGCGATGGTCTGCGGGTGCTCGTCCTTGAGAAAAGACAGGAGGACCTCCTCCCCCATCTCGTTCAATGACGTGAACTCCTCGTCGACGTCGACGGGCGACATCTTCTCGATCATCTGGTCCGCCTTTTCCTTCCCGAATGTCTTGGTCAGGATCTCCTTGGCGGTACCCTCCCCTCCCCTCAGCCTCCTTTTTTCCTTCTTTATATCAATGAGAAACTGCCCGATGAGCTCTTCCCTTTCATGGGGGGTGAGCTTTTCGATCTTCGCGATCTCACCCGTCAATTTCTCTATGCTCTCGTCGTCAAGGTGCTTCATGATCTCGGACGCAATCCCCGGCCCGAGGGCGACCAGCAGTGCTGCGGCGCGCTCGACGCCGCTCATGTCAAACACGGATTTCATGCCGGCAATTCAACCCTTTGGTGCGGGGATCCATCGATGTGCTGTTCCATCCAGTCCTGAAATTTTTTGGATCGCGTAAGCGGATTGATGACCGGGACAGGGCACACGTACACGCACTGATAGCATTGGATGCACCGGTCGTAATTTATCCGTGCGAGAAAGTTATCCACCTGTATGGCCAGCTCAATTGTAGAGGGATCGCGGTCGGGATAATGCCGGGAAAGGGCCTCCCCGCAGGCCTTTTCGCAGAGCTTGCACGCGATGCAGCCGACCGAGCACCCGCGCTTCATGACCGGGGCCTTTTCTTCGTTATTGCACAGGGTATGGACGTCGTTGCTCCGCGGCGCAAGGCTGATGATGTTCCGCGGGCACGCCATCACGCACAGGCCGCAGCCGGTGCACAACCCGTAGTCGACGACGGGAAGCCCGTCGCCCCCCATCTGTATCGCTCCGAAAGGGCATGCCCTGCCGCAGTCCCCGAAACCGAGGCATCCATACCTGCAGACCTTGAACCCTTCCATGACCCCGTTCGCGGCCCCGCATTCGCGAAGCCCGCCGTATATGAACCGTATCTTGCTGTAGTCAGTACCGCCCCGACAGTGAATGCGGGCGATGTTTTCGATCATCGCGGTCGGCGATTCATTCCCCATTATCCGCGCGATCCTGGAGGCGGTCTCGTTGCCACCCACCATGCAGAGATCTATCCGGTATTTCCCCTCCACGATCCTGGTTGCATACGCCGAGCAGCCGGGCAGCCCGCAGGCCCCGCAATCTCCGCCCGGGAGAACCTCAAGGACCTTGTCAATGCGCGGGTCCCTGACGACCCTGAGCTTTATGATCGCGATCGAAAGAAGCAGGCCGAAAACCGCTCCAAGAAGCGTCACCGCGGCGATGGAAGATATTGAAGGGAATATAAAATCCAGCATCGAATGTTCCCTAACTTCAGGAATCCCGTATCAGGTTATTTTATGCTTGAAAAAAATCAATAACTAAATTGTATTTAGGCGATTCGTTCGCCCAGTAAAAACGCAGGATTCAGGGGTTTGCCATGTTGAGAAGAAACATCGACACAGCCTATCAGACCGAGATAATCACGGCGATAAAGAACAGGAGCGACCTTGTGTTCATCACCTATTCGGGGCTCGAAAACACCGTTGATAAAATAAAATACGCACTGGCGAAAATCCTTGAACAATTCAAAAGGGAGGAAATTTTCACCCCTCTTCTCTCTTGCATCAAGGAATTGATCGCGAACGCGGCGAAGGCCAATGCGAAATCGATCCTCATAAACGAGAAAAAAATAACCGACCCGGAAAACATGGCCGAGGTCGTAAAAAAAGTCCAGAGCGTCTTGAATGAAGAAGGCCTGCTGGAGTATGGAATAAAAGCGAAACAGTACAGGCTCTCGACAAGGACATACCTGAAGGTTCACGGCAACAATCTGATCATTGAGGTGGTGAACAATACGCCACTCTCCTCCAGGGAGCTGAAAAGAATCACCGAAAGAATCGATCTCTCCTCAAAATACGACAATATCGCGGAATTTTTTATGGAAAATCCCGACCCGGAGGCGGAGGGTATGGGCCTGGGGCTTTCCATGGTCGTGGTCTTATTGAAAAACATCAATATTTCACATAAAAATTTCGTAATTACCACGGATGGGAAATCCAAAACATACGCTATGATACTGGTTCCTCTTGCCTAAACCATCCGGTAAAACAAACCGCGGGCGAGCCTTTCCGCTGTAATAATGCCCGCCTCGCTCATCGAGGCCAATATCTCTTCCACCGCTCCCCTGTCCGCGCCGAGGCTCCCGCACAGGTCTTCCAAGGTCGAAGGCCGGCGGCGCAGCACCTGAATGATCGCCTTCTCCAGTCCGCCCACATGCCGGTCAGCGAACCTTTCCCGCTCCGGCTTGCCGATGATCTCCGCTCCGAAGAGTGCGAAAAATTCACGGATTCTGAGGAGCCTCTCCCGGTCCGCCGGCTGCACCCAATCCTCGGCCCCGGGCCTGTCAAGGGTGTTGATCTGCAGTCGGTCGGGTTTGATCCGGCCGAACGCCTCTTGTAATTTGGCGAGCTCGGATTCCGTGTCGTTCAGGCCCGGCACTATAAATACTTCAAGATATATCTTCCCGGGGAAACCCTTCCTGAATTCGACCAGCCCCTCAACCACGCGGTCAGGTGTGATATCCCTGGCGGGACGCGCGATCCTGGAAAATACCTCAGGGCTCACCGCATCGAGCGATGGAATCACAATGTCGGCGCGAGCAAGCGATTGCCGCACCACCGGGTTCCAGAGCAGCACGCCGTTGGTGAGCACCGCTATTTTGTACTGCGGGTATTTGTCTTTACAATGACCGATTACCTTGCCGATGCCTGAGTGAAGGGTGGGCTCGCCCGAGCCGGAAAAGGTGATTACGTCAATCCGGGGGGAGCCGGACAGGTATGTGTCCAACTCCGCAATCACTTCTGTCGTGGGCACGTATTCGGTGATCGCCGCCGTCGGCGTGGTCGTTTCCCCGCATTCGCAATACACGCAATTCAAAGGACAGGTCTTGTAGGGCACAAGATCAACGCCCAGCGACAGTCCGAGACGCCGTGAATTTACAGGCCCGAAAAGATATTTCATCACCGGTTCGCTTTTATTTCCTCTTCAATAAGTTTATAACAAGGTCGATCGACACATACGAATCGATCTTTTTACCCACGAGGTAAAAATCGGCCATCCTCTCCACAAGCCCCCGCATGCTCTTGTGCCGGTAGGCGAAAAGGGTCACCAGCGCGCCGAACAGGCTCTCCTTGCTGACATAAGCGAGGGAAAATACATTGGGGTCGAGTTTTTTGCCAAAGAAATCGCCCTCCGGCGCATCTTTAATGAGCCTGCTGGACAGAACGGTTTTAATGAGTTCGGGGTCATTGCCTATGTAGAGCCCGCGCGCATCGCACACGGAGTAAATTTTTGAGTTCCTTGAATCGATAAACCAGAAAGAATCAGCCGCGCCGATCCTGCCGGTTCCGAAGCGGTCGGTGCCTTTAAATTTTTTTTTCAGATATTCCCCGATCGTGTTCCACAACCTCTTGCCGCGGTCCGCTTGACTCATGGGAAGGTAGATAAGGTATCCTCCGCCTGCTCCTCTGGGCCGTCCCGCGACAACGTCTACTATCCCGCTGTAATAGGGAATAAAATCCCTCCTGAAATCTATTCCCAATTCCGAACGTATCGTCTTCTTGAAATCCTCGTAATAGGCGCACCCCGTCCCGGGGGAGCCGCACAGTTCCTCGATCTTGTTAAAATCAATTGATATAAAGGCGGATGCGGCTGCGTTGCCGACATAGATCGCCTTTTCGGACATACCGGTTTTAATCACTCCGAGGAAGGTGTTTACCCTGGGGCTCGTGTTGTTGAACTTAACGGCCAGATCAACGGCCACATCGGTCGGTTCCACCGTAACCCCGAGGGAAGCATATTCGACTGAATTGAACGGGGATGGCCCTTCGGAGAAAATCGACTCCGTCTTTTTTTGAGGCCCCTCTTCCCCCTTGGCCGCGGCGTACATCATATGGATAGGCAGGGTCCGGAGGGTGTACGACCCCTTGCCCCCTTCCGTTTTTTCCGGTTCCTCGTCTTTTTTCTTTTCCCTGAGCATATCGTTGAATTTTTTCCTGATGCGCGACGCCTGTTTTAAAAAATCCCTGGTCGCATACGCACGGAGATCGTAGTTCTTTTGCATCTTGCTCATATAATCCATATACTTAGGGTCGAGGGAGAGATATCCCGCGTTGTCCTCTTTGATGTCGATCACCCTCTGAATCAGCTCGCCGGTGGAGGCCACCATGAACTCGCCGTCAAACGCGGTGGAAAATATGTCCTTCCGGATCTGAAACACGGTGTGGTTCCTGTACGCGGTGATTACGGGATACAGGTCGAGCTTTTCATCACCGCCCAGCTTTTTCAGAATCTCGACGAATTTCAGGGGAAAGATTTTTTCGTCCTTGACCGGGATGAAGACAAGGGTTCTGTCCTCATGGCTTCCTACCGGCGGATACAGGGCGAGGCCGAGGGTCCTTTCAACGTCAATTCCCGCATTCTTCAATGACCCGGTGTCCAGTGGATCCACCCCGGTTTTTCTTTTGAACTCCTCCCTTTTTTTATTCAGAGACTCTGCGGTTTCCTGAACGAGCAGGTTTCGTGCGGCAAAATTTACCGATTCAACAAGGTCCCTGACGCGCGAGGTCTTCACGAACAGCATCGCCGGAGAGGGGGTAAAGGCCTCGACCACGTCCGCCCGCTCCTGGGTGTAAACCCCGGAAGCGGGAATTAAAATGAGGACCATCGATAACGACAAAAATCTTTTCATTAGATAGATACTCCACTTTGTAGTTTGGGGAAATGAATAAAAAGTTAAAAATTGTAAATCCTCAAATTTAATTTCTTTGAGCCAGGCAATTTTAATTCAAGTAGTCCCCCTCCCTTGATGGGAGGGGATAGGGGAGGGTGAACTTTGAAACACCAAATCATCTGGTATTTACAAATCAATCATCCCCACCCCGCCCCTCCCCCGTTGAGGGGGAGGGGGAAGTTATATCTATTACTAAAATTTACCTAACACAAAAAATTTACTATCAGTAAAGGGATAATTCTAATGAACGAGGCGCCCGAAGGCAAGAAAAATAAAAAAACGGTTGTATAATTATCTCATGATCGTAAGAGATGTGCGGAGCTGCAGATACGCCTCAAGGGGAACACGCGATGAGCGGAGTTGAAATCAATAAAAGCTATGAAGAGATAAACAAAAAAATAAAAGAGGGCAAGGCGGTCGTGGTCACCGCGGAGGAGATGCCCGAGATCGTGTCAAGGGAGGGCGCGGAGGGCGCTTTTAAAAAAGTCGATGTCGTGACCACCGGCACCTTCGGGGCGATGTGCTCCTCAGGCGCCTTCATCAATTTCGGCCATACGAGGCCGCGCATCAAGGCCTCAAGGGTCTGGCTCAACAACGTGGAGGCGTACGCGGGCGTCGCCGCGGTCGACTGCTACATCGGCGCGGCCCAGGTGCAGGAGAACGATCCGCTCAACATGGTGCACCCGGGAAGGTTCAGATACGGCGGGGGGCACGTGATCGAGGACCTGATAGCGCGGAAACGGGTCAGGCTCAAGGCCTCGGGGTACGGGACCGACTGCTATCCCCTGAAGGAGCATGAAGCGGAAATTACGATCGACGAGCTCAGGGACGCGATACTCTTCAACCCCCGCAACGCCTACCAGAACTACAACTGTGCGGTCAACCTCTCAAGGAAGACGATCTACACCTACATGGGCATCCTGAAGCCGGAGATGGCCAATGCCACCTATTCAAGCGCGGGCCAGCTCTCTCCCCTTTTGAACGACCCGTACTACTGGACCATCGGCTCCGGGACAAAAATATTTTTGTGCGGAGCTGCGGGATCTGTGGCGTGGCACGGCACCCAGCACGCTCCCGAATGCAGGAGAGGCGATAACGGAGTGCCCCGCGAGGGGGGGGGCACGATCGTGGTCATAGGTGACATGAAGGAGATGGACCCGCGGTTCATCCGGGGCGCTTCCATAGCAGGTTACGGCTGCTCGATCATGATCGGGATCGGCATCCCCATCCCGATTTTGAACGAGGACATGGCCTTTTTCACCGGCCGATCCGATAAGGACATCTTCTGTCAGATCGTGGACTACGGAAACGACTACCCCACCAACAGCGATAAAACCCTCGGCGAGGTGAGCTATGCGGAATTGAAAAGCGGCAAGCTCGAATTCATGGGCAAAGCCGTCGAAACGGCGCCGCTGTCGAGCTACCCGATGGCGCGAAAAATCGCGCTCACGCTCAAGGATTGGATCATGCAGGGTTTCACCCTCGGCGTGCCGCAGATACCCTTCCCCACCGCCCGGTATGAAGGATCCAGATGAAGACGGCGAAGCTGTTTTACCGGAATTGCAACGAAACCGGGAGGTGGAAAAGCTTCAGGGTAACAATCGACACCTCGGATATATACTTTCGCGCGGGACACGATCTGTCGGCGCGTGCCGGTGCGGTTGTCAGGAGCCTGAGGGAAGACATACTCGCCCATATCGACCGCCAGGAATCGTTTCAATATTCTTTCGAACCGGTCGAGCGCCTGAAAGGCTGCCCGGAGATCGTGGAGTTGATGTATGCTGCGTCCGAGAAAGCGGGCGTGGGTCCCATGGCCGCTGTTGCTGGTGCGGTGGCCCAGGCGGCCGGCCGCCTGCTGGCTGAAGATACCGAAGAGCTCATTGTCGAAAACGGCGGGGACATATGGATGAAGCTCAAAAGCCCCGCAGTCGTCTCGATCTATCCCGGCGGTCATAATTTCGGAGGCGTGGCGGTAAAAATATACCCCGAACGGACTCCATGCGGCATCTGCACATCTTCAGGCCGAATCGGTCCGTCGTTCAGCTTCGGCAGGGCGGACGCGGCGACCGTGATTTCACAAGATGCGGCACTCTCGGATGCGATCGCGACCGGCGTATGCAACAGGGTGGGAAAGGAGCTTGACATGCAGGCTGCGGCATCATACGGCATAGGGTGCGGGGCCAGCGGAGTGGTCATCATCTTCAGGGACAGGATGGTCGTACAGGGTGACGTTGAGCTGGCCGATCCTTTCGGAGAACAAATATCATGAAGTCAAAAAACGTGCTCCTTATCTTTTACAAGGAGATAATGTACAAACCGATCATATACCGGCTGGCGAAGGATTTCGACGTCGTCTTCAACGTGCTCGAGGCAAAGATCCTGCCCAAACTTGAAGGGAGGCTCATCCTTGAGCTTCAGGGAAGCGAGGAGTCGATTGCGGACGGCATCGACTACCTCACGCGGGAAGGCGTGCAAGTGGAGACCCTCGCCGACAAGATTGTCAGAGACGAAGAGCGATGCGTGCACTGCGGGGCATGCACATCGGTCTGCAGGGTGGACGCCCTCAGCATCGATCGCACGACCATGGAGGTCGAGTTCAACCACGAGGTCTGCGTCGCCTGTGGATTATGCAAGATCGCCTGCCCGGTCGACGCCATATCAGGGGCGTCGATCGACCTGGATTGAGCAATATACCATCGCCCCGTTCGTCCAACCGGCTTGGAACCTGCATAAAGCCAATCTGAACGCTAGTCCATCATCGGTATGGCGTAAAGAGGTATGAGTGCGGATCTTTTCTCATGTTCACGGGCATTTCCTTGGTTGACTGATGTTTACTGTGGGGTCAGAGCAAGCATGTCAACCGATAACTATCGGTACCAGAGGGGTCAGTATTAGTCTTGAAATATTATGGACAAATAATTATCTTGAATTATAAAGACAACATAAAATAAATTGAGGTTATTCTTATCATGGGACAAATAATGATCAAAGAGGCGGCAAAAGCACTTATCGATAAAATGCCTGACAATGCAACCTGGGATGATTTGATGAACGAAATATATGTCAGGCAGGCTATTGAGTCGGGTCTTGAAGACAGCAAGGTAGGGAGAACAAAGGACGCCAGTGAAATCAGAAAGAAATACGGACTCCCGGCGTGAAGGTTCATTGGACGGATACCGCCGAAGCTCATCTCGACGGCATTTATCGTCATATTGCGCACGATTCATCGACCTATGCAAAGCACGTTGTCGATAGAATAACCAGCCGATCAATTCAGATTGGGTCTTTTCCTCTTTCCGGCCGCCGGTTCCCGAATATGAAATGGAACAAATCAGAGAAGTTCTTGAAGGTCCTTACCGAATTATTTATTATATAAAACCAGACCAAATTGATGTCCTTGCGGTTCTTCATGGAGCGCAGAATGTATTGCGTGAGGATGATAAGTAACCACAAGCCGACCCCGCAATGTATGATAAAATAGGATTATGAAACCGATCACGACAGGCCGAGCGGAGGGATGACGCGATAATCGTCGACTCTCATCCGGTACGTCATTTCGGTATTTAACATTTTGCGGAAATTCGTAGAGCGGGGATTTTCCCCGAGCCTTTCAATTGCATCAAGTATAGTTTTTCTATATCAGCGGTCTATCTTTCGTAAATCCTTTTCGACCCTCCTTTTAAATAGAATCTCGTACACCGGTATTACTTTAATCTCTTTTTAATCTCGTTGAAAGACATAGTAACATCATTTTTACGCTCAGCTACAACCGCAAGGTCGTGGATATCTTCGATGAGCTCATAGTATTTTTCGATAGGCAGAATGACGGCGTTTTTATTACCC
>Ga0307445_10002344_pt1 | contig 10436 bp, 7 predicted proteins | sample SalMarSW160330MG_FD_202147 | JGI IMG/M metagenome (GOLD analysis project Ga0307445, IMG submission 202147) | Salt marsh sediment microbial communities from the Plum Island Ecosystem LTER, Massachusetts, United States - SW1603-30 | ecosystem: Environmental > Aquatic > Marine > Intertidal zone >...
GCGCTGCCCAAAGCCCTGGCACGCCTGGGGCACGAGGTGCAGGTGCTCCTGCCCCTCTACCGCCAGGCAAAGACCGCGGGGGTTCCCCTGGAACACAGCGGCCTTGCCTTCGAGGTTCCACTGGGTGCCGACCGGCTGAGCGTGGAGTGCTTCCGGTCCCAACTTCCCGGCAGCCGGGTCCCGGTGCAGTTCTTCCGCTTCGATCCTTTTTTCGACCGCGCCGCCCTGTACCGCACTGCGGAGGGGGATTACCCGGACAACGAGCGCCGCTATATTTTTTACTGCCGCGCCGTGCTGGAATGGGCCAAGCGCTCCGGGGCGGCCTGGGATATTTTCCACGCGCATGATTGGCACGCCGGTCTGATCCCGGTTTACCTGAAGACCCTCTATCGCTCCGAGCCCGCGGTCCGCGGCGCCCGGAGTTTGATCACCATCCACAATCTGGCCTACCAGGGGCTGTTTCCGCGCGAGACCCTGGATCTGGCCGGCCTGCCGAAATCCCTGTTTACATCCGAACGGCTGGAGTACTGGGGGCAGGTCAACTTTCTGAAGGCGGCCCTGGTTTTTTCGGACCGGCTCAACACCGTGTCGCCCACGTATGCGCGGGAAATCCAGGGCCCCGAAATGGGCTACGGCTTGGACGGCGTCTTGCGCAGCCGCCGGTCGGTCCTGAGCGGAATTTTAAACGGCATCGATCCGGAGGTTTGGGATCCGGAAACGGACCGCACCCTGCCGCGGCATTACTCCGCCGCCCGCTGGGACGATAAGGCGAAATTGAAACAAGAGCTGCTGGAAAAGCAGCGGCTTTTCGCGTTGCCCCAGGCGCCCCTGCTGGGCATCATCAGCCGCTTGGATGACCAAAAGGGGTTCGACCTCTTGGCCGAGATCAGCGACTCCCTCCTGCGCATGAACTTGCAGCTGGTCTTGCTGGGCACGGGCCTGAAAAAATACCACGACTTTTTCCTGGGCTTGAAGGCCAAATACCCCCGGCGCATCGGGGTGAACCTCACCTTCGATGAATCCCTGGCCCATTTGATCTATGCCGGCTCGGATATGTTTCTTATGCCCAGCAAATACGAGCCCTGCGGCTTAGGCCAGATGATCAGCTTGCGCTACGGCACCCTGCCGGTGGTCCGGGAAACCGGAGGCTTGGCGGACACGGTTCGGGAAGGGGGCGGGGACGGCGGCAATGGTTTCACCTTCCGGGACTATACGGGCGAGGCGCTGCTCGCCTGCATCCGGCGCGCTTGCGGCGCCTATCAGGACCGCCGTCTGTGGCGGGAAAAAATGCGCACCGCCATGTCGGCGGACTATTCCTGGGAACGTTCCGCCCTGGCATACGAAGCACTCTACCGCCGGATGCTGGGCTCCGCTCCGGATCCGCTGTAATCCCCGGGCCCCATGCGCCGCCGGCAAATTTCACTTGCATGTTGCGGGTTCTTCCGATATAAACGAGAGAACTTTTTCGTCCCCATCGTCTAGTGGCCTAGGACATCGCTCTTTCAAGGCGATGACACGGGTTCGAATCCCGTTGGGGACGCCAGATTTCCCGCCCGGGCCAACCGCGCTCCATCCTTTTCAAATCGCACGAGTGTCATGGGGAGGTGCCGGAGGGGATACCCTCCGGCTCCCTGGGGGGAGAAGCCTGCGCTGGGGCAGGCGCCAGAGGGGGAACACCCCCTCTGGGGAGCGGAGCGACGACACGGGTTCGAATCCCGTTGGGGACGCCAAATTAAATATATTTAAAGAAACCGCAGATAATCCTAGGCCACCGCGGTTTCTTTTGGTTCGGATGTAATTGCCTCTACGTCCCGAAAGATACTAACTTTCAAACCCTTATATATTCTTGACATAATCCTGATAGATTTTCCTTTGCCGTCATACCGGCGTAAGCCGGTATCCAGTGTACATAATTGTAAATGATTTTCTAGATTCCGGCTTAAAGCATGCCGGAATGACGAATTACGGTACTGTCACCATGGTGAATGCTGTATTATTGCTGTCATACCGGCGAAAGCCGGGGTTTAGGGATTTATTAAGGAGGAAAAATGATTCCTTCACAATCAAGTTCAATCAGACATTTGATAGATCAAATTAAAATCGCAAAAGAACTTTCAGATATGCATGAACAGAAATGCTATATGTTATGCTTTGCGGGTGTTTTTATTGCTCTTGATATCTTATCGCAAGTTTATCTTCACCAGAATAAAAACAGTTACCAATTTGAACAATTTAATGAAAGTGAAGAAAGATTTAAAGAATTTAATAATAAGATAACTAATTCAACTAACTCTAATGAAATATGTAAAAGCTACCCTGGGGTAATATTCCAGAACGGATTGAAAGGGCTTAAATTTAGTAATGATAAAGCTGTTATTAGTAAAATATATCAATTGAGATGTTCATTGCTACACAGATTTTCTACTAAGGACGGTTATAATATCAAGCCTGATAATTCAAAAACGGAGGAAATTATAGATAATGAAACCATTTATTTACCTGAAATCCTAACTTTTATAGAAACAAGCTATAACAATTTCGTTAGTCAGATGGGTGAGGATAAACTGAACCAAATAGTCGATACCTTATATTTTATCTGATTGGATCCCGGCTTTCGCCGGGATGACGGCAAATTGGAAATACTTATTCAAAATCCCCAATTTAACCGCAATTTCCCTTGCCTTCCTCTTATCTAATATCTGCCAGTAGATTGTCACCACGGCGTAAACCCGGGCCTGGGGAAAAACCCGGATTCGGGCTTAAAGTCTACAAGAATGCCTAAAAAGATAAATTGATCGTATACGATGGACAAGCAACCTTGCGTTTACATTCTTGCCAGCCGCCGAAATGGCACGCTCTATGTTGGCGTCACTTCTGATTTAATTAAACGCGTCTGGGAACATCAAAACGACCTTGCGGAAGGCTATACTAAGCGCTATTCCGTACACGATTTGGTTTGGTATGAAATTCACGAATCCATGGAAAGCGCAATATCACGGGAGAAGGCCATTAAGGAATGGAAAAGAAACTGGAAAATTCAATTAATTGAGAAAGAAAACCCAAATTGGCTCGACCTCTACGATTACTTCAACTGACTGGATACCGGCTTTCACCGGTATGACGACATAAAGGCAAACCGGAAAGTCGTGGTTTGACGAGGTAAATCAAGGTGGGATTGCCGGCGCGGAAAATGCGGCAGGCCGGCCCCTCATTCCATCCCCGTTTCTTCCGAGGATTCCGGAAGCTGCTTTCCCAGGGACAGTTCCAGATTGATCAGCGCTTCGGCCGCGTCCATCTGCGCGCGGACGATGCCGGCGCGGGAGCGGAACAGATCCAGTTCCGCGTCCAGCACTTCGGTGCTGGTGTTGGTGCCGGCCTTCAAGCCCAGGGTGGCCAGCCTCACGCTTTCCTGGGATTTTTCCTCGGCCCGGAGCCGGGCCTGATATAGACTGGTGAAATATGCCCATTTGCGTTTCCAGGTTTTAAACTCGGTGGCGGCCCCCAGGAGCAATTGGCGGGAGGTTTGGGCGCTGGCTTGCGCCTGTTTGGAGGCTGCCTGCTCCCTGGCTAAGCTGGCGCCCCCGTCGAAAATGGCCCAGGTTAGCCTCGCACCCACCATATAGGACATTTTGAAATCCTGCGTTTCCACCACGGACGGGTCGAAGGCCTTGTACCGGTAGTATTGATCTTCCGCGTACAGGGAAAGTTTCGGCCACCAGAAACCGGAGGCCGCCTGTCCGGCCTGTTCCGCCGCGCGTTGACGCAGCAACTGGGCCCGCAGATCGTCCCGTTCCCGCAAAACGGGAGTGAGTCCCTCGGTCATCAGGCCGGGTTGGGGCACGGGCAGGGAACCCGTCAAGGTCCGGTCGTCCGCCGGCAAACCCATGGCCAAAAACAGGTTTTCCCTGGCCAGGTCCACATTGTTTTCGGCCAGGATCTTCTCGGCCCTTGCTTCCTCCAGCAGGGCCTCGATACGCAAAACATTAAAGCGGGTACTGGCGCCGCTGCGCTCACCGACCTGGGCGATCGCCAAGTGATCCTGCAAGGTGACGATATTCTGACTGGCGACTTGGAGCAGTTTCAGGGCCGCCAGAGCCTGGTAAAACCGCAGGCGGACGGTCTCTGCCACCTGGAAGCGGGCGCGGGACCATTCCGCCCGCCGGGCCTGATAATTCAAGTCGGCGGCCTGATAGGCGTGAACCGTGGCCAGACCGTCGAAAATCATCCAGGAGACATCGAGATGAATGGTGGTGGAGGGTACGGCACTGGGGAATTCGAGGATCATGCCCTGAAAACGTTCCCCGGCATAAAGGTATTTTTGGTCCACGATCTGGTTGGCGGCGGCCGAGAGATGCGGCACGTGCCCCGAGGCGGCTTCGAGCCGTTTCCAGGCCGCGCCCTCCACTTCGGCCTGCAGCCCTTGGATGACCGGGCTGTTTTCCAGGCCTTGGTCAACGGCGGAAGAAACGGTCAGGGGATGGCCCGCGTCCGGAGGCGGAGATTCCGCGGCCCCAAGGCATGCGGCCGGCTGGAGGAGGATTCCCAACAAACCAAGGATGAGCTGTTTTTTCATGAGGTTACTCCAGGGGAATAAGTTCGTGTTCCTTATGGATCACGACTTTCAACGGCAGGAAAAGCGCCGGCACAATGGCGGCCAGAACGATGAGCATGCCGAATAGGAACACGTCTTGAAATCCGGCCACGGCCGAGGTTTGCCGGACGTGGCCCAACAGCAGCGCCCGGGCAACGCCCAGGGCCTCGCGATGGCTGTGGCCCAGCCGGATGGCGAGGGCCGACGCCTGCTGGATGAAGTTCCGGACGGCGGGCCCCCAATGCACGGCGGCGCCCATGCTGCTGGCGTGAAATTGGGTCCGGATGGTCAGCACGGTGGTCAGGATCGCAATGCCCAAGGAACCGCCCACCTGTTGCATCAGGGTCGACAGGGAAGACACGGTGGCGGCTTTCTTCCGGGGGGCGGCGTTCAGGGAGGCGGCCATGATCGGAGCCATCAGCAGCACCAGGCCGGCGCTGCGGATCATGGTGGGCCAAATGATGTCGAAGATGCGGGTGTTTACATTCAGGTTTCGCAATAGGTACATGAACCAGGCCACCAGGATCAAGCCGACAATCGAAGGGATCCGCGGCCCGATGCGATCCGCCATCCTTCCGACCATGGGGATGAGCAGCGCCATGGTCAAGGCGCCGGGCAGAAGAATCAGGCCCGTGGTCAACTCATCCAAGCCCATCAGGCGCTGCATGAAAACGGGCAGCAAAAAAGTGCTGCCGAACAAGGCCACGGCGCGCACGGCGTTCACCAGCATGCAGATCGAAAACACGTGAGACTTGAACAACGACAAATCGATGATCCCCGCGGGCACCAGGCTTTCCACCAGCAGGAAGCCCCCCAGGCCCAGGAGGGCGAGAGTGAAACAGGACAGGATCAAAAGGGAAGTCCAGCCTTCCTGGTTGCCTTTGGAGAGCCCGAGCAAAAAGGCCACCAGGAACAGGGAGAGGAATAAGAACCCCCACAGATCAAAGGGGCGTTGCTGGGAAGGGTGCGGGACGTCCCTGTTCAGCAAGCTGAAGGCGACCGCAAGACACAGCACGCCCACGGGAAGATTGACCATGAAAATAGAGCGCCAGCCCAGGGTGCGGGTCAAAAAACCGCCCAGGGTGGGACCGATGGCGGGAGCCATGATGATCCCCAGCCCCCAGTATCCCAAGGCCTGTCCGCGTTCACGCGGATCGAAAACATCCGAGATCATGGACATACCCGTGGGGGTGATTGCGCCGGCCCCAAATGCCTGGATGACGCGTGCGGCAATCAGGGTGGGCAAATTTACGGACAGGACGCAAAGCAGGGAACCCAGAGTGAACAAGGATATGGCGAAGAGATACAGGTATTTGTGCCCGATTTTGTCGCGGAACCAGCCGGTCAGGGGCATGAAGGTGGAAAAACTGAGCATGTATCCGGTCACGACCCACTGGATGTTGTCCACCGTGGATCCGAAATCGGCCATAATGACCGGGAGGGACACATTCACGATGCTGGAATCCAGGACGGCCATGAAAGTGCCGATCATGACCACCAGGAGCACCTGCCATTTGTAGCTGAAACGATCCGCAAAGGTCTTAAGCATTTTCGTTTATCCCGATGGAATGAAACCGGCAAGACCATCCGCGCGCAGGCGGGGCGGGCTTGGTCCCGGCGATCCGACGGGCGCCAGCCGGGCGAAGGATCTGCAAGGAAGGACAGGCCGATTCGGCTCGTAAATTCCCGCGGCGAAGCCAGGCCCCCGGAACCTTAAACCGGAGGGCAACCGTCAGCGGATCTTAATTTTGATCTCCACGGATTCCCCGACCCGAAGCCGGTGTCCGTCGGGCGGGATCAATGTCACCTTGACCGGGACACGCTGCACGAGTTTGGTGAAATTGCCCGAGGGGTTGTCCGCCGGGATGAGCGCGAACTGGGAGGCGGTTGCCGCCCGGATTTCGGCGACTCGGCCGGAATAGGTTCCGCCCGCATCCACATGAACCGTGACCGGTTGCCCGATCTTCAGGAGCCCGATGCTGGTTTCTTCGATATTGGCGGACACCCAGGCGTGGTCGATATCCGTGACCCATACGGCGGTTTGACCCGGATCCAGCATGTCGCCCACCTCCGTGCTTCTTTGGATCACCACGCCGTCCAGGGGGCTGCGCAAATAGGTGTTGTCCAGGGCGATCTCCGCCAGTTTGGCATCGGCTGCCATGGTTTGAAAATTCGCGCGCGCGGCATCCAGTTGCTGCGGCGAAATCCCGTTCCCGGCGGCCATCTGTTCCATGCGTTTGAACTCCTTGGCGGCCAGCTCCAGCCGGGCCTGCGCCCGCTGTAACTGGGCCTGGGCGGAACGGTGATCCAATTCCACCAAAACGTCGCCGCGGCGTACCCGGTCGCCTTCCGTCACCTTGATGCTCACCACCATGCCGCCCGCGCCCGGCGGCGCCACTTGCACCGTGGTGGCGGCGATGCGCGCGTCGTTGGTGCTGAGATAGGGCCGGAAAAAAAGAAACCAGCCCAGAAAAACCAGCAGGCCCACGCCAATGACAATCAGCCCCATGGTTTTGGCGCGGGGATGTCGCCACCATTTCACGCGCGAGGAGGCCGGCGTGTGCGGCTGAGACGGAGGCGACGGGGAATGGACGGTTTTGTTTTTGATAGCCATGAGCTATTCCTTTTCCTGATCAGCCCGAAAACCGGCCAGGATTTTGTCCAACAATTGAATCAGGGATACCGATTCCCGGGCATTCAGCGAACCGCTGAAGCGTTTTTCCAAACGCCTGAACAACACGCCGATTTTCTTGGCCAGGGTTTTCCCGCGCGGGGTCACCCGGAGTTCCCAGCACCGCCGGTCCCGGGGGTCGTCATGCTGCGCGATCCAGCCCTGTTTGAGCAGGGTGTTGAGCGCGCGGCTGATGGCGGCCGGGTCGCTGTTCGTGAACCGGGACAACTGCGCATGCGAGCTTTTACCCTGCCGGGCCAGGTAGAATATCAGAAACGCCTGTTTCAGGCCGATGCCGAAGGGCTTGAGATCCCGCGAAGCCGAAAGATTGATCGCCCGGCGGATCTGCCAAAATTTCTCGAAGGCCCGGGAGCCCACGGATGTCCTATTTGTTGACGTATCAATCATGGACATATCAAATAACACGGCGGCCCGGTATCGTCAAGCATAAAAATACGCCGGGGGCGTCACCGGGGGCGGAACCCTGCCGCCGGTCCGGGAGACCGGGGGAGGCGGTGGCGCGTATGCGAATCCCGTTGGGGACGCCAGTTTTTCGCTTCAATACCATTATTTCCGTGTATGATAGCTATGAGGATAGCCCTTCAATATTGATAGGAGATACAAAATATTCTTCAAACAAAACAGAAAAGAGAGTATTCATTACGCGCAACGAATAAGGAGAAGGAGCGCACATGCTGCATTTTGATGATATTTCTATCAAATAAAGAGCGAATATTCTGAATGGATATTCCTGAGCAAGAAGTGGATATGTTATGAAACAGCCTGCTTTTTATACTGTAAATAAAACGGGTATCATTTCAAACACGGCTTTCGCCATGGCTTTTTTGTGGGTTATGGTTGCGATTATTGGGATTCCGGGACGGGCCCGAGGATTTTTTCAAACCTCGGGCCAAAATATTATGGATAACGACAATAACCCATTTTTAGTCCGCGGTATTAATTTAAGTGGTTGGCTTATTCCAGAAGCATATATATTACGAATTGACAGAGTCCACAATCGTCACCTTAACAATCCATCAGATATCAGGAACAGGATTAAGCAAATACTGATTCAGGAAGAGGATATTCAAACCTTCTGGGAGACTTATCATTGTAACTTTGTGACTCAGTCAGATATCGCTGACTTTAAAGTTCAAGGCTTCAATACCGTGAGGGTGCCTTTTAATTACCGCCTGCTAAGCCCACAAGATACTCCCGGTGTATATGATGAAGCGGGATTCCTTAAGTTGGATGAGATTATCGGCTGGTGCAAAAGTCAGGGGCTTGCGGTTATCTTGGATATGCACGCCTGCCCGGGCGGCCAATCTTATGCGCCGCATTCGGACCCGGAATATTCCTATTGGTACTGGGATAATTCCAAAGGAAATTGGTATGAACGGGGTGTGGCGGTTTTATGGGAAAACAATCCGGAATATTTTCAAGCCACGGGTCGCACTCCGGCATTCCACAAACAAAGAACCGCGGATATCTGGCGGAAGATTGCCGAACGCTATAAGGATGAGACTGCCATTCTGGGGTACGAACTAATCAATGAACCGTATTTTTACGAGAGTGCCGGCGTGACCTATGCGGATATGCGCAATCTATTTATTCAAATCAGTTCGGCAATACGCCAAGTTGATAGTAATCATATCATTATTGTTGAAGGGAATTTATTCGCAACCTCGCTGGAAGGATTGACTCCGCCTTGGGAGGAGAATCTGGTTTTAGCTTTTCACAGGTATTGGACCAGCACGGGACTGGATGCAAATATGCAAAACTATATCGATGCCCGGGAGCAGAATAATGTCCCTTTGTTACTCACCGAGACCGGGGAGAATTCCCATCCCTGGTATTTCGAATTTAAACAACTCTTGGAAAATAATAATATCGGTTGGTGTTGGTGGGGTTTTAAAAAAGTAGACACTCTCACCGCGGCTTATTCAGTTGCCATCACCCAGGATTATCAGTATGTAATCGACAATTTCCGGGATAGCCCTATCCGGCAAGACCAGGCTAAAAAAGGTTTAATGGATTTGGCCAATCACTTGGCCACAAATCAGTGTACCTATTTCCCCGGATATTACGCTTCTTTATTGGATGAGCAATTCGGTACTATCGCTAAACCGTATCAGGCCAATTCTGTGCCGGGAATTATTTATTTTGCTGATTATGATATGGGGAATCAGGGCCTGGCTTATTATGACACCTTCTATAAACTCACTGAATATAGCGGCGGAGGCACTGAATTTGAATGGAATGCGGGGGGCGCTTATCGTAATGACGGTGTAGATATCTGGAAAGTCGCAGCCGGCAATGGTTATGCAGTGGGCGGTACTGAAAATGGGGAATGGCTGCGCTATACGATCAACGTCACTCAGAAGGGCAATTATGATGTAACTTTAAGTGCGGCCAACCCTGGCAATGCGCAGATGCAAATCTATTTAGATGGAAGTCCACTCACCGCGATATTCAATCTGCCTCAAACCAACAGTTGGGAGGAATGGCGAAGTTTCAAGATATCAAATTTATTGATCTTAACAGGAACCCATGCTTTAGAAACGCGGATCATAAAGGGGGATGCACGTCTGGCTGCCATGCAATTTTCGTTAGGCCCTCCCCCGGCTGATGATTCTTCCGAAGAAGTGGAAGATACCATCGCCTTCCCGAATCCGGCTCGAGATCATGTTACTTTCGCCTGGCACCATTCTGCAACTGAAGTCAAAATTGATATTTTCAATATTTCCGGCGAGCAGGTCATGCGAATTAGAGAGGTGCCGGCAGATGGACATAGAACGACTTGTGATCTAACCACGGTAGCGCCAGGGATTTACATTTATAAAATTACAGTTTTCACTCCAAACCGAAAGATTGTTTATACTCCCGGGAAAGTTGCCATTATCAAATAAAATTTAAAGCCAGATGGATAAAAAAATGCCGGCACCTATAGAGTGGTATTTCGATGATGCTGCGACTGTGAAATCTCGCGGATAAAAAGGTATTTTGAATTTGCTAAAAATATTCCTTGACAAGTCTTTCGCCGTTGTGGTTTAATCTTGCCAAAGCAACACATAGTAAATAAGGGAAAAGAAATCTTTAACCGCGAGGGGTAAGAGAATCATCCCTGGCGGTTTTCATTTTTTTGCCATTATTTACTCATTCAGCAGGAAAGGA
>Ga0307445_10002345_pt1 | contig 10422 bp, 7 predicted proteins | sample SalMarSW160330MG_FD_202147 | JGI IMG/M metagenome (GOLD analysis project Ga0307445, IMG submission 202147) | Salt marsh sediment microbial communities from the Plum Island Ecosystem LTER, Massachusetts, United States - SW1603-30 | ecosystem: Environmental > Aquatic > Marine > Intertidal zone >...
TTATTAAAGATTATTTCATGAAAGTTGATGGAGAAATAGATGAATGGATATTTGGTGCAGCACCAAAAGAAATGACTGAAAAAATGAGAAAGTTTAGAATTCCAAGATTTAAACACACTCTTTCTGAGTGGCTTAATCTTCTTATAAAAACGGGGTTTTTATTGGAGGATTTTTGTGAACCCTACGCCAGTGATGAAGTATTAAAGGAGTATCCGGAAGAATATGATTCAAGAATAATTCCATTCTTCCTAATAATACGATGCCGGAAATAAGGATTACATGAATATAAATAATGTAAACTCTTACATCAATGAATATAGTGACAATCCGATAAATCCAGTTCTCTTAAATACGGGTAGAGCTGATTTTTATTTAATCCGAATTTTAGGATATAACTCTTAAATTATTAAACTTAAGTTAGCAGAATTTTAAGATATTCTTTGCATAATAATCTAATATCGAGAGAAAATCTTAAATCAATCCATTCCTTATTAAATCTTAGATTAACTTGATTTAAATGATTTAAATAAGATTATATAACTCAATTTAATATTAATCTTCAAATCATTTTTATCATATTCAAGAGTCTAATAATTAAAGATATTTGGGAACAAAAATGATAATTAATCAAATTTTATTTGAACTTTCTAACGAGGAACGATTACGCGTATTCAAGGCATTATTCAATGAAAAGAAAAAGCATGGTGATCTTGAACAAGAACTTAATTTACCGGGATCTGAAATTTCTCGCCATCTTAAGCGGTTAAATGATAGCCATCTTATCCGAAAATCTCTCAATCATCAATATTCCATCACAAATTTAGGTATGATCTTTTACCAAATATTAGATATTTTTGAAGTTTCAATTAAGTTAAGAGAATTTTTTAACACCCATTCAATAGCCATGATTCCTCTGGAACTTATAATGCAATTAGGAAATTTAAAAACAATTGAAATCGGTATGAAAACAATTCAAAACCTTGAATTATGGGGAGATCTAATTAAAAATGCTGAAAAAGTTATATATATCACCATGGATCAAGTCCAGAATTCAATAATCCCCGTGTTCGAAAAAAAGATACAGGATAAATCAATGGATATTCGCATCCTAGTTGACAATTCTATGTTAAAATCCAGTCAAAATTCAGGAAATGAATCTTTAAATCAAAAGGAGCAGTTAGAGTTTTTCAAGAAAGCAGATCTGTTGAAATCCGTAAAAATTTACGATAAAACACTGGAATTTTCATTGTTAATCACTGATAAAGGAGCAATGCTATTTTTAGATAAAGAGGGGGAAATTGATTATAATCAATGCTTATTGGATAATAATGAATCCTTTATTGAATGGACAACTGAGTTTTTTGAACAATATTGGAAAAAAGGGAATAATTGGAAGTAATTATATGACAAGATGTCCTTTTTTATATAAAATCTTGTTTCTTTATAACCCTTTAGTGATTTTTGAGGAAAAATTGAACACTCCTGGAGTAATTCCTCTCTTTAGAGCTGTTTTGTAACACATTAATTGGAGAATTATAATTTCTAGAAGCGGAGCTAAGAACGGATTTTCAATGTTATGTTGATAAAGAATTATTTTTGGATTTTTTAATAAAATTTTATCATCTGAACTCAATTCTTGGTTAGTAAGATATAATAAATTTCCAAATTTCCATTTTGAAATGAGTTGTTGGATGAATTGAATGTTTAGATCGTGATCTATGAGATTTGAAGCTATGAGTATTAGCTTGGTCTTGTCATTAAGAGATTCTATTCCACCATGTCTAAAAGCTGAAACTGTTAGCGCTTCTGAACTAATTTTAACTATTTCTTTAAAGTTTAGGGCTCCTTGATCTGCGGTTGCCATGGATGTGCCTCTTGCAAGAATCTGAAGAAATTGATAGTCGTTTCCAAAATTTTTTTCGATTCTATCTAACACGCCACTAAGATTTGTATTATCACTAAGGACTTTCTCTACATTTGTTATTGAAGATTTTATCATTTTCACTTCATTCACAGATTCAAAAAAATTGGTGATTAAAGAACGAGCAACCACATACAACACTAAAATAGAACACACATAAGTTTTGGAGGTTACAGATTCCTCAATTCCAACATTTAAAAACAATTGTATATCTGTATGCGTTGCCAAAAAGCTAAGTGAATTATTAGTGATACCTATAGTTAATGGTTGTATTTTTAAGGATTGGATTAATTTAATTAATTCGACCATTTCTCCACTTTCACCTGACTGAGAAACTAAAATAATGGCAACATTGTTAAAAATTTCCATTTTCTTTTGAGGGAATCCATGAAGGAGAAATTCTCCTGTTTCCATTCGTTCAACATCAAAACCAGCGTGCCTTAGCATATAAAATGGAATATACGTGCTAAAAAAACTTGAACCCATACCAGTAAAAATCAATTTTGTAATATGATGGCTCTCAAAATAATTTCTTAGACTCTTTAGTGATTCAATCTGATTCTTTGAAAGAAAGCTAAAACATGCGTCTAGTGCTTTTCCTTGAGATAAAATCTCTTCTATCAATCCTGTCATAATCATTCAATGAGATTGGATATTGCATTCTTTTCCAGTTTACACTGGAAACTTATTTTTATAGTAGCAATAACATGTGGATCAAGTGAGAGGGAAAAATTATTATTAGCGATTCTTGTAATTTTAGCTTTTATGTCATTTGTTGGAGGCTCTTCAAGAAAATTAACGATTTTCACAGAAATTATCTGCAAATCCTTAAAAAAAGATATTTTTGAGAATTGAATTTGTGCAGAAAGATTATACACCCTTATGATCATATCATCACTTTCTTCAGCCTTTTTTAGGATACTCAAAGGAGTGCATTTATTATCAATGGAAAGGAATGAAAATTGGGTTGGTAACAGCGCTTTCCTCTCAACATGTTTTTTAAGACGGTAGGGATATAAAAGACCCAGTGGTGCTAAAATCACTCTGTCGAAAGCCCCCAAATTGGTCTTTATCATCGCAGGACAGAAAGCCATAAGTGGGTTGTTAAATTCTTGACCATAGCAATGTACATCTTCTAATCCTTGGTTGTTATTTTCAATGATTATTGATAATTCAAAAAGATGAGAGCCTATGCATTGAGCAGCTGGTGTATTTAAATCCGGTCCCGCATTTGTGTCTCGCGAACTCAAATCAGACCGCGATAACCATTCAACACAACGTAACAATGTTATACCTAGACTAACGGTGTCATCATCATTTTTAATTGCTTCATATTCTGGAAGCCCTTTATTTAAAATGGCAAAAGTTCTAGCCTTATCACTAACCGCTACAAAATGTTCATTATAGCTATTCGCTGTTGGTTTCTGATTCCAATCTTTTACATTTGGAATCTCAATTGGACGAGAAATTATATGAAAGTGCCCATCACTTCTAATCTCTTGAGCATTAATAGATGTGAGAAACAAAATTCGTAGTTTATGATCTTTACTCTTATTTTTTACATTCACACTGATATCTATTCGTTTAATAGAGTCATATAATGTTATACGAATTGAAGTTAAATTTGATATTAATCTTTCTTCCCTTTTTTTACGGTCAGTACTTAATGAGATAGGTAATCTAAGGTCATATTCTATTAACAATGATTCACATATCAAACCACTTATTTGTCTTGATATGTTTAGAGGATGTATATTTTCAGTTGAAAATACTTTATCGTATTGTTCTTTACTTGGACCTGAAAAGTCATAAAGATCACCCCAATCCCCAATATCCTCGATACTAAGAACATTTTTATACCATAATTGGCTCTCTTTATCAAATAGATCAATTTTCCCATCATTTGTTGCTGTAATCTTATAGTATTGATTTTCAATCTTATTATTTGATGAATAAATTTTATTAGATTGTTGATCCGGTATGGACCGTACCGTTGTTGATTTTAAATAATAAATGCTAAATCCACATGCAGGTACTTCCCCAAGAAATGAACATCTATAACTTTTAGAATTTATATGGCGGAATCTTGCAATTTCATTGACTTCATTGAGGTAATAATCAACTTCCTTATCATTGCAATCAAATAAACGGAAAAATTTAGTGGCTTTTATGCCTACTCTCTTCATTTCACTGAGGATATTAAATTTAACGATATCTCTTCTTTTCCAAGCAAGTGGATTATATATCACTAAATGGATGCGATCAGCATTATCCATTTGAAGATTAACTAACTCATCCAAGGATAACAGTGAATTCTTTAATAGTTCTAAACCAATTTGTTCTGCCCAACTATATCGAATTTTCATCTCTTCATATACGGGATCTATGGAACATCCGCATATAGAATCATGTGGGTGATTTTTTAATAACCATTTATACCCATTTAGGAGGAGGTCTGAAGGGTATTTAACATTTCGATGTTTATTTAATACCCAAGCAATAGTCAATAATGGTTCAATGTATTTCTCATAAAGATGTTCGACGTGAGAATTAAGCTGCTTTATCCACATTCTAGAAGATAATACACCCGATAGAATATGAATATATTTACTTCCTCTTAGTTCACCTTCATAACTTTTTAAATTAGGTTTGTATGTTTTTACCTTATTGATATAATCTTCGAAATCACCCATTTCCATGCGTTTATTAGGATTTAATTCATTCCATTGTTCAATTATCTCAGGGAGCTCTGGATTTGCAAAAGAGTGATCAGTACCACTGTTTAGTAATAGAATAGGTGTTGCAGTGAAACTTTCAAGTTTTGAAATTGCCCAATTTAACTTCTGAAGCGCTTTAGTATAGAATCCTTTTGTTTTTTTTATACTTAAATTCGCGACTGAACCATAACTTAATTTCATAAAGCTGGCTATAACTGAAGCTGCGTTTCCTGGAGAATTCCAAGAAAATTCGAGGTCTAACTCTTTTTCTGAGAGTTGGTTACCGAGACCTCTCCAAAATAATATTGCGGAAATCTCGAACCCTTGGAAAATTTGGGGGAGTTGAGCGATATGCCCGAAAGGATCAGAAACATATCCTGCTTTCATAACTCTACCAAATTTTTTCGCTATTTTATGACCTATCATTAAATTTCGAATTAAACTTTCCCCACTAACTAAAAATTCATCGGGTATTATATACATTGGTCCAACTGATATCCTACTTTTTTGAATCAGCTTTCTAAGGTTAGATTCCTCATCTGGTTTTATTTCCAGATAATCTTCGATTAAAATAGCCTGTCCATCTAATGTGAAATTTTTGTATTTTGGATTTTGGTCAAGAATTTTAATAACCTCGTCCATTAATTTAATTAATTGCACCCGATACTCTTGAAAGGGGAGATACCATTCCCTATCCCAATGAGTTTCGGAAACAAGAACTATCTGATTAGCCTTCATCTACTTGATCCTAAATTTCTCGTTCTTGCGATTCATTAATTTTTTAATTTGAGTCTTTCTTTGCTATAATCGGGATATCAATATATGAAGGATTCGCATTATTTCGATAGATGGATAAAATCGGTTTTCCGGAACTGGGATATTTTTTAAATGTCTCCCGATCATGACCTGCTAATGCTATTCTCATCCTATGGCCCTTCTTGATAACAGCAGATGTGGTATGCAAGCCAAATTTAATTTCCATTATTTCATTTGGAATTACTTCTAATGCGTCATTCTTTTTATAAGAATGATATGGAATCAGAGCTTTATATAACGATGGTTCATCTGAAATTTTTCTATGAATGAATCTAATATGTCCATCCGTGATGTAAGTTACGACCCCTTCTTGATTAATATCTTCTAAATACCCATAAATAACACCATCTTGGTGGGTTGTGCTAAGATTGACGGAAATTATGGGATTACCAGTAATCTCAATATCTGTTTTAAATGGCATGCTCGTATATGTTAATAATTTTGAATCTCTTTCTGCTCTATTTCCATATAATACTTGATATCCTAATAATGCCCACCAACGATTATTTCTTCCCGTACTTGCGAAAAAGTCTACTTTGTATTGATCAGATCCAACATCTTCTTTTGGTGGAGTATTTATCAGAGCATTTTTGCTTGAGAAATACCATCTCGAATATTCATGTCGAAGTGGTGGCCAGATATCTGTCTTTTTCCATTTTTCTTCTCCCATCGTATAATAGTAAAGTAATTTTTCATGAGATTGGTTGTTGTTTATGCAACTTTCGAAAAAGTGAATCCAAGTTTTTAGCAATCGATCAAGTGTTGGATTGACCACTTTTCTTTCAGGGAAAAACTGATTTGAAGGAAGCGTTGCACCATGATTCCAATCCCCAATTATTCCTATTTGAGGATTATTTAAGTTTAGAAATCTATAAATTACAACATCTCCATAACCAGAATCAAGCCATGAAGCCCAACTTAATATTGGAACTTTTGAAGATTCTATCTCTTTTTTATGGTAAAAAGTACTAATATAATCTACATGGTTTCCATCTGGGAGCTCATCATCCCGAAAGTTAAGATCCCTTGTTAATTCATATACATATTGATTATTAGCATGTTGATCAATTGCTTCTTGCAAGAGATTCGGATTTAATTCAGAATAAACCGGTTTAACCCCTTCAGACATTAACCAAAACATTGGTAAGTTTTGCTTGAACATTTTAGGATTATTTTGATCTTGTAACTTTCCAGAAAGTGACCACATTTGCATAAATGTGTGATTATAACAACCTCCAGGAGCTGCACCATCTAAAAATGCATCCCATGAACAATGACCAAGTACAATTGCTTTTAGAGAGGGATTGTTGTGGGTTGCTAAGTATTCCGCAGCGGTTCCTAAATATGATCCTCCACTAGAAGTTACCATTCCATTCGACCAAGGTTGAGCGGTTATCCAATTTAGAAGTTCATTACCATCCTGTACTTCTTCCTTGGTAAATGGAAAATTCCTGCTTCCAAAGGAAGCTCCCGTTCCTCGTACATCAACGGAGACTGTTGCATATCCATGAGAATTGAACATGACATTAACAACAGTTGCTAACGGTAATTCATCGATCAACCATCTGAACGGTAAGCGTAATTTCATGGCCCTCCAATACCTTGTCTGAGAAAGAAAAGTGGGAAATTTATTATTTTTACCATCCAGGTTTGGTAGAGAAACAGTTACTGCTAGCTTAACTCCATCTCGCATCGTGACATACTCATCGTATATTATCCGTTCATATGAATTTTTTATCCTCTTAATTGGCTCTTTTGCAATTTCCATAAATGGATTAATCCTGTCATCCAATTTTTCATCCATCTCTTAAGATTCTCCTCATAGTGCTCTAATTTTTTATTATCTTGGAATTTTGTAATACTTTTAATCTTCAAATTTTATTTTCAGGAACTCTGAAAAATTTCCAACATCCACTTGTTCTAAGAGATCTATTGTTTGATCCCATAAATTTTCCATAATTCCTTTTAAAAAAGTGTATTCATCCTTATTATCAGAAATTAATTTAATTATTTTCGAAGAATTATTAACTTCAATTGTCAAAGATGTATTTTCGTTTAGTCCACCAAATATTATAAGCATTACTTTCACTTCGTTAGGCGTCGCGATTATTGCATCCGTAAATTGTTTTGATTTTACCCATAGGTAAACAGTATTATTTCTATCATCAAATTCAATTTGAATATTTTCTTTTAATTTTGCCCGCAAAATAGAGAATATCGCTTCCATTAGATCATCTCATTTTATTATCTAACATCTAAATTCATTATCTTTTATTTGAAATTTCTCTTATTATATATCCTGATTTTAATTATTTTTAAATTCAATTTATTCTAATTTCGCATTACATAATTAAAAATAAAAAAAATTAAATTTTTAGTTCTTTGAGTTGATTTTTGATTGTTTGTACCTTTTCTGGTTTCAAATCCCATGTTTTCCAGAAATAGAGTACCCCAATTAAACTGGCAATCGCAGGTATGATCATCATGTGAATTATTATGCCAAATTGCGCTGCTTGAGTCTGGGTTGATGCTTCAGCAATGAAACCTGTTAGTGAGTGGATTATCCAAAATACCACCAACTGAAAGATGTACATGGTTCGACTCAGAAATGTTTGGATACCCATATATATTCCTTCATAACGTTTCTTATTAAATACTGCGGCCTCGTCGTAAAAATCTCCTCCTACAGGTGTTCCAGCAATATTACTTATTCCTACTGAAACTCCCATTATTGCCACAAGAACAAGTATGATCAAAAAGTTCGTATAAAAAATTATCATGAGAAATAGAACAATTGCTTTGAGAAATAAAGTAATTATGTACATCTTCAAGTGGCCATACTTCTTGGACATCCAAAAGTACAACGGAATTGGAATGAACGCAGCTAATAAATAAGGAAGATATAATAAAAGCTCAGTGGTGGCACTTGCTTGGAGGACATAGCGAACATAATATGGAATAGAAGCAATAAATAGCAAATTAAACAAAGCGAGAGTGATAGTAATAACGAGAAGGGCTCGGAAATTTTTTTGTTTTAAACTTATTTTAAACATTCCAATGAAGCTCTTAAGAAATGGTTCTTGCTCCTCTTCGGTTACATAGTATTTATCAATTTCTTCCTTAGATTCTCTCTGACCAGGAATGCTTACTAGAATTGTAATTAAAAATATCACTCCACAAATTAAAGCCAACATAATATAAGAAGACTTATTTCCATATTGAACAACCAAAGGGGGAATAAAGAATGCAAGCATTAATCCTAAAGTGGATAATAATTGCTGGTAGGAAGAAACTTTTAAACGTTCTTCATCGGATCGAAACTTATTGATAAGAGATGCAAGATATGATACTCCTATGATGGTCATGCACCCATCAAATAACATCAAAAATATTAAAAACCATACCAATGTAAGCCATACGCCACTCACGCTCGGATCTGGAGGCATAAAAAACAAAATTAAAATAATGATAACTGGAAAAGAAGCACACATTAACCAAGGAAATCGTTTTCCCCACCTCCTAGTCAATCGATACTTTCGATCAGTAAGATGTCCGAAAATGGGATCATTAATCATATCCCATATTGTATATACAATTATGGCTAAAACCATTAGATTTATAGGTAATAATATTTCAGTCTCATAAAAGGCTGTAAATCTCGCTGTCATGACGTTTGTTACGATTGTAGTGCCAAATATTACAGATGTAAACGAAACCATTTTACCTGTTGAATGCTTTTCATTATTCATCTTAATCTTAACCTATACTTTTTAAAGTTAGAAATTATGGTTAAATGCATATATGTTAAAATTATTTATAAATGTTAACATTGATTTAAAAAATTTAAATAGGTTTAAATTTTATTAACTGATTTGATCTACAAACCTCCTAATTCAATATCTAATATTTTAACTCAAATAAAAGCTAAATAAATTTTCATGATAAAAAAGCAAACATGAAGTAACTACGATTTTAATCTTAAAATAGTCAAAATGAGTTAGATCGTGGTCTGAATTGAATATGAAAGAGTAAATTTCTCCAATTTTAACAACTATTCTATCATAGAGGCTATTCAAAGACTCGGTTTTAATTTCCTAAAAGAAAACTTGAAATCACGCTTCCAGCTCTATGGAGATCAGATATTATGGATTCGCTTCATTATTATCAGATACAAGTTTAAAAAGGATACAAGTGATATAGCTCATTCATGTACCTTTTCTTGTATGAATAAAGTACAAAGTATATCAATAACAATTCCATAAAGAATCCCAGCGAGAAAGCTTAACAGATCAAGGAAATTTGTTGATAAGTAGAACTGCAGAGAGATAAGTAAACCTAAGAGAGCTCCTCTTATTGTACTATTTACCCATTTGGAATATTTGCCCTTTTTAATTAGTATTAAATCCCCAGCAAAACCAATTACTAAACCCATGATTACTCGATTATACCACAGTCCGATTAAAATGACTTCGTTTCCTGACCATCCACCAATTCTTCCACTTGCACCTAAAATGCATAAGATGCCTAATATTGCGCCAATTAATGTTGCAAATACGATTCTTTTTAAGTTTATCATTAAGATATGCATCCAAGCGAATTATTTAAATTCTCGGGTTATGAAATAGTGATTGCAGAAGTTCTATTTGAAGAATAAGAGATGAAATTAGTATTTTAATTTTCCTTTGATTTCTCATCCAATATTTTATCAATCACTTTTTTGAAAACCTCATAAGGTTGAGCTCCAACGATTAGACTATCTTCAATTATAAAAGAAGGAACTCCATTTATCCCCCATGTTCTTAATTCTTTTAAGGATTTTTGTAAAACTTTGAAAGGTTCATCCGTACTCAAGTAAACTTCTATCTCCTTCTTATTTAGACCAACCGATTCAGCAAGATCGAACAAGAACTTTTTATCTCCAATATCTATTCCCTCTAACCAATACGCTTCTAATACTAATTTATGAAA
>Ga0307445_10002348_pt1 | contig 10413 bp, 10 predicted proteins | sample SalMarSW160330MG_FD_202147 | JGI IMG/M metagenome (GOLD analysis project Ga0307445, IMG submission 202147) | Salt marsh sediment microbial communities from the Plum Island Ecosystem LTER, Massachusetts, United States - SW1603-30 | ecosystem: Environmental > Aquatic > Marine > Intertidal zone >...
ACTAAGATTAGATTTAAAAGAAGGAAATTGGTTTAATATGAAAAAATAGAAAAAATAATTGAAATTTTTTATGGTGGATATCTCAATTCGTAGATGCTTTTACCGCCATTTAATGGTCCTTTAATATATGGTTTGATGTCTTTGGAATCGCGTTGAGTGATTCCTTCAGTTGGAGGTAATTCACCGGGAGGAAATGTTTTTAGAATATCATTTACTAATTTTTCTAAGTAATCTAAGAATGCTTCCATTCCAGGTTTTCCTTTTTCAAAAGTTGCTTTACTTGGGCAGCCTACATGACCCTCGGGATATGCAGAAACTTCAATAGGTCCAAAACCTACTTGCCCATACCATCGTATTGGTTTTTGATATACATTTCCAGCTTTATCAACGTGACCTTCTGGCATCCATCCTACAACTTCATTATCTTCGCAAGCATCTATTTTTTTGAGCAATTCAGGAAACAAGGTCATTGAAAAAGAAGTCTCTGCTTCATCAGCATGGATAAAAGGAGTTTCAAATGGACCACCATGTTCTTTATCTTTACAGTATTCAGGAATGGCATGATACCAATTAACGTTACAAATAACCGCGGGTAATTGGTAATTCTTTGCCCATTCATGGATAGCGCTTGGGATGACATATTCTTGACCGTGTCCGTTTAATAATATCATCTTTCGAAAACCCATATTCCAACATCCTGCCATGATAGCCCTTAACAATCCCTTGAAAATATCTTCTGGTACTATGATAGTGCCGGGCATCCCTAAATGATGATATGGGTGACTTCCATACCATGTTGGTTGAGCTACAGTACATCCCGTTTTCTGAGCAACGAGTTCTGCCATTCTAGTTACTAAAAAAGTGTCTTCTCCTATACATGCAGCAGGCCCATGATTTTCTGTAGATCCAGTGGGGATAATAATGACATCGTTTTTAGTAACTCTTTCTTTTATTTCTTCGATTGACATGGTTTGAAGATATATCCCATCTGGTAAGTCCATATGCCCTCCAGAGGGAGGTAGATTCCATTTTGTCATTTTATCTTACACCTCTTCATATCAGTTTTTAATTATTATAGTAGTAAATTATCTCATATCTGTTAAATTTTTTTAATGATAGTAGATATTAGGTATTAGAAATGTTGCTCAGTATCGTATCCAGTTTAGATGAATCTAAAAGCAAAAAATACGATGTTATCAAAAAGTTCTCATCATTATGCCATTTTTTGAAGTCTCTGCATTATGATGGAATTGAATTGAGCTTGCTTGAACCTGAAAAGATTGATTTAGATAAGATTTTAGAAATATTGGATTCTTATCAAATGGAAATCCCTGCATTGGGAACAGGTCAAACTTTTATCCGGTTTGGTTTTTCTTTTGGGGATTTGGAGGAGTCGAATAGAAAAAAAGCAATTGAAAGAATCGCGAAATTTATCGAGTTTGGTCAAAAAACTCAATCTAAAATAATCATTGGGCTAATTCGAGGGCGTTATAAACATAATAGTAATCCCACGAGGGAAAGAATAAACATCATCTCCTCCTTGAAAGAATGTTGCCGAATGGCAGAAAACTATGATGTAGAATTAGTATTTGAACCAATTAATCGATTTGAAATTGATTCGTGCAATACGATATCTCAATCGAAGGAGTTAATAGAAGAAATTGGCTCAGATCATTTAAAATTATTAATAGATTCTTTTCATACAAATTTAGAAGAGGATCCCGTATATGTCTGGGATGAGCTAAAATCAATTTCTCATCAAATTGGCCACGTTCATCTTTCAGATACCACGAGAAGAGATCCTGGTTCGGGACATTTTGATTTCAAAACATTCTTAACGGTTCTTAAACAAGTAGGTTATGATCAATATGTTTCACTTGAAACAATTATGAAACCGTCGTTTGAAGTCGTAGCAAAGAATTCTGCTCAATATTTGAGATTAATTTTATAAAAGTATGAGTTAAAAATTTTAAGGGTGGGGATTTAATATTCCATCTGCAGAAGTATCACCATAAATTTCCTTCCCTAATTTCCTCAAACCTTCCAATCCTATGGGTTCTTCTTGGAGTCTATCAGATTCCCAAATTTTTAAACTTTGGAATTCATTTCTAATATCGTAAACATACTTTTGTTGAATGGATGAAACATTCCCGCAGAAATCACACTTTTTTGCATGCTCCTTTGGAATCAACATGTTTATGTGGGCACCCTCAAGTGTAATATACTTTTTAGTCAAATCTCGAGCTCGCTTAATTTCTTCGAAACTAGGTTTCTCTGCTATTGTGACCAATCGTAATGAACCAACAGAATGTATGAGTTCGGTTATTCTTTCCCCACGTTTTTCAAGTTCTACCATCATATCAAATATTTCCTTGCCTAATTCTTTTCTTTTTTCGATATTATCAAATGGTCTAATTAATTGACGTACTACTTTGGAAAATTTTCTTATAGCGTCTTTTATAGAATTATAGAAATTCAGTGAATATTTTAGCATGACCTTCGCTTGATCTTCAGGAATTTCAAAAAGAGCAACCATATTACCAGTTGGAGGAAAATCTGCAATAATTAAATCAAATTGTATTTCTGAAGAGTCCGATTTTTCAGCATCCAATATTTGCTGAAAGAACATGGCATTTTTTAAAGCAAGTGGTATTGATTCAGAAGTAAACATTTCATCAATTTGTTTTTCAATTTGCGGGAGTTTTCCTATTACGGGCATTTCTTTCATTAACTGTTTCATTTTTTCTATCAAATTTTTAGTATAATGTTCAGCATATTCATTAGGATCAGGTTCAATTGCCCATAAATTTGTTCTTAAAGGCGTAATTTCTTTTCCGATCTCGCAAGCAAAAAGATCAGAAAGATTATGAGCAATATCAAACGATAATATCAAAATCTTTTTATTTGGTAAAAGATCTGATAATACCACAGCAGTAGCTGCGCTGATGGAACTTTTTCCAACCCCTCCTTTGCCCCCAAATACCAAAATTTTCTCGATCATTATGAAAATTGAAAGTTAATGATTATAAACTAAAATCATATTGAGTCTAAAAAAAATTTTACTTATTTATTGGAAATTCCTTTTTTGGGAAAAATATAATTTTTACTGTCATTTCTGAATTTACCTCTTTACACTCCTTAAGGAAATAAAAGTAAATCCTCCCTAAATCCGTGTTTAACCGATATTTCTCCACTATAATTAACTTCTTTTGAAGGTGGTTTAAAATGACATTATTCCAATAAATAGTCATTGTTTTATAATTATCAATAAAATGATTAAAAAAGGGGTATTTTACATGGGTATTATCAATTATTTATTTTAGTAATAAAAAATATATGTGAGAATTCATTTAGATAATCTAACATTTAAAAAATATTTGCATTTTAAAAGTTCAAATATATCATTCAATTATTAAATCAAAATTATTAATTAAGTTCATAATCAAATCACAATACTATTTACAAATTTATAATATAGATCTGAGTCATTTTAGGCAAATTTAATTAACGATATCTATATGAAATTAGTCTTGGTTGGATGTGTATAAGTAATTATGTACATTCAAGTGTGATTTATGAAACTTAATTATATTAAGAAAAAAAAAGATGTGATTAAAATAACAAATCAAGTTGATTTCACGACTAAGTACATAATAGAGGCACACTTCAAAATATTGGGCGTTGTAGAAAAATCAGATATAAATTGCTGTCATTTCGACGCGATTATCTAATGTCGGCGCCATATTTGGTCAAACCGAGGGTCTTCTTTTAGATCTTGACTTGCGAGATCTTCAAAAATCAGGAAGAATAGGGCGTATTGAGGTCGATACTGAATCTAAGGAGGGAGTTACCGAAGGAGTTATTAAAATCCCTAGTAGCCTTACACGAAAAGAAACCGCATTATTAGCAGCAACAGTAGAGTCTGTTTCGAGAGTCGGTCCATGTGAAGCAGAAATTACTCTAATTGAAATACGAGATGTAAGAGAAACAAAAAGAAAGAAAATTATCGAAAGAGCAGCAGAACTTCTAAAGGAATGGGATCAAAATTCATTAGAACCAAGTGAAATAGAAGAGAAAATAGACGCTGATATTAAATTAGGTGAAATTATCTCATGGGGTCCAGAAAATCTTCCCGCGGGTCCAGATGTAGAATCGAATCCGGAATTAATAATTGTAGAAGGCAGAGCAGATGTTCTAAATCTACTGCGGATTGATGTGAAAAATACGATAGCTGTTCAAGGGACTCAAATACCAAAATCAATTGTTGATCTTGCAAAGACTAAAGAGTCCATAATAGCCTTTTTGGATGGAGATAGAGGTGGTACGATTATTCAAAATGAGTTAACTCAACTAATCAAGATCGATTACATTGCTCGTGCTCCTGAGGGTTATGAGGTAGAAGAATTAACTCGAAAGCAAATGATTAAATCCCTGCAAAATAAAAAACCTACAAACGCGATAGAAGAAAAAGAGATAGTTCCTGCTGAAAAGGAATATACCGGAAGGGATGCGAATCTTAAGAAATTTTTAAAGCGTACTAAATTAAAACATCACGATGAAATAATTAACATGATTAAAAACGTACCATCAGGGCAAGGTCTGGGTTTTTCCAAGAACATGGAAAAATTGTTCGAAATTCCTGTAGGTGAACTCTTTGAGAAAATTAAAGAATATAAAAACACTCAAGTTTTAATTTTAGATGGCATTTTAACTAAGAGATTGCTTTCTTCTGCTCTATCAATGAAACTTAAATTAATCGCGTGTAAAAATAAGGAAGAAGATCTCGCAATTCCTTATAACATCGTAGTTTTCTTTTTCTAATTACTTTTTTCATTTTTTTTTAAAATCAATTTTAATAGGAATGCCATTTATTAAAGGATCATAGACTGGACAATAATTCTTGAATTCTGCAATACATTCATCAAGTTCATCTTCATTATAACCTTCTTTTAAAGAAAGGTTAAATTCAATTTGAATTTGCTTTAATCTTAAAAAAAGGTTTGGTTGGTCGTGTTTTAAGACACCATTTATGATGATTTCCAAATCATCGATTTCGATGTTTCGTTTTCCTAAACAATATGCAAATGTTGATGATAAGCATCCACCTATACCAGTTAGAAGATATTCAACCGGACTCGGACCTAAATCAGTACCATGAAACGATTTTGGCTCATCTATTAAAAGGTTATCAAATTTCCGTATTTTTGCTTTAAAATGAAGGTTATTACAGTACGTTATGATAATTTTCATAAAAAGATCACTTATCTTTGGTAAAAACAAAGAATGAGAGAAATAAAATTAACTTATTCCTAAGGTGGTGTTTATTACTGTGAAAATCAGTTGAATGACATAAGATACTGCACCTAAAAGAGCCAAACCTATTGCGCAAATCTTAAAAATTGTGAAATATTCCTTTCTTGTTGGCTTATTGGCAATTTTAATTATTCTCTTTGTATTTTGGATGAAAATAACCATTCTTTCATATAAGCTAGGTTTTTTCTTCCTATCATACTCAGAGTATTTATCATATTTGGGGTAATTTTTTGACACATATAAATTAAAATTGAATATTTAAAAAACTTAACTATGGATGAATTGAACAAAGAAAGTTATCTTTACCATATTAAATGTTAAAAATAATAAGTATGATGAGGATTTTAAATTTCAAGGATACTTGAGATAAAAAAATCCTTATTAAAAGGGATTAGATCATCATAACCTTGCCCTATTCCTACAAAAATAATTGGCTTTTTAGTTTCATAAGATATGGATAATGCAGCGCCTCCTTTAGCGTCAGCATCTAATTTTGTTAAAATATTAGCGTCAATTCCTACGTGCTTATTAAATTCTTTCGCTTGATTCAAGGCGTCATTTCCTGCTAAGCTATCACCTACAAATACAATTAAGTCTGGTTCAGCAACCCTTACTATTTTTTGCATTTCTATCAGTAGATTTTTGTTCGTGACTTGTCTGCCAGCAGTATCTATTAAAACTACTTGAACATTTTTTGCCTTAGCATGTTGGATAGTATCAAATGCCACGCTAGCAGGATCAGATTTATATTCATGTTTTATCATTCTAATTCCTACTTTTTCCATATGATATGCTAGTTGTTCTATTGCAGCAGCCCTAAAGGTATCCGCTGCTGCTGCAACAGAAATGATGTCATTTTTTTTTAGAAAATGTGCAAATTTTGCAATTGTAGTTGTTTTCCCGGTACCATTTACTCCTAAAAAAAGAATAACATACGGTGAGCCTTTAGCATTTTTTGACCTTATCTCATTAATCACGTCAATGGATTTTTCAGGTGTCAAGATCTCAGTCACAATATTTGTGAGAATTTCGAAAAGGATCTTCTGTTTTGAAGAAAATACACCGACGGGTAAATCTTTAATAGAGTTCTTTATTTTTGAGCATATAATATCAGCAGTTTCTATTGCTACATCATTACTAATTAATAATAGGTTAAGTTCAGATAGCGCTGATTCAAGTTTTTCTTCAGATAAAGTTTTTTTTATAAAATTTGAAAAAACTCCCTTTAAACCCTTTTTTTTCATTGATCTATCCCAGTTTTTTTCTTTAGAATAAGAAAAAGTTCTATTTTTTTTGATTGAGAGCGCCTTGGAGAGATTCTCCCATACCTTGAAGAGCTAATTCAATAGATTGAAGTCTTTCGATTACGAATTTCATACTTTCACTATATTGATTAATAAGCTTATCAATGTATTCAATAGATTCTCCTAGACTCCTCTCGATAACAATATCTTGACCAATAAAAAGCAGAGCATTATTAGTTTCTTTGATTGAAGCTTTAATACTGACGATACCACCAATAGGAATTAAGATCTCATCATCTTCCTTAACTCCATCCATGATATTTTCAATAGTTTTCTTGCTATTTTGAAAGTTAATTATTGATGCATTCATTAATTCAAATTGATTTTGATATATATCTCGTTGTTCTTGTAAATAGCGAAATTGATTTAATTGACGCTGGAAATTTTGAGATTGTTCCATATAGACCACTTTTAAAAAACAAATTTATTGCGATAATTCTCTTATGAGATAATCATGAGATTCTTCTAACGGTATTTCGCGAATTTCTCGTATTTTGATTTGCCTACGAAGAATACCTATAGATGTAATTTGACTGAGAGCTTTTTCAAGAGCATCTTCCTTCTTCATTGCTCGAACTTCTTTTCGGAATAAATATTTCCTATAATTCTTATAGTATGTTCCAACAATTCGATAAATTTTGATCTCCGACATGATAATTCAAATCCTTAGTCGCAATGTGTGTAACCATAAAAATTAATCCAAAAATATTAAATTTTGGTTTTTTATTCTACTCTCTATTTTAAGTTATAAAAATTAAGCATTATAATCTTAAGACATTAGTTAATCGCATCATTTCAGGACCGGTACATGCTTGTCCAAATATACTATCTCTATCATTGACAACAGCTCCAGAAGATAAATAAGGTATGCCCCGATTAACGGTAGAGACATCTACTTCTTCAACCTTTAAAATGCTAGTGATTTGTTCAATTTCTGGATCACTTGTCAAAGGGTGTACTAAACAGCCATGATTATTGCAAACAGCAGTCGAGCCAGGAAGGTAATTATTGGCAAATTCAAAAACAATGGTTTCCACATTCAAAATGTCTTCAACCTCCTTTCTATAATCCTTTAAAAGAGTACTGATAATAGCTCCTTTATCATTACATAAAATTAAATTTCCAAAAGCATTATCTAGTGATTTAAATTCTCCTATTTGATAAGATGGAGTAACTTGTTTTATGTACATATTTAAATTATCTAACTCATCTTCTCTAATTATATGAGGAACTATTATTCCATATTTATTGCTAACAGTATATATACCTATCAAGTTTGAATTATTTACAGAAATAGGAAAAAAAGGTACTTCAAATGTGCTTTTAATTTTTTTTACTGCCATATTCATTAATGTGGATGGATATAGTCCATAAAGATTATTTACTGATAAATAGACTCCGACCGAATTTTTTCCAAATAGTTGGTATTTTAATATGGTCATTTTAAGCTCAACGATGTCTTGTACATAAAGTAAAAGGTTTAAAACCATAAATATTTTATTAAAAATGCGAATCTTAAATGAAGTTATTAATGAACTTGAATATTTTCTGTTCTAAGAAAAACTCCATCTATATCCTTAGTTAATCTTTATTAACAAAGTTCACTTAATTAATGTTTATGATTGATTGGATTATTACCTTTTTTTACTTTTTAAACAGCTTGGAATTTTTAACAGTGGTGCAAATTTTTGCTAAAAACTTGGTGATACTTGCTTTCTCTCGAGGATTCTATATTATTACATATTATATTACTTATTTTAAGAATTATACCAATAAAACGAATGAAAATATCCAAATGTTTTCGAATAAAGAGAAAACTTACTTTGGGATAAAACAACTCTTTATTTTTTTATTTGGGATGCTATTTTTTCCAATTTCAATATTCATCTCTTTCTATTCACTTATAATTAGTGGATATTACTTGAAAAGAATCGCAGAAGAAAAAAGAAATAGATGGATAAAAGGGTTAAGCAAATTAATTATATTGTTAACTCCAATAGTAGGAATTTTATGGTTTACATTTGTTCAGATTGATTACTATTCATTAGCTGCGGTAGGGTTTAGTTTATTAGCTTTCTTGTATTATGGTCTAAAGGTCTCAAAACTTTCACTTTCAGAATTATTGGAGAAATTTTCCAAAAGACGTTTTCAAAAACTTCCTAAAATTGTCCAATATGTCTTTCTATTAATTCTAATTGCATTTCCAACAACTTTGATAATTGGAACCGCTATATATTCTCCTCAAACCAAATTAACTTTTATGATTCCCATGAGAGATGATGTTAAATTAGCTACCGATGTCTATTTTGCACCGGGGTCTTTTGGTACTCCAAGACCAGTCATACTTATAAGAACAACTTATGGTAAAGATGGAATGGGAGATCTTTATGGCATGTTGTACCTTACCCAAAATTACCATGTGGTGATGCAAGATTGTAGAGGTACTTTTGAGTCTCCTGCAGGAAATAATTTCATACTTTTTGCTAATGATTATAAAGATGGTGTGGATACAATTAATTGGATATTACACCAATCTTGGTGTAATGGCAAAATCGCCTCTGCTGGAGCTTCTGCTCTTGGTATAAATGAATATTTTTATGCAGGAATGAATCCTGAGGGATTAGTTGCTCAATCTATAATGATAGCTACTCCAGATTTATACAAAACATCAATTTATCAAGGAGGTGCTTTTAGAGAAAGTTTATCAACAGAATGGGCTCGTCTTACCGCTCCTAATAATTATCTTTATCAACTTGAGCAATTAACGAAGCATTCACTGAAAGATAAATTTTATAACTCCACTTCGTTATTTATGGATATTGGCCCAACTTTCGAAAATGTTAGCGTTAGTGCAATTCACATTGGAGGATGGTACGACTTGTTTCAACAAGGTACTCTTGATGGTTACATAGGATATGATGATCACGGTCTTACATCCGCCCAAGGTAAACAACTCCTTATTATGGGGCCATTTACTCACGGCTTTCCCTCAGAAGGACAACAAGGTGAATTATTCTTTCCCACTAAATCTGTCAGTGCGTCTAATTTATATCTTAATTGGGAGCAACAACTATTTGATCACGCATTGCTAGGGACTCAATTTGATTGGACAGATAATAGGGTTGCATATTATATGATGGGAGATTTGAATGATTCATCTTCAGATGTAAATAATTATCGGTTTGCTAAAGACTGGCCCATCCCCTATGTAAATGATACGTGGTATTTCGATGTTGAAGGAGCATTTTTAAATAACACCTTACCATTAGCAAATTTAAATTATTCATACTTATATGATCCTCGAAATCCTGTACCTACCCTTGGAGGAACCAATTTAATTATTCCATCTGGACCATTTGACCAAAGATCGATTGAGAATAGAACTGATGTTTTGGTATTTGATAGTTCAATTTTAACTTCTCCTTATGAGACAATTGGGCATATGTGGGCTCATCTCTATGTAAAATCAAATTGTACAAATACCGATTTTACAGTAAAAATTAGTGATGTATATCCTGATGGAAAATCGATCTTAATAAGTGATGGCATAATAAATGCTGCTAGAAGAGATGGATTTAATTTTACCGCACCAGATTTAAATGGAGTCAAATTTGCAGAAGTAGATATTGATCTATGGTCCACGGCCTATAAATTTAATGCAGGACATAAAATTAGAATTGCCATATCAAGTTCAAATTATCCACGTTTTGCTGCAAATCCAAACACAGGAGCAGCACAACAAATTTATTCTTATCAATATCTCCAAAAATTCATAGCAAATAATTCTATTTTAGTA
>Ga0307445_10002350_pt1 | contig 10404 bp, 5 predicted proteins | sample SalMarSW160330MG_FD_202147 | JGI IMG/M metagenome (GOLD analysis project Ga0307445, IMG submission 202147) | Salt marsh sediment microbial communities from the Plum Island Ecosystem LTER, Massachusetts, United States - SW1603-30 | ecosystem: Environmental > Aquatic > Marine > Intertidal zone >...
AAAAACTTAAAGTGTCTTTTAAAATTGAATTAAACACACAGGAATTAACGCTACAAAGTGCTCGCAAATCTGCAGACTGGGGAACACTTATGTCTGCAGCTAATTATTGTCTACAACAAAATGTAAATCTGGATGAAGGATTTAAATGGATACAAGCTTCAACATTAATTGATGAGAACTATTGGAATATGAGAGTTCTTGCTCAGTACTTTGCAAAGATGGACAAAAAATCAGATGCAATTGCAACTATGGAAAAAGCAATTGAGCTAGGCAGTAAAATGGAGAACCCACCATTTGATTATGATAATATGAAAAAGATGTTAGCTGATTGGAAATAATTTTTCATCAATTCAATTGGCCTGAAACTTTTAGACCTTTTCATTTTGAGTTAATAAAACTGTTGATGAATTGAATTTGTTTCACTAAGTTTCTCCTGGTTTGAATTAAATAATTATCTGAACATTGCTGGTTTTTTGGCACTATTAATTTTTCCCAATCACACAGGATAATTTGATGAAAAAATTTGACACCGAAGTTCATCTCAGCCGGGAGATGGGCTTAATGGATGCCACTCTTATTGGAGTAGGCGCAATGATCGGTGCGGGAATTTTTGTTCTAATAGGAATCGCAGCTGGAGTTGCCGGGCCTGCATTAATAGTAACCTTTTCACTAAACGGTGTGGTTGCTTTGCTTACTGCCTTTTCTTATGCTGAGCTTGGATCATGTTATCACGATGCTGGTGGCGGATATTTATGGGTAAAAGAAGGTTTGCCAAAATGGAATGGATTTATTTCTGGTTGGATGAGCTGGTTCGCACATGCTGTTGCCTGCAGTTTATACGCACTTGGTTTTGGCGCTTATTTCGATCTTGTACTCCGTGAGTTTAATGTAGTAATGCCACAATGGGGATTCCTATCGCCGCAAAAAATTTTAGCTGCAATGACGGCTGTTCTTTTCGCATATGTAAACTTCCGTGGTGCGTCTGAAACAGGTAAAGTCGGCAACATAGTAACACTTGCAAAGATTGCTATTCTTTTAGTATTCATCGGTTTCGGAATTAATTTAATTATAAACCGACCGGACTGGCAGGAAGCTTTCACCCCTTTCTTTGCACACGGTTGGGGTGGTGTTTTTAAAGCAATGGGTTTAACATTTATTGCATTCCAAGGATTCGAAGTAATATCACAATGTTCGGAAGAAATTAAAAATCCAAAAAAGAATATTCCCCGTGCAATTTTTCTCTCCTTGATAATAGTCGTTCCAATATATTTGCTTGTTGCAATTACTGCTTTGGGTGCAGTTAAACCAGGCGGCGGGATTACACCGTGGGATTATTTAGCATCACATAAGGAAACAGCACTGGTGGAAGTTGCCAAAACATTTTTTGTTGGTGGTGGAATAATGCTTCTTATAGGCGGAATAATTTCAACAATGTCCGCACTTAATGCAACAATTTATTCTTCTTCCCGTGTAGCTTTTGCCATGGGAAGAGATAGAAATTTTCCCACATTCTTCAGCAAAGTTCATAAGAAAAATTTTACTCCTCATCTGTCAATAATTTTTTCATTGTTAATCGTAGTCACAATGGCAATCTCCTTGCCTATAGAAGATGTTGCAAGTGCTGCTGATATAATGTTTCTATTGCTTTTTCTTCAGGTTAATATTACACTCATCAGATTAAGAAAGAAAAGACCGGATCTAGACAGAGGCTTTTTTACACCATTTTTTCCGTACTTATCTATTCTCGGGATTATGATGCTTTTGTTTTTAGCTGTTTATATGTTCAATTATAGCCCCACTGCATGGATAGTTACAGGGGTTTGGGTAACTATAGGTTTAGTTACTTATAAAAGTTATGCTGCAAACCGGGAAATAGAACACGTTCGCAAAGTGAAATCTTTGGAAAGACTCGAGAAGAAGGAGTATCGAGTGCTGGTTCCGCTTGCAAACAAAAAAACCGCCTCAAGCCTTGCTCATATTGCTAATGCAATAGCAAAAAAATCGAACGCTCAGATAATATTCCTGCATGTAAACGAGGTAAAAGAGGGCAGCCCATTAGCTTCACAATTAAGTGATAATGAAAGAGCCAAACCACTATTTGATTCCGCTAATCAGGTTGCGGAAGAAGCGGGTGTTCCGGCAAGATCAATATTAAATGTTTCTCATAGAATCTCACAGGGTATAGTGAACACCGCAGAAGAAGAAGAATGTAACTTCATAATTGTGGGTAGAGAAAAAAATCCCGACTTTTTTGAAAGATTTTTTTCTTCAATAATAGATAGCGTAATTCAGAAATTCCCGGGAGAAGTAGCTGTCCTTCACGGTGCTTTTAAACGTGAGCAAATTAAAACTATTCTTATTCCTTTTACGATCGACATTCATGCAATGTTAGCAACCGAGATAGCTCCAGCACTATTAAATTACTTCAATTGTAAAATCAGAATTCTTTTAGTTTACGCACCTGAAATCACACAAAGGGAACGTGAAGAAAGAGAAAATAAAGTACAGGAATTAATCAAAGAAAATTCGCTTCCTGCTGAAGTGAAAATTCTTAAAAATACAGATATTTTACAGGGAATTATTCGAGAGTCGAAAAAAGCCGATTTGGTTTTAATGGGAGGCAAAACCGGAGATTTTCTTGAACTGTTATTCGGGAGATCTTTGGCACAGGAAATCACCGAGCAATCTGCGTGTCCGGTTCTCTGGGTAAAAGAGTATGAGGAAAGAGAACCATTGTGGAAACTATTACTTAAATCACCGAAGCAATTAGGAGTTGAAAATGGATAATAATTTGGAAAGCCCGTTTTTCGATTTCGGAAAACAAATTATTAATTATCTGCCTAACTTATTAGCAGGCGTCATCTTATTATTAGTAGGTTGGTTTGTTGGATGGGTTGCGAAAAGGATATTAATCCAGTTACTTGTTATTCTAAAAGTTGAGAGACTTTTTATCAGGTTGCAATGGAGAAGAGCTCTTTCAAAAGCTGACATCCGTTATGCTGTTTTTAACTTAATTGGTAATGTTCTCTTTTTTATAGTCTTCCTCATCTTCCTGAACTCAGCTCTTGATGCGATGAAGCTTACCGTACTTTCCAGCTTAATTCAGCAAGGTGTTGTTTTTATTCCAAAGCTAATTGTTGCACTTTTTATTCTGGGAATCGGCTGGATAATTGCCGGGCGTGTTTCTAATTCAGTTTATAATTCGCTTATAAAAGAGGACGTTCCTCAATATTCTATTATTTCAAGATTTGTTAAATACATAGTCATTTTATTCTTTGCAGCTATGGCACTAGTAGAAATAGATATAGCTCCACAAATTGTTGTTATCGGTTTTACCACTATAATGATATCCCTGGGAGTTATTGCAATTGCATTAGTAATTCTTGGTGGTAGATCTTCAATCAACAACCTGTTAAATACTGGTGAGAAGGAAAAAAGATAGCCGTCAACCGTGAAATGCTTTTCTTTTATTCTTACTTGCTCTGTATTCATTTGAGCAGCAGTAATAGTTCATCACTTTACATTCGTAGCAGGAAACAATAATCTTGGGGTCGATAATATTAATATATTTATAAAAAAGTAAAACTTTGTAATTCATAAAAATCATTGTAAAAAGATGGGTGAATATAAATCTTGAATAATTTTGATGAACTTCTTTTTAAGATCGGAAAAATTTTTAAGAGGTGTGCTTATACGCGAAATTAATTAAGAATGGATTTTAAATTTCCTTAAATAAAATATTTTGTTCCTCAAAATTTGAAACAATTAATTTTCTTTCAAAAACAACCGAGAAAACTGAGCCTTTGTTCTTCTCGCTCTGAACTGAAATTTGACCCTTATTAAGTGTTACATATTCTTTGACAAGTGCAAGACCTAATCCATTTCCTTCATATTTTCGAGTTTGCCCTGCATCCTCCTGAGAAAAAGGTGAGAAAAGATTCTTTAAATATTTCTCTGATATTCCTATACCCGTGTCCTTAACTTTTACTATTATTTTATTCTCACCGTAATCTTCAATAGAAACAGTAACCTGCCCAACATGTGTGTATTTAATAGCATTACCAATAAGGTTTTGAAACACCTGACCAACTGTATATCTGTCAGCGGAGATTTCCGGGTTAGAAGATTTATTAATGAAAGACAGTTTTAACCCTTTCTCATCTACTACTGGTTTAAATTCCTCTGTAAGATTTCCAAGATCTTCAGCAAGACTAAACGTTTCATACCTGGCTTTATAATTTCCACTCTGCACGGCAGACATTGATAAAATCATATCTATTGTTCTCTGAAGTCGTTTACTTGCATTTCCTACAGCATTTAGTATAGTAACCAGTTCTCTGTCTTTATCCCCTATCTCATCAGCTAATATTGGTATTGAAGGTAAAATAACATTCAGAGGTGTTCTAATTTCATGCGACATCTGAGCCAGGAAAGCACTTTTAAGCCTGTCGGATTCCTTTGCCTTATCTAAAGCATGTATAAGTTCTGCCTGTACTTTTTTAATCTGTGTTATGTCAAGCACCTGTAGTAGTGTATTGATTGGCTCACCGTCCTCATCATTTACCTTAATAGTCTTAATGAGTGCAGTTATTTTACGACCATCTCTTTTTGAAAGATTACATTCAATATCCAGATTATCGCTTTCCATTATCATTTTATAAGTTGACTTAACTTTGGGCGAATGATTACTATCAAAAAAAGTTTTAGTGGGCGCACCAACAATTTCAAGTTCGTCATATCCTACTGTATGAGAAAATGCTTTATTCGCTTTGACGATTTTTCCTTCGGGTGAAATAATCAACATTCCGATCGGTGCATTTTCAAAAAGCTGCCTGAACATTTCTTCTGTTTTCTTTAAAAATGATTCGGCTTTCTTTCTGTGACTAATCTCAATATCCAGTTCACTTATTTTTTCACGGAATAATTCATTAATCTTTTCGTTCAGATTAGTAACTTCGCTTGAAGATTTATCTAGCTCGTTAAGGATATTGTATATTTTGTGAGCTAGTACTCCAATCTCATCATTTTTAAATTTAGTTAATAGAATTTTTTGCTCTTTAATATCCGATTTGCTTAATGCCGATATAAGCTTTGTAATCGGTCTAAAGGAAATTGAACTAAGGAAATAGGTGAAAACCATCCCGGCTAAAAGAATTGACAAACTAAATAGTGCGGTTAATAAAGTTTTCTTCTTAAGATCACTTGCCACTAAGCCGGCATTAAAACCGATATAAACTTTTCCTTCCTGTACACCGTCAATAGTAATTGGCATTACCACACGGTAAACAGTTTCATCAAATGAAATGTTATCATTGTTATTTGCCGCAACGTATAAGTAATATTCAGCTACGTCTAAATTTACAGCATCGACGAACACTCCATTTTTATTTTCAAGCACGAGGTAAGGAACATCATTTAAAGACATAAGCTGAATCAATTGAGTCTTATCATCAATTTTGTTATTCCAAAAGAATTGAGGGTTTTGCTCAACAAATTTTGTGAGCATCTCTGCCTTAAACTTATATTTATCCAGTACCTCTTCTTCAAACTTATGGCTGACGTAGAAATAGATTAATCCCGCCACAATAATAAAAAAGGCAGCAAACTGGATTGTCAGACTCAGTTGTATCTTTTGTGGTTTGTAAATCAGTCTTTTTTTATAATTACTCAACATTATGGCTAAATCAAAAACAATATTCTTGCCAAAATTTGTGGTTCAATTCAATAAAAATCGGAGAGAAAATGTTTTAAAAAGAAAAAAGGTGGGTTTATTAAGTAAATTTGAGTCAACTATTACATCTTAAATCGCTTGAACGACAATTTTGTATATGACTCTATATCAAATTTTCTGGCAGCTCCGTTTCTATTCATATAGCGAATTTTTCCATAAACAGGTCTCTCTGTCCAAGCCCGATCATGAACTCCACCGATTGCCCAGGCACATCCTGTATAACCGTTTGGATCACGTCCATCTAATTCATATTTATCATTTAAATAAATTGCTATCTTTAAAGCATCCTCCGGAGATTTACTCCACTCCAGAATTTTTTTTGCCCAGTACATTCTCATATAACCGTGAATTTTGCCGGTAATCAACAGCTCTTTTTGTGCAGCATTCCACAAATCCTCTTGTGTATCAGCATTTTCAAATTCCTCCAATGAATAGACAAAATCTCTTCTATCTTTTCTGTGTTTATTCAGTGTTTCTTTGGCCCAATCATGAAACCCATCAAAAGAATCATAATTAGGATTGAAATAACAAAAGTTTTCCGATAGCTCTCTTCTTACTATCAGTTCTTCGAGGAAAGTATCTGCAGAGATATTTTTTTGATAGAGCTGTTGAACCGTTAATGCAATTCTTTGTGCGGAAATTTGCCCGAAGTGAAGATAAGGCGAGAGATTTGATAAAGCATCTTTAGTGGGGTCATTTCTTTCTTCAGAATATTTAGTGAATCCTTTTTCAAGAAAATTCTTTAATAATCTAGCCGCTGCTTTTTCACCGGGATTAATCCAATCTACTTCTTTAACTCCCCTGTTTATTTTTAATGATTTTTTAACTGCGTTCCAGTCAACTTTATTTACATTCAGGTTAGCGCTCTGTTTCATCTTTTGAAATGGAGGGAATTCATCCAAAAACTCCGGCAGTAATTTGTGAATCTTCGGACGAATTGTATAGGCAGCAAATTCTGTTTTATTAGAAACATATTGGCAGGGAACGATGTTATGTGCATCAACTTCGTAAAAAGGAATTTTAATTTTTTTTGCAATTTCTTTTTTCCACGTTCTTTTTATTCTTAAGGGATCAAAATCTGTAACAAGTATTGATACGTTATTTTTTTTTATAAAGTTGGGAATTTCTACGTCAGGTTTTCCTTGCAGCAAAATAAAGGCCACTTTGTATTTTTCTAATTCTGATTCTACTTCCTGAAGTCCTTTAAGCATAAATCCGTATTGGCGTATCGTAGCCTCTAGAAAATCCGGAACGAGATTAAAGATCACTGCTAGCGGCTTTTTATTCTCTTTTGCAAGCTTTTGAGCGAAAATCACAGCCCAATTGTCATGCACCCGCTGATCCCGGCTCATCCAGTAGACAACCGGACCATTGCCTTCAGCAACATTTTTTATTGTTTTAATTCTTTTCAAATTCATAAAATTTTAACAAAATTTTTATTGACTTTTTAAAAAAAATTATCCAATTTGTTGTTTAATTAATCAAGTGTCTCAACTAACCCATACTCAAAATAAAGGAGGTCTCTCTATGAAACAACTCTTCAGTGTACTTTTCTTATTCGTTTTTGTATCTGGTCTGGCTTTGGCTCAGGATACACCTACACTTTTTGCAAAAGGTCAGCCTCAGGTCAATCCACCTGATCTGGATGTTCTTTATGATCAAACAGCTGGTGTAGGAACTATTAGTGAAGTATCTCAAAACTTTGAAGCTTCTTTTGATATTTACGATTGTCAGGGAGCTGATGATTTCGAAGTTCCTGCTGGCGAAACCTGGTCTATTGAATCCATCGATGTTCCTGGTGCCTATTTTAATGGTGTAGGTCCCGCAAATTCTTTTAACGTATGGTTCTATAACGATGCTGCCGGATTACCCGGTACCGAAGCTGCAAGTGCTTTGAATGCTTCTTATACTGATCCCGGTGGCTTAGGAGCAGTTACTGTTATGATGTCACCAGCAATCGTATTACCAGAAGGTTCTTACTGGGTTTCTGTTCAAGCTAACATTGATTTCGGTGTTGGTGGTGAGTGGGGCTGGACGGAACACCTTCCAGTTAATACTGAATCTGCCTGGCAGAATCCCGGCGGCGGTTTTGGTTTACCTTGTACTTCCTGGGGCTATAGAGTAACTACCTGTACTCTTGTTGGAACAGCTGGTTATACTGATTTTGCTTTCCGTCTTAATGGTACTTCAGGCGGTGGCGGCGGCTATACAGTACCAGAAGTACTCTATTATATATTCGATGATGCCGGAATGACGACAACCCCGAATTATGCAGTTCCAGGGAGGGGTTCTGCGACTGCTACTCTTGAGGGTGCAATGTCTATGGGGCCAACGGGTCAATTTGGCGCTGCCTTAATTGGTTCCGGAGGATCGTCTTCTACAGATTATGTTAATACTGGTTGGGCTACTGATATTGGAACAAGCAGCTGGACAATCAGTCTATGGTTAAGCAATTTACTCGATGATACAAATATTCATTACCTGTTTGGAGATGGTACGGCAAGTTCGTTCCGTTGTTTTTATAATGGTATAGCTCCTACTGGTGGTGTTGTTCTACGAGGAACAGGAATTATAGATGTTCCAGTAACAGGTGTGCAGCCTGGACCAACGGTTGTACATTTTGTATATGATGCTACAGTTCCTGAAATACGAGCCTACGTAAATGGAGTATTTCAATCAGCTGTATCTCAATCTTCATTGAATCTTAATGGTAGCGGACCATTCAAAGTTGGTGGTGAAGCCAGTTCAGTTGGTTTAGAAGCTGGTGGTTTGTTGGATGAATTTAGGTTCTATGAGAGAGCACTGGGTGATGCAGAAATTGCAGAAACCTGGAACATTAGCATAATCCCGGTTGAACTTACTTCATTCACTGCTTCTGCAACCGGAACTAATGTTAAATTGCTGTGGGAGACTGCTACTGAGCTTAACAACAGCGGTTTCAGCATCGAAAGAAAATCTACCGGTTCAGATTATATGGAAATTGGTTTTGTTCCCGGTTTTGGAACAACTACAGAACCAAAATCTTATTCATTTAATGATCAAAACTTACGAAGCGGTGTTTACACATACAGACTGAAACAAGTCGATTTCGACGGTTCATTTACTTATTCAAATGAAGTGGAAGTTGAAGTTATTGCACCGGCAGAATTCAGTCTCGATCAGAACTATCCAAACCCATTCAACCCAAGCACAAAAATTACTTTCTCGCTCGCTACTGATTCTAGAGTAAGCCTGAAGGTATTTGATGTAATTGGTCAGGAAGTAGCTTCTCTGATTAATCAGGATCTGACTGCCGGAGTTCATAATGTTGACTTCAACGCAGCAGGCTTTAATAGTGGTGTTTACTTCTATAGGATTGAAGCAACCGGTGTGAACAATGCTAAGTTTGTTGATGTAAAGAAAATGATATTACTGAAGTAATACTAAATTCATAATCATTTCTGAAGGGCACATACTATTGTGCCCTTTTTTATTTTTAAATATTTATTAAAGTTTTTGCAGCATTATAAGGGTTTCCCAGCTGCAGTGTGATTATCTATCTCAATCCCGCTTTTAAATAAATCAGTTCTTATAATTTATATTTTTAGTTGACTTTCTAATAAAAATTAAACAACTTACAATTAAGAAATCTCACCAAATTATATTCAAAATAAAGGAGAACTCCATATGAAACTTTTTTTCAGTATCTTTTTTTTATTTATTTTTTGCTCAACTCTAGTTTTGGCGCAAAACAATTCTACTCTTTCGGATGATTCCGAGGAAACACTGCTCGAACAGAACTTGGCGCTGGCAGCAGAGAACTCGTCTGGTATAACTAATTCCCCACCATTCACTGGATTAATGGCCCAGGTTACACACCCATTATTTATAGGTGTCGACGACGTAACTGTTCCAGCCTATGTAGGAAACGTAACAACTAATGAGTGGCTTCAGGCTTTTCTAGGTTACCAGGTCTGGGGTGCAGCTTATGATAACGTTAATGATAAAATCTATTTCAACAGTGGTACAGTCTTGTATGAATATGAAGTCAGTTCAGGAATAGTTACCGAGCTCGGAACGATTACAGATCCTGGTGGTGCTGCGCAGTCAATGGTGTCTCTTGCTTTCTATGATGGAATATTGTACGGCACCAAGAACATTGCTAATGAGGCAGTTTACGAAATTAATACTACTACCTATGTTGCTACTGTGGTAATCGACTACGCGGATGCTGACTTTGACTTTGGGGGTCTAGCTATAGATCCGAATACCGGCGAATTTTATGGAACCAACGATGACACATCACCCTATGGCTCGGGACTGTTTCGGATTAATATGGATGGTACTGGAACGTTGATTACAGCATACCCCTCAGGTCAGACAGACATTGACGGTCTAGCCGTCAGTGACAACGGGATTGCCTATCTGGTCATTGATGAGCCTGGTGATATTTTCGTTTATGATCTCGTTGGAGGTACCTACTTAACACCTCTTGCCAACCCATGGACAAGTGCAGAAACATTTAGCGCTGGCACATGGATTTATGAATCAAGTGCTATGGGCTTACTACTTATTTCAGAAAACACTACCGGAGCTGACTCTGTTGAGACCTGGCTGAATGCTCTTGGAGAAACTTATACAAGAGTAACCAATACAGTAGCACTCACTATGCCAACGAGCGACTGGTTAATGTA
>Ga0307445_10002351_pt1 | contig 10401 bp, 8 predicted proteins | sample SalMarSW160330MG_FD_202147 | JGI IMG/M metagenome (GOLD analysis project Ga0307445, IMG submission 202147) | Salt marsh sediment microbial communities from the Plum Island Ecosystem LTER, Massachusetts, United States - SW1603-30 | ecosystem: Environmental > Aquatic > Marine > Intertidal zone >...
GTTGTTGAATTCTCCACCTGTACGGCTGCCGAACTGGGAGAGGAAAGCCAGATCGATCTGATTTCCTTGTCGAGAGAGATGGTCAATGTTGGCCTTGAACAAAGGATCGAGTTTTTCTCCTGTGCTCCCGTGGTCGCCGGAGTGAAAAATCGCCAGGCCATCCGTTTTTACCAAAAATGCCCCTTCGGGAATGCCATCGAATGCATGATTGATGTTGAATATTTCTATCCCGTCGATCGTCCTTTTTGTACTTGGCTCGGTGAGATAATGATATCGAGGGTTCGTGTCTGCCTCCCAGCCGAAGATATATCGGATATTTTTAACAGATTTTTCCCATTCGAATATCACGGGATCGAAATGATCCCCATGACCGTGGGAGACGAACACGAACACATCCAGGTCTTTGATCTCTTCTGGATCGATGTACCCATCGGCAAGAGAAGGATTTTCGGGAATATCGGCCGATCTCGGTACCCAAACATAGTCGAAGATAAGCAAGTGGTTTTGAGTTTTTATTGCCCAACCGGCATGCCCAAGATACCAGATCAGGGCCTCCCCTTCATCGAGATCTCTGCTCAAATCAGGGCTTTCGATACTACTGTTCCCCTCCAGTTGAAATACGCCCAAAACAAATAAGAGGATGAGGAGTTTCCCTGCAACTTTTTTTATCTCGTGCTCCTTGGTATTATTTGCGATCGATCGCTTCAATCTACGATAAAGACTTTCGCTCCTTTGTCCGTAAATGCCAAATGGGAATTGTTTTCATCGTCTTCCGCTTGAAAGCTTGTTCCCGGCTTTATAAAAAATTCCCTTCCATCGCGGAGCTGAATTCCCAATTCCCCTTCAAGGACCAATAGGACATGTCCACGGCTGCACCAGTGATCAGAATAAAATCCTGGCAAATACTCCACCATTCGCACACGAATATTCCCTCTTTCGAAGGTCCGCCACTGGGATGCGCCTTTTTCACCCTCGTGTTCAACCACTGTTAATTGACTCCAATCGGTCACCTCGAACGGGACATCCTGAATTTTCATGACTCCCCCTTATTGTATGATCTCCAGAATTCTGCCGGTTCCCATCGGCACGTAATTATCCCCAAAGGCTTCTTTGAACAATTCTATCGGCCTGTCTCCCGTGCAGTGGGTGGCTCCGCATTTTTCGACGCCTATTTCCTTGAAGTCTCGGATAATGGCTTCCACCTGTGCATCCGACGTGCCTCCTAAATGAAATCCACCGAACACGAGATAAATCGGTCTGTCGAAAAGTTTTTTGGCGCGCTTGAGGATATTCACGATCCCCTGGTGGGAACAGCCTGTGACGATGATCAATCCTTTTTTTGTGTTGATGATCAGGGACTGCTCTTTGATCTGGATTCCCATCTCCCCCGTCGAATAAACATTCGGGCATATCTCGATAGGTTCATCGACACTTACGACTTTGGCCTTTTTCCCTTCGACGCTGCGAACGATCTCGTAGGAAAAAGAAACGGGCATGTAGACGGAAACATGAGGATTTCTGTCCAAAACTTTGGGCAGCCCTCCTATGTGATCATAATGATCGTGACTGATCACGATTTGCTCGACCTTTTTCAAATCGACTCCCAAATGATCGACATTATGGAGCAGAATATCCGGCTGGGTCCCGGTATCGAACAGGATGACCTTTTCTGTCCCTTCGATCAGACAAGAAAAACCCCAGTCCGGCTTTGTGCCCTGAGCATAGAGATAGTTGTCGTAAAGAATCGTGAACTTCAGGGGGGCATCTATCCCTTCTTGATCGATTCGATCCGAAACGATTTTTTTCGATTCCATTTTTAAGTCTGTCCTCCCCTTGGCTTTATGGGCCGCCAAGAGAGCCGCAACATCCTCATGTCCTCTTCTCCGGGCATTGTCAAGAGGCGTGTCCCCGTCTTCGTTTTTGGTATTTATTTCAGCATTGTTCGCAATCAAAAACTCGACGGTGGGCTTATTTCCTTTCCAGGCTGCTCCGTGAAGAGGGGTGTCTCCGCCACATCCCTTTAGGTTGACATCGGCTCCTTTTTTCAACAATAACTCTACGATATCCTTATGTCCGTGATTGGACGCCAAGTGAAGCGGCGTTTGGCCTGATGGGTCTTTTATCATAAAATCAGCGCCGTTGTCGATCAAAAGGGCCACCATCTCTTTTTGCCCCTGTATGGCCATATCATGAAGTGCTGACATGCCCATCCCATTTTTCTGGTCCGGGTCGGCTCCCTTGGAAATCAGGAAGGCGATCATCTCTTTGTTGCCGCGAAAAGCAGCGATGTAGAGAGGAGAATATCCTGCGTTATCCTGGACGTTCACATCGGCTCCCTTTTCGAGCAAAAGCTCGACGACTTTCCTGTGGCCTCTCGACACCGCATAGATGAGAGGCGTCAATCCCGTCTCATCCTTGGCATCGGTCAAAGAGGGATCCTTGGCGATGAGAGCCTGGACTTCATCCATGTCCCCTTCCATGGCTGCCTTGTGGATGTCGGCGCCCACACATGAGCAAAAAAGAAAATAAAAAGTCATGAATCCTAAAAGAGCTTTTTTAAAATTTTTCAAATTTCCCTCCACAATCTCCTCCTTGGATGGTCGGCAAGGAGATTTTATATTTTGCGAAAATACTTTTCCCTGATTCATCCTCTAAAAGGGCATAACAAAAATTTCCCCTTATGACAACCTTTTCCACGTGCGTGTACAAAACCGTTTCACCCCCAAACCTTAAATACGAACGATAAAGGTATTCCCCCTCTGGAGAAAAAATATCGATGGCGATCTTATCCTGTTGTCTTTCGAGGCTATCTGTCGAGTACACAAATATCGATCCTTCGACAACCTGGATCCGCATGAAACAGGTCAACTCGTCGGGAAGAGCGGGGAGGATTTTTTCATATCTATCCTTAGGGATCCCGCTTTTTTCGAAGTGCTTTCTTTTGTCTTCATCGGTCGCTCCTTTCCTTTCCCGATCTAAGCCGAAAGCAAACAACTTTTTCCCCGTGGTTTCGGAAACATGAATGGTGTAGTCGTCCGACCTGCCGTAATAAAGTCTCCGTGCATCAGGATCAAATCCGATCTTGACTTGAGGAGTCAATCCCAGCACCACCACCGGAGAACCGCCGGGGCCTGCCTTTTCTCCCATCGAAACAGAAAATTCATCGAGCATTTTTTCTTGCTTGGAGCGCAGATCCAATCTCATGATCTTGATTTTGTCTCCTTGTGGCTGTCCCATTTCCTGAGGGGCATACAAAAATTCATTCTCATTGAGGAACATAAGTGGGAACCGTGCAAAAAGATCGTTTTCGAATGATTCGAAAGAAGCACCTTGTTTGGAATAAAAATGAAGCTGGCCCGGTGTCCCGACCACCACCTTGTCCCCTGCGATAAAACAATTGATATATCGATCCACTTCACCTGGCCCGGTGCCTTGTTTGGCAAAAGAATTGACGAACTTGCCTTCTTTGTCGAATACATAACTCACGTTCCGATCAAAGTCATGGAAATAAAGCACTTCATCCTGAGAGGCACGAAGCTCTGATGGCCTTTCAAAAGGCATATCATTCACACTGTCGATTGCCCAAACTTTTTGGGGCCGAAAATCCCATTCTCCCTTAAGCGGCTTATCGGCATTCTTCACATCAGCGAATACCAAAAAGCAAATGAATCCACATACCAACACCAACCATAAAATCTTGATTCTCTTATTCATTTTTATAGCTATCCTTTATGGAGGAAATCCAATAATCCGTGTCAAGGAATTCTAGAAAAACTCCCCAAGATTTATAATCTTTCAGCACATCTTCTTTTTTCATATCTTCCACGCTTTTCCCCTCCTGCATTCCTTTTTGCACGATTTTTATGGTATCCATCAGCATTTTGCGATATTCCTTCACGTCACCCAACGTGTAATCCCGTCCATGCCCGCCGATGTATTTTGTATCCTTGGGGAATTTACCGATGATCCAATCCAGGATTTCTAAGTATTTTTTGACTCTCGGTCCGACAGCGGGAAACGACTGGGTCAAAAGGAGATCTCCCATGTGAACGACTCCGGATTCGGTGAAATAGACGATCAGATCCTGATCGCTATGCGCGCCAGGGGAAGGGATAATCCGGATCTCTTCCCCGTTAAAATCAAATGCATAGATATTGTTCGATTCATCGTCTCGTTTGAGCACGCCTTCAGAAACTAGAAGATCAAGATCGTCGTAACCAATGACGACAGCGCTTTCCCCACAGGCTTTGTTACCGCCTGTATGATCTCCATGGGAATGTGTGTTGATGATGTACCGGACATCTCCTTTTTTTATCTGGCTTATAGCAGCAAGCAATTCGCCTGCCACTTCCTTATGCCCTGTGTCCACCAGCAATATCCCATCCACACCGGCCGAGATGCCGATATTCGGTCTTAAATCGTAGTCAATTGTGATACGGTAAACATGGTCAGAAAACTTGACGACTTTCCTCTCATTCTCTATACCATCTGCCTCTAGAAAAAGAGAAGATCCGAACACAAGTATCGATAGGACAAACATGATGGCCCATTTCGTTTTCATTTTCCCTCCATTCCTATCCTCACCGATCCAGTATTTTTAAAAGGAGCAGATCGAAAAAACCACTCCCGGTTGAGTTTGTGTATCCTGCCACAACAACATCCCCTTCTCCGTTTTGGGCAGCAGCACTGGCCCAGTCTGTCCCAGAACCACCATAGCTTTTTTCCCACAGTACATTTCCGCTCGAATCCAACTTCACGAGAAACACATCGTTGTCGTAGATTTCTTTATTGTCTACGATCGACTTCGTCGTTCCGGCCACAAAAAAGCTGCCATCTTCCAACTCCAGAACAGCATTGCCAAAGTCAGAAAAGGGTTTGTTCCCAAAGGATTTGGACCAGATCTCGTTTCCCTCAGCATCTGTTTTGATCACATGCACGTCCATGACGTCCAGATTGTCTGAATAGCCGGTCAAAATGGCTCCTCCATCGCGAGTTCCAGCCATCGCATTGCACCAGTCGAAGGCATGGCCTCGGGCTCCCTCGGCCGCATAAGTTTTCGACCAAATTTCCTTGCCTTGGTCATCCGTGCGGATGAGATAAAAATCCGTGTTGTTGCTGAAAGATCCGCTGGTCGCACCGATCAGAAGGCCGCCATCTTTGGCCAGGAAGATGGAATTCGCCACATCGAGCCTTTCCCCGCCGAAGGTTTTGGACCAGAGCCTATTCCCATTTTTATCTATTTTAGCCAAATAGACATCCTCTTCTCCCTTGCCAAAAGAGTGGGTGTACCCGCAAACATAAAAATTCCCGTCTCCGGATTCACAGAGAGCCGTTCCTACATCCCAGCTCGGTCCCCCCAAGGTTTTGGACCAAACTTCCTTTCCCTTGTTGTCCAGCCTGATCACATAGACATCTTTTCCGCCCGAGCCAAAAGAAGACGTGTATCCTGTGACCAAATAACCACCTTGAAGACAAAGACATGCGTTTCCATACTCAGTGCCCGCTCCCCCATATGTTCTGGACCATTCTCTGTTTCCTTCGTCATCGGTTTTGATGACGAGAACATCCGCATCTCCGGTCCCTTGCGAAAAAGTATACCCAACGATGAGATAGCCTCCATCAGGACACAGGCATACGGCTCGGCAACCCTCTGCCTCCTTTCCTCCATAGGTTTTGGCCCAACCATCCCCGTTCGGAACGAACGAGGATTCTTGTGTTGAGATAAAGTTTTTTCGTGAAGACCCCTTTTCCCGTCCTTTTTGCCTATCTTCGAGAACCGAGGCAATAGCCTGGCAATTGGCCACGTTGTAGTATTGCCCTCTTGTGCCTGTGATGATGTTTCCATCGATGACAGGGGGATGGTCATTCCTCTCGTTCCCCACATAAACGGCACCCGCTTCCTGATACTCCTCCACAAACCTCGGCGATCCCACCATTTTTTTCCCGCGCACCACATCCGCAGCAGCCAGCACTCGAGACCCCGAGCAGATGGCAAATACAGGCAATCCTTTCTCGACCGCCTTTTTCACAAGGTCTAATGCCTGAGGGCTCTCTAAAAGATCTTGGAATGCATCGGGCACGGGATTGAAGTTGCCGGCCCCGGGGGGAATCACAAGGCAGTCATATTCGTCAAGATCCTCGATGGCCAAAATGGGGAAATCCGGCAAGACAGGTTGAATCCCCAGCTGTTGGGTGACCGGAGGGCAGGCAGGGATCGAATCCAAAACCCCCGTTTGGATAACACGCCAGCCATATTGATCCATGACATCTCGCATCAGAAAATAGTTGAGGCCATAATTTTTGCTGACGAGGAAGAGGGCACGGACGTCCTCCTTTCCAAGGGCCTCCCCATTTGCTTTAGTATCTCGGCAGCCGATCGAGAATAAAAAAAGATAGAAAAGGATACATACTGCCAAAATCCCCGAGTGAAGAAATCCGCCTTTCTTTGTCATTTATCCCTCTCCCAGATCGTCCTTCCTGAATCTTGCGAAAGACGCCTTTTAATCATCCTTGAGCAAATAAACCAAAACCTTATTGCTGGTAAAGGTCGGGATCACGATCAAACCTCTATCCTCGAAATACGCAAAATCAGCTATGTTGGTTTTGGGAACAGACACATCCAGAAGCTTTTCCACTGCCCCTTCGGGGCTTATGCGGTAGATCTTTCCCTCCCAGTGAGAAACGAATAGGTTTCCCTGTGTGTCCGATTGAATTCCGTCGATGATCCCCGGGCCCAAATTCGTGATCGTGACGGTCTTTTTGGTCTCGAGATGGATGGCTTTCAAACAGTTATCGCCGTTATTCCCGACGATCAATCTCTCCCCCAACACATGAAGTCCGTTGGGATTTCTAATCGCATCTTCTTTCATCCATTCTGTGATCGCACCGTCGGAGAACCGAAAGATCACATGTTTATTGGAATCGGATATGTAGAGGTTCCCATGATCATCGGATGTCACATCGTTCAAAAAAACAGGTTGTGGGACAGGATACCTTTTGATAATCTGTCCCGAATCCAGATCTATCTCCACCAAATCACTTCTTTCCACGACATACAATTTATCTTGGAAGATGGTCATGCCGGTGGGATTGTTCAAACCGGATGCCCATTCTAAATTCAGCACGGTTCCATCCAAGGTGATTTTCGAGATGGACTGTTTACCCTGGTTATTACTAGGAGTGTATCCATCATAATTGGAGACATAGGCGCAATCTCGCTGGGAATCGACAGCGATGGATTCAGGAATCTTGAAACTTTTGTCGCTCTCCCACAATTTATCCAGACAATCAGCTTGAAAAAAAGCGGTGCCATCTTGGCACATGAAACCCCAACCACCAAATGTCTCTTCCAGCACAAACAGCAACTCGTTTTCGCCTTTTTCCAAGGGAAGAAAGAGGGCGTCGAACAATCCCACAGCCCCAAGAAATGATGGATCTCTGGATTGATAGGCGCTGTTTCCGGTGAACAAGACCTTGCCGTTCAGAAAAACGGTCACTTCGTCGCTGTAGCCAAAAAGATATTTTTTTATCTCCTCCGTGTCAGCCATGATGGAGGTCCTGGCAAAAATAACGTCTGGGCCGCCAGGGGATCTTCGGGCTAAACGGCACACATCGACCAAACCGGATGGTTCGGGAATGATCCTCCTCCACTCGATCCTGCGCCGCATTTGTTCATCGGGATAGATGCCCTTATCCAACTCAGAGGCTTTAAAAGCCTGAGATAATTCCCATTCCATGATCATACCCAAGGGGGTTTCGATCCTGGGCGGAGGATCGAATTCGAGGGTGTCATCCTTCCTGTAGCTAAAACGGGAAAAAAAGGCTGTCCTGTCCCGAGGTCCCATCAGGCCGATCGTTCCTTCGCTTGTGCCATGTTTCAGGTTAGGGATCACCAAGGCAGGATGTTCCATGTCATCCAGATAAACCCTAGCTTGAGTGCCAGAAATCTCCATCTTGAGATGGATCCACTGGTTTTCAGGGATCTCGGCCAGAGCTGTAAATCCCTCCCCCTGGCAGAGTTGCCAACTGGCTACGCCGTTGATCACGTGGGTGTACTGAAGAGCATCGGGATAATAGGGAGCTCTGTGAGGACGAATGTAGAATCGCTCATAATTCAGAGGCGATTGCATGCGAAAGATCAAACCGGGGTAGGAACGATCTCCGGTGACAGCCACATCCACTTCGATCACACCGTTTTCAAACTCCACATCCTTCAGATAGGCTGTTCCTATCAAACATGTCCGATTCAAATGCTCGATAACTTCAGCATCGGCCATGATCCATCGGTCGGACCCGAAATCCAGATTTTCCTGCGCCCACCCATTCCAAGGAATCACACACAAAAGGAGGAGCAAGATCCCACTGTTTCGCATCAATCGCGATCCTATTTTTTCCATGTTTTCTCTCCTAGTTTTTCTCTCGTCCGGCCACTCTGATGATGTAAATGTTATGCTGAGAGAGGAAAGTCTCGATACGATCCAGATCGAAATCGCTGTTTTTTATGTGCTCCAAAACTTCTTCCTGGGTCAGGAAGTGCCGGCTAAAGCCTCCGACTTTTTCCGGATCCCTATCGATGATCACTACAGGGGCACCGGGTTTTAGGCTGGGGACAAGGTTATTGAGAAGCTTCACAGGCTTTGCAAGATCATGAAAAGCATTGACGATGAAGACCATATCCAGTTCAGCATCTGGCAACAGAGGGTCCTCCACTTCACCGACGATCGTCTGTATATTCGAAATACCCTCTGCTTCACACTTTTGTCGGATCGAATCGAGGGCCCGTGCTGATATATCGTTGGCATAAATCTTCCCCGAATCGCCCACTCTCCGTGATAGGTGGAAAGTGAAATAGCCATGCCCGGCACCGACTTCTCCGATGGCCATCCCTGGTTTCACACCCACCGTATCCATCACCTTATCGGGCTGATGTTGTTCGTCCCGGACATCTGCCTGAAGGAACGTACAAATCACTCCGAAAGCGGCAAACAAAATGAGACACCGTGTGAATTTCATTCGCTTCTCCTTAAACATCTAAACACTTATCATGCCAGATTGGGGGGAATGTGTAAAAAAAATTAACAGATCTGGTCTCTTATGACGATTTTCTGAATAGACTCTCCCTGTAAAAAAATCCATCGTTTTTTTGTATGCAATATCAATACCAACACACTTCACCCAACGAAATTTGTTAATCCGATAAGAAATAACAGCGAAGCGGTTAGAATAATCGAATAACATATATTATTTTATTGATATGCAGTATGTGATATAAAATCCTCATCCCCATTGAGTAGCGAGTTATGAAGAAACATCCAGTATTTCTGTTCCTGACAATGCTCCTTGTATTATTCGTGATCCTGTCTTTATGGACATATTTCAAGGGAAAAAAAACCGAAGAATCTATCCCCACTCTCCAGAATTTTCGATCCGATTTTTATGGACAAAGCGACAAAGATGCGCTGATCGACGAGATCATCTCCAAGAAAAAAAACTTTATCGCCTATGGGACTTATGTCGAAGTCACCGCAGGTGAGTATGTTGCGACCTTCGAAATTTCCTCTTCCTCATCTGAAGAGAGCGTATGTCAACTTCAGGTTTCAGCAGAAAGGGGAAAAACCATCATCGCCACACAGGATTTAAAGTTGGACAGTTTCCCGGCAACCGAAGTCCTTTCATTTAAAATCTCGTCAGCCAAGGAAATCGAACCCCGTGTTTTGTATTTTTCAGGCAACAAGGATCTGGAACTCAAAGAAGTCATTATCCGCAAGATCAAAGGTATCTTTCCCTGGTTGAATATCTTGTTCATTTCTGTCTTGTTAGCAATAGGATGCACTCTTATTTTTTTGGCCATCATCACAGCATTTCGGGATACGGCTGAGTGGAAATATTATCTGACTGGTTTTTTGTTTCTGTCCGGAAGCTTTTTAATTCTTTGGAAAGCATGGATTTCCGAAGACGCCTTTATCACCCTGCGCCACGTGGATAATTTCCTCCGCGGATTCGGCCCTGTCTTCAACGTCGGGGAAAGAGTCGAGGGATTCACCCATCCGCTTTGGTTCTCTGTCCTCGCCATTTTCCGCTGGATAGGTCTTTCGCCAAAGGGAGCAGCTATATTGCCTGCGCTGCTGGCATCTTTTGCAGCCTTGTATATTCTTTTCTTCAAAATCCGCATCGGAAATGAAACGGGATCGCCCTCCTTCCTGAATCCTGCTGCGGCTATCCTCATAGGCACAAGTGCATTTATCGATTTCGGAACGAGCGGACTGGAGACCGCTCTATCCTATTTACTTCTTGTGGTTTACGCCAAATTCATATTAGAGAATAGATGGCTAAAACAACCGATTCTAACCGGTTTTATAGCGTCCTGTCTGCTGCTGACCCGCCCAGACTACGGAATTTTTC
>Ga0307445_10002354_pt1 | contig 10394 bp, 6 predicted proteins | sample SalMarSW160330MG_FD_202147 | JGI IMG/M metagenome (GOLD analysis project Ga0307445, IMG submission 202147) | Salt marsh sediment microbial communities from the Plum Island Ecosystem LTER, Massachusetts, United States - SW1603-30 | ecosystem: Environmental > Aquatic > Marine > Intertidal zone >...
TCATCCTTTATGTGATCATGCTGGCGGGAATCGTATTCATCGTTGTCATGATAGCCGCCTTTTTTATTAAAATCTTCAGAGAAAGATTTTGAACACATGCTACCTGGCAGGGGGACCGCGGCAGGCGCCGTGCGGTCATTAATTCGTTGTTATCAGGCCGGTAATGAAAAAGATTGAGATGAGAAAGATCGAAAAAATCGCATTGATTCTGTTTTTGTCGATCTCAGGCCTTGCCGGGGGAGTGTTCGGGTACGTGACCTCCCAGATTAAGAATTTTTCAGGTATCGAAAACCTGAGGGCCTTCCAGCCGAGCATCCCGACACGCCTGTACGACCTGCACGGCAAGGTGATCGCCGAGCTCTTTCAGCAGAAGAGGACGCTCGTGTCCTACGACGAGCTCCCCCAGTGCCTCATACACGCGTTCCTTGCCGCCGAGGACCAGAACTTCTACGGCCATTACGGCATAGACCTTCCCTCCATCGTCCGCGCCATGGCGAAGAATATCTTTGCATCCGTGAAGGCCATGAGACCGGTCATCGTGCAGGGCGGCTCCACCATCACCCAGCAGCTTGCCAAGAGGCTTTTTACCTCGGGCAGGAGGACGTACACGAGAAAGCTCCTGGAGGCGGTGCTCGCATTTCAGATCGAGAAGCGCTTTTCCAAGGAAGAGATTTTAGAGATGTACTTCAATCAGATATATTTCGGCCACGGGTGTCACGGAATAGCCCAGGCGGCCCGCTTCTTTTTCGATAAGGACATAAAATATCTTTCGGTGATCGAAAGCTCGGTCCTGGCCGCCCTTCCCTCGCGGCCGAACGGCCTGTCGCCGATAAAATACCCCCGGCGCGCAATGAAGAAAAACCGGGACATCCTCAACCGGATGGTGGACCAGGGGTATATCACAAGGGCCTATGCGGACAAGATATACAGGAATTTCTGGCCGTCCTTCGTGAACGCCAATATTATGGATTTTCCGACGAGATCCGCGCGATCGGGCATTGAAGACAAGGCCCCGTATTTCACGGATTACGTGCGCCAGATACTCGTCACCAGGTTCGGCGAGGATATGGTATACAATGAAGGCCTGGGGGTATACACGACCCTCGATCTGGACGAGCAGAAGATGGGCCAAAAGATACTGGGCGACAGCCTGAAAAAGCAGGATGTGATTTCCTCCAGGCAGAACGCAAACGTATCGGCGGTCACCGAGGCGGGAGTCATGAGCGATTCGTATGAAGGCCTGCGGATGATATTTTCCCTTCCGTCCGTATCCTTGAGCAGGGACGGGGAAACAGCCTTCAAGCAGGTCATGGCCGATGACCTGCTTGACGAAGCAGAGCTCGTGACATTGTTCACCGGCGCCCCGAAGTGCAGCAAGGCGCTCGAGTCCTATCATTCCCAGGTTTCCGACGTCTCGTCGGTCATGAACGTCGAGGGAGCGTTGATCTCGATCGAGCCGTTCAGCGGTTACATCAGGACCATGATCGGGGGAACCTCTTTCGAGGTGCAGAACCAGTATAACCGCGCAATCCAGGCGAAGCGCCAGCCCGGTTCCGCATTCAAGCCGTTCGTATATGGAGCCGCCTTAGAAAATAAGCTTGTCACCACCGAGACCCTGCTCCCGGACGCACCCATTCTCGACATCGACGCCATCGGCAACACGTGGATGCCGGGCAATTACGAAGGCGAATTTCGCGGCATGATTCCGATCAAAAACGCGCTTTCCGCATCGATAAACGTGATTTCGGTCAGGCTTTTCGACCTGATGGGGCCCGATAAGATCATAGATTTCGCATCTAAGATGATCAAGCTCCCGCCGAGTGAATTCGGCACCACCCCGAGCCTTGCCCTGGGCACCACCGAGTTCACGCCCTTTGAGATGGCCACCGGTTACGCCATATACGCGAACAGGGGCAAAGACGTCATCCCCTTCGCGATCAGGTATATAGTGGACCGTGACGGGAATGAGGTGGCGAACATAGAAAAGGAAGTCGGCGATATGCTTGTCAGCCGGGCCAAGGCCGGAAGGATCCAGGTGATATCCGAGGACGTAGACTGGATCATGACCCAGCTCATGATGGGGGTCATCGACCGCGGGACCGCGGTCGAGGGGGTCCGGGTCAAGGGAGGATACACGAAAAAAGGAGCGGGCAAGACCGGGACCACTTCCAACTGGTCGGATGCATGGTTTTGCGGGTATACGCCGGACCTTGCCACGGTGGTATGGGTCGGTTACGACCAGTCTTATCTTTCATTGGGAAAATTTCAGGCGGCCGCCGAAGTGGCGGCTCCGATATGGGGCAGGTTCATGCGCGAGGTGTATAAGGACCGGCCCGATCCTGTGTTTCCATCCAGGCCGCCCGGGGTGCTTGCGTACGGGAATGGCTGGGGTCTTGAGGGTGCGAGGGCGCAGTACTATGATACGGACAGCGAGCACGCCATGAAATCGGTGCTTGAACGGTATATGGAGATAAAGGGGCTTATTCAGGAGGACAAGAAGCCTAATGAGTAAAAAATATAAGTCTTCCCCTCTGTCCGGAGGAAAGAGTACAAATATATAGATTTGTTCAATAAGATGATTGTTAGACTAACCCCTCCTATCGGGGGAGGGGAGTCAAAAAATCGCCTAACCCGAGTTATCAGTGTTGAAATATTTTTGTTTTAAAATTGTATTTGGCCAATAATTCTGCTTGAAATTAATGAATTTTTATGATCGGATATTGCAATCGAGAGGGTAGTGAAAAATATGTTTAAAGTGGGGGACAATGTGGTCTACCCTATGCATGGGGTAGGAGAAATTGTATCTATAGAAAAAAAGGTTGTGCTCGGCAAAAGAAGCGAATATTATATAATAAACATCTTGAACAGCGGCATGAAGGTAATGATCCCTGTTAAAAACGCCGAGACGATAGGCATCCGGAGTATTATTCCGAAAAGGGACGTGAAAAAGGTTTTGAATATTCTGGCCAAAGACGAGATCAGTTCTGTGGATGATTGGAAGGAGCGATATCAGAACAACATCGAGAAGGTAAAGAGCGGTTCAATATATGAAGTGTCGGAAGTGGCGCGGGACTTGTTCCGGAGGGGTCGTGAAAAGGAGCTCTCCATCATGGAACGAAAGCTCTACGAAAATGCATATCAGCTCGTAACTCATGAAATTGCCCTTTCCAAGAATATAGATATCGAAGAAGCCGGGAATCTGGTATCGGTTGCCCTCTCAACGCATCACAAATAACGGTTCTTTTTTCAAGGCATGATTCAAAGGCTCATCCGCCGGCCTTTGTAAGAAAAGAATAACGTCACGTGCCCAGTACGATGTATTGTTCGATTCAAATGGTTCTCTATGGCGATACATGGATCGCGCCAGCTCATGATGCCTTACATTTACAGAATTTAATTAAGGAGTGAACCATGATTATTGTATTGCGGATATTATTCATCGTTTTATCGGTATTTTTTTCTTCGTTCTATTTTATCGATAAATCCATCTATGCGATGCTCGTGGCCGCGGGCATCGCCGGGGTCGTATCGCTTCTGGTCATCATCGTCGTTGAGTATGTGCTTCACACCTTTTCGGCGCGCATGTTCGCCGCCGCGATTATGGGCCTCATCATCGGCTTTACGCTCGGGTTTCTCATAAATCTTGCGTACGGGGCCCTGCACATAGCGGTGCTGGACGAATACGCGCATATCGTCTCGCCGCTCATATACCACTTGTCCGCATTTTTCATGATGATGTATTTCGTCATCAATGCCGACGAGATCGCGATTCTGGACAAAATCGTCCATTCTCCCTTGGAGAACGCCGAGGAGATGGTGGCATACAAGATCCTCGACACGAGCGTCATCATAGACGGCAGGATCGCCGATATCTGCGACACCGGCTTCATAGAGGGTATACTGGTCATTCCGAATTTCGTGCTGAACGAGCTGCAGATGATCGCGGATTCGGCGGATTCGATCAGAAGAAACCGGGGAAGGCGCGGGCTGGACATCCTGAACAAGATGCAGAAGGACCAGTCCATAATGGTCAAGATATCGGACATGGATTTCGCCGACATCAACGAGGTGGACGCAAAGCTCGTGAAGCTGGCGAAGATAATGAACGCCAAAGTCCTCACCAACGATTTCAACCTTAACAAGGTCGCCGAGTTCCACGGCGTCCAGGTGCTGAACATCAACCAGTTGTCCAACGCCCTGAAGCCGGTGGTCCTGCCGGGCGAGGAGATGAGGGTTGCCCTCATAAAGGAGGGCAAGGACCTCAACCAGGCGATCGGATATCTGGACGATGGAACCATGGTGGTCGTGGAGAACGGGAAGAGGAGGCTGAACGAGGAGGTGGAGGTCACGGTCACCTCCGTTCTTCAGACCACGGCGGGCCGCATGATATTCACCAGGCTCAAAGACTGACCGCCCGGCGGCGCCATGACGATAATCAACGAAGTCACCGTCATCATAAAAAAAAGGAGCTTTCCGAGCTTCATCGACGAGATGTACAAGCGCGGGCTTGATCTCGTCGATATGCAGCGGATCGAGGAGACCGGCGACGGCCTGCGTTACGTTATGGGGATCGCGTCCTCCGGGGTGAAGCGCTTTGAGGAATTCATCTCGCTCATCGGGGGCGCATCCGAAAAATACAAGATCATAGCCGTGAAGAACGTGCTCGAAGAGCGGGCCGCCGGGGGGCTGCTCAACGTCGCGGGAAAGATGCCGGTGGAGACCCTCGCCGATTTCAGCAGCTGGATACTGGGAGCGGCGGGCTTCATACAGGACAAGATACGCGCGGGTGAGGGGGCCGCGTACACGGGAATCGGCCGCAGCGTCGGCCTGATCGCCGGGATAAAGGCCGGAAGCGAGACCGAGCGCGAGCGCCTTCTGTCCGGGCATGCAGAGGCTGAGCGGGACGCGGTGATCATAAACCGGTTCGCGGGCCTGAACGGATTTCCGATCTGCGTGCGCTACGACCATCCCGAGGACGTGATCAAGCTTCTGAAGCAGATCGAGCAGAATTTTGCGGCTTTGCGCGTCATCCGCTTCGAGGACGCCACGCTCATGCTGTATGAGCGCCTCTGCGCGGATACCGCGGTCCCGGTATTATCGCTCGAGCACGACGACCTTCCCCTTTACCTGTTCGTGCTGATCATAAAGATCCTTCTCAAATACCGGCTCAAGCCCGAGGAGTCCACGATCGGGTTCGTGGGCATAGACCTTTCGGCGATACGCCTCGCCGGCCTGCTCGGCGCCATCCGCTTCCGCCGTATTCTTGGCGCCGACCGGAGCGAGAAGACGATGCTCTCCCTGGAAAACCAGGGAGGCCTGGCGACCACCGCGGAAAACATCTTCAGCAATGCGGATATCACTATTCTTCTGAAAGGCGGCTTTACGCGGGAAGAGCTTCTCAAGATCAGGCCGGGGCAATTCGTCATATCCCTCCTGGACGACGACATCGCGGATATGGACGTCATCGCCGCCAAGGGAGTGCGGGAGTTCATACGGAGGAGCACGACCGACCTGGCGGTGCTTTTTCCGGGGATGCTCAAGGGTATCATCGGATCAGGCCGGAATTTCGTGAGCGACCAGAAAATGATAGAATATTCCAGGAAGCTCGTCACCTTCCTGTCCGATTCGTTCGAGTTTCCTCCCATGTTCAGCGACATCCATGGCCGGGTCGCCGACATGATGAAATCCGGGGCGGGACGCGAGTAGGGGCGCTACTTCGTTATGATGATCCAGTTGAGGTTGCTGTAGCGGAGCGTCTGGCACCATTCAGTGCCGCCCGATGGACCGGTGATCCGGAAGAGGGCCTTTCCTGAAAGGGCGGCGAGATCGATTTTTTCGAAGCCTTTGAAGCGGGTATTGATTTTCAAGTAATCGCCGGCGACCGCGTAATCGCCCCCGGAATCGACGATGAAGGATCTTTTCCCTATGATGTCTTTGATTGTTGATACCTCAACGATGAGGATGAATATTCCCGGCATGGTGTCCGCGCCGCTTACCTTGCCCGACACGGGAATCGTGTAGGATTCGTCACCGGGAAGCCTGGACGCGCGCCCGATATAGGGATTTGTCGCCCTGTTTTCGTAGCAGGCGTTCAGGACCGTATATTTCAGATTAGTGATTACATTCCCCGCGAACAGGTCGTTGTTGCGCATGCTGTACACCACCGTTCCGTTTTTGTTAATGATGATAAAATCCGAATACGCCCCTTCGGTCACGGAGCGTATCAGCGCGGTGATGTTTTCTCGCTCGAGCAGGTAGTATTTTTTTCCCCCGTTGTCCATGCGCTGAAGGTGCGTCAGGTTCTTGACAAGGTCCCTTTCGGCGATCACCCGTTTCGCCTTTTCGAGGTCTGATGCGCATCGTTCCAAGAATTGCCTGAGCAGTCCCACGTCGGGAGGCGACACGGGCAGGGTCGCGCACGAGAAAAGGAACATAACCGGTATCAGGTAGTACAGCTTCATTTGTCCTTGCCATGACTTAATCATAGATTAATTAATCTAATGCAAAATAAATTTTCCCCGGGTTAATTAATTATTTCGGATTTTAATGTCGGGTTTCTGAGTAATTTATGAGGGCTCAGGAAGAACCGCTCGAAGCCCCCCAACCCGAGGGGGGGGTGCCCCCCGTCGGCCTGCGGCCACATCCCCCTTGCCAAGGGGGATGAAGGGAGGGGATCTTTAAGTCCCCCTTTGAGGGATTTAAGGGGGATGGCTACGTAACTATCTTGATCGGATTTCCAAAGGTTACATTGCGATCGCTCTTTTAACTATATCATCCAGGTTCGCCGACTTCTGGGCGATTTTTTTCGTAAGATCAAGCATTTTTTCATTGCTGTTTGCAAGCTCCTGCGACATTTCCGAAAGCTTCGTGACCAATGCGGTCATCTGCTCCATGGAGCCCGTCTGCTCGCGCGACGCGGACGCGACCTCATTGGACATCTGGTCGATGAATTCGGCCTGTTTTATCACCTTGATCAGAGCCTTGGTCTGGTTGTCCATCAGCTCGATGATCTGATTGGTCCGTTCATTTATGGCGTTCGCCATATCCAACACCGATACCGTGGAATTCTTCGTCTCATCGACTATCTTCATGCCTTCGTTGATGTCATTCGTTATGTTCGATATTTCCTTTGATATCTCCTTCGAATTGACCGAGGTCGCGTCCGCGAGCTTTCCGATCTCGTCGGCGACGACCGCGAAGCCCTTTCCCGCGTCGCCGGCCCTCGCCGCCTCAATTGCGGCGTTCAAAGAGAGCAGGTTGATGCGGTCGGATATATCGTCGATCAATGCGATGAAATTCCTGATCGAGGAGCCGCCCCTCTGGAGCACGTTCATCTTTTCGATCATTTGCCGCAGGTTGTTCTCGGTTCTTTGGGCCGCCTGCAGGATCACGGATACGCTCTCTATCGCCGATCTGTTCCCTTCATTCACCTTTGTCTGAGCTTCCTGGAGCAGGGCGATGAGCTCGCGCGTCTTTTTCACTTCGTTCATCTGATCCACGGTTGAGGCGGTGATGGTCTCGGTCGCGCCGGTCAGCTCCTCGAAAGAGGAGGCCATCTCCTCGGAATCGGCCGCTTCGTCCATGGCCATCTTGGTCAATTTACCGCTGATCGTATCGAGGTCGGTGCTCACGGTCAGCAGCTCCGAGGACGTCCGGTCTATGGTTTCAACTACCCCGTGAAGAAACCCGGCGCGCTCCTTCGCCGTTTTCTCGCTTATTTGCAGGTCTTTGTTCGTCTTCACGAGGTCGTTCTTAAGCACGTTGATTTTATCCGCGAGTCCGAGCGAGAGGAGGACAATCGAGAGAGCGGAGAAGAGCTGGAGACTGTAGCTGGTAAAGAAATTCGACGGCAGTATGCCAGCGCTCTTCAGTCCGTAGGTTAGCGCGCCGATCACGAACAGGAAAAAGGCGATAAGAACGACGCGCGCGGGCCTCGATTTTTTTATCACGAGAATAACGATGATGATCATGCATAAAAAATTGGCGCCCGGGACCCAGACCGTTGCAATCCTGATCGCCAGGGAATAGCTCAATAAAAAAGAAGCAGCCGCTAACACATAACCCGGCAGCTCAAACACGAATAACAGGATCTTGTCATATATCGGATAAAGGGTTTTTGTTTCAATATAGGACCGATAAAAGAACATGTGCAAGCCGAGGCTTATAAACAGTGAAAAGGGGACCGCTATGTTCGCCCACCAGGGAAAACCAGGCCAGAGATACTGGTAGGCCAGGCCGGACAAGGCGAGCTGATACAATACGGTCGATATGAGGTAGAGTGAGAATGAAACATACCCCTTTTCACGCGCGAATATTGAAAGGAGAAGATTGTACAGGATCATGACGACCAGCACGCCGTAATACATCCAATGGATCGGAAGCTCCTTCATCGAATTTTCAATAAAGGCCTTGGGAGCCCACATGATGGTGGAGAAATTGATGGGGCCCGTCGTTTCAATGCGCATGTAATAGGTATGAATCCCCGGTCTCTCTTTCAGGATAAAGACCGGATCCTGATAGTCTACGTCCCGTTTGTTGAAAGTATAATGGTCGCCGGTCTGCTTTTCCGTGAAGGTGCCGTCTTTATTCGGAGCATATAGCGTGATATAATCGAAGAGCGGATAATTGATTTCAAGATACCACTCCCTCTCTTCCTTCAACGGGTTATTGATCGTGAAGCGGAACCAGTACACTGCTGAAGAGTATCCGAATTTGGTGCTGCTGGTGTAGTTTCTTTCCCAGGCGAGGGTTTTATCGGTACTGACCCTGCCGATGGTCAGTTTTTTATTCTTATCTATGATATAATCGATCTGGTTGGTTATATTTTCCCTGCTCAGGTTGCTCTCGAGAACAATCCCTTCCCCGGCAGCAGAAAGCTCAATCGCTGCCGTAAGGATGGTGATGCACATTGCAAAAGTTATTTTTTTCATATAGGTCACCCATTTGAGGATTTGTCGTCCCGGGATTGCGAATTTATTATGAGAAAGAACAATTTTCGGGTATGAATATTCTCTTTTGTCCAGAAACACGGCTTCTGGACGCGTCCTGGCGGATAATTGACGGCCCTTTTAATTATCGATTCAATTTGAGAATAAATTAAATTTATATGAATGCACGAAATTTATTTTTCATTTTTTTTATTAATAAAATAAATCCCGGAATTGTCAAGCACATATTACATAAAGAGTCGTGCATGACAATATCTTCTTTTCGAAATTGACAAAGTCGCCGAGCCGTGCGTTATTGTTGCGATAACGGCGGAGGCATTTTTGCCGATTTTTAACCTGATTACTTGAATCAGGAGAAAATATACATCGGATTTCCAGATGTCATGCGATAGAGATGCATAATTCATCGAAATACAACCGGACAACGGGCAAAACGGCATGAAAAAATTACCAAATCTTATCGAGGAATGGGTCCGTGAAGGCCTGCTGACCCAGTCGCAGCATGAAAAGATATTGGAATACGAGAAGAACAGGCACAGGGCGGGCAAGCCCCAATGGGTCCTGTACGGCTTCCTTATCCTGGGGATCTGCATCGTGGGCATCGGCCTGATATCCCTTATCGCCTCGAACTGGGAAAAGATCCCCGGCGGGGCGAAGATCGCGGCGGATTTCATCATTCTCTGCGCCGTGGCGTTCGGCGTGTACAGGCTCGACCGGGCGGAAGGCGGAGGGAGCGACATATTTTTCGACGCATTGAGCGCCTTTTTTATTCTTTTATGCATGGCCTCGATCGGGCTCGTGTCCCAGGTTTTCCATACCGGGGGGCAGCTTTATCAGGCCCTTCTTTTCTGGCTCATCATCGTTTTGCCGTTGACGCTCCGCGGAAAAAAATATTTTCTCTTTCACCTGTGGGCCGCGGGTTTTTTGACCATGCTGGTCGCCTGGTCTTCCGCTGATTCATCTTTATATGATCAGAGGCACGCGTTCGTGCTTTTTTTTCTGACGCTCCCCTTTTTTCTGCTGTTCATCGTGCACCTATTGTTTCTTGCGGCCAAAACGGGCAAGGCCCGCTGGGCCGAGCGCTTTGGCGGTGCTTTTATATTCTGGCTGATGGTTTCATTTATCGTCATGCTGTTTTTCGTGGAATTGTCCTTTCTCACCTCCCATTTTGAGGCGGACGCGGGCCTCCTGCCTTTCATTATTTTGTACGCGTGCATTGTCGCAAGCCTGGTTTTTACTCTGTTTTCTTCTTTTTTTACAAAGAAAGAAAAAATCATAGTTTTCATATTGATCGCGGTTTTTACCATTTATTGCCTGCCATTAATAAAAGACGGTGAATATTCATTGTGGCTTAACTCGATCGTACCCCACTCGGATTCCGAGATCATAGAAAAAATCGCGGGGCCCGTTTTTTCAATACCCGCAACCATGCTTCTCTGCATTCTT
>Ga0307445_10002356_pt1 | contig 10393 bp, 9 predicted proteins | sample SalMarSW160330MG_FD_202147 | JGI IMG/M metagenome (GOLD analysis project Ga0307445, IMG submission 202147) | Salt marsh sediment microbial communities from the Plum Island Ecosystem LTER, Massachusetts, United States - SW1603-30 | ecosystem: Environmental > Aquatic > Marine > Intertidal zone >...
GGCAGGCGCGCCAGCTCCTGGCCCGGCACGGCATCGTGACCTACGAATCGCTGGCCGACGAGGCCGGCGCGTGGGAGTGGGGGGCCGTTTCGCGGCAGCTCCGCCGGCTCGAGATGCGCGGCGAGGTGCGGCGCGGCTATTTCGTGCAGGGCCTTTCGGGAGCACAGTACGCCCTGCCAGAGGTGGTCGAGCGGCTCCGCGCGGAGCGGGATGATCAGCGGGATGCGCCGGAGCACTACCCTGCGATCCAGGACGGCCTCGCGGGGGCACCCGAGCTGGTGGTGATGAATGCCTGCGACCCGGCCAACCTCTATGGCCCCTCGCGCGACGGGGCGCCAGATACGGCGACCGGCGAGCCGCTGGCTTTTTCCCGGCTGCCCTCCACCTGGCTCGTGCAGGAGCGCGGCCGGCCGGCCCTCGTTGCCAGCAGCGGCGGCGCGCATGTGCTCCTCACAGAGGGCGTCGATGAGGGCCTGGCCCAACGCGCCATGGCGGCCCTGCTCGATCACCTGGCGCGCACCGAGTCGCGCGTCTCGGTCGAGACGTGGAACGGCGAGCCCGTCCTCGGCAGCGCGAGCCAGGCGCTACTCGAAAGCCTGGGCTTTTACCGGGACTACCCGGCCATGACCTGGGAGCGGTCATATGGGTAACCTTGCGAAGGCTGCAGCGCATTCCTCCGCACTGAGCGGAGCGAAGCGTGATGCGCCGCCTTCGCAAGGTTGGTCTACCAGGGGCGTGTGATGTCTCAACCAGAGGAGCTCCAGTCCCTTCCGCTGTGCGGTGGCGGCCCCGCTGCGCTGTACCAGGACTATCTCCCCGACGAGCGTCCCACCCGGCAGCGGCTCATCTCCGCCCGGGTGCGCAGCAAGGGACACGTGTGGCTGCGGTACGAGGTGCGTGCAAGCTAGCCCGGCGAGGGCTCGGAAGCCCTCGCCGGGCTAGCTTGGGAGCATGGCGATGGAGCAAGCGCAGGCACGAGAAAGGGCGGGCTCGCTGTGGGCGTGGTGGCGCGACGATCCGCTGCCCGCGTGTCCACAGCTTGCCGGCCTGCAAGTAAGCGCCGCCGAGGCGGACGGGGTCGTGGCTGCGCTGACTGACTATACGGTGGTCCAGGTGAGCAGGGGACGACAATCGGGCCACCGTCCGTACGTGGCACGCCTGGACGGTGTATGTGTGGCCTACGGGTGGAGCGCGTCGCAGCACGGGTCCTTTGGCCCACAGGAGACGCCCTTTACCATTCCAGAGCGGAACCGCTATCTGTGGCGATTCGTCACCCTCCTCGCGTGGCGGGGACGCGGAGTCTATCCACGGCTGTTACAGGCGATCGTGAGGGACGAGCGTCAGGACGCGGAGCGATTCTGGGCACTGCATGACGCGAGCAACCGCTCGTCCCCACGCGGCCTGGTCAAAGCGGGTTTCGGATTGGTCGGGCACGTCTACTTTCTGGCGGGTGGAGGGTTTGGCTTGGTACCGGTGGGGCCTGCCGGGCGCGTCCAAGCGGGCGCCGTACTGCTCGAGCTGCCGATCGTTGCGCCGCCCGCCGGCTTTGAGCCAGATCCTCTTGGCGTGATGCGGTAAGCTGTATGAGGAGGACATTATGTCAGAGAAAACGGAAACGGCACGCTTCTTGGCGCAGGTCCCCCTGTTTCGCAGCCTGAGCCGGAAGCAGTTGCAGAGCGTGGCGAACGCGGTGACGCCCCGCCATTTCGACGCGGGCGAGGTGATGGTCGAGCAGGGCAAAGGCGGGGTTGGGCTGTTCATCCTCGTCTCGGGCCGTGCAGAGGCGATCCGCAAGCGCCTCGATGGGATCGAGACGGTGGTCAACACCTTTGGGCCGACCGACTTTTTTGGAGAGCTGGCCCTGCTCAATGACGAGCCGCGCACAGCGTCGGTCGTGGCCACCGAGGACACAGAGTGCCTGGTGCTGGTGCGGTGGGAGCTCTTGCCCAAGCTGCAAGCGGACGGTGAGATGACCACTGCGATCCTGCAAGAGCTGGCCAGTCGCTTTCAGCGGGCGCTCGCCGTACTCTAGTCTCCCAGGCGGTCGCCCGGCACTGTACTCGGCAGCGCGGTTCCCGTCTAGTGGCGTCTGGGATGCGCCGCGCGGTTTGAGAGGACGAGAGGAGGGTGTCATGCGAGAACGACGTGCGCTCCGGCTCGCGCTTGCGCGCCTGCTGAGGCACATTGCTCTGCTCGACGTCGCCATCCTGAGCTTGGCGGGCCTGGTCTGCTGGCTGGCTGGCTGGCATACCTGGTTCGAATATGGGCGGATCCTGATCATAGGTGGCGCCTTGTGTGCAGTCATCGGTGCGGTGACGGTCGTAGGCGGCGCGGGCAGCCGGACTCAGGACTATCTCTACCTGGATTCGATGGGCTACGCTTCGCCCGACGAGCATACCAGGCAGATCGTCCTCGACACGTACGCCCGCTTTCGGCTGATGTTCGTGCTCTTTCCTGCCGGTGTGATTCTGCTTCTCGTCGGTGTCGTGATCGCCCAGGTGCTCTCCAGTCCCCCCGTCCTCTAGGCGGGATCCCAGGCTCTGATCGTCAGGCGTGCCTTTTCACGCAGATCGAGATCCGTCATTGTGCCGATGCGCGCTTGCCGCAAAGAGAGACTGCCAAGCGAAGGCGGCGCATCGGAATGCGCAGAAACCTTCGCCAGGGTACGGTCTGATTACCGCGGCTCGGTCTGCGAGGTGAGGGCGCGCTGCGGCACGAGCCAGATCAGGCTCGCGACAAACCCGGCGGCCATGATCGCCGCGCCGCTCAGGTAGGGCAGCCTGGCACCGACGTCAAAGATGAACCCGGCCCACAGCGGGCCGACGATGCGCCCCAGGCTGAGGAAGGTGTTGCCCAGGCCCATCGCCGTCCCCTGGCCCATCTCGGCGCGCCGCGAGATGAGCGCCAGCAGCGCGGGGCGCAGCACGGTCTTGGAGAGGATAAAGACCCCGGTCGCCAGGAGCACGGTGGGGTAGTCAAAGGCCGCCAGCAGGACGAGATAGCCGATCGCCCCGGCGATCATCGATCCCCGGATTACGATCACCTCGCCCCAGCGCTTGGTCAGCGGGCCGGTGAGCGCGCCCTTGCCCAGCGTGGTCACCAGCCCGACCACCACCAGGATCGTGCCGACGCGCCCGGGCCCAAAGCCGAACTGCTGCGCCGCGTACAGGCCAAAGACGGCCTCGAAATTGGCCAGCCCAAAGCTGACCAGGAAGAGCATAAAGAGCGGAAAGCCGACCGGGCTCCACAGCGCGTCCCACAGCCGGCGGAGCTGGAGGCCGTGGACCTTTTGCCGATCCGCGCTTTCTGCCGTGGACAGGCTTTCGGGCAACAGGAACCACACCAGGAGCAGGGCCGTCCACGCCAGCCCGGCGCCCACGTAGAAGGGAAGAGAGAGCGAGCCCTGTCCCAGCCAGCCGCCGACGCCCGGCCCCAGGATGATGCCCAGGCCCGCCGCCGAGCCGAGCCAGCCGATGCCCCCGCCGCGCTCCTCCTCGGCAGTGGTATCGCCGATGTAGGCCATGGCCGAGGGCATCGTGGCGGCAGTCAGCAGCCCCGACAGTGCCCGGGCGGCAAAGAGCATCCACAGCTTGGAGGCAACGCCCATGAGCAGCAGGGAGACGCCGTAGCCAAAGACGCCGACCATGAGCACGCGCTTGCGCCCGACCCGGTCGGACAGGTTGCCCCACAGCGGCCCAAAGAGCAGCTCGGTGAGCGCCGACAGCGCGACCAGCATCCCGAGCTCGCTGCCGCTGCCCCCCAGTTCCTCGATGTAGAAGGGAAAGATGGGCACCACCAGGCCGTAGCCCAGGGTCACGACGGCGAGCGTAAAAGAGAGCACGATCAGGGTTCTGCGGCTGTAGTTCAGCATTCGTCCTCCTGCACCGGCAGGCGCTAGCCAGTGCCGCCGTTCGTAGTAGCGACGATCTCTGTCGCCGCGACCTTCAGTCGCTACCTTCAGTCGCTACCGATCGTCGTCCAAGAGCGTGACGGTGCCCTCTCCCCCATCGACCGTGACGCGCTGCCCGCTTTGGATCCGCTTGGTGGCCACCCCCGTACCCAGCACCGCCGGAATGCCATACTCGCGAGCAACGATCGAGCCGTGGCTCAACGGCCCGCCGACGTTGGTGACGATGCCGGCGGCGATGGCAAAGAGCGGTGTCCAGGCCGGCGTGGTGATGTCGGCGACCAGGATGTCACCCGGCTGCATCTGCCCGAAATCCTCGTGTCCGTGGAGCACGCGCGCGGTGCCGGTCACCCGGCCCGGGCTGCAGGCGACGCCCTTGAGGAGCGTGTCCGTCTGCTCGTCGGCACTGACGGGCAGGTACACGTCGGTCGCGACGCCCAGGATCCGCTCTCTCTTGGGCAACTGCACGGGCGGGGTGACGCGCTTTTCGGCGCGCCACCGTCTCTGTCGCGCCTCGACGCGCTCGGTGAGGTCTTGCAGCGGCTCGCCCTGATCGAGCGCGGCGGCGGCCCGTTCGGCGTCGTCCCGCTCCAGCCAAAAGACGTCCTCCGCCTTAGCGATGGCGCTGCCCAGCGCCAACCGCCGGCCCAACTCCAGCAGCATCTCCCGCAGCACCGGGTATGCCAGACCGATCTCAAAGATACTATCCTCGCGCAGGCGGGTGTGTGTCCGCGCAAAGCCGAGCGTCTTGTCAAACGCCCAGCGCTTGAGACCTCGCGTCCGCGCGCGCACGGCCTCGACCGCCTGCTGCCGTTGTTCGAGCAATCGCGCCTGGCGCGCGTGAGGGTCGCGCTCCGGGCTCTGGATCAAGACGACCAGCGTCTGCAGCACGGGTGCGGGATCGTGTGCCGGGACCGGCACCGCAAAGTCCAGGTCATAGACGCTGTGCCCGTAGCGATCGAGGTGGGCCTGGAACCGCTCCCGCCACTCCTGCCACACCGCTGCCCCGATGCTCGGGGGCACATCGTCGCCGTCCCAGTGCTCGGCCAACTCGCTGACCGGTGTGTGCTGCAGGTAGTTCGCCAGCTCGTCGTGCTCGCGACACCACGCTGCCAGGTCATAGAGCGCCTTCTCGGCCTGGATAGGCAGGCTGTCCTCACCCAGGAGGTAGGTCGGCGCAGGCGGGTCGCCCTCGCGCCGGATGAGCTTGTTGTACACAGTCGTGAACAGCATCTCTGTGCCGGCGGCGATGCCGAGGGTATCGACCTGCAGGGTGGTGAGGTAGCGAGCCATGGCCTCGGTCAACGCTTGTGCTCCCTCCAGGAGCGCGGCGGCGCTCCTCTCTTGCGGCGGCGTCGTCCACTGCGCCACCGCCTCCGCGTAGCGCGGGTGTGCGACCTCTCGGTAGTGGACCGCCGCGTTCTTGAGCAGGCGTGGAAACGCGGGGACCAGTCTGACCAGCATCCACCACAGGTCCCTACCGGCAAAGCTGCCGCTCATGTAGACATAGTCGTTGATCGTGACCATGTAGTTGCTCAGGAACCCTTCCGGCGTGCCCCTGGCGCTGGTCAGCTCGCTCAATATGGGCCCGATAGCCTCGCTGGCCGCCGGGAGAAAGAGCGAGACAAAGAGCGGCGTGAGCGGATCGGGCATCAGGTCGACGATGCTGCCCCGCATATACTTCCCTTTCGGGTCGGGCATGGGCCATTCCTGCGGTGGCTCGACCTCCACGCGCCCTGCGGCCGGTTCCGGCAGCGCCGTGATCGGCCGCGCCTGGACGATGGCAAAGCGCCCGTCGGCCAGCGCCCACTCGATGTCGCGCGGGTCGCCGTACAGCGCCTCGATCTGCACGCCCAGCCGAACCAACTCGGCGGCACGCCCGTTCTCCAGCACCGGCGCACGCCGCAGCGCTTCGGGCACGGGTTCCGTCTCGGTGCCGCCGTCGACGCGCACCGTCATGCGGTCCTTCTCTGCGATCTCGCGCTGCAGGATCTCGCCCGTGCCCTTGTCGACGACGTAGGTGTCGGGCGTGACCTGTCCGCCGACCACAGCTTCGCCCAGGCCCCATGCGGCATTGATCATCGCCTCGTCCCGCCGCCCGTTCACCGGGTTTGCAGTAAAGAGCACGCCGGCCGCCTCGGCCGGGACCAGGCGCTGCACCACCACAGCGAGGCTCAGTCCCTCCGCCTCGATCCCATGGCGAGCGCGATAACCGATCGCGCGTGCGGTCCACAGCGAGGCCCAGCAGCGCTTGACCGCGTCCAGGACGGCGCCCGCTCCCTCGATGTTGAGGAAGGTCTCTTGCTGCCCGGCAAAGGATGCCTCGGGCAGGTCCTCTGCCGTGGCCGAAGAACGCACGGCGACCACCGGCTCGGCGCCGGGGAGGCTGGCGTAGGCGTTGGCGATCGCGCTGGCCACCTGCGGTGGGATCTGTCCACCCAGGAACAGCGCCTCGATCGTGCGCGAGGCAGTCGCCAGCGTGGCGGGCACGTCGGCATCAGCGGCCTCCAGGGCAGCGTCGATAGCGTCCCCCAGGCTGTTTTCCTCTACGAAGGCCTGGTATGCGGCCGTGGTGACGTGGTAGCCGTCCGGCACGGGTAGCCCGGCACGGGCCATCTCGGCCAGCGCTGCGCCCTTGCCACCGACCTGCGCGAGTGTGGCTCGATCGTCATCCAGACGTAACGTGTAGTTCTGTGTCATCGCTTTCCTCCTGCGCCTCCGCGCACGTCACCGAGATCAAGGTCAGATTCAGGTCCCACAGCTTGATCAGCATACCCCGCAGTGCTGCCTGGTCGCTGACCTGTCCAGTCAGCCTGGTGAGCGATCGACCGTCCTCAAGCGCGTCGACCGCGACGGCCATGCCACTGAACCAGTCTGACCACTTGGCATCCAGAGTCCCTTTGACCGTGATCTCGTATCGCATAGGGTCGATCCCCTCCTACAGCCCAAGCCCGCCTTCCGGCATCCATTCCGGCCAGTCCGACAGCCACGCGGGTATGTGTGCTTCTCTCACCCGGTCACATACGGGGAAATACGCCTTCAGGTCGACGATCGGCGTGCCGTCGTAGGCATCGATGTCCACGACCCGCACGATCCCGCTCTCCTCGTCCACTGCGGATAGCTTGCACGTCGTCATCGCGATGGGATTCGGGCGATATTCTGCCCTCGTGGCAAAGACACCGGTCACCTTCCCACTGGCATAGGGTGGTTCCGTCTGCAGGAAGTTGCGGCTCTTCTCATTGTCGTGCTTGTCCGCCCACCAGAAGACCATGACGTGGCTGAAATGGTCGAGCTGCTTCAGGGCCGGGCGGAAGGGCTCCAGGATATCCAGTTGTACGCCGTCCGCAGATCGCCGGACATACCCAATCGGATGCATGTGAAACGTTGCCTCGCTCATCTTGTCTCCTTACCGAGCTCCCTCATAGACCAGTTGACGTTGGTTGCCGCAGGTGCGTGCGTGGTTCAGGTGCCCCTCGATCTGCGCCTGGGTGAACAGTGACCGCCAGCTCGAACCTGGGCTCGTTATCAACCTAGCAACAGTGTATCACACGGAGAGTATAGCTGTCACTGGACGAAAGTATGGGTGGGGTACAGGTCTGGGGTGCGGCTGTAGGGGGCGGTTTCAAACCGTCCCCTACAGATCGTTCAGGAGGATGCCGAGTGTCCGCGCCCGGGCCACGGCCTCGGTGCGGTTGCTTACCTGCAGCTTGCCATAGATGTTGCTGGCGTGCCACTTGACGGTGCGCTCGGAGATAGAGAGGCGCGCGGCGATCTCCTGGTTGGAGAGACCCTCGGCGATGGCGGCCAGGACGTCGCGTTCGCGCTCGCTGAGCGGTTCGATCAAGCCCCCTGCCTTCGGTGACAGCGCTGCCGGCGGCGCGGGCTTGGGAAAGGCAGCCAACAGCCGCCCGGCGTATTCGGCGTGGATGTCGCGCTGCGCCGCCTCGTAGAGCAGCTGGGCCATCGGTTCGCCGATCTCGATATAAAGCCGCGTGTAGCCCTCCGCTTCGGCGCGGGCCAGCGATCTCTCCAGGCAGGCCAACGCCTGCGCCGTGTTGCCCAGCATGTGGTGTGCTGCGGCCTGCAGGGCGAGGACCTCGATCCCCAATCCCCAGCGTCCCTTGGCTGCCACCTCGGAGAGCAGCGGCTCCAGGAAGGCCAGTGCCTCGCGGGGCTGGCCGCCCAGGATTCGCGCCAGGCCCAGTGCCACGAGCTCGTACTTAAGCACGTGCAGCGCTATCGTCGCATCGATCTGCAGGTCGCCGGGGTCGAGTGCCTCCAGGCCGCGTGCTTGCACCCAGTGTGCCACCGTTTGCCAGTCGCCCTGCAGCGCTGCGATCCGGGCGCGCGCGAGCGCGACCACGTGGTCGTCCATGTCCGTGGCGTCAAAGAGTTCCGCCAGCCGCTCTGCCTCGTCGAGGACCTCTCGTGTGCCCGCCTCGTCGCCTTGTGCCTGGCGAAGGCGAGCCAGTGAGACGTGGCCTTCGATCGCAGCGATGCGGCCCCACCTGCCGAGCAGCTCGATCCCTGTGCACAGATAGCGCGCGGCGGCGGCGAGGTCATTCCGCTCCCGCGCCAGTTCACCCAACCAGATCAGCGGCTCACCGGCGATGGGCAGCCGCTCGCCGGCCGCATCGGTCGCCTGGGCCAAAGCGCGGCGAAAGAGCGCCTCTGCCTCGCGTAGGCGCCCCTGCTTGGCGCGCAACTCGCCCAGGTTGCACAGGCCCACCACCGCCAGCAGCACGTTCTGGCGGTCGATCTGCGAACGGATCAGGCCTTGCAGCGGTGCCATCTCCTCGGCGCTGCCCGCTTCGGGCGCCTGAAGCACCTCCCACATCCACTGGGCCATGCCGTACCAAAAGCCGTCCTCTTCGGTCAGGGTTGCCCGCGCCGCCTCGATGAGTGCGGCGGCCTGGTCGATCTGTCCTTGAAAGAGGGCGATCAGCGCGCGCACCGACTGAAGCCGCCCCGATGCCACGCTGGATGGAGAGCCAACGTGCTCCCTCACCGCCGCGATGCGCGATTCGATACTGCGCAGCGGCGCACCACCCAGCAAGAGCAGCCAGGCGTGATAGGCACAGAGCTCGGGGTGGCAATCGAGGGACGCCTCGGGCAGCGCGCCCAGCCACCTGCGTAGGGCCGTCACCTCGCTGCGCATCAGCAGCGGTTCGACGACCTGCTCGATCATCATCGCGGCGCGCTCGGTATCGCCCGCTGCCAGGGCATGCTCGATGCTCTCGGGCAGCAGCTCGTGCGACGCGTACCACGCGCTGGCGCGCTGGTGCAGGTTGGGGATCCGTTCGGGATCGCGCTCGGCGAGCTCTCGCCGTAAGAGGTCGGCAAAGAGGCGGTGGTAACGGTACCAGGTCCGCCGGTCGTCGAGTGCCGTGATAAAGAGGTTGGCCCCCTCCAGGTATTCGAGCGTGGACTGCGACCCTGCCTCAGGGCGCTGGGTGCAGACCGCGTCACACAGTGGCGCGCTGAGGCGCTCTAGGATCGAGGTGTGCAGCAGAAAGGTCTGGAGATCGGCCGGCTGGCGTCCCAGCACCTCCTCCATGAGATAGTCCATCACGTAGCGATGGCTGCCGGCAAAAGCGCGGACGAAACCTGCGAGGTCGTCGCGTTGCTGCATCGAGACCGCTGCCATCTGCAGCCCGGCGATCCACCCCTCTGTGCGCTCAGAAAGCGCGGCGATCTCCTCGGCGCTGAGCGCCAGGCCCATGACCTCCCGCAAAAAGGCCGCCGCTTCGGCCTGGGTGAAGCACAGGTCCTGCTGCCGGATCTCGACCAGTTGTCCCCTGGCGCGCAGGCGGGCGACGGGCAGCGGCGGGTCCGCGCGCGTGGCGATGACCAGGTGCAGCGCCGGGGGTAGGTGGGTCAGCAGAAAGGCGACGTGCTCTTGAACGACGGGTTCGGCGACGAGGTGGTAATCGTCGAGCACGAGCAGTGCCGGGGCAGGCAGCCGGCTGAGCTCGTTCAGCAGCAGGGTGAGATCGCGCTCGCCGGGGACGCCGGGCTCGGTCACGTCGGGAGAGGAAGGGAACCCGGGCAGGCTGCCCAGCGCGGCAACGAAATAGGCCCAGAAGCGAGCCGGGTCGTCGTCGCCCTCGTCGAGCGAGAGCCAGGCGGCAGGCCGGTCGACCTGCCGGATCCACTCGCCGAGCAGCGTGGTCTTGCCAAAGCCGGCCGGGGCAGAGACGATGGTCAGCTTGCACGCTGAGCGAAGGCCCTCGTTCAGGCGCGCGATCAGGCGCGGGCGCGGAACCAGGACCGGCCGGACCGGTGGTATGTTGAGCTTGGCCTGCAGGAGAGGGATAGCCATTGCTCTTTGCTTCCGTTGAGACGCGACACATTGCGTGGGGCATTATACTATCGCGAGGTAGGAGAGGCAAGGTCTCAGAAGGCGCAGCCGTCGGGCAGCGGCGGCTGCCCGGCCAGTTCCTCGGCAAAACCGGCGGGCATCTTGGCGGAGGCAAACCCAGCCCC
>Ga0307445_10002357_pt1 | contig 10393 bp, 10 predicted proteins | sample SalMarSW160330MG_FD_202147 | JGI IMG/M metagenome (GOLD analysis project Ga0307445, IMG submission 202147) | Salt marsh sediment microbial communities from the Plum Island Ecosystem LTER, Massachusetts, United States - SW1603-30 | ecosystem: Environmental > Aquatic > Marine > Intertidal zone >...
GCCTCTTTTAAATTCTCAAAATTTTAAATTGAACAAGAAGTTATAAATAAGTATAGGATAGCCAAGAGCGAATAATTTTGTCCCCTGCGGGTTGGAATTATGCACTTTTAATGAGTTAATCGATTTCTTTTTTAAGGATTTCTTTAAAGAGCTTATATTCATCTGATGTAATGCTCCCCTTAAAAGAACGTTCATTATAAAACTCCGAAAAGGGGATACGTATTTCAGATAGTTGAAAAATTATTTCCTTTCTCTTTACTGCGGGTTGAAAAATTATTTCCTTTTTCTTGAATTTTTGCATATCATTTAATATATTAAACTTGTCCCAGCCATCTGGCATCCCCTTCACCGAATTCAAAACATTGGAAAATGTCGTGTCGATTCTTGAAGAAAATATGTCCATCACGGCGGTTCCTTGAATTGTAGATACCAAGTCAGAAAACGCATTAACCTTGTTCGAAGTATCTGGCATTGCCTCCACCGAACTTAAAATATTGGAAAAAAGTGTCTCTATTTTTTTTTTTATTTTTTTTTTTAGGTTAGTTCCTTCAATCGTAAACATCAGGTCACGAAACGCATTACGCTTGTCCTGACCATCTAGCATGGTCTCTACAAAAGATATAAGATCGCAAAATTTTTCTCCCATCACGTCGGTTCCTTCAATCGCAGACATCAGGTCACGAAACGCATTACACTTTTCCCAACCATCTGATATATTTCCCACCGCAACTAAAAGATCGGCAAAGTGTTCTCTCATCACGTCAGTTTCTTTAATTGCTGACACCAAGTCAAAAAATGCATCACGCTTTTCCCAACTATCTGATATGATCTCCACAACAGTTAGAAGATCGCAAAATTTCTCTCTCATCATTTCGGTTCCTTTAATCGCAGAAACCAAGTCGCGAAATGCGTAACGCTTGTCCCGATCATCTGATATGTTTCCCACCGCAACTACAAGATCGGTAAATTTTTCTCTCATCATTTCGGTTCCTTTAATCGCAGAAACCAAGTCAGAAAATGCATCATCCTTGGCTTCACCAGCTGCCATGGACTCCACCACAGTTAGAAGATCGGAAAATAGTGTTTCGATTCGCGAAGAGAATGCATCCATCAAGGGGATTCCTTTAATTGCAAACATCAAGTCATAAAACGCTTCAAACTTATCTCCATCATCTGACATTGCTTCCATCGCAGTTAGAACACCTTGCCAGATCTCATACTTAGTCATAAGAACAAATAGTTCTTCGGAAGTAAAATAACTTAAATATTTTTCTTTCATTAAATACAAGACCACGGGTAAAAATCCACTTTCGAGTCGCTTGGCAATCTCCTCCTTGAACACTTTCTTGGCTAACGGGTCGCCGCAATCGGCCAGTCGTTTCAAGAACGGGAACGCCAAATTTCGGTGCAATAATCGCGTGTTGTACTCGTGTTCGTACCACACTTGCAAGTTGGAGCAGTGACCCCAAAATTCGGTTTCAGGTGGAATTGTTCTGCTTCCTCCCCCTCTCTCCAATGAGCGATCCAATTTCTCCGCTGCTTCATCAATGGATTCGATCTCGTCGAAAGATCGAGCTTGTTCGATGGAAACATCTAAGAGGAGGAATCTGCATTGGTCAAATCGCTTCCCCTCCACGTAAATGAAGGTTTTATCCCCCTCCAATCTTAACGAGAGGAACTCGTTCACTTTGAACTCTTTTAGCATTTTTGCCACGTTGTTGATGATTTTTGGAGTGATACTTTTTTGTCTTAAATTACAGACTGTGTAGTTCTAATAAAAAGTTATCGTCTGCAATTCAATAATCAACGAACAAAATTTCATCATTAAAATAACTATATTTAAGAGCCATGTATATAGAATAGTTTATTTAGAGACCAACTCTGATGAGCAACATCAAATTGATTTAAAATATCCCACAAGATTTTCGTTTGAACTAGATCCTCATAAATAATTTTATAAGGGTAAATTTTCATTTTTGTAGTATCAAAAGAAACCAATCCAACTATCTCTACTATCATAACCCCAATGAATCAAACCGATAAAAATAAAATGAATTTTAAGAATGGAAAGAATTTACTTAGCAATGAGGTCATCCTTCAAAAACAATTACCTTTTTTAAGATATGCAATTCGAAATCCATCTTTAGAGCAGAAGATTAATGAATTTATTACTTTAAAATTAGAGAATGGAAAGATACAAATCTATGTTAATAATAGGGTATTCATTACATGTGTTCATTTACTACTAAATATCCCTAAGAAGGATATCTCAATCTATGATGAAATTGATTCTATTGATGAGGCTGCGAATTTGTACCAAGGCTACGATTTGCATGATCGCATGATACCTATTAACAATCAACTGTATATTATTACTCCCGAACAAGAATTTTGGGGACATTGTTCCAATATACAGGCTTGGGTTGAGCATGATTATGACACGAGAATTTTAATGAGTAATCTTTCCTTTCCGTTATTAAGAGAACTTGCATGGGTTGGAGATCGTAAAGCCAAGAAGGTCTATAAAGAAGAGATTGCGATCCGCCTCGAATCAGGGTACCCCTCAGTAGTCGAATATCTTATCAACCAACGGTATATCGAGGATTTAACGCATTATGAGCTGAAAACAATTATAGAGTCCACTGATTTTATCGCTAACATAATGCTATTTCCAAAAACATTGGGTAGATTTATGCAATCCATAACGAGAGAATTTCGATCGCTGATGAAAGAGATATTAATTAAAATTTTAAGTGCTCCCCGTGGCAAACAAATTTTAATTTCAAGTTTACCTCTAATTAGTCTCGATTCTTTTCAGACGTTATCTTTTGTAAAAAAGGTAAAAGAGGAGTTAATTTATCTGATTGGGATTGAGAATTTAAAGAATCAAGATGATATTGTTAATTGTATTTCTGAAATTGATAATGCTTTAAAAGCTAGTGTAGAATCATATATTCACTACCAATTAGAGAAGGGGGTCCCTGAAGAAGAGGTTTATAAGTGTATAATGCGTAAAGATGAATATATAAGCAGGAATAACGTATTTAGAACGAATAGGCTAAGTAGGCTTCAAAGTAGTTTTTTACTTCAAGGTAAATGTTCCTATTGTGGGAGGATCATGACTAAAGGAACAGACATTTGTACTTGGTGTGGACATCCAAAAAATGATGAATGGGGCGGTTCATATCCCTATATATTCAATTCCAAACCCCCCGAAGGTGGGGGCTCAGCCATAAAAAAACTAAATCTCGTAGAGATTAATCGGTGAGCTATAAAGGTAAAGACCATTTATGTATTTTTTTTAGGGAAGATGATATTTTTATGTAAAGTGAGAATAGCATATTAAGCTCTCCCATTTATGAGGGGAAACAAGAAGGGAAGGAAGTAATTCAGGATGAGTTTTATCAATTAAATTCTCCAAATTGTGTCCATGTTATGTTTAATGCTCATTATACTAATGATTATTATATACTCATCGAAACAAAAAATGAGCTATTGGTTACCTTAAGAGTTGAAGCATCTCCGAATAGTAATGCAATAGCTAATGAAAACAAGGGAGAGAAGCAACCTCAAGATGAAATGATGCCTTTTATTTTAAGTTAGTTTAAAAAAATAGGATGATGTAATTCCCAATAATGATTAATGTGACAGCTAAGATAAATTTTTTACGTAGTTTTTCTTTTAAAATAACAACAGAGAGAATTTGTTGTACCATTGGTGTGTTGACTGTAAAAGTGGTTGTAAGAACCAATCCATTAATTTCTACAGCTTTATAATAAAGAGTATCAGCGAATCCTAAGGATAACATTCCCGCTATACCAATGAATACAAAATATTTCATGTTTTTCCTATTTGCTTTTTTAAACGCGCCGTAATATTCTCGGTTGAACATGCCCCATATTGAAAAAGTTATTACAGAGAAGAGGATTCGAAAAAAATTAGTAGAAAATACCTCACCCGATATAATCCTAGCTTGATTGAAACTAATGGCTGATAGTGCCCACAAAAAAGCCGCAATAATCGATATAATGACACCTTGAGTGAGTCTTTCTGTTTCTTTTTTCTGAAATTCGCTATTGTCACGTTTACTTTTGGGTGTATCATTCATGCTGAGGAGAAAAACACTTGATAAAATAAAGATTGCACCAATAACGATTGCGGGTGTAATTATTTCCCCAAAAAGGAAAAAAGCAAATGGATAAATAAAAACTAAATTTAATTGGATGATCGGATATGCGCGAGAGACGTCTATCCTCTTTAATGCCATGTAATATAATAAATCACCGACGGTGACGCTGAGTCCAGATATAATACATGCAATAATAAAATCTAAACTTGCTTGAGCTGACAACGTAGAAAAGATAAAGATATTCCCAAATATCAGAGTAAACACAAATGTTCCAATAGTTACGCAGCATAACCTGAAGAAAAGATTAGCTTTGGGTTCCGTGTGCCCCAATCCCCATTTATAGATGGTGGACGCGATAGCCCATATGCATAGTGCGTAAATGGCCAGACCTAGTCCAAAAATATCTACCAAGATAATTTTTTAAATACTGAATTCCTTTAAAAATATTTTAAATATCATATAAATATTATTTTAAAAATGTAAATGAGAGAACGAAAAAGAAAAAAAAGTTACTTTTCGCATACTAATACGGTTTTTGATAATAAAATTTATTTAAATGGAGATGTTGGGGATAGAATTACTCAAGAATCGATTATCTTCCTATTTATAGAGATCCCTTTCATAATGGAAAAAAGAATTATTTTGTTCTTTTTTTTAAGATGAATATTAAGAGTGCAATATTTGCAACCAATGATAGTCCTAAAATACTGAGAAGCACAATGAATATCATGTCAAATTGATTATCAACAAAAACACATTGATTATCAACAAAAACATTATCTTCACAATTCTCTTCTATGATACAATGAACATTACCTGATAAAAAATTTCCAATTACCAAAGTGAAGTTGCTGGAAATCAAATTAATTCCGATATTATTATTACTTGCAGTATTTTTAAAAATCCTATTGTTTTGGCAATATTCTGCTATTATTCCTGCTTCATCATTCCCTCGAACATTGTTCTCATAAACATCATTATACATGCTTAATAATAAGGTTATACCATACAATCCATTATTATCTGCGATATTTTTGTGAAGTGTATTAAAATTACTTCCCCATATCGCAATCCCGCTCCCATTATTACTTGAGAATGTATTTCCAATAATATTATTGTGAGAACATAATAATAGTACCAAGCCAAAAACATTATAAATATAGTTATTTTCAATAATCTGATTATAATCACTAAAGATCATATATATTCCGTATGAAGATCTATAACAAGGACCAGTACACATACGAGAATTCCTGGTTATTGTATTATAAGAGCTAAATTCAAGCAAAATTGAAGAATTTTTATTCCGTCCTATAGCATCATTATCTAAAATATTGTTATAAGCACTAAAGAATAAATAGATACCATTCTGAAAGTTTTGTTCAATTTCATTATTAAAAATGGTGTTATTAAGGCTAAAAAATAAGCTTATCCCATCTCTTTCATTGTTGAGAATATAACATTCCTGAATAAGGTTAAAATTGCTACTATTCAGAATAAATCCACTACCCCCATTAGATGTTAAATCTATGTTAGCAAATAAATTATGATGGCTATTTTTCAATACGATTCCTGAATTGTTGTTATCATTAATGATAAGTCCATTAAAACTATAAATATCATCTCCATCGAAGTAGAGATAGTTACTAGCATTTATGATAATACCATTGTCATTTAAATTCACACAGTTAAAATCAGTGAAAGTAAGTGATGAATCATTACATTCTTCAATTAGCAGTCCTATGGAGTTAAATTGTAAATGATTATGCTGAAATCGAGCGTTTGTAGTATTTCGTAAAAATAATCCAGCAGATCCATGTTTTGAATAGGAAAATGAGCATTCTTCAAATTTAAAGTACTTTCTTGAATTTTTAATTGTTACACAATGTCCATTACCACTATTGTATTCAAAATTGTGATTATAAAAAACATATGGATCATTTTCAGTTCCCGCACCTGTACAATAACCTTGATTTTTCGCCCAAGTCCAATTATTTGCTGTAAGATCATCAATTAATACATCGTAGAAAGTATTAGAAGTATGAATTTCGTCGTCAGTAGATTTAATATAATAGTTTTTATTGTTCTCTCTAAATTGAGATGATATAAGAGAGAATGTCAAACTGATAAATAAAAACAATCCTATAATTTTTCCTTTTTTCAATTTAGTCACCTCTAGTTAATTTAATTCTCTTGCGTTTTCGCAAGAATAATAGTAAGAGTACTAAATTTAGCGCCAAAGAAGGGATTATAGTCCCAATAAAGAGAATTGGTATTAAATCAAATTCCTGCGAACATTGATTACTTATAAATACATTGTCTTGACAATTCTTTTCTATGATACAATGGTTTTCTAAGGGATTAGAATTAATTATGACATTTTCAATTACAAAATTATGATTACTATTTTCTAAATAAATCCCATTTTTTACCGAGCTTTGATATGAAAATGATATTCTATTGGAAGCAAGCAGGTTATTATCACTGTTATTTGAGAAAATACCATTATGAAAATCAGAGATTTCATTTTTTATAATATTATTATAATCTCCATATACAATTGAAATCCCATCTAAATTATATATAAGGGGATTAATATCAGGGTCGGGATTAGCCCATATCTCATTATTAATAATTTCATTAGAAGAGGAGATTAATAAAAAAATTCCATCACCGTTTTCAATGACTGATATACTATTTTCGGAAATCTTGTTTAAATCGCTAAGGATTAAACTGATACCATTCCCTAAATATATTTGAGGATCAACACCCTGTTGAGATATTATTATTCTGTTATCTGAAATGTGATTATAAGAACAACTTGATAATGATATACCTTCAAGACCATTATTGGTTATTTCATTATCAGATATCATATTAAGTGTTGAGCTACTTAATCTTATACCCTCCATATAATTTAAATTTACTTTATTTTTCTCAATAGTATTATTATTGCATGAGTACAAATCAATACCAGTTATTGAATTGTTATAAAAATTAGACTCTCTAATAATGTTTTGCTCACTAAAAGCAATTCCTAAGCCAATTCCTTCATTAAATGAACTAGAACATATTAAAAACTGATTATAATTGCTATTAGTTATGATGATGCCATCATAATTTTCATTTATTGTGGTTTCTGTGATTTTATTGTAATTGCTCATATTTAATTGTATCCCTGTTCCAGTATTCAAGTGAATTGTCATATGATTAATACTATTATAATTGCAATTTTCAAGAAATAAACCATCCTCAGATTGTTGAATATCAATAGTTGAGAGATTATTATAATCGCTATCTTTAAGATTGAAAGCTTTCTGAAAGATTTTATAAAAAGTTATAAGGTAAAAGGTATTATTGACACATTTTTTTAATTCAATTCCATTATATGAAAATTCAAAACCCAACATTGTTAGCGTAGACCTGTTACAATTTTCCAAAATCATACTTTGATGAAGGTTTGAAAATGTACATTCTTGAATCCATCCATTTGTCACATTTTTAAGATATAGCCCCGTTCCATTATTTGAGCCCATAAATACACTATCTCTTATTACAAAATATTTTTCTGAATTTACGATGGTTAATGACACTTTATTATCGAAAAGAAAAACATGATTTTCGAGTATATATGGATCGCTAATAATTCCAGAACCAGTACAATATCCTTGAGATTTAGCCCAAGTCCAATTATTTACAGAAGAGTCATCAATAACAATGTCGAAATAAGTAGCACTTGATTTTAACTCCCCTAATCTTTCATTTGTATTTGTATTGCCCAATGATATCAGTGAAGGACTATCACAAATTAAAATATATGACATTGAAAAGAAAACTGTTAGAATAACCATAATAGGGAAAATTTTTGGATCTTTTGTCATAAATGCAAAATTAGAGGATTTAATATATAAATTTTTATTTTTTACTCAGAAATTTAAATAAAAATATCTAATGTTTTTACAATATTAGAAAACTTCTGATATATCCTTACATCCACCACTGGGAGGTTTTCACATATTAATTGAGTCAATTCTTTTACATTTATTTTACATCTATTAAAGGGTTTTATCCCTTTCAGAACAAGAAAAAGGACAGGTGTTTGAATATCTGAAGGATTAATATTTAGATTATGGTTTAAATTGAAAGACTTTTTTAGCTTTTGAATGATAAAATCATGCATTTTTTCTTTATTTCTAAATTCGGTTTTGAAATAGACGTGTTCCCATCGATTTACTCTATTTGTTAACTGGATTTTTCTCACAGTTTTAGTATATACTTCGTTTTTAGATACTGTTACTAAAAAAATGCCTCTTTTGAATGAAAAATCAGAAGAACAGGTGGCTTCAGAGGATCCTGGATTAAAAATCCAGTCGTCTAAGATAAATTGCAGGTGAAAATGGCCTAGAGCTAGGTAATTTACCTTGTCTTTTAATGTTTGGATAATTTGGTAATTTACTCCCGGTACACGTGGCATTTGACCTTCAATCCCGAAGTGTTGAAGAAGGACATGAAAGCAATCATCGTCTTCAATGATTCCATCCTTCAATTTTGAAAGATATTCTACTGGATTTTGTCCCAAGTATCTTGTGCCATATATTATTACGTCCTTTATTCTAATCTTCCCCCCTTTTCGGGTTTTAAAATCGTATTCTTTAAACATTTCATTTGGTGGTAATTCTACATCTGCGTCCAATAGGATTATTAATCCTAGAATCGATAATACCTTCAACCATGACTGTCCTCGTTTTTCAAACCTTTGACCTCTTGAAAATTTTCGAATATCGTGATTTCCTTCAATTGCAATAATTTTAGTTTTATTTTCGGTTTCATAGTAAAACTCTTTCAATAGATTTACTACTCTTGTTAATTTTCCAGGTAGTATTTCTAAAGAGGTAAATACATCACCTCCTAATAAGATAAAATCTACTTGATGGAAGAGGGCAATTTTCAAGATTTCATCGAACGCGTTTATGAAGTCGTTCGCACGATCTTCGTTTCTATATTGATGACTCCCCAAGTGAATATCGCTAGCATGTATGAACTTTGTTAACCCTAAAGTTGCTTTTTGACCTTTTATTAAATCACTTGATTGAATAATGGTTCTATTAGTGCTTGTCATGAGAAGATACCAAAAGTTATCAATAGCAAAAGTAATGAATAATACGCGCTACTCACTTATAAACCAAAAAAGTCCCAAGAAATAGTGAAATGATGAAAAACAAATTAATTAACTAGTATATTGATAATTTCTCAAATCCTTTCTGATAAAAACATAAAACGAAAGCATGAAAATCCAATAAGTAATCGCGATGACCATCATCCATTCAATTAAAGGTGCCCAAGTCAAAAGGAAGGTTATTTCTATGATAATAACGATTAGCGCACTATACGAATGTAATTTTAAGAATTTTTTACTCTTTAACATCATGTAACCAAAAAGGCTCTTGTATATGCTCCCACATATCAAACAAGTCATCGCAACGAAGCCATGTATGAGTATCAGCACTTGGTTTGTTAATATTGAGGGAAAAAAACCTACCATGATGTAGAAGAAGCAAGATAAAATAGCAAATACAAAAGCAGTTCTATAAATTTCTTCGCTAACATTCTCACTTTTTAATAGAGGTATAAAATATAGATAAAACATTAGAGCCAATAACCCTGAAAGAATTAATCCCAAATTAAAAAATAATGCTCCAGGACCGGTTCCTAAAACGCTTACCATGTAATTCAAGTTATACCCTGGGGTCATTATGACAGCAATTATATCACCTAATAAGCCCACAATCATTGAAATGATGCCCCAATATGGCCCTGGGACTACTTTGAATATTTTATATAAAACGTATCTTAATTCCCTAGACATCAAGTTTGAAAATTTAATACTGAATTAATTTTTTTGGATTACAAGGTCTTGTAGTAATAGGAGTAACTCTTTCGAAAGTGGTTTATTGAATAAAAACATGTTTATTACTTCTTCTCTGTAGTTATCATTGCTTTTTGCTAGTTTAAACAATGCATTTAATTGCTTCCCCTCATTTTCAAAAAAGAATTCCACCATCGATAATTTCATTTTAAAATTTCTCATGATTTTTTTCACATTCGGATATTTTTTGTAAGATTTCAGACTTTCCTTGGACGTATTTTCATTCTCTAATGCGCTGATAGCACTATAAGCTGCAGCTTCTCCTGACACGATGCTTGGATGAATTCCCTCTCCACTAATGGGCGAGACGAACCCAGCAGCATCGCCAGTAATCATAA
>Ga0307445_10002362_pt1 | contig 10385 bp, 11 predicted proteins | sample SalMarSW160330MG_FD_202147 | JGI IMG/M metagenome (GOLD analysis project Ga0307445, IMG submission 202147) | Salt marsh sediment microbial communities from the Plum Island Ecosystem LTER, Massachusetts, United States - SW1603-30 | ecosystem: Environmental > Aquatic > Marine > Intertidal zone >...
GTTCGCTCCCCGCATCGCGCGCCCACTTCTGGCAGACTCCGAGGAGCAGCCGATCACTGGCCGTCGGAGGAGCCTCCGTGCTGATTGGGGTACCGGCCGAAATCAAGCCCGAGGAGTATCGGGTCGCCCTCACCCCGGTCGGGGTACGGGAGTTGACGAGCCGCGGCCACCAGGTCGTGATCGAATCCGGAGCGGGCCGCGGATCGTCGATCAGCGACGACGACTACGAGACCGTCGGTGGCACCATCGTCGCCTCCCCCGCCGAGGTCTTCGAAGCCGCCGAGCTCATCGTCAAGGTGAAAGAGCCGCAGCTCGAGGAGGTGGCGATGCTCGACAGCCACCACACCCTCTTCACGTTCCTCCACCTCGCCGCCTACCCCCGGCAGGCCGAACAGCTCCTCGCCAGCGGCGCCACCGCCATCGCCTACGAGACGGTGCAGCTCCCCTCCGGGTCGCTCCCGCTGCTGGCCCCGATGAGCGAGATCGCGGGTCGGATGGCGGCCCAGGCCGGGGCCCACTACCTGGAACGGCCCCCAGGTGGGCGTGGGGTGCTGATCGGCGGCGTTTCCGGGGTCCCACCGGCCCGGGTGACCGTGATCGGTGCCGGGAGCGCCGGCACCCACGCCGCCATGATCGCCGCCGGGATGGGGGCCGACGTCACCATCCTCGACATCAACGTCGACCGGCTGCGCCACCTCGACGAGCTGCACCGGGGCCGCATCGTCACCGTCCGCTCCTCGGTGTACTCCATCGACGAGTTCGTACCCCGCGCCGACCTCGTCATCGGGGCGGTGCTCGTCGCCGGAGCCCGCGCCCCGGTGGTGGTCTCGGCCGATCACATCGGCCGTATGCAGCCGGGGAGCGTCGTCGTCGACATCTCGATCGACCAGGGTGGCTGCATCGAGACGGCACACGAGACCACCCACGCCGACCCCGTCTACCGGGTCGGGGAGATCACCCACTACGCGGTCGGCAACATACCCGGCGCGGTACCCCACACCTCCACCTACGCCCTCAGCAACGCCACCTTGCCGTACACGGTGGCGCTGGCCGACGGGCTCGCCACCGCGGTGGAGGCCTACCCGGAGCTGATCCACGGAGTGAACGTGGCGGCCGGCCGCATCACCAACCGCGCCGTCGCCTCCTCCCTCGGCCTCGATTACCACGACCCGGCAGCCGCCACCGGGATCGGCGGGTGACCCGCCGCCATCCTTCCGACGTCCTTGCGGAAGCCATCGCACCCGGTAAGGTCACCAGGGCGGACCTCCCCGAGACCGCGGTCGTCATCGCCACAGCATTCGCAGCCTTCCTGATCCCCGCCGGCGCCGCTCCCAGGGCGCGTGCCCGGTTCCCGGTGAGCGATCTCGACCACCCGCAGCGAGGCACCGCCCCCGCTTCCGTCCCGAACACCACGTTCCGTGACACACCGATCCAGATCTGAGAAGGGGGACTTTCCACATGGCATGGCAATCCGGCCCCAACACCCGCATCCTGATGATGTCGCTCCACGGCTATGTGGGGGCGACGCCCGAGCTCGGACTCCCCGACACCGGCGGCCAGGTGGTGTTCGTGCTCCAACTCGCCAAGCAACTCACCAACTTCGGGTACGCCGTCGACGTCGTGACTCGCCGGTTCGAGGACCAGCCCGAGTTCGACGACGCCGGCGCCGGGCTCCGGGTGTGGCGCATTCCCTTCGGTGGCCCCGACTTCATCCGCAAAGAGGACATGCACGACCATCTCGACGAGTTCATCACCAGGTTCCTCGGATCGGTGGGCGACGGACAGGTCGGCTACGACGTCATCAACTCCCACTACTGGGATGCAGGCTGGGCCGGGCAGCGCATCTCCGAGGAACTCGGCATCCCCCACATCCACACCCCCCATTCGCTCGGCTGGTGGAAACGGGAGGGCATGCACGGCGATCCGCAGCAGATCGAATCCAACTACCGGTTCGACGAGCGCATCCGCAAGGAATTCCTCATCTACCGGCGCTGCGACCAGGTCATCGCCACCACCAACCAGCAAGTCGAAATCCTGCGAGAGCACTACGACGTGCCCGACCGGCACCTCGCCATGATCCCGCCGGGCATCGACGAAACGGTCTACACGCCGGTGTCGGGACGCGACGTGCGAGCGCTGCGGCGCCGCCTCGGGTTCCGCCAGCACGACGTGTACACGGTGGGACGGGCCGCCGCCAACAAGGGGTACGACCTCCTCATCCGGGCACTCCCGCATCTCCGTGAGGCGGTGGGCGACGCTCGCCTCCAGCTCGCCATCGGTGCCAACTCGAAGAAGGACGAGGCCGGGATCGACAAGTGGAAGGCCCTCGCCACCAAGCTCGACGTCTCCGATCACATCCGCTGGATGGGTCACATCGCCGACGACGAGATGGCCAACCACTACCGGGCCTCACCGGTGTTCGCCCTGCCGTCCCGCTACGAGCCGTTCGGGATGACGGCGGTGGAGGCGATGGCGTGCGGCACCCCCTGCGTGGTGACGATCCACGGTGGTCTCGAGGAGATGTTCGACTTCGGCGCGCAGGCACTGTTCGCCGACCCGAAACGGCCCCGGGAGTTCGCGGTGATGCTGAGCATGCCGCTGCGCTACCCGCAGCTGCGGGAACGCCTCTCCATCGATGGCGCCAGGTTCGCCCGCCGCATGTTCGGGTGGCGGGGAATCGCCCGCCGCACCCTGGCGGTGTTCGAACGGCACCGCCGAGGCGACGTCTCCCTCTGACCGATCCGGTGTTGCCCATCTCGGGCGATGGGGGACAATGCCATGCCATGACCGACGACTCCAGCTTCCCGCGCTCCCGGCCGCCGGCGTCGGCGTGGGCGCTCGCCGCGCTCGTCATTGCCTCCGTCGCCGTCTTCGACCCTGCCGGGTGGGCGGCGTTCGGGCCGGTGAAATGGGCTGCCGTCACCACGTTGACGCTGCTGGCGGCGGCGCTGCTGGCATTCCAGGGTCCGTTCCCGATCCATCGTGGCTCCGCCTTCGCCTGGGCCGCCTTCCTCGCATGGGGCGTGGCGGTGAGCCTGGCGGCCCTCGACCCTCTCTCCAGCTGGATCGGGACCCCCGACCGCCGTCTCGGTCTGGTGGCGTGGGTCCTCTTCGCGGTGGCCTTCTTCGCAGGGCAGGCAGCCGGCGGCGCCGGGGGGGTGCGGCTCCTGCTGCGCGCCGCCGCCCTCGCGCTGGTCTTCATCGGTGGCTACTCCCTCATGGAACTCGCCGGTGCGGCGCCGGTCGACGTGACGTTCGAAGCGTCCCGGCTCGGCGGTCCGTTCGGTTCCCCCGCCTACCTGGGTGCGGCCTGCGCCCTGCTGATTCCCATCGGCGCCGGGGCGGCTCTCGACGGGGCGGAAACGCGGGCGTGGAGGATCGTCGCCGCGGTCGGGGTTGCCGGCGGCGTCGCCGCCGCCGCCGGATCGCAGACCAGGGCCGCCTGGGTGGGCCTGGCGGTGGCAGCCGCCCTCACCGTTCCCCGCTGGTGGCGGTGGCTGCGACGCACCTGGTGGGTGGGACTCGCCGCGGTGGTGGCGGTCGCCGTCACCCTGGCCGTCACCCCGCTCGGGAGCCGGGCTGCCTCCATCCTCGATCCCGGCGGCGCCACCTCACGGGGGCGCCTCGCCGAGTGGCGAGTGGGTGCCGCGGTGCTGGCCGCCCATCCGGTCTCGGGCGTCGGCTTCGAGGGGTATCGCATCGCCTTCCCCGCTCACGTCGACGCCGGCTACGAGCGTCGCTACGGGCGGGCCTACCTGCCGGACCGAGTCCACAACGGGCCCCTCGACGTCGGCGTCACCACCGGCGCCCCCGGGTTCCTGCTCGCCTTGGCCGCTCTGGTGTGGCTGGCGGGCCGGGCATGGCGCGGGGTGCGTGAAGGCGCCCCGTGGCTGGTCGGTGTCGCCGCCGGCGTCGCCGGGTATCTCACCCAACAGCAGTTCCTGTTCCCTCTGGCCGAGATCGACCCCGTGTTCTGGGTCTTCGCCGGGGTGCTCGTCGCGGCCACCGGCGGTGAGACCGGCACGGTGTCGGTGCGGCCTCCCCGCCTCGCCGGATGGCTCGGACTGGGTCTGGCAGGGGCGGCGCTGGTCGCCGGCGCTCTCGACGTAGGCGCCGACCATGCCATCGAGCGAGCGTTCTCCGCGGCGGCAGCCGGAGATGTCGCGACCGCCCGCCAGGCGGCCGACGAGGCGACCGATCTGCGACCCGACTCCTTCCGCACCTGGTTCACCGCCGCTTCGGTGGCGGCGGCAGCCGGGGATTTCGACCTCGCTCTCGACCGCATCGATCGGAGCCTGGACCGGTCCCCGCGCGATCCCCGCCTCCTCGAGACCCGCGCCGGGTTCCTCCTCGACCGAGCCCGCCGCAGCGGGGTCGCGGCCGACGTGGCGGCGGCGGTGGCGGCGTGGGAGGAACGGGTCACCGCCGATCCCTTCAACGCGGAGGACCATCTCAAGCTTGGCTTGGCGGACGTGCTCGCCGGCGACGTCGCCGGAGCCGAATCGGCGTGGCTCACCGCCGAGGACCTCGCACCGTCGAGCCCGGTACCGGCGGCGAACCTGGCGGTGCTGTACCTCGACACCGGTCGTATCGACGAGGCCGCCGCGGCGCTGGCCAGGGCCCGCACCATCGCCCCCGACGATCCCATGCTCGACGAGATCCAGCAGCGGATCGACATCGCCTCCTCCCCGAGCTGAAGACGTCTTGTGACACCCGCGCCGAGAAACCGCGAACCCGCCGCATCCGCCAGGCGTGTATCAGACATGAGCGTCCCGGCGAGATCACGCCAAGAGATTGCGCAGAGGAGGATCCCAGCCGCGATGGAGGGAATCACGCGACCCGACTTCCCCGTCTTCTACCGGGAGGCGTATCCCGCGGTGGCGCGGGCACTCGGCATCACGCTCGGCGACCGCGATCTCGGCGCCGAGGCGGCCGACGAGGCGATGGCACGCTGCTTCTCGCACTGGTCGACCGTCGGCGATTACGACAATCCGGCGGGATGGGTCTACCGCGTCGGGTTGAACTGGGCGCGATCGCTCCGCCGCCGGCTGTCACGCCGACCTCCCCTCCACCATTTCTCCGTGGTGGAGGAACCGACCGTGGCCGACCCGCAGATCCAACAGGCGCTGACCGATCTCGACCTGAGGCTGCGTTCGGTGGTGGTGTGCCGGTTCCTCCTCGACTGGTCCACCCAGGAAACCGCCGACGCCCTCAACGTGCGGCCGGGCACGGTCAAGAGCCGCCTCCACCGCGCCCTCAACCAACTCGAGACCAAGCTCCATCACTTCAGAGAGGAAGGCTGACGTCATGGACACCACCGACCGTCTCCGCTCCCACTTTCGTGAACAACAGCACCACGCCCCCCCGCCCGGGCTCGGCCCCGACGCGGTCATCGCCTGGGGGACCCGCCACCGCCGCCAGCGTGCCCTCGGCGTCACCGTCGCCGCCCTGGCGGCGGTGGCGGTCGGCGGCTTCGCCGCCCTGGCGCTGCGCTCACTCGCCGACCACACCATCGAGGAGCAGGCGGCGCCGAGCACCTCTCTGGCGACCACGGCCGGGATCGCAGGCGGTACGACCCTGTCCTGGGAGACGTACGGCACGGCCCTGGGCGGGACGTCCGACATCGTCGTGGCCTCCGACGGTGTGTTCTACGCGCTGTCCACCGCACCCGGCAACCAGTCCCGCGGCGTCTTCCCGCGGCCCCAGGCCATCTATCGCTCCGGCGACGGGATCACCTGGGACTTCGACCTCCTGGGCGACAACCTGCATGCGTCCGGACTCGCCGCCAGCGACGGTGTCCTCTACATGGTGACCACGGTGCCCGCCGTCACCGCGAACGGCAACGACGCGTTCGCCGCCCAGGTCGTCACCTCCGGCGACGGCGGCGCCTCGTGGTCGGCGGTGGAGCTTCCCGCATCGATCGCGCCTCCGGACGGGCCGTGGAAGGCACGGACCATGAACATCACCGGCGAGATCGCGGCGGGTCCGTCCGGCGTCGTCGCCGCGGTCAACGCCAGCTTCTGGTTCGACTACCGCGCCCTGGTGCCGAGTGAGGAGCTCGGCGGCGACGTCGAGGTGCGACGTACCGACACCGGCCTCGAGGTGATCGACTTCGGACCGTCGGCTTCGCTCGAAGAGCAATGCATGGCGGCGGCGGACGCCGGTGACACGCTTCCCCCGGACTGTGACCTGCTGACCGATCCGGATCCCGACTTCAGTGATTTCATCACCTACCGGGCGACCTGGGAGGAACTCGGCGTCGCCGATCCCGGCCCGGAGACCGTCGCCAGGCTCTTCTACTCCGAAGACGGGGCCAGATTCGATGCAATCGACGTGCCGTTCGCCACCGATTCCCGCATCGCGACAGTCGCCGCCACCGAATCCGGGTTCCTGGCGTTCGAACGGCTGGCGTCACGGAACGACTTGGTGAGGCTGTGGCGGTCCCAGGACGGGCGCACCTGGGAGGAGGCGGAGATCGCGACGAGGCTCGTCGACGTCGCGGCGGCCGGGATGATCGGCGACCGGATCGTGGTCGTTGGGAACGGTGAGAGCTCGGGCAGTTACCGCTGCATGGTGCTGTTGTCCGCCGACGGGGGCGCGTCGTGGTCCGAGATCGACCTCGCCTCGATCGTCGAGGTGGACGCCTACACCGTCCAGCGGGCCGCCGTCGGCCCCAGCGGCGTGATCGTGACGTTGTCGCCGCGCGGAATCAGCGAATCGACCGGCGTCCTCCACAGCCCCGACCTCACCACGTGGTCGTTCTCCCGCCTTGGCGACCTCGACCTCGCCGCAGGAAACGGGGGTGGGTCGGTGAGCAGCGTCGCCTCGGGTGCCGACCGGGTCCTCATCAATCAGACGAGCTTCGACGGCGTTCGCACCAGCACGGTACGGATCGGCACCCCGATCGACTGACCGGCGCCCCGGGTCCCGGCCTACAGCGACCCGGGATCGAGCGCGGGGAAGGCCTCCGCGGGAGCATCGTCGTGGACGGTGAGGTAGGCGTTCACATACGAGGCGGCGCTCCACGCCTGGTGCGCCTTCCCCATCGGCCGCCCCGTCGTGCCGTGGAGCCACTCGTTGAACTCCCACTCCCCGTAGATGCCCTGCCGGCAGGCCTCGGCGAGGGCAGCCAGCTCACGGTGCGCCAGCTCGGTGCGCCCGATCGCCACCAGCTCGCGCACCCACAACCCACCGATGAAGGGCCAAATCCCACCGTTGTGGTAGTGGTCGGGCAGGTTGAGGAAGTTCACCAGGAAGTAGTCCTTCCAGTCCTCCGCCCCCGACAGGATCGGCGGGTAGAGACACACCACCGGGAACGGCGAGTTGACTCCGACGCCCCACAAGAACGAGAAGAGACGTTCCCGCTTGTGTTCGTCGAGCAGACCGCTGAGGGCCGCCAGCAGGTTGGCGTACACGTCGCAGCGCCATCCGTAGTCGAACGGGGTCACCTGGCTCAGCAGGTAGGAGGCTTCCCCGGCGCTGAACCGGCCGGTGGTGGAGCCGGTGAACTCCATGAGCTGGTCCCCGGTCGGCCAGAACAACCTCGTGATCTGATCGACGACCCGGTCCGCCTGCTGATCCCACCCCGACCCGTCGTTGCCGAGCGCCTCGAACAGCACCGCGGTGTCGCGGCACGCCTGGTACCACAGCACCTCGTCGTACAGGACGTTGTAGGAACGGGGAAAGAGGTCCATCCAGTCGGACGCCTCCGGGATCTCGATGAGCCCGTCGTTGTTGGCATCGTGGGCGGCGAGCCATCCCATCGCCCGAGTCACCGGCTCCTCCAGTTCCTCGGCGAGGGCACGATCGCCGGTGTGGAAGGCGAGCCGGATCGTCCCGATCACCCACCACAGCACCGAGTCGATGCTGGCGATGCCCCCCACCCCCGAGTAGTCGGGTGAATCGTCGACGAGCCGGACATAGGAGGGGATCTGCCCCGAGGGCGCCTGATGCCGGGCCAGCAGGCGGATGGTGCGCCGGAAGGTGTCGATCAGCTCCGGGTCATCGAGGGGCAGGGTCCACAGCCCGGTGATGACGCCGTCGCGGGCCCACACCGCGGCGTAGTTGGCGTCGTGGACGCTGAGCGGGTTGTCCTCGACGGAGGCGGCGGTGAACCCGGACGCTGCGATGTTCCGCCGCAGCGAGTCGACGGCACGGTCGAAGGCGGTCTCATGCACATCGGGCGCCGACACGCTGGAACGACCCAGGAGGCGCACCTCCCGCAGCGCCGCGATCAGCTCGCCGTCGGCGACCACCGGGGCCCACGCCCCTTCGGCCGGTTTCTCCTCCCCGCCCACCCAGATGACGTGCTCGACATCGCCGAGCAGGGAGCGCCCGGCGCCGATCACGAGGAAGACATCCGAGGGCGGGATCATGAGGGCCTCCGCCACGTGATCCAGCGCCGATTCGAGGTCGGTGCGCCCGTCGTCGCCGGGCCACCCCTCCAACGATTCGCCGTCGCTGTGACGCACGATGGCGGGTTGCTCCAGATCGACCACGTAGTCGGGATCGGGAAGCCCCAGGAGGCGGTCGCCACCGATGAACACCAGGGTGGTCACGGCCCGGATCGACGACAGCCGGTCCCCGACCCGTGGCAATCCCTCCGCCGGGGGGTCGACCGTGTCGAGATCGATCGCCAGCAGGTGGCGGGGTGACCGTGGATCAGACGACGATGTCATGACAGAACCCTTCCCTCGGCCGGAATCCCCGGCTCAACCCTCGGCGTTCTGCCCACCCTTGAAGACTCTCCTGCCCCGCAGCCGCGCCCACCACAGGTACACCGCCCCGACCGCCAGCACCGCGGTGGCCAGCATCTGGTACCAGGTGTACCACTCGTACTCGCCGATCGACCAGCTGTAGAGGAAGGCGAGCGCCCCCAGGGTGAGCTGGAGTGCGCCGGCGGTGACGAAGACGGCGCGCCCTTCGGGGCGGGCCAGGACGAGGATCCCGGTGATCGCCCACGCCAGGATCACCGCGCCGACCCATCGCAACCCACCGAGCTGATCGGCGACCACCTTGTCGAGGCCGATGGCATCGAAGAAGGCGGATGGGAAGATCACCAGCGGCAACGCCAGCGCCAGGTTGATGAAGATGTACACCACCAGCGCCGTCGTCAGTGTCTGCGCCGGATCCCGCGGCTTGCGGGGCGGCTTGGCCGGCTCCCGCGCCTCGGACGGCTCCGCCTCATGCCCGAACTCTCTCTCGCTCATGTCCCTTCTCCCATCCCGGTCAACAGTTCACCCACGAGATCGTCTTGGAGGGCTCCGAGGTAGTCCACCAGCATCAATTCCGGATTGGCGTCCGGCGGCGTGGTCGTGAGGTCGTCGACCACGGGCTGCTCGTCCGCCGCGGCAGGCCCGCCCGCCGGCGTCCCGTGCCGGGCGGCCAGCACCAAGCGCGCCTCGCCGAGCACCCGCACCCAGGCTGCGGCGTCTCCCGGCCGCAGCACCGGCCGTTCGCGGAGCCGGCGCAACGTATCGGCGAAGCGCTCCCGGTCGGCGGAACGGGCCTCGACGAGTTCCTTCTCGGTGAGCCGGCTGAACTCGCGGGAGGCGACGGTGTCGCCCGGATACGCCTCAGGGTTGAGCCGGTCGTGCGCCGGGTCGTTCCACGAGGCTCCGACCGATCCGAGCAGCGTGGGGAGACGGCTCAGGATCGCCACCTCTTCGGGTTCCAGTGCCACCAGCACCTTCTGGCCGGCGACCGTGAATCTGCTCACCCCTCCTCCAGGGTCGCCCACAGACCATGGTGATGGAGCCGGTAGGCGTCGAGCTCGGCGTGTTCCCGGGGCGCCGAGGCGACCACGGCACGCCCTTGGTGATGGATCTCCAGCATGAGGCGGGTCGCCTCCTCACGGGAGTGCCCGAGCAGGGTGCGGAACACCCACACGACGTAGCTCATGAGGTTCACCGGGTCGTTCCACACCACGACATTCCACATCGGGAGTCGCAGTGTCCGCGGTTCGGCGACGGAGCGTTCAGAGGGGCGGGAAGCCGGGCTCATGCGAGGAAGGGTAGTACCGAGGGTGGGCCCAGACGAGGGCGAGGATCCCGATCGGCTCAGCCTTGGCCAGGGTCGTCGGCGGCGGCCCCGTTGCGCTGGGCATTGATCCAATCCTCGAAATCGCGGCGCGCCACCCGCCATTCCCGCCCGAACTTGACGGCCGGAAGGGTCCCTGACCGCAGCTGGCTGGTGACGACGAACGCCGACACGTCCATGTACTCGCAGATGTCGGAGACCGACAACCATTCCTTGTCGATGTCGACGCTGATCCGCTCCATGCACTCCAGGCTATGTGCCGGGAACCCGATCGGCAATAGCGCCTTCTTCCCTTCCTGCAGACTTTGGTCCTTGCAGAGGTTTTCGCGGCCTCTGTACTATCGCCT
>Ga0307445_10002363_pt1 | contig 10383 bp, 9 predicted proteins | sample SalMarSW160330MG_FD_202147 | JGI IMG/M metagenome (GOLD analysis project Ga0307445, IMG submission 202147) | Salt marsh sediment microbial communities from the Plum Island Ecosystem LTER, Massachusetts, United States - SW1603-30 | ecosystem: Environmental > Aquatic > Marine > Intertidal zone >...
ATAAGCGAGGAGTTCAACGCCGACCGGCTGCGCTATCACAAGATCATCATCATGACCGATGCGGACGTGGACGGCGCCCATATCCGCACGCTTCTGCTCACCTTCTTCTATCGGCAGATGCGCGAGCTGATCGAGCGCGGCTATATCTATATCGCGCAGCCGCCGCTCTACAAGGTGACGCGCGGCAAGTCCGAACAGTATCTCAAGGACGAGCGCGCGCTCGAAGACTATCTGATCCATGCCGGCCTCGAAGAAGCGGTGTTCCGCACCTATTCGGGTGAGGAGCGCGCCGGCGAAGATTTGCGCCGCTTGGTTGATGAAGCGCGCACCATCCGCGCCGTGCTGACGGGGCTGCACAGCCGCTACAACCGGGCGGGCGTCGAACAGTCGGCGATCGCGGGCGTGCTGAGCCCGTCGATCTTCGGCGATCCCGAAACGGCGGAACGCGCGGCGCAGTACATCGCGCGAAGGCTCGACGCGCTCTCGGAGGAGACTGAGCGCGGCTGGTCCGGGCATTTCACCGAGGGCGAAGGGTTCCGTTTCGAGCGCACGGTGCGCGGCGTGAAGGAGGTCGCGATCATCGATCCGGCGCTGCTCGGCTCGGTCGAGGCGAAAAAACTCGACGATTTCGCAGCCTCCCTTCAGCAGATCTATCCGCGGCCCGGCCTGCTCCGGCGCAAGGGCGAGGAGACCGTAATTCATGGGCCGACCGGCCTGTTCGAATCGGTGATCGCCGCCGGGCGCAAGGGGGTGACGCTCCAGCGCTACAAGGGTCTCGGCGAGATGAACCCCAATCAGCTCTGGGAGACCACCCTCGACGTGAATGCGCGGTCGCTTCTGCAGGTGAAGATCAAGGAGGTGGACGAGGCCGAGGACATCTTCACCAAGCTGATGGGCGATGTGGTCGAGCCGCGCCGCGAGTTCATTCAGGAAAACGCGCTCGCCGCAAGCGTCGACGTGTGATCGTCTGCCGTCCGGCGAGGCGCGGGCGTTCGCCTTTGCAGTGCAGCAGAATAGTTTGCTTGCACCGCGACCCGCGAAATGACGAGTGAAGATTAGCGGCCAACGAAAAGTATTTCTGGCAGGTATAGTTAGTTAAGAGCCCTGCGCGTGGGCGCCGTCGCTAGACCTTGCCCTGCACTTCACTCCGCCTACCGGCCCGGCAATGTGACCTATTGGGCACAGTCTCCGGCAATAATCACGGTTATCCCAAAATACGCGGAAATGCGCGCTCGACTCTTTATAGGTCGTCAAACATACTACTTCGGTGTCTGCGACGCCGGCTGAGACACTCACGCTTCTCATTAGTGGCAAACCGCTCCGACTATGCCGGAGCCATCTTTGCCAAGCGCGGGGGGAGGGGTGTGAAAAGTCCTCTGAGGCGGTCTAGAACGTCTCCAAGGGGCCGAATCCGCCGTCAACGAGTCTCTGACTCGTTGGCGGCGGTTATCGTTTTTTCGAACGCGCCGGCAGAACCGAACGGCCGGCGCAAGATCGGTTCCTGATCGTCCCCCTCGCCGATCTCGCCCCGCACTCAGAGCGGTCGCGTTTTTTGGGAATCGCGCGCGAGCACGAGGGCGGCGCGCCCCTGAACAAACCGGCATCCGTCCGAATCGAAATGATTTGTAGACGACGTCAAGAATGACGCCGATCCCGAGCCGATGCGCTGCATCGCCGAGCCGCGCACTCGGCTGTCAGCCGTGCCAACGGTCAGGCTATCTCGATGTCGCCGTCGATTTCGAAGACGAGATCGATCCCTTGCACGGTGATGGTCGCCTTGGCCGGAAAGGCGGTACGGCCTGCGAGCCGGCCGCTGGCGGCAGCCTCGCGCACTGCCTGTTCGATTTCACGTTGCGCGGTGACGCCCAGCTTCTTGAGGAATTTGCGCACGCTCAGATTAAGGGCTTCCTCGTCCATCGCCGCTCCTCCGACTGTCCTTGCCGAAACGGATGAGGGAGAAATGGCCGAGCGGCGGCATCGGCCGGCGCTCGATCACTTGCATGCCAGACGCGCGCTCGGCCCAGGCGCGCAAGCGTTCGAACGGAAACTCCGGCCGCCACCCCAGCCGGCGCGCCTTGGGCGCAAACCACTCCTCGAAAGCACGCCGCAAGCCGGTCTCGGCGCCGATGTGATTCACCAGGATGATCTCGCCGCCGGGCCGGGCTACGCGCGCGAACTCATCGAGCGCGGCTTCGGGATCGGGGACGGTCGTGATCACATATTGCGCGACCACCACGTCGAAGAAACTGTCGGGGAAGCCGAGCCGCTCGGCGTCCATCACCGCGAGCGTCTCGACATTGACAAGTCCGTGCTCGGCGACGCGACTCTGGGCCTTGCGCAGCATCGGCTCGGAGATATCGACGCCGACGAGCCGATTGACGCGGCTGTAGTCGGGCAGCGAAATGCCGGTGCCGACGCCGACTTCGAGAATGCGCCCGCCAATCCGCTCGGCCGCCGAAATCGCCGCCTTGCGGCCATGTTCGAACACGCTTCCGAACACGAGGTCGTAGACCGGCGCCCACCGCGCATAGGCCCTCGCGATCGAGTCCCGGTCGAGTTCCGCGTCCATCCCTGTGCCCCCCTCGGACCGCGAACGCTCAGCCGGGGGCCGCGGCGGCAGCCTGATGCTGCGGGTGACGGGCATCGATCGGATCGACCGCCGAGGTCACGCTCTTGATGACGCCGCCGCCGAGCACGCGCGCTTGTCCGGCCGGCGCGTCATAAAAGACGCAGGCCTGGCCTGGGGCCACCCCTTCCTCCCCGACCAGCAGTTCGACCTCCACATCGGCGCCCGCGCGCGCCAGCAGAGCGGGCTGCGGACGCCGCGTCGAGCGCACCTTGACGAAGACTTCGAACCGATCGGCGGCAAGCGCCTCGGCAAGCGTGCCGTCGCCGATCCAGTTCACCCCACGCAGCTGCATGCGGGTCGTACGCAATGCCTCGCGCGGTCCGACCACCACGCGGCGCTGCCCTGCATCGAGCCGAACCACGTAAAGCGGTTCTCCGGCGGCAATTCCCAATCCCCGGCGCTGGCCGACGGTGAAGCGGATGATGCCATTGTGCTGGCCGAGCACACGCCCGCGCAGATCCACGATCTCGCCGGGCTCAGCCGCTCCCGGCATGAGCCGCTCGATGACGTCGGTGTAGCGCCCACTGGGAACGAAGCAGATGTCCTGACTGTCAGCCTTCTCGGCGACCGGCAGATCGAAGCGGCGGGCAAGCTCGCGCGTCTCCGCCTTGGTGCGGTCGCCCAGCGGGAACCGCAGGAATTCGAGCTGCTCGCGGGTGGTGGCGAACAGGAAATAGCTTTGGTCGCGGTCGTCCTCGCGGGCGCGGTAAAGCGCGCGCGTTCCGTCGGGGCGGCCGCGCGAGGCGACATAGTGGCCGGTCGCCAAGACCGTCGCACCCAGTTCGCGCGCGGTGACGAGGAGGTCGCGAAACTTGATCGCCTGATTGCAATCGACGCAGGGGACAGGCGTTTCGCCACAGATATAGCTTTCGGCGAAGCGGTCGATCACCTCCTGCTTGAAGCGGCTCTCATAGTCGAGCACGTAATGGGGGATGCCAATTTTCGCGGCTACCATCCGGGCGTCGTGGATGTCCTGCCCGGCGCAGCACGCACCCGGCCGATGGGTTGCCGCGCCGTGGTCATAAAGCTGAAGCGTCACGCCGACCACGTCGTAGCCTTCCGCCTTGAGCAAAGCCGCGGTGACCGAGGAGTCGACCCCGCCCGACATGGCGACGACCACGCGGGTGTCCTGCGGCCGGCTTTCGACATCCAGACTGTTGCGCATGGCCGCCGCGGCGCGCGCCGCGCTCCTTACCGCCCACCCTGCTGCCGCAGGCTCGGCACTGCCATATTATTGTTCCTACATACTATAGGTGCGCAGATGCAGGCTCGCCAGCGTTCCCGCGTCCCCCTCGGGGTCTCGCCCTGGAGCCAAACACAGCGATCCAGGGCGATGGCTCTGAAATGTTTCCCCTTTTTTCACGAATGCTTAGGCAAATCTTAAGCGGCAGAGCGTATTGTCTGCGCGTGTTCGTTCGTATTGTCGCGTGAGTTCGTCCATGACAGAGCCCCATCGGCCACGGGTAAAGTACGTCATCGGGCCGGACGGAAGCCCCCTTACCATCGCTGATTTGCCGGCTCCGGGAACCAAGCGCTGGGTCATCCGCCGAAAAGCCGAGGTCGTCGCGGCGGTTCGCGGAGGACTGCTGTCGCTCGAAGAGGCCTGCAACCGCTATACCCTGACGGTTGAGGAATTTCTCGCCTGGCAGTACTCGATTGAGCGCCACGGCTTGGCCGGGTTGCGGACTACTCGCCTGCAGCAGTACCGGCAGTGAGGCGATCACCCGCTGGCTCAAGGCAGTTGGGGCGTTTTCCACAGCCCCGATTTTCGTCATTTCCGTGGAACTAAACGGTCCGACCCGCATTGACTTAAGTCGGACAGGTTACCCCCCAGCCCCCCAATCTGTTCGACGCTGCCGCCGGTCTTCGGATCGAGTTGGCGCAAGGCCGCCGTACCGGCGGCCTTTTTCTTTCGACCGACACTGGCGCGCCCGCGAAGGCTGCGCCACGCACCCGATCGCGAAAGAGCGCAGCACGATAAGGTCGATCGCCTTCGCGCCAGGCCGCCTCTCCCTGACCGCCTCTTCTTCCCGAAAATCATATTCGTACGCTCACCGGGCGGAAAGCCGCCTTTTTCGTGGCGTGAACAGCGCGGCGTGAATGACCGGCACCAATATCCTTTACGCGAATCAATCCTACCAGCATGATCCGTTGTGATTCGTTGTGATTCACGCGGGGCGAATCACCCGGCTCCTTCGCCGCCAGCGTGGCGTGCTCGTACTGGTATCGGCGTGGCCTGAGCGCTGTGCCGAGAAGGATGGTTTGCGCAACCCCTATCCGGAGCTGGGAGTAGCAAGGAACGCCGTGCAAAGCGAAACTCGCCCGCGTCCCGTTCGTTTCCGCGGACGATCCTATCTAGCATTTTCGCTCTCGCCTGAGCCGCCGATCGCCGATTGGCTGGCCGACCTCGACGCGGCGATCGATCGATCCTCCGGCTTTTTCGCCGGCCGGCCGGCGGTGCTCGATCTCGGGAATACGGCGCTGAGCCAGTCCGCCGTCGCGCTTCTGATCCAGGAACTCGAGACGCGTGACATTCGCATCATGGGGATCGAGGGCGCGGATGCCGCCAACCTCGGCCCCGGACTGCCGCCGGTCCTTGTGAGCGGCCGTCCCGCTTCGGGCGGGGAACTGGCGCGCGTAGCCCAGGAAGCACAAGACAAACCGGCGCAGAAACCTGCCGAGCAGCAGGGGTCGCTCCTGGTGGATACGCCGGTGCGGTCGGGCCAGACCGTCTACAATTCGGCGGGGGACGTCGTCGTAGTCGGTTCGGTCGCATGGGGCGCCGAAGTGGTGGCCAGCGGCTCTATCCACATCTACGGGGTGCTGCGCGGACGCGCCCTCGCCGGCGCAACCGGCAATACCAAGGCCCGCATTTTTTGCCGGAAGCTGGAGGCCGAGCTCCTGGCTATCGCCGGCTATTACCGGACGGTGGATGATCTCGAGAACGGCCTGCGCGACCGGCCGGTGCAGGCGTGGCTCGATGGAAACGCGATGCTGATTGCAGCCCTCGACTAGAGCAGCAGAGAAGGAACGAACATGGCGAAAGTGGTAGTCGTGACATCCGGCAAGGGCGGGGTTGGCAAGACCACGACCACCGCCGGGCTCGGGACGGCGCTAGCGCAGTCCGGACAGAACGTCGTGGTCGTGGACTTCGACGTGGGTCTGCGCAACCTCGACCTCGTGCTCGGCGCCGAGCGCCGGGTGGTATTCGACTTCATCAATGTCGTTCAGGGCGTGGCCAAGCTGCAGCAGGCGCTCATCCGCGACAAGCGGCTCGAGACCCTGCATCTGCTGCCCGCCTCGCAGACGCGCGACAAGGACGCCCTCACCGACGAGGGGGTCGCGCGGGTGATCGGCGAGTTGCGCTCGCGGTTCGACTGGATCCTGTGCGACAGTCCGGCCGGCATCGAACGCGGCGCGACGCTTGCCATGCGCCACGCCGACGTTGCCGTGATCGTCACCAATCCGGAAGTCTCTTCGGTGCGCGATTCCGACCGCATCATTGGCATCCTCGACGCCAAGACCGAAAAGGCGGAGAAGGGAGAAAAAATCGATAAGCACATCCTGATTGCGCGCTTCGATCCGGCCCGCGCCGCGCGCGGGGAGATGCTCAATATCAGCGATGTGTTGGAAATTCTCTCCCTGCCGCTGTTGGGCATCATTCCGGAGAGCGAAGAGGTGCTGCGCTCCTCCAATCTCGGCACGCCGGTCGTCCTCAACAATCCGGGGAGCGCCGCCGCCCGTGCCTATCTCGAAGCGGCTCGGCGGCTCATGGGCGAGGAATTGAACGTCACCGTCCCGAGCGGAAAGCGCGGGCTGTTCAACAAGCTGTTCGGACGGAGAGCTGCATGATCAACTGGTCCGCGTTTTTCAAGCGAAGCAATTCCACCGCGCCGGTTGCGCGCGAGCGCTTGCAGATCCTGCTCGCGCACGAGCGGTCCCCGCTCGGCCGCTCCGACCTGATTGCCGCCCTCAAGGAAGAAATCCTTGCCGCGATCTCGCGCCATGTCGAGCTCGATGCGGACAAGGTGCAGGTCAAGATGGACCGCGGCGCCGCCGTCTCCACGCTCGAAATCGAGGTCGAGATTCCCAACGGCGTGACCGCGCTGGCGGCCAACTCCTGAGCGGTCTCGTTCGGCGGTGCTGCGTACGTGCTGCCCGGGCGAAGTTTCGCAGGAGGCGGCAGCGCTCATCGCAGGCGCCGCGTCATCTCCCGCGCGTCGGAGCAAGGGTGGATGATGAAGCTTTATGATCATTCGTCCGGCAAATTCTGAGGACGCAGAGCCGATCTGGCGCATTCTCGAACCGGTGATCCGCGCCGGCGAGACTTATCCATTGCCGCGCGACGTGGGCCGGAGCGAAGCGCTTGCCTATTGGCTTGCGCCGCATCACGAAGCGTTCGTGGCGATCGAGACCGACGCCATCGTCGGCACGTATTATTTGTGCGCCAACAATGTGGGCGGCGGCGCGCATGTCGCCAATTGCGGCTATATGGTCGCGGGCGGCGCGACCGGCCGTGGCGTGGCGCGGGCGATGTGCGCGCACTCGCTTGCGCGCGCCAAGGACCGCGGCTTCCGCGCCATGCAGTTCAATTTCGTGATCGCGACCAATGAACGCGCGGTGCGGCTGTGGCAGGCGATGGGCTTTTCCATCGTCGGCCGCCTGCCGAGCGCGTTCCTCCACCCGACGCAGGGCTATGTCGACGCGCTGGTGATGTATCGCGAGCTTTAGAGCATTTTCCGGCGAAGTGGGAACCGGTTCGCCGCAGAAAATGCGACTACCCAAGGAAAACCAGAGCGAATTCTGAATCAACCGGAACGGAATTCGCTCTAGCAGAGACGGACGCCGGCCCGGTTTCATCTCTTTCCGGTGGCGAGAGATACGGCTCCAAAAATTGGCGACACGCATTAAATGTAGGGCCGGATGACACCGCCCCACGGTGGTCCGCTAAGGAGCCTACGATTTCATGGATCGAACGAGGCAGCTTTTCAGCAAGATGCGCGGGCCAGTCTCCGGGTGGATCGTGACCGGAATCATTATTGCCGCCACCGGCTTTACGCCGCAGGAATGGGCGGCCCGGCTGTTCCGCCTTTTTCCGGCGCTTGAGACCAAATTGTCGTCGGGCATCGACCTGCGGCTCGTTCTCGTTGCCCTTGGGACTGCAATCGTCGTGTGCAGCGTGCTGCTGCAACAGCGTGCCGTGCGGCGGCTCGCAACCGCCGGCGGCGGGGGCTCGGCAACCACGACGGATCAGCAATCCGCTGCGCTTGTGGATGGAGAAGCGCCGGAAAGCGTTGTTCACGCCGGGCCTGCATCGCGGTTGTTCGACCGTCCGTCGATCGCGGTGCTGCCGTTTAAAAACATGAGCGAAGACTCGGAGCAGGACTATTTCAGCGACGGGATCACCGAAGATATCATCACGGATCTGAGCAAAGTATCCGGTCTCTTCGTTATCGCGCGTACTTCTACCTTCGTCTACAAGGGCAAAGCGTTCAGTGTGTCCAACATTTGCCGAGAGCTCGGCGTCAAGTTCGCTGTCGAGGGCAGCGTTCGCAAGGCCGGCAACCGAGTCCGCATCACCGCGCAGCTGACCGACGGAACCCACGGCGGACATCTCTGGGCTGAGCGCTACGATCGCGACCTCACTGATATTTTCGAGGTCCAGGATGAGGTCACTCGTCGCATCGTCGATGCGCTCAAGGTCAAGCTCACTCCTGGTGAGGAAGCCTACCTCGCCGAAACCCCGACCAGCAGCTTTGAGGCTCACGACCTCTTCATGCGTGCGCGGGAGTTACTGCGTGGGACGAAATTGAATCGCGAGACATTCGATCAGGCCGTCGCGCTTCTGACGCGGGCGATCGAGCTTGATCCGAATTACGCCGAGCCGTACGCGGGCCTTGCCCTGGCGCACATCCTCGATTTTCAAAATCAATGGACCGGCGCTCCTGATGCGCTCGACCTCGCAGCACATTTCGCGACGCTCGCGATTGAGAAAGGACCCTCACTTCCGTATGCCCGCTTCATAGCCGCCGTCGCGGCGACCTGGACAAGGAACCTCGAACGGGCGAAGCAAGAGGCAGAGACTGCGCTGGCGCTCAGCCCGAATTACGCCCCTGCCTACGGCACGCGTGGCCTTGTCGAGCTCTATTCCGGCAATCCGCTGGCAGGGATTCCGTTTATTGAGCGGGCGATGCGCCTCGATCCGGCTTTTACCCACCAATACATCCACTTTCTCGGCTCGGCCTACCTCGTTGCAGGCAAATACGAGGAGGCGGCGGCTTCTTTCCGCGAGCGCATCCGGCTCGTGCCGGATACCGACCTGTCGCGGGCCTTGTTGGCGTCCGCGCTTGGCCACCTCGGCGACATCGACGAGGCCCAACGCATCTGGACCGAGTTGAAGCAGGTGAATCCGCGTTACAGCTTCGCCGAGCATTTATCGCGGCTGCCGTTTAGCAATCCCGCTGACGCCGACAGGATCAAAGATGGGCTGGCCAAGGCCGGATTACCGACTTAATACGACGCTCGGGAAAGCGCCGAGGAAACCGACCCCCGGCGCCAACGCAAGCGCGTCGTGGCTTCGCGGGCTCGCCAAAATCATCCTCCCCCGTGAAACGGGGGAGGGGAACCATGCGCAGCATGGTGGAGGGGGTGTGGCGGTCGCGGTAAATGAACCCCCTCCCCCGCCGACGCAGCCAAGCCTGCGCAGGCTGCGCAAGCTTGCCTGCGATGGGCGGTCCCCCTCTCCCGCTGCGCTTACGCTTGCGGGGGAGGATGGAGGTCGTTACGGCGCGCGCGCCCTCGCGCTGTGCTTCGCGTCAGCTTCGCGCGCGCCCTCGCGAGCATCGTCTTGCGTTTGGTTCCGACGTGACCGCCCGCCTTAGGTTTGCTTAGGGCGCAAGCGTCGTTCGCGTTTGGTTACGGCCCGACCATCGCCTCGGGCTTGGTGCGCGCCCGCTTGATGATCAGCTTGTTGAGCGCGCCGAGATAGGCTTTCGCCGAGGCCACGAGCGTATCGGGATCGGCGCCCTTCGCCGTCACCGTCTTGTCGTTCTCCGACAATCGCACCGACACTTCCGCCTGCGCGTCGGTGCCTTCGGTGACTGCCTGCACCTGATAGAGCTCAAGCACGGCCTCGTGCGGCACCAGCTTCTTGATCGCGTTGAAGGTCGCGTCCACCGGCCCGTTGCCGGTCGCCTGCGTGGTCTCGTGGCGGCCGTCGATGTCGAGCGTCAGCGTCGCCGATTGCGGGCCCATGGTGCCGGCGATCACGGTGAGCGACAGCACCTTGATGCGATCATGCGCGGTCGCGATCTCCTCGTCGACCAGGGCTTCGAGGTCCTCGTCATAGACATGCTTCTTGCGATCGGCGAGCGCCTTGAAGCGCACGAAGGCGTCCTCGATCTGATTGTCGCCGAGACGGTAGCCCAATTCCTCCAGCTTGTGCACGAAGGCGTGGCGGCCGGAATGCTTGCCCATGACCAGCGCCGTCTGCTTCACGCCGACGCTTTCCGGCGTCATGATCTCGTAGGTCTGGCAATGCTTGAGCATGCCGTCCTGGTGGATGCCGGACTCGTGCGCGAAGGCGTTGCGGCCGACGATCGCCTTGTTGTACTGGACCGGAAACGAAGTCACCGCCGAAACCAGTTTCGAAGCGCGCGTGAGCAGGGTCGCGTCGACGCCGGTCCAGAACGGCAGCACGTCGTTGCGCACCTTCATCGCCATCACGACTTCTTCCAGCGCGGTATTGCCGGCGC
>Ga0307445_10002364_pt1 | contig 10382 bp, 10 predicted proteins | sample SalMarSW160330MG_FD_202147 | JGI IMG/M metagenome (GOLD analysis project Ga0307445, IMG submission 202147) | Salt marsh sediment microbial communities from the Plum Island Ecosystem LTER, Massachusetts, United States - SW1603-30 | ecosystem: Environmental > Aquatic > Marine > Intertidal zone >...
TCGCCGTACTTCCAGGTTCTTTTCAGCATCTGCACGTTGAAGAGCGCTCGGACATTGGCGGGGATGTATTTGAGGAAAGCGAAAACCCTGTCGTCTGGGTGCTCGTACCCGAAAGTGTTGAAGATGAAGCCGTCTTTTGTTGCGAACGTGTCTCCGTCGGCGGGAACCCATTCAGTCGTTGCCGTTTTAACACACCGCGGAAAGAATGGAAGTTGAAGATTAAAAAAGCTATTGCATTAGGAAGAGTAATTGCTTTAACGAAGTATCTGCTAATTCTGAGAGATGAACCCTGCAAGGAACCTGTATTGTAAACGAATGTTTGTTTTTCCGTGGATTTTCTTGTTTTCTCTCCACATTCCTTATAAGTGATAATGAGACAGTGCTTGAAAAACTGTTTGAACGCTTCATAGTTCATCAAGAATTAGCTAATCTAAAGATTTGAAGCTCACATGGAACAAAAAACGAAAAAAGTCGGCCTTCCAGTGGACCTCATTCGGGCCGTTGCGATATTCTTGGTTATTCTTCTTCATGTATCAATACAGGGAGACAGCATTCCCGTGCCTACATACCTGTCTCCGTCAACGGTTTGGTGGGCCGTTGACTTTTACGAGACAATAGCTAGACCCTGTGTTCCCCTTTTCATCATGCTGAGTGGTTACTTGTTACTTCAGCCCTACAAAGTTGACGAACCAATCAAAACGTTCTTCAAGAAACGATGGCACAGGATAGGTTTACCTTTCATATTTTGGAGTGTAGTCTACTTTGGATGGCTTTTCTTTTTCGGCGGTCAAACCTTTTCAGTAAACTCGGTCGTGAATGGAGTTCTGAACGGTCCATACATCACTTTTTGGTTCATCTACATGCTAGTTGGCCTTTACCTTCTCACGCCAATGCTGAGGGTTTTCATGGCTCATACAAAGGATGACATTGTCAAGTTTATCCTTATCATCTGGTTCATTGGAACAGGCATTGTTCCCATCGCAGGTTTATTAGGACTTGGCATAAACAACAATCTTTTTGTTTTACCCGGGTGGATTGGCTACTTTCTAATCGGGGCGTACCTGCCAAGAGTTAAGACACGTTCTTGGGGTCTATACGCATTAATGGCGGGGGGATTCGCGTTTACTATGATTGCCAGCGCTTTCATGGCTGCGGTTGGGGGCGAAACGCTGTATTTCTTCTATGATTATTTGACCGCCAACGTGATTATTGCTTCCATCGCTATGTTTAAGCTTCTAAGCTCGGTTTCGGCCAAATCCGCTGAACCTAATTCTTCGCGCGTCAACTGGCTGATTCGTCAAATAAGCCATAACACTTTGCCGATATACTTTTTCCACATGTTGCTCTTGGAAGCGTTCAGGAGAGGGCTGTTCGGTTTTACCTTAACAATTATGTCATCGAATCCGATAATTACGATTCCCCTGCTTAGCTTGTTCGTTCTGTTTCTCAGTCTCGGCGCGGTTTCTCTCTTGAAAAAAATTCCTTTCTTGAGATCATGGATTGGTTAGCCTACGCGTGCTAGCACGCGTCTTTCAAGAGAAGAAAGAGCTTTTTTGCGTTAGTGCCGAGTATATTTCGTTGGCGATGATTTGTGCCCCTTCCATGTTGGGATGTATGCCATCAAAGGGGAAATAATCGGGATGGCCGATTAAAGCCGAGTAAACGTCGATTACGGGTAAGTGCAGTTCGGCAGCCACTTGGTCAATACGGGGCATAACACCATATATGAGATTAGCGTTTGTAAGACCCAAGCTGTTGTTGAAGATTGGAGGCGGCTTTACAAGCCAGATTTCTGGCTTACGCTTGCCAAGCGCTTGGAACTCGCTAATCAACTTTCTGTAGTCGGTTGTGAACTCGCCAATGTGCGCGTAATGGTCTGGTCTGGCGTCATTGGTTCCGAGCATTATGATCACGATGTTAGGCTGGAAGCTCTTAGCATTCTCGAACGCCGTCTGATTCATGTATGGTTTTTCCGTCTCAACCAAGACCGTGGCAGCGCCAACACCAAAGTTTCCGACAGTAAAGTTGTCACCGAGCAAGGCTTGCAGGTCAGCAGGGTAATATGTTCCATTCGTAATGCTGTCACCGACGCAGGCGACATGAATAGGGTAAGAGATTTCCTCTGCGTTTTCGCTGTCGAGGAGGAAGAACACCGTTAAGAACGATGCCACAAGGACTATGACAACTCCTATTGCCATCCACTTAGTTTTCGTCATTTGCACGTCCTTTTCACTTTTCCCTTGTTTCTGGGCTCCTACATATGGCTAAAGAACATTCTTCGCCGCCGCGTCACCCACTCTACATAGTCCGAAGGCATACATTGAATAAACCAGAACTGCAGTTCCCCCTTTTTAGATTTTCCACAATAGGAAAGGCGAAAGGATGGACTTGTTAGGACCAACTGTTGGGTGGGCGCAAATGCAACAAATTACTTGATTTAGTACTGGTCAGAAAACACAAATAAGTTTCGACCGATTCCTATAGTTTTGGACGATGAGGTAATCGAGGTACGCCGAAGCTGAAGGCGGGGAATTTAAGCTGGAGGCTAGTGAGTGCTTTTTCCGCTACTGAGTCCACATAAACACTTGGAAGACGGGCTTATACCACATTAGAAAACAGCGTCATTCTATAAAGTAGGAATTTATTGACAAAGGAAAGAGGTTGGAGAGTTTGTGTACTTATGGTCGGCTCTGGTTTCTTGTGAAGTATGCCCACACTGTCACTAAGACAAGCGTTAGGCAAGCACCAGCTAATCCTGAGACCACCCACTTGATATTTATAAGTGCTGGCAATACAGCCATAAGCCACGGGATTGCGTAGTCTGCTGTCAGCTGCGCTATTACTCCTGCCATGAAGCCCAAAAGTGCAATTACTCCGAATACTTTTAATCTATCACTCATTCATTTTCACCTTTTTGTTTAAGCATTGGATTTCGCTTCTTTTTAGTCTAACTTACACGTTTTTGTCTAATATCCGAATAGTGACTACCTTATCTTTTAATTTTACAATTAAAGCCAAAAACAAGTTTTTCTACCGTGTATATCTCTACATATATACGTGCATATTTCCAACATGTTAACAATGTATAAGATATTTCAAACGCATCTTTTGTGCTGGAGGTATTAATTTGTCAGAAAGATTCGCAAAAAAATGGGAAACTAAACGAGGCGACCAGCCTTTCACGGACCGCATAAAAGAAGCTGTGAATCCGCCAGGACCACTGAAGCCAAGACTTGACTTCGCCGTTAGACGAATAGAACTTCAAGTGCAGAAACTCGACCAAGCCACAGATAGATTCAGCCAAAGAGACAAAGCAATATTCGCAAGAATAGTTGACGCCTACACCAAACACGATACCGCACGCGCCAACGTCTTCGCCAACGAACTTGCAGAAGTTCGCAAGATGGAACGCTTAATCATAAACGCCAGACTTGCCCTTGAACAGATAGTGTTAAGGTTACGAACAGTATCCGAACTTGGAGATGTAGTCTCCACCTTAGGACCAGCCGTTGGAGTTCTACGAACCGTCAGAACAGGACTAGTGAGCGTGTTCCCTGAAGCAGAAACAGAACTAGGCGAAATCGGCAACATGCTGAGCGGAATAATGATTGAAGCAGGTCAAGGATCAGGAATGACGCTGAACTTTGACACCGTAAACGAGGATGCCTCAAAAATCCTTTCGGAAGCCGCAACAGTTGCTGAGCAGAAAGTCAAAGACAAGTTCCCAGATCTGCCGCCGGGTATGCCATCCGTTGCATCTGCGCAAACAGAGAAAACGACAGAGAGCTACTAAACTGAAGGAGGAAAAATATGTCCAACAACTCCAATCTTTTTCTTTCTATCGGTAAACCCATCAAAGATGAGTACGGTCGCACAGTCGGAAAAGTTGCCTCATTCGCACTGACTCCCAGCGGGAAATTCGACGGTGTATACATTGAGTCTAATGAAGGAAAATTCGTAAAACAGTCTATGGAACACCTAAAATTCAATGGTGCCGAAGTCACATTTACCTCGACACTGAAATCACAGGCAAACGTCCTCTGCGATCAGATACCACTCATATGGCGCAAAAACCAAGCTCTCAAAGATTTGGCTGAAAAAAGAAAGATTTCTCCAGATCTTTACCAGGAACTCCGCAACAACTTTGAAAGCGTACTAACTCAACTGAAGAAAGACGCGCAGGTTCTGTCAGACGAAGCCAACAAAGAAATTACACGTTGCAACCAAGAGATTAAAACGCTGGGCTATGCGGTTGTCAACCTTGAGCTGGAGCATGAAATAGGCCAAGTTGATGAAGAAGCCTACAAGTCTGCTTTTGCAATGCTACAGGAGAACCTCAAACGTGTCAACACAGAGAAGAGCGCCATCGAACTTACCAAAAGCAAGCTCTCAAACATAATGCTAGGTGATTCTTCAAAACTTGAGCAAAAAACCACCGTAACCTCTGTTGAGCTAACTCCCCAAGAGACTCCTAACGAAACAGCTAATGAAGCGACTAACGAAACGATTACCGATGAAACGATCGACGAAACCCCTGAAGCAGTAAACGCAGAAACAACTAATGAACCAGAGACAACTAACGAAGCCCCTGATGAGACCCCTAGTGAGGCACCTGAACTTCCAGAGCCTCCGGTGGTCGTCTACGTGAAAGAAGTCGGAAAGGCCGGAATATAACCTACAGAGTGAAGTAGCGGGGGAGGGAAAAAACAATAAAAGGTCTAACACGTTCAACCCCTCCACCGATACGAGAAGTTGCCTCAAAGTCTATATACACGCTTAAAATCCAGCAAAACAAGCTGGAGCAAGCAAGCTACAGATTAAAAGAAAGAGACCGCTTACTTTTTGAGTCCTGTATGGGTGCCTTGAAGAAAAACAACAAGCAGAGAGCAGCGATGTGTGCTAACGAAATCGCTGAAGTTAGAAAACTAATAAAGTTTCTTTACAGTGTGCAGTTAGCCATAGAACGTGTGGTTCTTCGGCTGGAGACCATAAAAGAGCTTAGCGACATAGTTGTTGACTTGAAGCCTTCTCTGAAGCTTCTTCAACAAGTCTCATCAGACCTGTTTCAGGTTTTGCCCGATGTCTCCAGTGAATTAAACAACGTTAACGATGCAATACACGAAACGCTCTATGCGACGAAGATTTCGGCGGACGAGTCTCTGATACCTGTTGGCAAAAAAACAGTGGGTGGTGAAGAAGTGCTGAATGAAGTTTCCAGTTTTCTCGAGCAGAAGCTTTCCGAAACTCTTCCTGAGCCGCCAGAAACTCTGGCAGCCGAAGAAAAGGCATCGCCAATACGAGAACTTGTTGCCCTATCTGCCAGCACTTCGCAAGTGGTCGGACGCAAAACTACGGAGGAAATCGGCATGGACTCATCAAAAACCCTATTTTCTTATAAAAAATCTGAAATTAAAGAAATCTCTTTGAAAGTTGAGAAGCCCTCTATTGAGGATACGCTTCTTGAATATGTGAAAAAGAGCAACGGTGAAATAGATTTAACTCGTTGTTCAAGTGATTTAAAAACTTCAAACGAAGAAATTGAGAAAGCCCTTGAAAACTTGGGAAACCAAGGTAAAATAAAAATCGAGTTAAAATCGCCTGAATAAAAATGGTGTAAAAAACCATGAGTGCTTCACACGAACTTGAAAAGGCCGCAACGACCTATGCGTTAGACGCGGTGAAAATGGACAAGGCAGGACAAAAAGGCAGAGCTATAACGCTTTATCAGAAGGCGATAGAGAGCCTTTTGCAGCTTGTTCAGCTTTATCCTGAGTACGGTTTGAACAAAGTTTATGTTCAGAGAGCAATTGCCTACCAAGAGAGAATCAAAGCTCTGCAAGGCGCGGTTTCGTCTCGTGAAATGCAAATTGAGTCCAACAATGGCAACAACGGTGGTGAAGCAGCCACTGGAAGCGGCGGAAAGCCGGTTGAGACGGAGCTTGTGGTCACTGAAAAGCCTAAGGTGAATTGGGAAGAAGTTGTGGGTTTGGACACGGCTAAAAAAGCTGTTAAGGAGGCTATTGTGTATCCTGTGCAGAGGCCTGATTTGTTTCCGTTGGGTTGGCCGCGTGGGATTTTGTTGTTTGGTCCGCCTGGTTGTGGTAAGACTTTGTTGGCGGCTGCGGTTGCGACGGAGATTGATGCGAATTTTTATTCGATTGATGCGGCTTCGATTATGTCTAAGTGGTTGGGTGAGGCTGAGCAGAATGTTGCTAAGTTGTTTGGTTCTGCGCGGAAGTCGTCGAATGAGGGTAAGCCTGCGATTGTTTTCGTGGATGAGTTGGATTCTTTGATGGGTGCGCATTCGAATGAGGTGGGTGGTGAGATTCGTGTGCGTAATCAGTTTTTGAAGGAGATGGATGGGATTGTTGATAAGGGCAAGAACCTTCATGTTTATGTTATTGGTGCTACGAATAAGCCGTGGGATTTGGATTGGGCGTTTATTCGGCGGTTCCAGAAGAGGATTTTGGTTCCGTTGCCGGATCATCATACGCGGTTGATGATGCTTAAGCTTTACACGGGTAATCTGGGGATTGATCCGGATGTGGATTTGCATGAGTTGGCGCGGTTGTCTGAGGGTTTTTCTGGAAGTGACATACGGGATGTGTGTCAGGCAGCTCAGTTGAAGCTTATAGGTGAGTTCTTTGAGTCTGGCAAGGCTTTGGACAAGGAGGCTAAGCCGAGGTCGATAACGATGGGTGATTTCAGGCAGATACTAGAAGAGCGGAAGCCGAGCGTTTCGTTGGATATGCTGTCGCTGTACAACAGGTGGTTTGAGGCTTTCAAAGCCTTGTAGGAATGGAGGGGAAAACGCAAAAACTGGAAACGGGCTGGGTGGAAAGGTTTGGAGAATCATTTTTTAGCACGCTCTCCCTTCTCCCCCTCAAATTATCTCCAAGCCCCACAAACCAACAGCCCGTTTTGAGTTTTTGCGTCTTTGTTAGGTTTGTGTGGTTTTTTTAGCTGTTTTGTCTTGTGTGGTCTGTTGCTTTTTTGTCTATACCCCCTTATTTAAAGGCGGAAGCACAGGTTGAATTTCCGCGCCGATACGGACCCACCCTTCAATAGTTACTGCATCAATTGGCTATTAGGCGGCAAATATGCTGTGTTTCTTTTTTCGTAATAAGAAACGTTATGATCTTATCATTACGAGGAGCATTTTGAATTTGGTCACTGCCTGGAGCGCGTGGGGTTCGTTGGCTGGCATTATGGTGGTTGCGCCCGTTTTCAGGCGAATGGGCTCGCCTGATATGGTGACGTCGGCTTCGCCGTCTATGAGGTAGACGAGCGCGTCGTAGGGCGCGGTGTGCTCGCTCAAGCCTTGGCCTTTGTCGAAGGCGAAGAGGGTTACGGTTCCTGCAGTTTTGTCGATTATGCTGCGGCTTACCACTGAGCCCATTTGGTAGTTGATGAGGTTTTTTAGGTTTGCTGGTTCTGCGGCTAGTGGGTTTTTGTTTGCCATTTTTATTGCTCCATTGCGTGGATAATTAAGATTTACGTGGAGACTCAGGGTTGCGCTTTGGCGCGTTCCATGTCCCAGCGTTTAAACACTTCTTCAGCTATCTGCGGTCTCAGGATGAATATGTCTTCGGGGTGCTCCACGTAAAGGTAAACCGTGTAGTCTCGTTGGAAGGCTGCTGATCGGGTAAGCATGTAGCTGGGCTTCTTCGGCATCATGTGAACATGCCGCTCAAAGACTTCTTCGAAGATTTCGGCGATTTTTTGGGTTGGAACCCTGTGGTCGAAGCCGATTTCGAAGGTGTAGCAGTACAAGCCGACTTTTTTGTCGTTTTTGTAGGTGAATCGGGTTATGTCTCGGTCGAGGATTTGGAGGTTGCTGATGGCGACAATGTTGTTGCCGATGGTGAGCACCTTGGTGTAGTTGATGGTCACTTCCTTCACGATTCCTTCCACGGTTCCGATGCGCACGTAATCCTCAACTTTGAAGGGTCGCGCCGCGAGGAGGTAAAGTCCGGCGATGAAGTTGCCGATGGTTTTTTGGGATGCGAAACCTAATGCGGCGCCGCCGATGGCGGAGACGGACACAAGCACTTCTGGTGATAATCCGCCCGCGCGGCTTAGGGCGAGTAATGCGCCTATGAGTATGAGGATGCGGAAGGTTAGAACGAGGTTGTTGGCGGCGCTGGGTTCGAGTTTGGCTCGTTTGGCGAAGCGAGAGAGGTATCTGGTGAATATTCTTTCGAGGGCTATAGCTACGACTGCGATTGTTATTAGGCTTATTATGGTATAGAGTTCTATTCCGAACACGGTGCCGGCAGTCATAGCTGAGAACCTGCTGATTTGCCCTTTTGGTTGAAGCTGTCTATAACCTTTTTCGTGCGAGGTGCTGTTATCCGTTCACTTTTTGTCATAAACATTCCTTATTTGAGTTCAAGTAGCACCAAAAAAAAAGAAACGGCTCAAAATTCACCTTAAAACTGACCATATACTAACTGGGCGATTTCCCCTCCTCATCTGGAATGAAATCCATCGAAACCGAATTCACACAGTGCCGCACGTTCTTCTCCGTAAAACCCTCACCCAAAAACACATGTCCCAAATGCGCCCCACAGTTGGCGCAGGTAATCTCCGTGCGAACCCCATCCGCATCCACACTCCTCTTCACCGCGCCCTTAATCTCATCATCAAAACTCGGCCACCCACAACCACCCTCAAACTTACTCTCCGAACGATACAACGCCGCGCCGCAACGCTTGCACACGTACGTGCCCTTCTCCCAAAACGCATAATACTTACCCGTAAACGGCATCTCCGTCCCCTTATGCGCGATAACGTCTTCCTCTTCCTTCGTTAACTTCTTGACCTTCGCTTCCTTCTCCGACACTCCATCACAACCCAAGCAAACTATCCACTGTCGAAGTAAAAAAGCGTTCGCCCACCCCAATCAACAAGCATCGGCACGATTAAGTAATAGAATACACAATTATCCACATTCAAGCTGGAGAGTGCATCACCTTCGAAAAAGTCCTGGTCACATCCGCGTGGCCCTACATCAACGTCGTACCCCACTTAGGCAACCTCGTCGGCTCAGTCCTATCCGCAGACGTAACCGCGCGCTACTACCGCCTACGAGGCGACGACGTCCTGTTGGTCAGCGGCTCAGATGAGCACGGCACACCCATAGAGGTCGAAGCCATAAAACAGGGGATAACGCCTAAAGAGCTGACGGACAGAAACCACGCCATAGTAGCCGACCTGTTCAAACGGTGGGGCGCATCCTTCGACAACTACACGCGAACCGAAAGCCCAGTGCACAAAGAATTCGTGCAGCAAACCCTGATGAAAATCTACAAGAACGGCTACATCTTCCCCCAAGACACGCAAATGCTGTACTGCAAGCACGACCAGCGCTTCCTACCCGACCGCTTTGTGGAAGGCAAATGCCCCTACTGCGGATACGAACGATCCCGCGGCGACCAATGCGACAAGTGCGGAAGGCTATTGGAAACTACTTTCCTTCTGGAGCCGCGCTGCGTCATCTGCGGAAACACGCCAACCGTGAAGACCACGCGCCACTGGTACATTGACCTGTCCAAGTTCGCGGAACCTCTCACAAAGTTTCTCCAGAAAAACAAGCAAATATCAAGCAACGCCAAAAAATTCAGCCTAAACTGGATAAAAGAAGGCTTGAAACCCCGAGCCGTCACCCGCGACGTGGAGTGGGGAATACCCGCGCCGTTTCCAGAAGCAGAAGGCAAAACCATCTACGTGTGGGTTGACGCCGTCTTAGGCTACGTATCAGCCACCATAGAGTACTGCAAACGCATAGGCAAACCCGAGAAGTGGCGGGAATTCTGGTTCGACAAGTCAGCCAAGACGCTGTACTTCGTGGGAAAAGACAACATCCCCTTCCACACCATAATCCTCCCCGCGCTGCTGCTAGCAACAGGCGAAGACTACAACCTGCCATGGAATGTTTCAGCCACCGAGTTCCTCCAGTTCAAAGGCGAAAAAGCCAGCAAAAGCCAACGCATCGGCATCTGGATAGACGAGGCACTGGAGCTTTTCCCCGCGGATTACTGGCGCTTCTTCCTCATGGCTACGCGCCCCGAAAGCAAAGACACCAACTTCTCCTGGGACACATTCCTCGAAAAAATAAACGCCGACCTAAACGACACCCTCGGCAACTTCATCCACCGAACCCTCACCTTCATAAACACCAAATTCAACGGCGAAATCCCAACAGCCAAACTCACAGCAGAAGACGAGGCAGTTCTGCAGACCATCAAGGAAAAAGTCGAAGAAGCCGCCCAAGAGTTCCAAGAAACAAAGCTGCAGCCCGCCGCAAACACCCTAATCAGCATAGGACGCATCGGCAACCAGTACCTGAACGACAAGGAACCATGGAAACTCATCAAAAC
>Ga0307445_10002366_pt1 | contig 10378 bp, 10 predicted proteins | sample SalMarSW160330MG_FD_202147 | JGI IMG/M metagenome (GOLD analysis project Ga0307445, IMG submission 202147) | Salt marsh sediment microbial communities from the Plum Island Ecosystem LTER, Massachusetts, United States - SW1603-30 | ecosystem: Environmental > Aquatic > Marine > Intertidal zone >...
TTAAGTAGAGAAAAAGGAAGGCGGTGAGGGTGAATCAGAAGGATAAGCTGGCGAAGAAGGGGTTGGGTGAGTTGAAGGAGATGGGAAGAAAATAGACTTGAGTTCCTACTTTTCCCTAGAATGCTTCAATCAAAGACCTGACCCCTTTTCTGACTGAGATCACGAGATCAGCAGTCTGTAAATACCTAGCCCTTGTTGTCCTCCTCCACCGCCTCTATGAGCAGTTCACAGATGTCGGGGACCGCGGAGATCACCCTGTTCCAGTTCGGTATATAGGGGACCTCTATCGGTGTTTCGAGAAACTGCTCTCCCGCGCTCATGATGCACTGCGTGAAGGCCTCGGCCGAGCTCCCTTCCTTGTGTCGATCGAAGGTGAGACCGTTGACGACGGAGTCGTACTCGAAGCGGGCGATCAGATCCTGGGCAATGCGCAGGTAGCTGGCCTTCAACGACAAAAAGAATTCCTTCGTCAGGGTGTATCCCCTGCTCGCCATCGTCCTGAAGATCGTCTTGGCGATGTCCGTCCCCATCTTCAAGAGGCCCTTGTTGGGGTCTTCCAGGGTCAGGGGCTGATGCTTGTGCTCATAGTTGTCGGAGAGGTCGGCTTGGCAGACCCTGCGCAGGGCGCAATTGCGGTACACCTCCGCCAGGACCCCGACCTCTATCCCCCAATCACCGGGGATCCTGATCCGCCGCGCAAGCTCGGTATCCATGGAGAATTCACCGGCGAGGATATACCGGAAGCTGTCGAGATAATCGAGGAGCTCATTGGGCCCCAGGGTTGCCTTTAATGCACGAAGGAGGGGTGTTACAAAGATGCGGGTAACGCGTCCGTGCATCTGATCCGTGATCCTGCTGTAGTATCCCTTGCAGAACTCGAAGCCGATGCGCGGATCGGCAACGGGATAGCAGAGCCGTGCGAGGAGCTCTCGATCATAGGTCACGATGTCACAGTCGTGCAGGGCGATTACATGGCTGTCCTCACGGGCGAGGATGTATCCGTATGCAGTCCACGCCGATCTTCCCTTGCCGTCCTCGCCGACCTCGATCCCCTTTTCCGCCAGGAGGCGGTAGAGTGCCTCAATTCTCGGTCCGGTACACCAGATCAATTTCGGCTGCTGGGGGAGGGCGGCAAAGAACTCCCGCGCCTCCTTAAAGTCCTGTGCCGTGGCCCGTCCGATGGTAACGATGATGTTTTTCAGGTACGTAACGGAGCGGAGCTCTTCCGCAATCTTCGGCAGGCCGGGGCCTTCAAGCTCAACGGGGATATAGGGGAGGACGAGCGAAATAGGGCGATGTCTCGCTGCCTCCGCGAGCTCCGCTTCGATCACCGCGATATCCCGCGGTTTCAAGCGATGAAAGGTGGCGATCTCACCGTTTTGGAAGAAATCCGACATGGTCCCTCCTTTCCCCCTTGGTCATGAAGAAAGGGTTATGGATTAGATTTCAGAACCCCGCCCCCTCCTTATGTTCACCAAACAAAAAAGGGCGTTTTGGCCCCTTTGAAAATTTAAGTGTAAATTATACCCCTCTGTCGCCTTGCGACATCTCTCGTTTTATGGGACCCCGTTGTCCACAAAAATCATATTGTGTCGCATTTCCCCCTGGGGATCCCGCATTCATTATTCTTTGCTGCGGAGCGGGGGCGACATCCTGTTTTCCTGAGACTCAAACTTTAAGGAGCAGGAAGGTGCGGGGCCATCATTTAGATTTCTATACAAAGCGGTTTGGGACTTCATGCCTCGACCCCCCTTTATGAGGCAATCGCTACCTAGATCTTTTTAATTCTTTCTATCAAAACAACACAAACCTTACCCCTTTTCATAAAAAAGTCAACCCCACGGTCCCAGATGGAGGCTCAGTCCGGTCTGATCTTGTTGAGTATCCTCTGCACCAGGCCTTCTTTGTCCGTAATAATCCCCCCCGGTTCTTCCCGGCCTGGGAGCTGGTCTCTGCCTGAGATATCCATGAGCTGGAAGATCTTGGGGGAGTCCAGAAACCGGGAGAGGCGGGAGTAGGTGGTGATCCCCCCTCGGTACTCCTCATGTGCCATGGTTAAAAAGAGCTCCTGTTTGACGCGGGTGATGGATACATAGAGCAGGCGCCGCTCTTCTTCCTGGTCTTCTTCGGACTGGTAGCTGTACGATATGGGTATGTGGCCGTCAGCCACCTGACCCCTCTATTGTTTCTCGTTTGATAATCCTTCCCAGACCTTTACGAGTTTATTCTCGATACCTATTCTCTGCAGCATCCTTCCTACCATGCAGTCCACCATCTCTTCTATCGTCGCACAGTGGGCGTAAAATGGCGGCGTGAGCGGGAAGATGATGGCCCCGTTTTCGGCGGCCCTCAGCATCGTGCGGATATGGCCGGTATGAAGGGGTGTTTCCCGAAGCGCCAACAATAAAGGAAAACCCTCCTTTAAACAAACATCGGCGGCGCGCGTCATGAGGTTGTCGATATTCGAGTAGGCGACAGCTCCGAGTGTCTTAATGGAACAGGGTGAGATGATCATCCCATCATGCGCAAATGAGCCGCTGGCGATGGGAGCGGCAAGGTCCGAAAAGTCATAGACACAATCGGCCAGCTTCGCCGCTTCTTCATAGGTCATACCAAGCTCCGCCTTCATGACGATTTGCGCGGCATCGCTGATGACCAGGTGCACTTCTATATCCTTCATGGGGCGAAGTGCCTTAAGGAGCCTGATTGCGGTAATTGTTCCGGAAGCGCCGGAGATGCCGACGATAATCCGTTTCATGGCCGGCGTTTCCGCGGCGGCAGGACTACCTCGAAGTCTTCAAACCGAGTCGGGTCCAGCTGAAATGCGGAAGGGCGCAGGTCGGGGTTGAGCGTCTCTTCGGGCTCGCTGTCTCGCCAGTTGAACTCGCATGCGTTGCAGTAGTACATGGTCCAGACCAGACGCCCGTCTTCCTTTCCTTCCTTGCAGACATACGTGTCGCTGCCAAGACATCGAGGACACTTCATCGGTTTGCCTCCTGAAGGTTCCGTATAAGGTTAAACAATTCGTCGATTTCCGGACCGCTCGGCGGATTCACCATTTCGGCATCGATGCCGATGGGGTCCGGCGGCATGGGCGACGTGGCATCGATGATCAGGTGATGCCCTTTGCCGGGGACTACTGCCGACGGGTCGAGCAAGATCCCCGCCATATTGTCCAGGACGTAGATATCGTTCGCGCGGGTGCGCACGGACAGGGCCCATATGACCTGGTTGAGGTCGAAAGGATCGACGTCCGCGTCGACCATGATCACATTTTTCATATACATCAGTCCGTGGGGGGTGCCGAGCGCCCTTAAGGCCATCGACTTGGCGAATCCGGCAAACCGGTTTTTCACGGAGATGATGGCCGTCAGGCCGTGGTGGTAGAGGGCGTTTACCGCCTCCACTTCGGGGAAATCCTGTTTGAGCGCGGCATAGATGGGGACGCACGTATTGAGGCCCATGAGCGTATCGAGTTCGGTCCACCCCCTGCCGACATAGATGTTTTCGAAGATCGGGTCTTTGCGATGGGAAATCGCCGTGATCCGGAACGCCGGCAGCCTCCTCACGCCGCTGTACGTGCCGGGAAATTCGCCGAAGGGGCCCTCGATACGACGGTCCCCGTGGATGTACTCAGCCTCGAGACATATCTCGCCATGGGCCAGGATGTCCAGGCCGTTGCCGGACTCGGTGAGCTCGATGGGCGAGCCCATCATCCGCGAGGCGTACGCATATTCGGACTCTTCGTATCCGAGAGGCGTCGCGGCAAACATGGTCACCGCCGGGTGGTTGCCGAGCATGACGGCGATCTTCAAGGGCAGCCCCTCGTATTCCGCCGTCTCGATGTGCCGGGCGATGTCATGAAGGGGGGCGCTCAACAGGGTAAAGGCATCGGGTCCGTGGGGCTGGATGCGGTAAACGCCGACGTTTTGCTTGCCGAAGTTGTCCGGGTCTTTGGGGTCCCGGCTCACGACATCCGCCTTCCCGATATAGAAGCCGCCGTCGTACGCGTTGATGCGATAAAGGGGGAGGAGATCGAAGAGATCGATGTCTTTTTCGATGCGCACTTCGTGCACAGGTGCTTTCTCCGGTTTGACGCGGGGGAGCTCGGCGGGCTGATCGCCCCACCGAGCGGCCAACTCGTAGAACAGCGCCTTGATGCCGGTCCCCTTGGGGAGGCCCATCACGGCGGCGATATTCGCGAAACTCCCGTGTACGCCCACGACGACGCGCTTGCCCGGATAGCCGAGAATCTTATCGAATACAACGGCCGGTCCACCCATCAGATCGCGACCGGCGGCGACCGCTATGTTTCGGATATCCGGCTCGGGCATGACGGCATGGGGCCAGGTGATGCACTGCCCCTGGGATTCCAATAATTCCAGAAAATCGCGCAGCGATCTGATACTGCTTGCCGGCCGTGCCGGCTTGTCGGTCTTTTTATTCATTGATCATTCCTCATTAAGGACGGGGGTCGATCCCACCCCACCCTGCACCTTAAATTTTAAGTCTAAGGATAGCAGGATGTCGCAAAGCGACACAATGTAAATTTATGGAAGCGGCCCAACCCCACAACACAAAATAATGAATGCGGGGTTCCTGCCGCTCCGCGGCATCCCCTCATTAAGAATCCAAAGGTTGGGGAGCAAGCGGGAGATGTGCCACTCTGCGGCACCCCATCTTTAAAATTATCCGAATGGTAGGGGGCCGCTAGCGGCAGGGTTCGAGCAAATGGCATGGAAACATTTTTTTTGAACCGCACGCCCCTGGGTCTTGGAGTTCTTATATCTCCCCCACCTATTAGATATTTCTATGGAGGGGATGTGTCGTTAGACGACACCCCATCAATAAAAATGTCCGAATGGTAGGGGGTAGTATAACGACTCCTCAAAGCCAGCCAAAACTTAACTCTATTTTCTCCAAAAAGTCAACCATAGTGATCAGTCCGGTCTTATCTTGTTGAGTATCCTCTGGACAAGACTTTCCTTATCCGCGATGGGGGTTCCCGGTTCTCCTCGGGCGGGGAGCTGGTCTCTGCCTGAGATATCCATGAGTTGGAAGATCCGCGGGGAGTCCAGGAAGCGTGAAAGGCGCGAAAAGGTGGTTATACCCCCGCGGTATCCCTCGTGGGCCATGGTCAGGAAAAGCTCCTGCTTGGCGCGGGTGATGGAGACATAGAGCAGGCGCCGCTCTTCCTCCTGGTCTTCCTCGGACTGGTAGCTGTACGATATGGGGATGTGGCCGTCAGCCACCCCGATGACGAAGACCGCATCCCATTCCAGCCCCTTGGCCGAATGGATGGTCGAGAGGACGAGGGGGCGGGTGTCGAGGTGGATGTCCTGGTGCTCTTCCACGCTCTTTTCAGCCGGCTCGATGGCCACCAGATCCAGCAGAAAGGTCTCGGCGTCCTCGTACGTCATGGCGATCTGTCGCAATGAGTCGATGTCCGCCTGCCTTCTTTGGTGGTCGTCGTACCGGTTTTTAAGGACAGGGAGGTAGTAGTCCGCGAGCGAGGCGACGGCATCTGCAAAAGAAATACCTTCTTTGGAGGCCTGATCCAGGGCCGCTGCGAGCTGCATAAGGGCCCCTCCGAAGCGGGCCCTCCCCCCCAAGGTGCTGAGCACAGGGCGCCAGTCACCCGCCTCGATGATCTGGGCGATAATGTTTTCGGCAGTGCGGGGGCCGATGCCGTCGATGAGGAGCAGAACGCGGTGCCAGGCGAGCTCGTCGAGGGGGTTGGCCGTGATCTTTGTGTGGGAGATGAGGTCTTTGATGTGCGCAGTCTCGATGAACTTCATCCCCCCGTAGGTCCGGTAGGGTATCCCCCGCCTGGTGAGGGAGACCTCGAGGGGGCGCACGATGTACATGCTGCGGAAGAGGACCCCGATATGATGCAGAGGGACCCCCTCGTCCCAGAGGGCCTTGACCTGTTCGGCGACCCATTCCGCTTCCTGTTCCGGGTCTTTAAAAAAGAGCAACCCCGGGTGCGCATCACCCTCTTTGTGGGCCCTGAGTACTTTCGTATGCTTCTGTTTGGCCCGGTCGATCACGGCATTTGCCAGATCGAGGATCGGCTGGGTGCTGCGGTAGTTCTCCTCGAGCTTGATGAGCCGGGCGTCGGGGAAGGCCTCGAGGAAATCGAACATGTTCTGGAACCTGGCCCCGCGGAAGGCATAGATGCTCTGGGCGTCGTCTCCCACTGCCATGACGTTGCGGTGCTTCTTTGCTATCAAATTCACGATGTCCGCCTGGAGATGATTGGTGTCCTGGTATTCGTCCACCATGACGTAGCAATAGCGGTCGGCAAGGGTTTGTTGCACCCCCGCGTCTTCCAGCAGGATCTTGAGGTAGATCAAGAGGTCGTCGTAGTCGAGGAGGTTGTGCTCTACTTTGTATCGGACATATTCCTCCCGGAGCTGTTCCAGCTCCTCGGTCCAGTGGACGAAGTGGGGGTAGTCCTTGACCAGGACCTCCCCGATGGGGGCGCACCGGTTGAAGGAGGCGCTGACCACCGACTTGAGGGTGCCCCGGGCAGGGAAGCGCTGCTGCTTGCCCGTAAAGCCGAGCCTGTTTGCCAGGCGGTGCAGAAGCTGCTCGCTGTCGGCCTCGTCCAGAAAGGTGATCGGGCGCTCGTAGCCGAGGAGAGAGGCGTACCGGGCGATGATTGAATAGCCGAAGCTGTGAAAGGTCCCCCCCATGACGTCCTGGCAGAGGGGGTCGTGCCCGGCGGCCCTGGAGAGCATCTCCCGTGCTGCCCTGCGGGTGAAGGTGAGGAGGAGGATCGAATCCGGTGGAATGCCCTTGGTAATAAGGGAGAGGACGCGGTACTCGATGATGCGGGTCTTGCCCGTGCCGGCCCCGGCAACAACCAGGACCGGGCCGTCCATCGTGGTGACTGCCTCGTACTGGGCCGGGTTGAGCTTCTCGCGCAGGAGGGCTTCGCAATCTGCCATAGGTCAACTGTAATGTAATTGAGGGATGGAGTCAAACAGGAGGAATTGAGACGCATGGAGTTAAACATACGGCCAAAAGGGGCAATTGCCGCAATTATCAAAGCGGAGTTGAACGGCAAAGTGAAGCATATGAAAAATTCTTTTTACCCGACCTTTAAAAAATAAGCACTTACTATTTCCTCTCCCCTTGAGGGGAGAGGATAAAGGTGAGGGGTGATATAGAAAAATTGTGGTCAGGTGCCCCCTCACCTGCCGCTTTGCGGTATCCCGTATTCTCTGATTTATGCAAAGTGGAGCGGGACTGACCCTCTCCCCCCAATTGTTGGGGGGAGAGGGAAAGAGAATGTGAAATTGCTTTGAAACAATATGAGGTTGCATTTTTATTTTATTCACTCAAGAAATACTATGATCCCGTGGAGGGGGTAAAGGGTAGGGGGTTAGCTTCAGCTATTCAAGTTCTTCCAGCAGCCTCTGTATCTTTACCGCCGGTATGGCGAAGCCGATGTTCTGGGCGGACTGTACCACCGCCACATTGATACCGAGCAGCTCCCCGTCGAGGTTCAACAGGGCGCCGCCGCTGTTGCCGGGATTGATGGAGGCGTCGGTCTGCACCAGACCCGAACATGAGTATTCACACTCCGGGCTTACGAATGCCCTGTCCTTGCCGCTGACCACGCCGACGGTGACGGAATTCTCCAGACCGAGGGGATTTCCTATCGCGATGACCGTTTCCCCGATCTTGAGCTTCCTGATATCCGCAAATTTTACTTTGGTTGCCGGTACGGGACGCTCCATCTTGATGAGGGCAAGGTCGTCACCCTGATTCACCTGTACGACTTCCGCCAGCAATACGGTGCCGTCCTTGAGCACGACGAAGATATCGGTTGCCTTCTGGACGACATGCGCATTGGTCACGACTAGCCCGTCCTTTCCCAGGATAACGCCTGAACCTAAACTCTTGAATTTCAAAACGCCTTCGGAATAGATCTGCCCGAAATACTTTTTGAGATACGTATCAAGCTCCTCACCGTATTGCCCCCACTCGGGGAGTTCTTTGAGATCAACGACATTTTCAGTCCTGATATTGACCACTGCGGGGGCGTAGTGCCTGACCACCCTGACCACGGTCGTTTCGCGCGCACTGATCAAGGTGCAGGAGTTGTTGAACAGTGCGGCTGCAAGCAAGACACCCATACCAAGGATAGTCGTGATCTTCATGGTATTCCTTTCTTTGTTAGCATCTTCAGAACGTGGTCTCATATGTCGATGGTGTACAGTGTCAGAGCGATTGCACCCCTTTGATTATCGTACACACCGTTTTATAATGCAAGAGGAAGGAGGGTCGTTATGGAAGACATCATCAGAAAACAGCTTATCGAAACGGTAGAAGGGAAGAGGTCCCATATCCCTTTCAGCAGGGCGATCCATCAGTTTCCCTTCGACCTGGCGGGGAAGAAGGTGCGAAATCTCGACCATACCGGGTGGTCATTGGTCTACCATATGTGGATCGCGCAGCGGGATATCCTGGAGTTCTCCCTCAATCCTGGTCACGAATCCCCTGATTTTCCCAGCGGTTATTGGCCGGAATCCCTGAAGCCCCTTTCCTCGAAACAATGGAAGGAGACCATCGAGGGGATTGCAACGGACCTCGGTGAGATGATCGCCCTGATCCGGGATCCCAAGAATGACCTCTTTGCGCCCTTTCCCTGGGGGAGCGGACAGACTCTGTTCCGCGAGGCCATCATCCTGGCAGGGCACAACTCCTATCACATCGGCCAGCTCATCGCCCTGAGGCAGCTGCTGGGGGTCCCGGTAAAGGACTGGTAGGCCTGTCTCTTCATTTTATAGTGCGTGTGATCGGCTTTAAGGTAATCGCCGCGATAAGCCCGACGATGGCCATCCCGGTCAGGATCCAAAAATCAACCCCGTAGCTGCCGGTGATATCGAAGATATACCCCGCTGTCACCGGTCCCAGTGAGCCGCCGATGGTAGAGATGAATAAGACGATGCCGAAGATCACGCCGTGCGACCTGGTCCCGAAGAGCTCCGCGGTGAACGGCGAAACCAGGGCGTAAAAGCCGCCGTGCGCGAAGCCGTAGACAACGGCAAAAATCAGCAGCATCCAGAGCTGATCTGCGAGCTGCAGCCAGGCAAGACTGCCGGTCAGCAGAAGAAAGCAGATCACCAGGGCGGTCTTGTTCCCGATCCTGTCACCGGCCCCTCCCATGACCAGCCTGCCGGCCATGCTGACGCCCCCCACCACCGAGAGGACCGCAGCGGCGCCGGCCTTTGCGATGCCCAGGTCAATCGCATGGGTGACGATGTGCATCAAGATCGTGAGGGCGCAAAAGAAGACCAGAAAGAAGGCCGCACAGACGGTCCAGAACTGTACGGTACGGGCAGCCCCCTTGAGCGTCATCCCCTCCTCGGGGACGGTCCGGTTCACATGGTGTTCATGCCTCTCTCCGTCAGGGGCAAGGCCCCTTTTGCCGGGATCGCGCACGAGGAATTGGGAACAGGCAACGTAGAAAAAGAGGATTACGGCCCCGAGCACGACGAAGGTGGTCCGCCACCCGTATGCGGTGATGAGACCGTTGATGATTATCGGCATGATCAGCATGCCCGCCCCCGTCCCCACCTTTATGATGCCGCTCATCATGCCCCGCTTCTTCACGAACCACCGGGCGATGGTGGAGAGGGGGACGACGTCCGTCCCGCTGACGCCCAGGCCGATCAGCAGGCCGCACAGCAGATATAGCTGCCATACGGTCACAACCCGGGACAGGAAGAGATACCCCGCGCCCAAGAGGCACCCCGCCGCCGTCATGGTCATCCGGGGACCGAACCGATCGCTCAACCTCCCCTGGAGAACGCCGCCAATGCCGCCGAAAAGGATGCCGAGCGAGACCGCGCTCGATACCACGGCCCGCGGCCAGGCGAATTCCGCCAGGAGGGGTTTGAAAAAGACGCCGAGACTGTTGAACATCCCCCAGCCCAGGACCTGCAGGGCAAATGACACGATGACGATCACATATCCATAAAAAAAAGCGGGGGTATGCTTGTTCGCATGAGCCATGATGTGTTACAGGGTCCTTTTCTTACGGTTTTCCGTGCGGGGGTTCAGGTTTTTCCGATATCACGCTGATCCTGATCCGCCGTGCACGCCCGATGTCCATGAAGGGTACTTCGAAAGGATATATCAGAATCCGGCGAGGGAATCAAGGAGTTCATAGCAATCAGGCAGCTGCTGGGGGTCCCGGTAATGGACTGGTAGGCTTTAGAAAAAGATGGGTTTGGGTCGTGACAGGCTGTTGAAAAACGTCCATCTGCCCCGCGTGACGCGGGATTACACTCTCATCCTTCGTCGTTGCGGCGTACATCAAAGTACGCCTCACTCCCCTCACAGAGCTTGTCTTTATTCAACC
>Ga0307445_10002367_pt1 | contig 10375 bp, 10 predicted proteins | sample SalMarSW160330MG_FD_202147 | JGI IMG/M metagenome (GOLD analysis project Ga0307445, IMG submission 202147) | Salt marsh sediment microbial communities from the Plum Island Ecosystem LTER, Massachusetts, United States - SW1603-30 | ecosystem: Environmental > Aquatic > Marine > Intertidal zone >...
ATCTGGCGCCGCACCAATACATTCATGTACGAGGACGATACGCCCGCGGGCCGCGTGAGTTCCGGCCTGGACCGCACGGTCCTGGACGAGGTCCTCCGCACCTCAAGCCTCAGGCCGCGCATACCCCTGAGGCTGGTAAGGGAGCTGGAGGCAAGGCTCCAGCGCGTCAGGCCCGGGTATGCGCCCTCCAGTCCCGCGGATCTTCTCGACTGGCTCAAGGAGCGCCTTCTCATACCCGAGAATGAGTGGGAGGATCTGCTCGCTTCGTGCAGGAGGGACTCCCGCGATTTTCCGGAGCGAATGCCTGAGCCATGGGCGGGCAAGATCGCCTTTGTAAGGCTTGAGGGAGGACGGGTGAGGCATGCTGCCGCACTGGAGAACGTGCCGCTTGTCGCCAGGCTGTTTCATGTGGAGAATCCGGAGCCGGCGGAAATCCGGGCGCCATACCGGCAGAGGCCGGGCGAAGACGGGATGGATCTTTCCGGCTTCCTTCTCCAGTGGCTTTCGTATTACGGGCCCGTGACGCGGGAAAGGATAGAGGAATGGGGGATACCGGCAGGTGCTTTGGACTCGCTTCTTGAAGACCTGGGGGGTCAGAGCCTCGTGATCGTGGACGCGATTACCGAGAACGCCGCATCAGCCGAGGTCTGCAACGCGGACAACCTTGAGCGGCTCCTCAGAATGGCGCGCCTTGATCGCAGGCCGTCCTTCAAGGCCCTGCCGGCTGATTTTCTACCCCTGTTCCTCGCCTCATGGCAGGGGATCGTAAACCAGGGTGAGACCATGGAGGATATGCAGGCGCGGCTCGAGAAGCTGTTCGGCTATGCCGCATCAGCTTCCCTGTGGGAGGAGGAGATCCTTCCTGCGCGCATGCGGGCCTATCAAACCAACTGGCTTGACGGCCTCCTGAACTCCACGCCACTGACATGGTACGGTGCGGGCAGGAGGGCTGTTTCCTTCGGACTTGAAGCGGAGCTCGGGATATCCATCGAACCCCGGGCCAGGGATATTGAAAGGGCGAGGGCGCTTTTTCCTCATCCCGCGGGCAGATACGGGCTCTTCGAGATCGCACGGAACGCGAATCTGCGCGTGGAGGAGGCGGCATCTGAGCTCTGGGAGCTTGCCTGGAGGTCGGCGGTTGCGAACGATTCCATGGAAACCCTGCGCAAGGGCATCCTTAACGACTTCGAACCCAGGGGGTTTGACATCGAGGAAAAGGCGGCCAGGTTCGGGACAAGACGGTCAGGGATCGGCAGATGGATCGCGAGCCGTCCGCTGCAGGGCGCATGGCGGATACTGGAAGCGCCGGTCGAGCTGGACCGGATAGACCGACAGGAGCTCGATAAGGAGCGCTGCCGCGTGCTTTTCGACCGATACGGGGTGCTCTTCAGGGAGGTCCTGCTCCGGGAGACGCCCGCGTTCCGGTGGAAGAGGATGTTTCCGGTTCTCCGCCTCATGGAGCTTTCGGGCGAGATCGTGAGCGGGTATTTTTTCGAGGGGGTTCCGGGGGTGCAGTTCATCTCACATGAAGCGCTCCGTTTTTTAAGGGAGGGGCTTGACGAGGAGGCCGTCTGGTGGATAAACGCGAAAGACCCGGCCTCGCTTTGCGGATCGGGGCTTGACGCCCTGAGGGGCGCACTGCCGCGGCGGCACGAGTCCACCCATCTGGTTTTCGAGGGAAGGAGGGTCGTGCTCGAGTCATACAGGAGCGGCAGTGACGTGCGCTTCCGTTTCCCGCCCGATCATCCACGTTTTCACGAGAGCCTGAGGCTCTTCACGGTCATGGTGTCCCGCGGCTTCAACCCTATGAACAAGGTCTTTGTCGAGAGGATCAACGGCGCGGACGCACGCTCAAGCGGGTACTCCGGCGCGATGCGCGAGCTCGGGTTCAGGAATGCTTACCAGGGGCTTGAGCTCAGGAAAAGATATTAGAAACCGCCGATTCACGCCGATGATCAATTGGCGTTTTCGAGCTCCTTCACCGCGGTGATGGCCGCCACGGTCCCGTCCGCGACCGCGGTCGTGATCTGACGGTAGGGCTTGCTCCTGATGTCGCCGGCGGCGAACACGCCGGGAATGTTGGTGCGGAGATATTCGTCCGCGGCCACGTATCCCCACTGGTCCAGGGCGAGCGATCCGTTGAAGAGCTCGATGTTCGGTCTCATTCCCGCGAATATGAACACCCCGTCGCAGCTTATGGTCTTCCTGCCGCCGGTTTTCAGCTCCTCAACAACGATATCCATCCCTCCGTCAGGCCGCTTGGTGAAGGCCCGCGGCTCGTGCTCGAACATGAACCTTATCTTTTCGTTGGCGAAGGCCCTCTCCTGGGCCTCCCTGTTCGCCTGGAGCCTGTCGAACTGGTGCACGATGGTGACGGTGCGGGCGAACCTGGTGATGAAGAGCGATTCCTCGACCGCGGAGTTGCCGCCGCCGATCACCGCCACGTCCTTCCCCTCGTAGTATTTCGCGTCGCAGGTTGCGCAGTAGGATATGCCCCTTCCCTTGTATTCGGCCTCCCCGGGCACGTCGAGCTCGCGGTACGAGGAGCCGGTGGCGAGGATCATCTTCTTCGCCCTGATGGTCTCGAACCCGTCCACGAGCAGGGTCTTTGACGCGAGGTCCACGTGGCTGACCTCGACCGCCTGGCGGAACTCGACTCCCGCGTGCTTGGCCTGCTCGGTCATGTAATGGGTGAGCATGTAGCCCTCGACCGGCTTTTCGAATCCCGGATAGTTCGAGACCATGTGCGTGATCTTCACCTGGCCTCCCGGAAGGGCATGATCCACGAGAATGGTCTTGAGCCTGGCCTGTGCGGCGTATATCCCTGCGGTGAGGCCCGTGGGGCCGCCGCCGAGGACGAGCACGTCGCAGTCGGTGGCCGCGGGCTTCGTGAGCGCGCGCAGCTCGGCCGCGCGCTTCTCCGGTATGAGGAGCTCGAGGTTCTTTACGATGTCCGAGCGCCTGATGCCGCCGCTCAGGCGCTCGCCCGTTTCCTCGCCCTTGCGGTAAAAAATGACCGTTGGCGAAGAGGTCACCCCCAGCTTCTCCGCGAGCGGACGGTTTTCCTGTCTGAATATCTTGATGAATTTGACGTCCCTTCCGTATATGCCGCTCAGGGGCTCGAATTTCGCGGCCAGGGCCTCGCACGGCGGGCATTCGGTGGAATAAAAATCGACGACCACCGCGCCTCCCTTCAGCACCTCGCCTTCATATTGGGATGAATCGATATAGGTTATGCTATCTGACATTTTATTTATCCTTTGAGATTGTTATCAGTTTTTCCAATTTAAACATTATTTCATAAAAATATATCTCAATAATCTCTTCTCTCTCCTCATCCCCTTTTATTACACACTTATGGGTAACAGTGAAGAAAACGGGGAAGGAATCAAGTCCCCCTTAGAGAAATTTAGAAGGTCTTTTTAAACGGCACCCTTGTTGAAATAGAGCGATATACCCATCTCGAGCAGCTGCTTCACCGGCCTGCAGTCAGGGGAATGAAGCTTTCCCGTGCTGTTCTTGGCCACGGAGCCGCACCCGCCGCCGCACACGAGCTGCATGCCGCACCCCGCGCATTCGGGGATTGCGGTCACGTCCCGGGATTCCCACTCTTTGATGATGTCGCTTCTGCGCGTCACCTCGGGATAAAAGCTCCCTACCTCCTCGCCCTCCTTGCCCACGGTTGCGGTGCAGGGGTAAATCCTTCCCGTGTAATCAAAGGCCCATTCGCTCTTGCACCCAGGGCAGGAATCGAATAGAGGCACCGGCAATTCCCCGTTGTCGAACAGGAAGCGTGATATCGAATATGCGGGCCGGTGGAATTCCAGGAAACGCGGATGCTCCCGTATGACCCCGTAGAGCTTCTCGTACAGGCCCGCGCGGTCAAAGAGCCTCGCCTCGTCCGCCTGGCAGAAGTGGAGCTCGTAGTTCCGTCCGATCTGGGTCTTGAACAAGGGGTTTTTCGTCCAGCCCCTGGCGATGGCGAAATCGGCTAGGTTCGGGAGGTCGTCGATGTTGTCCCGGTCCACGACCATCCGGAGGTTTACCGGAAATCCGCTCTCCAGCGCGCCGTCGATGCCTTCAACGATGCGATCGAAGGTGGGGCCTCCGCCCTTGAGGAAGCGGCGTCCGTCGTGAACGGCGCGCGTGCCGTCAAGGGTCACCTGTATCTCGCGTATGGCTGCCCGGGACAGCACGTCCAGGTATCCGGCAAGGTGATAGCCGTTGGTGACGACCGCGACGGAGACGCCGCGCCCGGCCGCGTTCGCGAGGACCCGGTCGATGCCGGCCCGCGCCTCCGCTCCGGCCAGGAGCGGCTCGCCTCCGAACAGGGTGACGTATTTTTTCCTGTCCGCGAATTCGCGGGCGATGTAATCAAAAAAGGCTTCGATGATCTCCCCGGTCAGCGGCTTTCGGCCCGGGGAATACCCGTTCTGGTAGCAGTAGGAACAGGCGAAGTTGCAGTCGTACCGGGGCGCGAAGAAGAGCTGGATCTCGCTCGAGTCGCGCTCTTCGAGAAAATCGAGGTACCTGAGCCTGTAGAGCCGCTCCTCTTCCGTTTCGTCAAGCAGATACCCCTTGTCCGCCATGCCTTCGACTCGGTCGTACCTTCCGTCCATTATGTCCTTTGCCGTAACGGGCGTAAGAATGTCCGCGTTTTTCGTCAGGGGATTCATGATAAAGTAGCTTTCCGAATCCCTTATTTTTCCCATGATATTGAATCGTGAAAATCTCTGCATCGAATTTTTCCTGTTTTCAAATCCCGCTCCGGGGAATTTAGGTGGCACGAAGTAGGCGCCCATTAATCGTGGCAGCCCGCGATGATCGACGAGATCTTTGCGCAGCACTGTGCCGCGGTCCGGTTTTCGGCACCTGTGTTCCTGATGAGTGACTTCATGGTGTTTGGTCTCCTTTATGTTAGAATGCCTTTGTTTGCCGCCCGGTCGTTATTTGCGACCCATGATCGTCCAGCTCGCCACCTCGATTTTCCCCTTCGGATAGGGCTCGCTCTCCTCGAGAACGCGCGCGTCCGTGAAGCCGGCTTCTTCGACGGCACGGAGATATTCCTCCCTGGTCTCCGCCCCGGCCCAGCATTCGGCGACCGCCTGAGGATCGTTCCGGTATTCATCGGGGACCGGCGCGGTCGAATAGATGTCGCTTACGACGAACCGTCCTCCCTTTTTCAGTATCCGGCTGATTTCGCTCCACACGCGTCGCTTATTAAGCGCGTGGTTGATGGTGCAGTTGGATATCACCACGTCCGCGACGCCGTCGGCCAGGGCGATGTCCTCGAGCTCCGATTTAATGAATGCGACGTTGGATATGCCCAGCTTTCGGGCCGTTTCACGCGCCTTCTCGATCATGCCGTCGGACACGTCGATGCCGTATGCGAATCCGCCCGGACCGGCGAGGTCCGCCATTCGCATGACGTCGATGCCCCGACCGCTTCCCAGGTCGATGCACGTCTCGCCCGCCCTCACGTCCGCCAGCTTCAGCGCGCCCCCGCAGGAAAGGCAGCAGGTAGTTTGTGCGAGTCCGCTGTACCGCTCATTGATGGTTTCCAGCCGCATCGGCGAGGCCGTTTTCATGTTCTTCCTCCATTGCGAATAATAGCAGGCGCAGGGCCTTCTGAATCACCGCGAATTCGTTTCGTGTCAATTTGGACGTTATTTTCGACTCGCACCTTTTTTTGAATTCCATGGTGCTTTTGTTTTTTGCAGTCCCCTCCGGCGTCAGGGAGAGCCGGGTGACCCTTCTGTCGTGCTCGTCCGTTTCGCGCGTGAGGTATCGCTTTGCGGCGAGACCGTCGATTATCCGGCTCATGCGTGAGGGTGAGAGCAGGTTGCGCCGCGCAAGCTCATGGCCGGATACGATCTCGTCCGGCTTGAGCGTAAGCAGGACCTGCATCTCCTTTGACGACAGGCCGTTTTCGTCCGCGTCCTGTTCGTGCAGGTGGCAGCACTGTTCGTTCAGCATCATGATCGTATCGACGATGTTATACTCCATATTAGTTGCCTGCAGCAATTGTTGTTAGTAGCAAATATATTCAACTAGAGTGCTGCTGTCAATAAAAAATAAAGAATTTTATAAAATTATTAAATAATTAATATTTTATTTGCTGCGGGGTGCGGCTGTGATGCGCGGGATTATTCCTTTCTGCCAACCGTCCACTGCACCGCGGTCTTTACCAGTTCGGTGCCCTTGGTGATGCCCAGCTTGTTTTTGATTTTTTTCCGGTGACTTTCGATCGTGTTTACGCTGATGTTGAGGGCTTTCGCGATGTCCCCGGTGCCCATGCCGTTTCCGATCATCTGAAAGATCTCGAGCTCCCTGTCCGACAGGACCTCGGTGATCGATTCCGCCGAGGCGTCCCTTCCCTGGAACATGCGGCCTATTATCTTCATGGACATCGTGCTGCTCAGGTACAGCTCGCCCTTCATGACCGTGCGTATCGCCTCGATGATGACGCCCGGGGCCACCCTTTTTGCAATATACCCGTCCGCGCCCGCCCTGAGCGCCCTTTCCGCGTACACGTTCTCATCGTGCATCGAGAGAACCAGGTTCTTTATGGAGGTAAACCTTTCACGCAGGGCCTTGACCAGATCAAGCCCGCTGGCCTCTCCCTCCAGGGAGATGTCGATTATGGCCAGGTCCGGCACCTTCTTGTTGATGAGCCGTAGCGCCTCTTCTGCGGTCCCTGATTCCTGAATGACGGCCAGGTCCTTCTCCTTCTCGATGACCTTTTTCAGGCCCTGCCTGACCAGGGGATGGTCGTCCACGAGTATGATTTCCACCGTATTTCCGTTCATCGCATGATACCATATTGACGATTTCCTTTCTGTAAATTAAAAATTCGGGTCCCCGTTGTTTTTTTTCAGGGGATCAATACCCCCGCTCCCTTCCTTTGTGAACCCGGCTGTGCGGGGGATGCGTCCGGGGACGAGCCCCGGTGAAGCGCATTAATGATTGGCGGGTTCGGTTTCGTTCACGCCCGCGCTCGAACGGATCGGCAGCCATTCGTCTTCGGGAAATTTGTTCTCAATGAACTCCACGAGGCGGTTAAAGGTGCGTTGAAGGCTTCTCAGCTCGTCATGGTGCTCGATCATCAGACAGTAGAGGTCTCTGTCGGGCAACCGCCGCACCTGCTCGTAAAAGTTCACCAGCCTGGCGTGAAGCTGCATGATGTGCGATCTTAATTGTTCCATTGTGTTCGCCCAAGCAGGCGGATATCCGGGCCTTATACGATGGAAAGCCGCACCGCCTTCATATCTTCGGCCCGCTCCCGTTCATCGGGGAAGGTGATCGTGAGCCCGGAGCCGCCGTCCGCCTCCATGGTGACCGTTCCCCGTATCTGGCGGGCAAGCGCGCGGATGAGCGCGATGCCGCCCGCGCTCAGGGTCTCCTCTTCCCCGTAATCGTGAGGCGCCGCCGCGCTGTCCCGGATGGTCAGCACGTGGCGCCCGTCGTCATCCTTATTGAAGCTGACGGAAATGTTTCCGCCCGCTCTTCCCGGCGGGGTGCGCTTGACCGCGCTGGTCACGATTTCGTTGATGATGAGGCCGCAGCAGACCGCGTCCCTCGCGTCGAGGGGAATCTCGCCGATGTCTCCGGTGATCTCGATCTGCCCCTCCCGGGCGCATGATGCGAGCATGCCCGAGACCAGATCCAAGCTGTATTTGCGGAAATCGACGATCTTCCTCGCACCGTCGTCAAAAAGCTTTTCATGCACATTCGCCATCGAGCGTATCCTGTCCCTGGTGTTCAGGAGCGCCGTGCGGGCGCCTTCATCGTTGACCTGCTGCGCCTCAGCCTCAACAAGGCCGGACAGTATCTGCATGTTGTTCTTGACCCGGTGGTGTATTTCCTTCAGGTAGAGCCTTCTTTCCCTGAGCGATGCCTTCAGCATTTTTTCGGTTTTCAGGATCGCACTCACTCCGCGCATGAGCTTTTCATTGGTCTTCGCAAGCTCGATCATTCCTTCGGTCGCATTCCCCGCCGGACGGCCTGAGGATCGTGCGTGGTCTTGCCCTTCCGAGCTCGCGCGCAGCACCGCCAGGGCGTAGATGCGGCTGAGTTGGGCCAGTACGCCAAGGTCCCGGTCCGAGTATTCACCGGCGGCATCTGCCAGCAGAATCTGCCCATGAAGGAATTCCCCTACCGTCGCCGGCATCGAACAGAGGTTTTTAAGCGGAGCGCCCTCGTTGCGCATGTTCCGCAGCAGATCGCTTTCCACCGGATCGTTGCTGTAAAAGGGCTTCCGGTTGTACAGCACGTTTTTCCAGGGTCCGGGCGGGAGGCTCCCGCGTTCGGGGAAAAGCACCCTGATTTTACTGTCGGCTGCAAGCCGCTTTATCATGGGTGTGGCCGAAACTATGTCCATATCGCCGGTTTTCGGATCGATCGCGGACACAAGGCCCTCGTTGCTGCCCGTAATAATAGTTGACCAGCGCAGGACCGCGTCGGCGACCTGCCGCAGCTCGAATGGCCTGCCCGTGGACAGCTCTAAAAGCTCCGCCAGCGCCGAGTTAACCGTCTGATTGCGTGGCAACGCTTCCTCCGTCAGTTTTTTTTCAGGCCGCGTCCGCGTCCCGATATTTTACCGGTGCAATAGTGCTGTAATGTCCTGCGGCGCCGCTTCCGGCGGCCCCGTGCTTTTTCATGTATTTTCTCTCGCGGGTCGTGCGCCCGCGGTCCATTATCCGCTTTGCGGTTTCGTCGTCAAAAAGAAACGCGGGGGAATCGCCCACGTTGTTGGCATAGCCTGTGAGCTCATCCCCGTCGCGTCCGAAGAGTGAGGAGGTTGTGAGGTTGGTGTATAGGAATTGATGAGTCGCGGGGTTTGCGGTAAGTATGGGTTCCGGGTGCAACTCAAACGCTGTATGCGAACGCTCCTTCTGATGAAGGAGCTCCATTGCATACTCGGAAGACCGGATAACCGCGTCTTCCCGCGTATGAGTTGAGCCGTTGTCCATTCTTTGTTTCATTGAAATCATACTACTGGCATATGTCCAATGGTTCCGCATGGTACTGCGTGCGTCCTCTTTTCACGGCCCATACGAGTTGGTACCGATGCTTCACGATTCAGGATTATGTTCGTAATTCCGCTCATATTGAATCAGACCGCCTCGATATGAACTGATTCGTAAAAAGCAGTGACGCTTGATGAATGGAATATACTCCGGCCGCGGGTTTTAAACAATCACTGAAGCATTGTCTTTTTTATATGAGAATCCATTAATGTTCTATAATAATTTTGATGATGCAGCATAACGGAATCCGCGATGAGGGAGCCTTGTCGCGGTGCGTTATTCGCCTTGAGGGGTGTCCATGGTTGTGCGGCCGAGAATGCTGGCGGGAAAACCGGAGCTCAGATAATGTTTTCCGCTCATCACGGTGTGTATGGCCTCGATGATCTTCAGGGGGGCCTCTTTTTTGGTGATGTACCCCCGCGCGCCTGCCCGGAATGCCCTCTCCGCGTAAAAACTCTCCTCGTGCATTGAGAGGACCAGGATCACCACCCTTTTAAACCGGGCGCGGATATCCTCGATAAGGTTAAGGCCGCTCGTCTCGCTTTCCAGGGAGATGTCCACGATCGCCAGGTCGGGCGCTTCACTGAGGATGAGGCGCAGCGCCTCGTCACCGCTCCCTGCCTCATGTATGACTGAGAGATCCCCTTCTTTTTCTATGAGCTTTCTCATCCCCTGACGTACGAGAGGGTGGTCGTCGACGATGATGATTTTTGTCGGAACACCAGTCATGAGCCGGTTATCGGGTAGAGATTTGACGACTTGTATATTCATTTACCATATGCCGGTAAAGTCCTTAATTCCTATTAAGGACTTTAATAAAAAATAAATCAGGATTCCTATTTCGCCAATCCTCTATTGTGTCATTTATCAATAACCGGATCCACCATGCAGGTGATGGGCGGCCGGTCGGACCCTATTCCAGATGGTTTGCGATAAAATCTTTATTTATCGATGCGGTTACCGTAAATCCGCACGCGGATGACTCGGTTTCAAGCACGCCTCCTATGAGTGCTGCCCGGTGCTTCATGATCCGCAGCCCGATCCCCGTCATCTTTGTGGTATTTTTTGACGCGCCTGTGCCGTTGTCGCTGATCTTCAGGATCAGGTGATCATCGTCCTCGTCAAGGGAAAGCCCGATTTTGTCCGCCTTCCCGTGCTTTATCGCGTTGTTGGTCGATTCCCGGGCGATGAAATAAAGGTTGGTCACGACCATTCTGTTATCCACCCTTTTTTTGGTCCCACAGGTGAACGTGCACGCGATTTTAAAGAGGTTCCTGGTGCCGGCCGCCAGCTCTTCCAGCGCCTGCGCCGCGTCGTATTGTTCGAGGCGTTCGCTCCACAGCCCG
>Ga0307445_10002368_pt1 | contig 10371 bp, 9 predicted proteins | sample SalMarSW160330MG_FD_202147 | JGI IMG/M metagenome (GOLD analysis project Ga0307445, IMG submission 202147) | Salt marsh sediment microbial communities from the Plum Island Ecosystem LTER, Massachusetts, United States - SW1603-30 | ecosystem: Environmental > Aquatic > Marine > Intertidal zone >...
ATGCCTGAAAAGCTTGTTTATAAGCTGGATGAGATCAGCCGCATAGCCAAATTGGATTCCAAGATCATCGACAAATGGGAGAAGGAATTCTATTTCCTCCATGCCGGCCAAACAGCCACCGGCCACAAGATCTTCAGGAAAAAGGACTTGGCGATCATCCTCCGCCTGAAGGAATTGGTCGATACCCAAGGCCTCACTCTTGCGGGAGCCAAAAGGAGAATCGAGGAAGAATTTGGATTGAAGAGCTCAGCATCCCTGCATTCCGACCGACTGAGGAAAGCTCTTTGCGACGTCAGGGAGCAGCTCAAAGACATCGCCGCTTCTCTCGAGAAAAAATAAATTCCTTTGCCTTCTTGCTTGTTCCAACAACTTTGTTATAATAAATGTTCCTTTCGGTCGGGACGTGGCGCAGCCTGGTAGCGCACACGCTTGGGGTGCGTGGGGTCGGCGGTTCAAATCCGCCCGTCCCGACCATCCTTCACATTATGTCTGCCAAATGTTAAAATGCCTGTTTCTTTGAAGATAAAATGAAAAAATCGCTAATCTTGTTGACCAATGACGATGGTTTGTATGCAGAAGGCATCTCTGTTTTATTCGGTGAGCTCAAAACTTTGGGGGATGTCTTTATCATTGCCCCGGATCAAGAAAAAAGCGCTTCTTCGCTGGCCCTCACGCTCCATCATCCGTTGCGTATCAAGCCTGACGGGAAACACAAATATGCCGTGAGTGGAACACCGGCGGATTGTGTGTATTTGGCTGTCCAAAAATTTCTGCCCAGGCCCCCAGATTTGCTCATATCCGGAATCAACCATGGCCCGAATCTAGGGCAACAGGACACTTCATATTCCGGGACCGTTGCAGGTGCGAAGCAAGGAGCTTTTCTCAACATCCCTTCGATCGCTGTCTCTCTGATTCCCGATAAAGAGGGACATTTTTCCTTCAAAAAAGCGGCCAAGATCGTGCACGCCCTCGCCAGGATTATCCTGGAAAATTCTTTTCCTCGAGGAATGTACTTGAATATCAACATTCCTCCTCCTCCATGGAAGGGGGTAAAAATCGCGAAACTCGGGCAAAAAAGATACAACCCACAGGTTATCGAAAAAAAGGATCCCAGAGGGAGGCTTTATTATTGGATAGGGACCGGGAATCCAAAGGCTATAGGGGACGCAAATTCCGATGTCAAGATCATCCTGGAAGGATACATAACCATGACACCCCTCCAAAACGATGCCACAGACCTAGACTCTGTTCAATCCTCTGAACTTCGCAAGATGCTGGAATCCCTCCAAAAAGAACTCCCCTAAAACGTAAATAGGAAAATCCAACTAGAAAAGCGAAACAAAAGCAGAAACAAGAATACCAGCAATTGTCACACCCAAGATGATCGCCGGGAATGCATACCGGGGCTTGATTCCGAATAAGATGGCCACCACAGATCCTGTCCACGCCCCAGTCACAGGCAAAGGGATGGCGACAAAAAGAGAAAGACCTATAGCTCCCCATCGCATGACTTTTTTGCCTCGCTTGTATGTTCGTGCATAAAACCATTTGAAAAACTTGTCCACGATCTTTATGTGGGAGAGAGCTTTTCTAATCGGCTCTAAAAAATAGATGATAGGGAGGATGGGAATCAAATTTCCTACCCAGGAGAGAAGGAAGGCAGAGAGTATCGGCATGTCAAAATGAAGCACGGCCAAAGGAATGGCTCCCCTGAGCTCGAAAATAGGAAGCATGCTCACGATCAGGACGATGAATTCCCGGTTCAATTGAAAACTATTCAAGAACTCCACAAAATCATTCAGCATTATCAGAATATTATCCTGATAACGCAGAAAATGACAACAAAAATATTTTCAAACGAACACATTTATCGCAGGGGGAGGAGTGAGTTGGCTATTTACGGATGGAAAAGAAACATTTATAGTGGAGAAGAACCAGAAAGCACCAAATGAATAAAAAATCTATTGCGCAAAAACTGGAAAAGATCGAGGGAGCTCTTTATCATCTCGCGGAACATGAAATGGAATGTAAGCTCTGCCCGAGAGAATGCAAGGTCGACAGAAGATCAGGTGAAAAAGGATTTTGCCAGACAGCAAACCAGGCCTCTCTTTCTCATGCCGTTCTCCATTTCGGCGAAGAACCGGTATTAAGCGGAATTCATGATTGTACCCAGGAAATATCCAATAGCCCTATCCCCCATTCGGGTTCAGGGGCGCTTTTTTTCTCCGGATGCAACCTGAAATGCCGTTTTTGTCAAAACTACCAGATCAGTTGGCTCAACCAAGGAGAGCAATTGGCACCCGATGAATTGGCTGCGCATATGATCGAACTCCAGAAAAAAGGGGCGTTGAACATCAACCTTGTCTCCCCTACCCACGTACTTCTCCCCATCTTAAAAGCCTTGCAAAAAGCCTACGCTCAAGGACTCCACCTCCCGGTCGTGTACAACACGAACGGATATGAAAAAGCCGAAGTTATCCAATATTTGGATGGGATCGTGGATATCTACCTGCCTGACTGCAAGTACTTTTCCTCCAGGCTGAGCCATGCTCTTTCCAGCGCATCCGATTACTTCCTTTTTGCCAGCTCTTCTATCCAAGAAATGCATCGTCAGATACCTAGGTTCATCTGCGATAAACAAGAATGTGCGCTGAAAGGGCTGATCATCCGGCACTTGGTGCTGCCCGGACAAAGCGAAGATTCCATACATGTCCTTCATTGGTTGGCTCAAAGTTGCAGGGAGGGGATCGCCCTGAGCTTGATGAGCCAATACACGCCTTGTCACAAAGCCCCCTCCCACTTCCAGCGGCCCCTGGAGGCCGTTGAATACGAGAGAGTGGTTGAAAAAGCCATTGAATTCGGATTCGAAGTCCTGTTCATCCAACCGGAACCTTTCAAACAAGGAGAACATCGAAATCCGGATTTCGACCGGAATAATCCTTTCGACTGGAGTTAACATGAAAAAATACACCCTTGTTATTTTAAGTCTTTTTCTTACACTGCCTCTGGGAACATATGCACAAAAAAAATCGGTGATCCTGGAAGACCTCACGTGGATAGAAGCGGAGAAGGCACTCCAAGATTACGAGGTCGTCCTGATCGCCTTGGGTGCGCGCACAAAAGAACATGGCCCCCATCTCCTTCTCAAAAATGATTTTATCATGGCTGAATACCTAAAAGAACGGGTCATCAAGGAAGTCCCTGTTGTCGTGCTGCCCACTTTACAATACGGATATTATCCTGCCTTCTTGGAGTATCCTGGATCCATTTCGATCCAAGCCGAAACTTTCAAGAACATCATCATGGACATCTGCCGATCGATGAACGGTTACGGGATAAAAAAGTTCTATGTGCTCAACACCGGCGTATCCACACTTAGGCCTTTATCTCTAGCAAAAGAAGAACTGGCAAAAACCGGGGTATTCCTGGACTACTTGAATATTCTCGAGGTTGACGAAAACCTCCCTTTTGGAATGATGAAACAAGAAGGGGGAACCCATGCAGACGAGGGGGAAACTTCCATGATGCTGTATATCGCTCCCGAAACAGTGGACATGTCCCAAGCCGTGAAGGATTATGATTCCCGGCCGGATCGAAGAGGTTTGACCCGCGATCCCGAAGGTGACGGGCACTACAGCCCGACAGGAATATGGGGAGATCCCACGTTGGCTACCAGGGAAAAAGGCAGGATCATCGTCGAAAACACGGTTTCTTCCATCGTCAACCAAGTTAAAGAGCTAATCGCTATGAAGCTCTAAATAGCACGACATCCGTTATTTTGCTGGACATATCCAGCCTTTGTTTGATATGAAGGTGCGATGATGAAGATTTTGATCGCCTGCAAGGAATTTCCACATTCCAAGGTCATCGGCGGCCCGATCCTTATTTACAACCGGCTAAAGCAACTTGCAAAAAATCACACAGTATCTCTCACGGCCTTCTGCCAACAAGGAGATGAACAATACATTCCCTCTGTCCAGCCCTATTGCCATGACTTGAGGCTCGTTCCTTTGCCTCCTAGGCGCTCTCCCATCAAAACAATGAAGGACTTTTTCACAGCCCCCATCCCTTACTATTTTCTTCGCGTTCATGGGTCCAAAGAGATGGCGCACACCATCGCCGAAATGGTGAAAAAAGACAAGTATGAATTTGTTATCGCCGAATATTCTGTCATGGGCCAATTTCTCCACCACAATCCAGACCTCCCCCCCACCAGAAGAATCATATCTGTCCATGAATGTTATTACCTGGCCCGTCTCAAAAGTTTTCGGCATTACCCTCTAGGGCCGAATAAACTGAAAGAAGCGATCAACCTCATAGGTTTGAAAAAATACGAATTCGACATGTATCGAAACGCCGATAAAGTCCTCACCCTGACACCCCAGGGAAAAGAGGAGCTACTGGCGATCGCACCGGATCTCGACATCGCCATCGTCCCCCATGGCGTGGATGTGGAAACTTTTGCATTCTCACCTAAAGCCGAGGAAGAGAACAGCATCGTGTTTCTCGGCAACTATCTGCATTACCCCAACGTGGATGCGGTCCTGTATTTCCACACAGAAATATGGCCCCGTTTGAAAGCGGCCCTGCCTGGAGTAAAATTTTATGTAGTGGGAAAGTCCCCCCCTCCAGAAATCGCCCGTCTTGAGTCGGATAAGTCGATCGTCGTGACGGGGACCGTCGACGATGTCACTCTCTACCTGAGACGGGGCAAAGTGTTTATCTGCCCAGTGAGACTCGGGGGTGGATTCAGGGGAAAAATACTGGAGGCGATGGCGCTTGGAAGGCCAGTGGTTTCCACCCGCTTGGGAGCCGACGGGATCCCTGCTTCCGATGGACAAAACATTATCTTGGCAGATAGTGCCGAAGATTTTGTCAAAGCGATCGCAGATCTTATGAACAAGCCTGATCTTTATCAAAGGATACAGATAAACGCACGGAAGCTCATGGAAGATCGCTATGCCTGGGACAAGGGCGTAGCCCGACTGGAAGCCGTGTTAGAGGAAATGATATCCAAACCTCCTATGCACCAAACCGTATGGAGAAAAAAATGAAAGTCACCATGGTCATCCCCAGCTACTGGGGGCGGAAAAAGAAAGAAGGACGCAAAAATTCAGACACGATCTACGATCACCCAACACCTTTGGATGAAGAGGGAACTCTGGGTCGCCTTCTCGACAGCCTCCCTCTGATCAAAAACAAAGATTTTAGACTTGTGATACTCGGGGTCGCGACCACACCGGAAATCCAGGAAGAGGTGGAGAGGAAAATATCCGCCATCATAAAGGACCGAGCAAAAGAAATGGATACGGCTCTGTTTTCCTATTCCCAGCTCTCGGCAGTTCATCGATTTTTATCCCAGAACAATAAAAAAGAGATGACTCCTCTTCTCCAACTCGACGGATATTCCAATATCCGGAACCTCTGCACCTTTGTTCCGCATCTCTTGGGTTCTGAGGTAGCTATTCTCATCGACGATGACGAAATTTTCGAGGATCCCGATTTCATGGATAAGGCCATCGAGTTTATCGGGAAGGAAAAGCACGGAGACAGGATCCTAGCCATCGCCGGTTACTATATCAATCCGGATAATGACTTCCTCCTCAACCGTGAAATCCAACCATGGATGACATACTGGAACAAAATCGACTGCATGAACCGAGCATTCAAAAAGATTATCGCTGAGGAACCGCGACTCAAAATCACGCCATTCGCTTTCGGCGGAAATTTCGTGCTGCACAGGGACCTATTCACCCACATTCCATTCGATCCTTCCGTGACAAGAGGGGAAGATATAGATTTTCTGATCAATGCGCGGATGTTCGGCTATAAGACATATCTGGACAATCAACTCTCGATCAAACACATTGCTCCACCCAAAACATCCCCCAAATGGGAACAGGTCCGGGAGGATATTTCCCGGTTCGTCTTCGAGAAGAAGAAACTGGAAGGGCAGGAAGGATATCCGGGCTTACACCCCCTCCATGCTTCCGAGCTTGACCCTTATCCGGGAGAATTCTTGACGGATGACCAAGAGGAAAAAATTTTCCGTTCCAACCAAATGCTTGCAATGGAATACATAGGCGCTGGGGATATTGCAGGAGCCACGGAATGCATGAAAAATATCTATTTGGCCAAAATGCAAGCGATGCCAGATGAAAACCCCTATTACCAACTTCTCCGCTTGCAGGCAGACTGGGAACATCTGATGGATTTTTTCTCCTCGGAAAAAATGGCCCGTGAAGCGCTTGCTCTCGCAGGAATAGAATAAATCAGACTCTCAGTCCACTCCAGCACCCGCTCATACAAATGTGTTGAATGTTGGCCTTGGTGTGCAGACAGTCAAATTCCGGCCAACCACCTGCCCTCATAAAAAACCGCTCGTTTTTATCACAAAAATCCTAAGATCATGGCCATTGCCCGCAATTGCCTCTGGATAACACGCACGTTGTCCGGGCCCATACGGAGGAGGTGTTTTTGTGCAGGACTCAGCTTCTCCAAATCAGCATCGATCATGGTATAGGTTACCACCTTCTTCTCGAGTTCGATGTTTTCGTTGACGATGGGGACCTTAAGGAGTTCCATCATGGCTTTTTTCAATGTGTCGTTAAAATCCGCATCGGGGTAGCCCAGGTCTTTGTAGGCTTCCTGGATGGCGGGAGTGAGCTGCCTGTACAGTCTCACGGTTCCTTCAGGTTCCAAAGTGGCAAAAACTTCGGCCACCATATCGTAACGCTTATAACTTTCAGGATCGATGAAATATTCTCCGGTCTCATCGAAGGCCTTGAAGTCCCCTTCGGGTTTGAAAAAATCGATCTGGGGCGCAGGGCTATGCCCACTGGCAATGTTATCCACGGCCCCCACAAATTTCCGGATCAATTCATCACTCATCAACCACAGGGCCAATTTAGGATGGGACGATAGTTCCCCTGCCAGCTTCCGGACCAATCCATCGCTTTCATCCAAACGCACATCGATCGGTTCGATCTTTTCTTCCTCTTTCGAGACCTTTTCTTCGACGATGGGTTGTTCCTGGGCGGCCTCAATTTTTTCTGTGGCTTTTTGAGGTTTCGAATAAATGAAAAAATAATAGACGGCTGCGGCTACCAATATCAATACAATAAAAATGACTCCGGCAAGCATGACCTTTTTTTGTTCTTCCATGTTTATCTCCTTTAAAAATGCAAATCATCCTTTGTATTTTTTTTTATTCTCACATTGCCTCTCGAAGCTGATAAGGAAATGCGGGGGCCATTTTCTCCCGACTGTGTATCGATCTCTTTCTCATCGGCAGGAAGGTCGAGATCAAAATCACTGCTGATATCCCCCTCGGGGCACACAACCACAAAACGGGCATTCGCATTTTCCTGGAGCGACAAAGTGATGTCTCCTTCTCTGGAATCGATGATGATCTCATCTTCTTCCCGAAGGTCAAAGAGGCTAGCCATCACCGAACCTTGAATGACAGAAGCGGTTAGGGACCCAGAAAAATTTTCCACAACGATATCACCCTCTGTCAAATCCAAAAAAGCATCCCCATACACTTCATTGATCGTTATGTTCCCCCTCCTCACGACGATGTCTTTCAGGTTTATAGAATGGGGGACATCGATGTAGTAATCCACGAAACTTGCTTCATTCTCTTCCGATATGTTTTTCGTTCTGATTTTGATGAAATCTTCGAATTTATCGAAAACGATCCCAGGTGCAAAATCTTTTCTCGGAAAAACATAAAGCTTTGCTCTATCGGGGAGTTGAATCATTTTCTCTGCATAGACGTTCAGCTCCTCCGTTTCCCATCCGTGAATTTCGACATTCCCGTTCCCGTTCCTCAAGGACAGCGTTCCACCAGGGCTTAGCGGGATATTTTTATGAAATTCTTCAAGAGGAGTCTTTCCTCTCTCATTCGGATAATCGACCCGTATGTAAAAACAGGAACCATAAAAAAGCATGGAAAGACCAATCAGGAAAAGGACAAATTTTTTCATCATTCCTCCTTCTCTAGCCATTTTATTATACGCTTTTCTTGAGCCTAAATTCCATTAATAACATTTCCTTCCTTTTTTCTTGAAACTCGGATTGAATTTTGTCATAGTTGGTTTTTCATAATTTTCCGTGAAGATGTTTACAACTTCAGGAACGATTCAGGATTAAAAGGAGGAAGGAATGGGCGGTTTCTTCGGCATCGTTTCAGATAATGACTGTGTGAGCGACCTCTTTTTTGGAACGGATTACCACTCCCACTTAGGCACCAAAAGAGGCGGACTCGCCGTAAAGAACGATGAAAGATTTATTCGATACATCCACAATATCGAGAATGCCCAATTTCGCTCCAAGTTCGAACTCGAGATCGCAACGATGTTCGGAAACAAAGGAATCGGTGTCATAAGCGATACTGACGACCAACCTCTTTTGATCCGTGCACACCTAGGAAACTACGCCATCGTCACGGTCGGTGTCATCCAAAATATTGAAGAACTTGTCAATAAAGCATTCAAAGAGAAAAAAACTCATTTCCGGGATATGAGCGGAGGAGAGATCAATCCGACCGAACTCATCGCCACTCTGATCAACCAAGAATCGACATTCGTGGATGGGATAAAAAGTGCCCAAAACGCCATAAAAGGTTCCTGTTCCCTACTGCTGCTCACCGAGGAGGGTGTGTACGCCGCAAGGGATAAATGGGGACGAACCCCGGTTGTCATCGGAGAAAAAAAAGGGAGTACCTGCGTTTCGCTCGAGACCTGCGCATTCCCCAATCTCGATTATAAAATCAAACACTATCTCGGGCCCGGGGAGATCGTTCTGTTGAAACAGGACGGGGTCGAACAGAAAAAGCCGCCAGAAGATAAAATGCAGATCTGTGCCTTCTTATGGGTTTATTACGGATACCCGGCATCAAGTTATGAAGGTATAAACGTCGAGGACGTTCGCAACCGATGCGGCGCAAAACTGGCCAAACGGGACTCGATAGAGATTGATTTTGTGGCAGGCATCCCGGATTCTGGAACAGGCCATGGGATAGGTTATGCCGGTGAATCGGGATTGCCGTTCAAACGGCCCTTCGTGAAATATACCCCGACTTGGCCGCGCAGTTTTATGCCACAGGACCAGAACATCCGGAACTTGGTCGCAAAAATGAAACTCATCCCGGTACAAGAATTCATCGAAGGAAAAAGATTGTTGTTTTGCGAGGACTCTATCGTTAGAGGAACCCAGCTGCAGGACACCATCAAAAGGTTGTATGATGCAGGCGCCAAGGAAGTGCACATGAGACCGGCCTGTCCCCCACTCGTGTATGCGTGTAAATTTCTAAACTTTTCTAGATCACGATCGGAACTGGACTTAGCCGCAAGGACGGCGATCTTTGACTTGGTCGGAGCAGATGTAGGAGAATTAAGCGAATACGCACAAGCAGGTTCTGAAAAATACAACGCCATGGTGGAAAATATCCGTAAAAGACTAAACTTGACCACGCTGCAGTATCAGAGACTGGAAGATCTGGTGGAAGCGATAGGCCTTCCGAAAGAAAAGTTGTGCACCTATTGTTGGGATGGATCGGAATAAGTCTATCTACCAGATCGAGAGCTGGCTTTGCGCCGTCGCTTTTGATGCCAACTCGACGTAACCTAGGCCAGAGTATAACACAACCAGAAACACCCTCCCGTTTCCTCCATAGAGCCGGAGCTGTATTTCTGTATCTGAATCTTTCCACAGAGAATTGAACTCGAGATGCCCCAGACTCAGGGCCAATCCCCAATTTGGACGATCATCTTCATACAGGCTATCTTGCCATAAGGTCTTTTCGTCTTCGGCCTTTCCGTGCTCTTCCACCAGAATATCCTTAATTTTCCTATAATTATAAATATACTGGTTTTTGTCTGTATATTTGCCTAAAAAGCTAAACTTTGCCCAAGCTAGTTTGTTATCGGCGAAAACATACCCTATCATGCAATCCATATCTGAAATTTTCTCGGCGTATTGGATGATAGCCAAACTGCCCGAATCATCCTGTTGATCCGGTCTCCCCTCGATCCGGACAACCTGCGCTTTGTTCATCCCCCAATAGGTATTCCTGAAATTCGTCTTTAGCTCTGTTTGGCTATTGGCTTTCCCTGCCTCCTGATGGATAACAGTATTTTTCGTCACTTTATAAAGCTTTTCCACACAGGAATCGAGAACATACCCGGATTTGGTTCGACCGGTTTTTTCGGAAGTGAAATATACATAATTCCAATTGGTCCGGAATTTACGCGCACTCCCAAGAGACAAAAGAGTGCCTTTGTCCAGAGTGGCCACCACAGCGCTTCGTTTATCTGGATCTAAATGAATAGAGACATTGTTGGCAACAATTCTCAGCTTTCTGCTCGA
>Ga0307445_10002370_pt1 | contig 10370 bp, 8 predicted proteins | sample SalMarSW160330MG_FD_202147 | JGI IMG/M metagenome (GOLD analysis project Ga0307445, IMG submission 202147) | Salt marsh sediment microbial communities from the Plum Island Ecosystem LTER, Massachusetts, United States - SW1603-30 | ecosystem: Environmental > Aquatic > Marine > Intertidal zone >...
GTGCGGTCCACCGCTGGCGGATCGGCATGTGGTATTTCGTGCGACCGCTTGGTGTAGAGTGCGGGGTGTACGAGACGAATTAATTGCTATACGAGGGATATGGATTGGGAATCTCCACCCGAAGAATCAACCCCCCTTCGGGCGGCGTTTCGATCTGCATCGTCCCCCTCAGCAACGCAATCCGTTCGCTGATTCCCACAAGCCCGTAATGCTTATCGGCGGATAGGCTTGCCAGATCGAGCGATCTGTCTGAGCCCCGCCCGTCGTCGCTCAGGTACAGAAGCAGGCTGGCGGTCGGGGTCCGTTGTGCCCGCAGAAATGCGTTTTTGGCGGCGGCGTGTTTTCGGATATTGTTCAATCCCTCCTGAACGATGCGGAATACGGATAATTCAATACCCTCCGGAAACCGTCCCAGGTTCGGATCCATCTCCAGGTGCAGGGAGATATGGTTCCGTTCCGCCCATTCCAGGGCAAAGGAGCTGATGGCCGCCGGCAAGCCGTGGGTGTCGATGGTCGGCGGACGCAAATCGCTGCACAGCTGCCGTAAGTCCCCGATCACCCGCCGAATTCCCTCGCGCAGCGCCGCGAGCTCCGCTTCCTGATTCATCGATCCCAGCTTGGTGCCCGCCTCTTCCAGCCGGTAATTGAAGCTGAGCAGGTCCTGAATGACCTGGTCATGCAGTTCGCGCGCGAGGGCTTTCCGTTCCTCCTCGCGTTCGGTATCCAGGCGGCGGTGGGCGGCTTGGAGCGCCCAGTTCACCTGATTCAATGCATTCACCTGGTCCTGCAGCCGGTCGATTAATTCACGGTTGAGCGAGTCCTTGGCTTCCAAGCTTTCCTGCAACAGGGCCTGAGTACGCCGCAGTTCGTCGGTCTGCTGTTCGGCCAAATGGTAGCTTTCCAGAGCCCAGATGATCGGGGAAACTTCTTCTTGGCGGGCGGTCCCGACGATCTGCTCGACGATGTCCCGCGGAGTGGTTTCCGACGTGCGCCGGTCGGTGGTGGGCTGCCCCTCGAAGAGCACCAGGATCCGGTCTGTCACCGCGAAGAGGTGGCTGAGGTTGTCGCTGCAGATGATCGTCCCGACGTTCTGCCGCGCCAGATCCCGGATGATTTCCAGGAGGATTTGCTGGCGTTGATAATTCAGTGAGGACAGGGTGTCGTCCAGCAACAGCAGTTTCATCGGACGGCACAAGGCATGGCACAGCGCCACCACCTGCCTTTGCTCGTCGGAGAGCAGGTTGACGGGTTTGTACATCAGGCCGGCGGGCAGTTCGAACCGGGCAAGCCATTCCGCGGCCTCGCGGCTCATCCGGTTCCAATCCGTAAGGAGTGGGAAAGGGAGCCAGCGGGACCGCAGGAGGAACAATTCCCGGTCGAAAAAAATATTCTGGAGGACGTTTTGCGACTCCACGAGGAGGGTTTTCTGGTGCACCAATTCAATGCCCGCCTGCTGGGCTTGGAGGGGATTGCGCAGGACGATTTTATGGCCGTTGAGTGAGATATTGCCGGACGATGGGACGTAGACGCCGCCGAGGAGATTGAGAAGGGTCGATTTGCCGGCCCCGCGCCGGCCGACGAGCCCGAGTACTTCGCCCGGGTCGAGGGAAAAGGAGACGTTTTTCAATCCGGCTCGTTTGCCGAACAGCAGCGAGACGTTCGTCACGTGCAGCAGCGGGCACGCCACGCCGCTTTCCCTGTGTTTTTGAGTCATCGACAACTGTCCACAATGAGAGCGCCAAGCCCCGAGGGCAGGCTACCTGCGGTAAGGCCGGGGCTGCGTCCGCCGCCGAAACAGGCCTTCACCGGGCCGGAGCTCTCGGGCGAGCCTTCGGCGGTGTACGGACCCACGGTCGCAACGATGGTTCCTTCATTATACTGGGCCTCTCCCTCCGGCGCCTCGTTTGCGCAACAAGGTTTACAATGACCCGCAGCCCACCTGCCGCACGGAGGCGTGAACAAGCGGGGAAACGAAAGCGGCATTGCGAGCATAACGAATGCAACCGGACGATGGGAGAGAGGAGGCGGCATAAAAAAGTATTTCCGACGATGGCCCTGGGTTGTCCTCTTGGCCTGCCTCGCGTTCAGTTGCCAGGCGCGGCCGTCGACGGCGACCCCCGCGGCGAGCGCGGTTTCCGTCGCCGCTGCGCCGGGCAGCCGGCGCTACATCGTCCGCCAGCAATTGACGATCGTAAACGACGGCCCCGGCCGGCCGGAAAAGCAGAACGTTTGGGTGGCCACGATACGCGATTTCGCCCCCTACCAGACCGTGCAGTCCATGGAAATCTCCCCCTCCGCCTTTCAACCTGTAACCGACGAATACGGAAACGCATACGCCGAATTTGATTTTTCCGGGCAGCCCGCCGGGACTACCCGGACGATCGAGATCGAATACCAGGTTACGGTGAACGAATTGAAATACGATTTATCGGATTGCCGCGGCGACCTGCCGAAGGAGTTCATACAACCCGAGCTTCACATCGAATCCGCCAATCCCCAGATTGCGGCCCTGGCCGGCCGGCTCGCGGAGGGAAAAGACACCGCGTGCGCGAAGGTGCAGGCTTTCTACGATTACATCGGAGACAAATTGAGGTACACCCGCAATCAGGGGAACTGGGGAGCGCAGGCAGCGCTGGGGCCGATGGGCGCGGATTGTACCGAGTTCACCGATCTGCTCGTGGCGCTCAGCCGCGCGCAGGGCATCCCTGCCCGCTACTTCGAAGGTTTGCGCTATGTGGAACCGGGAACCGAATCCGGCGCACAGCCCGAACACGCCTGGCCGGACGTCTATTTTCCACCGGCCGGCTGGGTGGCGCTGGATCCCACTCTGGGCCAGCCGCTGGTCAACCGGGAAAAATATTTCGCCCATTACACGCCCGACCACATCATCGTCACGCTGGGTGCAAATCCGTCCGTCTTGCGCGGCAGCAGTTATTGGACTCACCTCTATTGGCCGGGGAACGGCACCGCGATCCGGGTAGCCGGGACCTGGACGATCGAACCGGCGTGAAAGACCCGGGGGATGAAACGCAGCCCCTATTTCCATTGCGGGATGCCCGCCCCGTCAATCCGCGCGCTTGCGCAGGTACGTGTGCATGATCACCGACAGCACAATGATGAAACCGTAGATCAGCTGCGTCCAAAACCCCGTCAAGCCGACTGCCACGGTCGCCGCCTCGATTGCGCCGATGATGAAGGCGCCCAGGAAAGTGCCCAGGATCGTCCCGGTGCCGCCGAACACCGACGTGCCGCCCAGGAAGACCGCAGCCAGCGTGCTCAGCAGGTATCCTTCGCCCAGGCTGGGCCAGAAATACGCTACGTAGAAGCTGGCGAGTACGCCGGCGAACGCCGAGATCAGGCCGACCAGCATGAAGGCCTGAATCCGGACCCGCCCGGTGTTCACGCCCATCAACTCGGCGCTATTAATGTTATCCCCGATCAGGTAGATGTGCGCTCCGAAACGGTGGCGGTTCATCAACACCCAGCCGAGGATCGTGATCACAATCAGCCAGATCATCTGCATCGGCAAATGCGCGCCGATTTTTCCAACCAACGCCGGGTAGAAGACAGATTTAAAGATGTAGCTCAAACTGAAGTTAGCGCCCTGGGTGAGCACCAGCACCGCCCCCCTCCAAAAGAACTGCGTGCCGATCGTCACGACTAGGGATGGGATACCAAACTTGACGATGATGAATCCGTTCAGCCAGCCGATCAGCAACCCGGCCGTCAGGGCGCCCAGGATGGCTAGGAACACCTGGATATTGGCATTACCGATGAAACCGGTGTGGTTGTAGACGAATGAGAAAGCCACCATCCCCATGGCCATTATGGACGGAAAGGACAGGTCGATTTCCTTCGCGATCACTACGATGGTCAACGGGATGGCCATGATCGCGAAGAAGGGGATCGAGATCATGAACGCCGTGTAAATGTTCGGAGCCAGGAACGTTTTTGGGGCGGATAGGATGAAGATCATCCAGAGGGTCAGAAAGACTCCCAGGATTCCAAGTTGCATACTGTAGGTGCGGAGCAGCCGCCGCAGACTGATCGGCTCGCGGTAATGCGGGGTGGGTGCGGTTTCGTTGGATTGAGATGTCATGGCAATTATCCAGGATCGATCAATTAAGCTTGCCGGTTTCGGCGACGTGGATCATCTTCTCCATCAGATCGTTCAGGCCGATGTGCTTGGTCATGAACTCGCCGGCGATCCGACCGCGGTCGAGCACAACCACCCGGTCGGCGACATTGTGGACGTGCAGGATGTTGTGGTCGATGAAGATGGCGGATTTCCCCGCCTTCTTGATGTCTTTGACGAAGCTGACCAGCTTGGCCGTCTCCTTGAGCGAAAGGCCCATCGTCGGCTCGTCGAGTACGATGATATCGGCCTTGAAGAAGAGGGCCCTCACGATGGCCACACCCTGTTTCTCGCCGCCGGAAAACTTTCCTACCCGCGATTCCGGACTGACCGCCATGGACGTGAATCCCATCGATTGCGACATCAGCCGGTGGGTTTCGTCCCGCATCTTCTGAATATCCAAGAATCCCAGCCGGTCGCTGATTTCGCGGCCCATGAAGATGTTGCGCCAAACCGTCTGCAGCTCGGCCAGCGCCCGCTCCTGATACACCGCCTCCAACCCGAGCTTGCGGACTTTTGGGACCGTCAGGCGTTCCACCTTTTTGCCGTTGAAGAAAAGTTCCCCGGAGGTGGGCTGGTGGTAGCCGGTGAGGATCTTGATCAGGGTGGACTTCCCGGCGCCGTTGTCGCCGAGCAAGCCGACGACTTCGTTCTGCCCGAGGCTGAAGTTCACGTCCTCCAAGGCCTTTACCTCGCCGAAGGTCTTGGACACGTGCTTGAGTTCGAGGCGGCAGATTTCCATCGACGTTCTCCTTTTTTTCAAAGCGCACAAACCCAGGCCGGCGCCTTCCCAACCATATCGCAAGGGTACTTGAAAGGCAAGGGCTGAAGGCTGCGAGCCGCTCAACCCTTGCCTTTTTTCATCCCGAACAACTTCGTTCCGCTTACCGGATCTGTTTCTCAACCAACGGGGCCAGGACGTCGATGTTGTCCTTGCTGACGAAGCCGGCGCCGGTGTCGATCTGCAGACCGCCGAACGCGTAGTTCTTGGTGAGGCAGATCTGCAGCACGCCGAAGTAGCCCTGCAGGTACTGCTGCTGGTCGATCACCAGTTGGAGCCAGCCGTCCTGGATTGCCGAAATGGCGTTCCCGGAGATGTCGAAGCCGGCGGCGTAAATATCGCCCGGCTTCATGCCCGCCGCTTCCAGGAAGCTTTGCACGGTGCCCGTCAGGTTACCGTGGTCGGTCACCATCAGCTTGATGTCCGGATTGGCCGACACGATCCCGGTGAAGATCGGCACGCCGGCGGACGCATTCGAGTTGGTGGCGTCGTCGATTTCCTGATACACCACCGTCAACCCGGCCGCTTCCAAGGCATCCTTCACGCCCTTGGTCCGTTCCCCGCGGCCGGCCTGCGAAAGCAGACCCCACAGGAAGGCCTTGTCGCCCGCCTTCACGCCTGAGCGTCTGATGGCTTCCTCGCCCAAGCTGTAGCCCGCCTGGTAGAGGATGGCGCCCGCGTAGCCGAAGCCATTGGAACCATACTTCGCCTGCGCCAGCGGCAGCTGGGTGTTCATGCTGGTTACGATGATGCCATCGGCTTCGGCCTGGTCGATGAGCGGGTCAAACGCCTCGTCGCCGGGGTGGCCCATGATGGCGATGCCGTCCGGCTTGGTGGCCATGGCCTGCTGGAACTGGGTGACCATCTTGGCCGGATCCCAGTCGGACCAGACGTACTGGACATCGGCACCGGTGTCCTTGGCTGCGGCAAGGGCGCCATTGTAGACTACCGTTTCAAAACCACCGCCCGGCGATCCACCGGGGAAGAAGACGATCTTCGTTCCGGAACACCAGTTCGTCCCGGCCGCCGGTGCGCCGCCCTGCGTTTCCGCCGGAGCAGCCGTCGTCTCGCCCATCGCGGTCGTGGGAGCCGTAGTGGGAGGGACTTGAGCGGTAGCCGTGGCGCACGCCGCCAGCAATAAACTCGCCAGCGCGATTACAAAAGCTATGCGTCCGTATTTCCTAAGCATTTCGCCTCCTTATAATTTTTCATGCGCAAGGAAACTGCAGACAAGCTTGCCTGCAGATGGAACGGGTCTTTTTTCCGCGTTCACCTCCTTTCAAGGTTCTTTATGGGTTGACATTTTTCCTGTGGAGCGCCCTCTTCGGATTGCCGAAGTCCGGCTGGAGACACCGGGCAACGCCTTTGCATTCGTCTGTGGATGCGCAGGGACGGAATTCGCAGGTACCATTTTCATTTTATAGAGGACGTGCGCCGTGTATAGTCTATGCACCCCCAGCGGGGCCATGATTAACCCCCCGGTTGAGTAGGGGGAAATCCCCCGCATCTGGAAGAACAATAGCGAATATAGTTAAATAAGGCCATGGTTGACATTCTGCTTGCGGATGATCACGCCATCGTGCGCGCCGGATTGCGAAATGCGTTGGAGAACATCCCGCATATACGGATTGCCGGCGAAGCGGGGGATGGCGCCGCCTTGGAGGAATCCCTGGCCCGTCTTCGGCCGGATTTATTGGTGGTGGACGTGGCCATGCCGGAATTTGAACCGGTTGCGGCGATCCAACGGATCAAGGCGCAGTATCCGGAACTGAAGATCCTCGTGGTCAGCGCTTACGACGACGAGGCTTACGTGGTGGGATTATTGGATGCAGGGGTAAACGGTTACCATTTAAAAGACCAGCCGCTTTCGGATTTGCAGCTTGCCGTCCAACGGGTGCTGTCGGGGGAACGCTGGATCTCCAGCCCGCTGATCGGCCGCCTGATTCATCATCGCCCCTTTTTTCATACGCCTTCGATCCCCACCCTCACCCGGCGGCAGCGTGAGTTGTTGCGGCTGCTGACGCAAGGCTGCGACAACCGGAAAATATCCCAGCTTATGGAATTAAGCATCAAGACGGTGGAGAATCATCTGACCAGTCTCTACCGAACCCTGGAAGTCAACAGCCGCTTGGAAGCGGTGAACTACTCCGTCCGTCATCCGGAAGTGCTGGGTGTGGCCGGACACAACGTGGCGCAGTCGAATCCGTGCCCGGAGGCCGCCATCAACATCCTGGTGGTGGATGACAACCTTCACTACCGGCAGCAACTCTGCCGGTTGATCGGAACTGCGGCCCCGTCCTCTTGCCTGTATGAGGCGGAAGATATTGCCGAAGCCGTCAGGCTGACGGAAAAAATCCATCCGCAATTGGCATTGGTGGATGTGGTCCTCAGGGATGAAGACGGCATCAAATGCGTACGCCGCTTGAGGATGGTTTCTCCAAGCACACGCATCGTGCTTATCAGCGCATATCCCGATCGGGAATTCCGGCGGATAGGATTGGAGGCCGGGGCCATCGCTTTCCTGGATAAAAAGGATTTGGATCGCGCCGCCGTACGTCAGGTGCTGGAGGATACGCTGGGGTAAGGAAGGAAGAATAGACGGGATTTACAGGATGGGGTTGTCATGCCCGCGTGTACGTAGCGGGCATCCAGGAAATGACTTGCGGAATCATTGAACATTTCCCGACTGGATTCCCGCTTAAAGCACGCGGGAATGACGAACAAAAAAGGATTAACAGGATTTTAAAAATAAAAGAACCTGTCAATCCTGTCTATTGCCTTTGATCGTCTCTAAACGCTGTCTCTTCCGGGAGCGTATACCCGGATGGCGGCTTCGCCGTTGACGGGGCATTTGTATTCACAGGTACCGCAGCCGATGCACCGTGTGCGGTCCACCACCGGCGCGCCGCCGGAAAATTCCGAGTAATCCACGGTGATCGCCTTTTGGGGCAGCGGGCACATTTCCTCGCATACCAGGCATTCCTGATGGTCGGACCAGGCGATGCAGCGGTTCCGGTCGACGTAAGCGGCGCCGAGCACCTGCTGCTGCTTTTGGTTAAGCGGCAGCGGGGGTATTGCCTCGACCGGGCAGGTATGCCCGCAGGCGTTGCAGGAATACAGGCAATAGCCGGCGCGCGCGACGACCACCGGAGTCCAAAATCCCTCCACGCCGGCCTCGGTCACCGACGGGTGCAACACCCCGGTCGGGCAGACGCGCACACATTCACCGCAGCGGATGCATTTTGAAAGCAGATCGTTTTCCTTTGCCCCCGGCGGGCGGATCAGGTGCGGGAGATCGCGCCGCAAATACTGGTCGGTGCGCAGGAGCGCCGCGCCGCCGACGGCCGCGCCGATCGCCGCCAGCGCCTGGCGCCGTCCCGGATCGTAGGCGTTCCATCCGGCCGGGCGGACATGCGCCGGGAAGGATTGCGCCGCGCGCGGGCAGACCGATACGCAATCCAGGCACATCGTGCACTCGGCGGGATCGCTGGCGTTGCCCCTATCCGGGCGGATCGTGCCGGTCGGGCAGACGCGCGCGCAGGCGTCGCAATTGTTGCACGCGTCGGCGTTCACTTCGCGCCGGAAGATGGCCAGCTTGCCGGTCAATCCGAGCAGCGACCCGAGCGGGCACAGGTAGCGGCACCAGAAGCGGGGGGCCAGCGCGTTCAACGCGATAATGCCGGCGAAGAAGGCCGCGATCAACACGCCGCCCGCGGTAAAGGCGGGGTCGGCCGGGAGCAGCGCCGGACGGAGAACCCTGTCCAGTGCGGAAACCGGATCACGGAGGGCGGGAATGGCGTACAGCGCTTTCTCGAGGGCGGCGATGATTCTATCCAGCGCGGGATAAACCGCTTCGGTCAGCGTCCGGATCAGGATCGTCAGCGGATCGAGGACCATCAGCCACAGGCTGCCCAGCAGCGCGGAGGTCAGGATCACCGTCAGCAGAAAGTGTTTGATCCCGCGTGCGCCTTCGGGGATGGAAGGCTGCTTGTTTTTCCAACGCCGCGGGTGGAACAGGTCGAGCGTGGTTCCCAGGGGGCAGATCCAGCCGCACCACACGCGTCCGAGGAGGACGGTCAGGCCGAGGATCAGAAGCGCAAGCGCCATGCCTTTGACATACGCCTTCACGGCGAGCAGGCCCGCCAGCATCGCCAGCGGATCTAAATGCAGGAACAGGTTTCCGGCTTGCGGCGGGATTCCGCCGCGCACCGCCCGCAGAAAGAGGAACAGGAAAAGCGCCAGTGCCAATGCCTGGACGGCGGAGCGCACGATCCGCCAATAGCGGTCTTTCCATTGGAAAAGCTTGCGCGGTTTTTCAGCCAACGGCGATCTCCTCGATCTGCAGATTCTCCAAATCGCTGCGCCCGATCCCGCGTTCCGCACCGTACTTCACGTAGAGCAGCCGCTCTGGATCCTCCCACCCGAAGAGCGTCGTGGCATACGCATCCGCCGCCACCCCGTCGTGGGTGGCGATCACGGTATCCAGCTTGCGCACGTCTTGGAGGTTCCCGCCGGTTGGGCCGTTGGCGGTGAGGATCCGCACCGCGTCCACGATTGTCAGGGTCGGGATGAGGAATTGGTTGAGGTCGGCCAGTTTCCGGTTCAGGGAGGCATGCATCAGCGGCCGGTCGCGGACCACGCCCAGCATGTTCTTCATCCCGATCGTCAACTGCGCCAGGCTGTGGTGTTTAGGGAGCGGAACGTTGATCAGCACATCGGCGTCGAACACGTCGCCGTAGACGATGGTGCTCTTCAGCGCTTCCCCCGCAGGCAGGTCGACCGATACGAATTTCATCGCGGACGGATATTCCATCTCGCCGCCCGCGGCCGCCACCTGCTCGGCGATTCCGCTCGTGGCGAAGGCGTCCTCGGCGGTTCCGCCGAACGGATTGTCGAAGACCCGCACGCGTACGGCGCCCGCTTCGCGCGCCAGCTTCACCACCGCGCCGACCACCCACGGGTTGGTCGTGGCGGCGTATTCGTACGCGCGCCCGGCCGTGCAGACGTTGGGTTTGATAATTACGTTCGCGCCTTTCGGGATGAAGCGTTCCATCCCGCCGATGGCGGCCACCGCCCGGCGCACCAGCGCCTCCGGATCGTCCCCTCCCCGCGCCACGGCCAGGTAGGTGGCGCCCGGTGCGGGGGCGGGGGGAGGCATGCGGGTCATGCCGCCGGATGCGGCCGGCGCACAGGCGGCGAGCATCTGCGCGCCGGCGGCCGTGCCCGCGCCCAGCATCGTCCAACGCAGAAATTCACGTCTTGTCAGTTTCATGGCTCGGCTCCGGTTTTGGCACTTCTAAATTCTACTCTGATTCGCTGAGGGTTCGTTGTGAGATTCCGTCCTATCCTTCCCCTCCCATCGATTAAGTGACCACAGAAGATGATTGAAATCTCTCCCCTTCCATCCCGTAATACGGGAAGGATGGGATGATGACTTGCCGGTAATTAAACCGT
>Ga0307445_10002373_pt1 | contig 10364 bp, 8 predicted proteins | sample SalMarSW160330MG_FD_202147 | JGI IMG/M metagenome (GOLD analysis project Ga0307445, IMG submission 202147) | Salt marsh sediment microbial communities from the Plum Island Ecosystem LTER, Massachusetts, United States - SW1603-30 | ecosystem: Environmental > Aquatic > Marine > Intertidal zone >...
CGAGATAGTGCAGGCCGCGATGGACGTTGGCATATTCCTGGGTGTAGGCGCTTTCGATCCGGTCGAGCACGGCGTGCGGCTTCTGCGCCGAGGCGGCGTTGTCGAGATAGACGAGCGGCTTGCCGTAGACGCGCAACGACAGGGCGGGAAAATCCTCGCGAATGCGCGCTACGTCATAAGCCCCGTTCGTCACTGCCGGGTGCATGATTCGCTTGCCTCATCTCTTGCCTGCAGCCAGCGCCGCACCGCGCCGGTTAGCGCCTCACGGACGCCCTCATGCGTCACCGTATCGATCGCTTCGCCGACAAACGACTGAATGAGCAGGGCCTCCGCCTGCGCCGCGGGAATGCCGCGCGCCATCAGATAGAACTTCAGGTTCTCGTCGATCGAACCTGCGGTGGCGCCGTGCCCGCATTGCACGTCGTCGGCAAAAATCTCGAGTTCCGGCTTGTTATCGGCCTCGACGTCTGCCGACAGCATCAGCGCATTGGAGAGCATGCGCGCGTCAGTCTTCTGCGCATCGGGGCGCACGATGATCTTGCCCTGGAACACGTTGCGGCTCTGGCCGTCGAGCACCGACTTGATGACTTCCCGGCTGCGGCAGCCGCCGACCGCATGATCAACCACCATGGTCGTGTCCACGTGCTGCCGCGCGGTCAACATGCTCGCCCCGGACAAGTCCAGCGTGCTGTCCGCGCCGCCACAGCGGACAAAGAGCTGGTTGCGCACCACTGCACCGCCCGTGGTGAAGGCGGAGTCGCGAAACTCGACGGCGCGGCCCAGCGCCGCGGTCAGCGTCGAAACATGGAGCGCGCTGCGCCCTTGCGACCCGATCAGCACTCGTTCGACCTTCGCGGCGTCGCCGACGGCAAGGTCGAGCGCCGTATTGACCTGGTAGTCGACGCCCTCGGGACCTTCGTGGCTTTCGAGCAGCGTGAGCCTTGCCCCCTCCCCGACCGTCACCAGCGAACGGGCGAAGACTGCAGCCGGCTCGCCTGCGAAAGCGAACACGAGATGGATCGGTCGCGCGATGGTCGCTCCGGGCGCGACCTCGATCACCGCGCCGTCGGCCATCAAGGCGGTATTGAGCGCATAGGCAACATCGCTTTCGGCCGCGCTTGCCGCGGCGAGCCGAGCGGCTACATCCGCATCGCCGCGGGCCAGCGCGTCGGCGAGCGATGAAATCTTCAGGCCGGGCTCCGCGGCTAAGTCCGATAGTTCGGGCACAAACATGCCGTTGACGAAGAAGAGGCGTCGGGCATCGATGCCCGCCAGCAAAGAGCCGGCGCTGCGGGCGCTCTCCTTCGCGGCGTGGTCAGGCGGAGACGCGAGCGGCTTCGCCTCGCGCATGAGCGTGCGCAGATCGGTGTATTTCCACTCCTCGATCCGGCGATGCGGCAGACCGGCCGCCTCAAAGCGGCCGAACGCCGCTTCTCGCAGGCTCATCGGCCCCGGCAGGCGCGCTTTCGCGCTCGCCCATTCGGCGGCGATCCGCTGCTCCGCTTCAGTTCTCAATAAGCTGACCTGGGCCACGCCACATTCCCTCTTCGTCATTCCGGGGCGCCGCGCAGCGGCGAACCCGGAATCCATACGCAAAGACCGGGGTTATGGATTCCGGACAGCCGAGCTGCGCTCGGCTTCCGGAATGACCGTGAACCCCTTACGCCGCCTCCTCCTGATAGTCGGCGTAGCCGCGCGCCTCGAGTTCGAGCGCAAGCTCCTTGCCGCCCGTACGCACGATGCGGCCGCGCGACAGCACATGCACAACGTCCGGCACGATGTGATTCAACAGCCGCTGATAGTGGGTGATCACGATCATCGACCGCTCGGGCGAGCGCAGGTGGTTGACGCCGTCCGCCACCACTTTGAGCGCATCGATGTCGAGGCCGGAATCGGTTTCGTCGAGCACCGCGAGCTTGGGCTCGAGCAGCGCCATCTGCAAAATCTCATTGCGCTTCTTCTCGCCTCCGGAAAATCCGACATTGACGGGACGGCGCAGCATTTCTTGATCGATCGAAAGCTTCTTCGCCACCTCGCGCACCCGCTTCATGAATTCCGGCGTCGATAATTCATCCTCGCCGCGGCTCTTGCGCTGCGCGTTCATCGCCGTGCGCAGGAAGGTCATGGTGGCAACGCCAGGAATCTCGATCGGGTATTGGAAGGCGAGGAATAGGCCCTTCGCGGCGCGCTCGTCGATTCCCATAGCCAGCAAGTCCTCGCCGTCGAGCGTGACGCTGCCGCCGGTGACCATGTAGTCGGACTTGCCGGCGAGCACATGGGCGAGCGTCGACTTGCCCGAGCCGTTCGGCCCCATGATGGCGTGCACCTCGCCCTTGTTCACAACGAGGTCGAGGCCGTTGAGGATCGGCCGGTCGCCAACCGTCACGTGGAGATTTTTGATTTCGAGAAGGTGCATACCGACTAAATCCTGTGTCCTTTCAAAGCGCTTTCTCTTGGATCCGAGCAGCTTCGGCGCCGCGCGCTGGTCGATCCTTCGTCACCCGCTGCTCCAGCATTCGAATCTCAGCTTTGCAATTATCAGACCACCGCAGGGTGCTGCTGGTCGCGAGATCGGCGACGCTCATCCCACGCTGCCTTCGAGCGAGATCGAGATCAGCTTTTGCGCCTCGACCGCGAACTCCATCGGCAAATGCTGCAGCACGTCCTTGACGAAGCCGTTGACCACGAGTGCGGTCGCCTCCTCCGCCGACATGCCGCGCTGCTGGCAGTAGAACAGCATTTCCTCGGAGATTTTCGAGGTGGTCGCCTCGTGCTCGAACAACGCGGAGGCGTTCTTCGCCTCGATATAAGGAACGGTGTGCGCGCCGCATTTGTCGCCGATCAGGAGCGAATCGCAGTTGGTAAAGTTGCGTGCGCCGGTCGCTCGCCGGTGCGCCGAGACAAGCCCGCGATAGGTGTTGTTCGAGCGGCCCGCGGCGATGCCCTTGGAGATGATCCGGCTTACCGTGTTCTTGCCGAGATGGATCATCTTGGTGCCGGAATCGACCTGCTGATAGCCGTTCGAGATCGCGATCGAGTAGAACTCGCCGCGCGAATCGTCGCCGCGCAGAATGCAGCTTGGATATTTCCAGGTGATGGCGGAGCCGGTCTCAACCTGCGTCCACGAAATCTTCGAGCGCGGACCACGGCAATCGCCGCGCTTGGTGACGAAGTTGAAGATTCCGCCGCGCCCTTCCGCGTCGCCCGGATACCAGTTCTGCACGGTCGAGTACTTGATCTCGGCGTCGTCGAGCGCGATCAGCTCGACCACCGCGGCGTGCAGCTGGTTCTCGTCCCGGCGAGGCGCGGTGCAGCCTTCGAGATAGCTCACATAGGCGCCCTTGTCGGCGATGATCAGCGTGCGCTCGAACTGGCCGGTGTTGCGCTCATTGATGCGGAAGTAGGTCGACAGCTCCATCGGACAGCGTACGCCCGCCGGCACATAGACGAACGAGCCGTCGGAGAACACCGCCGAATTGAGCGTGGCGAAGAAGTTGTCCGAGACCGGCACGACCGAGCCGAGATATTGCCGCACGAGGTCCGGATGCTCGCGCAGGGCCTCCGAGATCGGCATGAAGATCACGCCGGCTTTCTTCAGCTCTTCCTTGAACGTGGTCGCCACGGAGACAGAGTCGAACACCGCATCGACCGCGACCTGTCCGCCACCGTCCGGCCGCTGCACGCCGGCGAGGATTTCGCGCTCGCGCAGGGGAATGCCGAGCTTCTCATAGGTGCGGAGAATTTCGGGATCAACTTCATCGAGCGATTTCGGCGCGACGAACGCCTTCGGCGCCGAGTAGTAATAGATGTCCTGATAATCGATCCGCGGATAATCCACCTTCGCCCAGGTGGGCTCGTCCATGGTGAGCCAGCGCCGATAGGCCTCGAGCCGCCATTCCAGCATCCACTGGGGCTCGTCCTTCTTCTCCGATATGAAGCGGACAGTATCCTCGGATAGGCCTTTCGGCGCTTTTTCGGATTCGATGTCTGTTTCGAAGCCGTACTTGTACTGGTCGACGTCGATGCTGCGGACCTGCTCGACGGTCTCGTCTACGGCCGGCATGTCATTCCCTCCACTGCGGTTTCAAGGACCGCGGGTTGGATGTTGGCCTATGGCGTATGTCCCGATCCGGCTGATCACCTTTGGGTTGCAGACGCAAGGAAACGGTTGCGGATCGTCACGCTGCGACTTCCCGCCTTCCTTTAGATAGTCCAGCCACGAGGTTCCTCCAAGCATTTATAAAAATATCGATATCGCGGTCGACGGTCGCGGACCCGAGGCTCACCCGCACGGCCCCGACCGCGAGCGCGGCCGCCACATTCATCGCGGCAAGCACGGGCGAGCCCGCGACTTTGCCCGAGGAGCAAGCGGACCCCGAGGACACGGCGACGCCTGCAAGGTCGAGCGCAATCAGGGCGGTTTCCGCCTTGATCCCGGGGACGGCGAACATCGTGGTGTTGGGCAGGCGCTCGAGGTCGGCGCCGAATATCACGGCGTCGGGAGACACGGCTTTCAGCATGGTTTCGAGCCGGTCGCGCAGTTCGGCCATGCGGCGCGCGCTGGGCGCGAGCGCCTTCGCCGCAGCCTCCGCAGCCGCGCCAAATCCGGCAATGCCGATCACGTTCTCGGTGCCCCCGCGGCTGCCGCGCTCCTGGCCGCCGCCTTTGAACATGGGATCGTCGATATGGAGCGCCTCGCTCCGCTTCACCAGCGCGCCGACCCCTTTGGGCCCGCCCAGCTTGTGGGCGGAAACCGCCAAAGTGTCGGCCCCGAGCCGCCCGATATCGCAGGCGATTTTCCCGGCGCTCTGAACCGCATCGACGTGCAGGAGCCCACCCGCCGCGTGGACCATCTCGGCTGCGTCCGCGACCGCCTGCACCACGCCCGTCTCGTTGTTGGCGTGCATCAGCGCGACGAGAGGCCGCACGCCCTTCTCCGTTGCGCGCAAGGCGTCGAGACGCTTCTGCAGTGCGGCCAAATCAACGATGCCGGAGCTCGATACCGGCACGTCCTCAATGCTCTCGCTCGGGAACCGGCCGCCCGCGCGTACCGAAGGATGCTCGATGGCCGAGATCAGCAGACGATCCCTCGGAGCCTTGTCGGTGCCGAGACTGAGCCGCGGCGAGAGCGCCAGCACGTTTGCTTCGGTTCCGCCCGAGGTGAAGATGAGGTTGCGCGGCTCGGCCCCGAGCAGGTTAGCCACCTGTTCGCGCGCCTGCTCGACGAGATACCGGGCCGCACGCCCCTCCGCATGCACCGAGGAGGGGTTTCCGACGCAGTCGAAGGTAGCCTCCATCGCCGCCCGCGCCTCCGGCCGCAGCGGCGTCGTCGCGTTCCAGTCGAGATAAACCCGTTCGCTCATCGTGCTCGACCTCGCGCATGGCGTGAAATTCGACAATCGGGGGCAAACCTTCGCTCATTAAGGGCGTTTTCTCAAGGTCATGGCGGCCCCCGTGTCCGAAAGCGCCGAGGCCTTCACGAAAACCTTGCTTTTCGCCCTGGGGATCATGGTAGACACATCAGCCGCTCAGCCGCGCCGACAGCAGCCCATGCGCAGCCTTGTTTGCCAGGATCATTCTGGAAATCGCAGGCTTTAACGGTCCATAGGCGCACGCTGCCGGCCCCGCCAAGGGCGACGATCACAACGCCGCAGCGCTGCTGCCATCGATGAGGTCATGAGGCCATGCCCGAGGTCATTTTCAATGGTTCTGCAGGCCGGATCGAGGGGCGTTATCATCCCGCGCGCGTGAAAAACGCGCCGATCGCCATCGTGCTGCACCCGCACCCGCAGTTCGGCGGCACGATGAACCATCAGATCGTCTACCAGATCTACTACGCCTTCGCCCATCGCAACTTCGCAGTGCTGCGCTTCAATTTCCGCGGGGTCGGACGCAGCCAGGGCTCGTTCGATCACGGCCAGGGCGAATTGTCCGACGCCGCGTCCGCGCTCGATTGGGCGCAATCGATCAACCCGGAGGCGCGCAGCTGCTGGATCGCCGGTTTCTCGTTTGGTGCGTGGATCGGCATGCAGCTCTTGATGCGCCGGCCGGAGATCGAAGGCTTCATCTCGATCGCGCCGCCGGCCAATCTCTACGATTTCTCTTTCCTTGCTCCCTGCCCGTCCTCCGGATTGATCGTGCACGGCGAGAAGGACGCGGTCGTTCCCTACAAGGATGTCGCGAGCCTGGTCGAAAAGCTGAAGACGCAGAAGGGTATCGTCATCGAGCAGAAGGTGATTCCGGGAGCCAACCACTTCTTTGATTCACGAATCGAACCGCTGATGGCGGCGATCAGCTCCTATCTCGACCGCCGCCTCGCCTCCGCCGCGACGCGCCCCGAGCCGCGCGGCCGGCGGACGGGCTAGTTGCGGTCACGAGCGACGACAATCCCGCCCGTCATCGGCCGCGCCACCCCGGTCGTGGTGGGAAACGTGATCGGCATTCCCTTGAGCGTGCGCACGGCGAGATAGGCGAAGGCCTGCGCTTCCAGCGCGTCCGCCGACCAGCCGAGCGCGTCTGCGGTCTCGACCCGCGCGGGCGCAACCGCTTCGGCCAGCATGCGGAGGATGGCGCGATTACGCGCCCCGCCGCCGGCGATGATCCAGCATGCGGGCGTTTGCGGCAGATGCGGGACGATCGCCGCAATCGCGCGCGCGGTGAGCGCTGCGAGCGTTGCTGCGCCGTCTTCGACAGACAGCTCCGGCAGGGCGATCGAAGCGAGCGCGAAATCGTTGCGGTCGAGCGACTTCGGCGGGCGCGCCGCAAAGAATGGATACGCGAGAATGCGCCGGACGAACGCCTCGTCCACCTGTCCCCGCGCTGCAATCATGCCGCCTTCATCGAAAGACGGCCCGCCACGCGCATGCAGGAAATCGTCGATCAGCGCGTTGCCGGGACCGGTGTCGCAGGCAAGTGGAGCTTCGCTGTCGGCGAGATAGGTAACATTGGCGATGCCGCCGATGTTGACGATGACGAGCGGCCGCGGCCGGTCGATCGTCGTGGCGAGCGCTTGATGGTAGATCGCAACAAGGGGCGCGCCCTCCCCGCCTGCGGCGACGTCCGCCGCGCGGAAGTCGAACGCGACCGGAATTGCGAGACGGGCGGCAAGTGCGTGGCCGTCCCCGATCTGCACCGTCAGTTTCTGTGCGGGTCGATGCAGCACGGTTTGGCCATGAAATCCGACGATGTCGATGTCTCCCGCCGCAAGTCCATGGTCGGAGAGAAACGCCGCAACCATTTCGGCATGCGTATTCGTCACAAGCCGCTCGGCGTCGACGAGAACGCCAGGACGCGCATTGCGGTCGGACAGCGTTGCCGCCGCCGCCAGCGCTTCGCGCAACAGGGCGCGCTCCGCTTGTGTATAAGGCCGGTAGCCGGTTGGGCCCAGACCGTGGAGCCGCTCGCCGTCGGTGTCGACGAGCGCGATGTCGATGCCGTCAAGCGAAGTGCCGCTCATCAGCCCGATGGCGCGACAGATCGACACTTCTCGCCTCCGATAGGAAATTGATTGCGGAACTGATACACCACGGGCCGGCCTAAAGAAGGCTTCGACGCAATCGCTAAAATAACTTTCGCTTGTCCCAGCGACGGCGAGGACCCCGAGAGGACCGAGAAAATCTGGAAATGAGTGGGAGATGGATCGACCCGAACCGAACAGCCCCCGCGCGTGAGGAGCACGAAGCGCCGCGATGAGCACTTACAAGTCCGAATTCCTGCGGGTTCTGGAGAGCCGTGGCTTCATCCACCAAGCGTCCGAGCCAGAGGCGCTCGACCAGCGTGCTGCGGCAGGCCCTATCACCGCCTATATCGGCTTCGATTGCACCGCGCCGTCGCTTCATGTCGGCTCGCTGCTGCCGATCATGATGCTCTACTGGCTGCAGCAGACCGGCCACCGGCCGATTGCGCTGATGGGAGGCGGCACGACAAGGGTCGGCGATCCCTCCGGCAAGGACGAAAGCCGGCGACTTCTGAACGAGGCCGCGATCGAGGGCAATCTTCGCAGCATTCGCGCGATCTTCACCAAGTTCCTGACCTTCGGCGAGGGCGCGAATGACGCCATCATGGCGAACAACGCCGACTGGCTGAACGACCTCAACTACATCGATTTCCTCCGCGACGTCGGCCGGCATTTCTCGGTCAACCGCATGCTCTCCTTCGATTCGGTGAAGCTGCGGCTCGAGCGCCAGCACGAATTGTCGTTTCTCGAATTCAACTACATGGTGCTGCAGGCGTATGACTTCGTCGAACTCCATAAGCGGTACGGCTGCGTGCTGCAGATGGGCGGTTCCGACCAGTGGGGCAACATCGTCAACGGCATCGATCTCGGCCGCAGACTTTTGGGCGCGCAACTCTTCGCGCTCACCTCACCGCTGCTCACCACCGCGTCCGGCGCCAAGATGGGCAAGACGGCGGCGGGCGCGGTCTGGCTCGACGCCGGTCTGCTGAGCCCCTACGATTATTGGCAATACTGGCGCAACACCGAAGACGGCGACGTCGTCCGCTTCCTCAAGCTGTTCACGGTGCTGCCGCTCGAGGAGATCGATCGCCTCGCTTTGCTCAAGGGCGGGGAGATCAACGAAGCAAAAAAGGTGCTCGCCACCGAAGCGACCGCGCTGGTGCACGGCCGGCAGGCCGCAGAGGAAGCGGCCGAAACCGCGCGAAAAACCTTTGAGGAAGGCACGCTCGCCGAAAGTCTGCCGACGGTCGAGATTCAACGCAGCGATCTCGATCGGGGACTGGGCGTGCTCACCGCTTTTGCGGAAAGGGCGGGACTCGTCGCCTCGAACGGCGAAGCCCGCCGGCAGATCAAGGCGGGCGGCCTGCGCGTCAACGATTGCACGGTCGTGGACGACAAGGCCGTGCTTACGGCAAGCGATCTTTCCCCGCAGGGCGTGATCAAGCTCTCGCTCGGAAAGAAAAAGCACGTGTTGCTGCGCGCGATCTAGGGCGTGGACTCATTAGCGCACAGCTACAGCCGTTTTGACGGCCCGCATTAGCGCGGGCTGTCGGTCGCGCAATTAGCGACCGATCTCCAAATGCCCTGGCACCTCCTTCACTGAGAGCCTTGCTGGCTTCGTGCGCGCACGAACTCGATGATGCCGGAGAAGTCGGTGCCGCCGTGGCCGCCCTGCATGAATGCGGCATATAAGGCGGCAGCCTCCGCCCCTAAATGCGTTGCAGCGCCCGTCGACACGGCTGCGTCCTGCGCGAGCTTCAGGTCCTTCAGCATGAACGCCGCAGCAAAGCCAGGCTTGTAACCGTTGTTGGCCGGAGAGGTCGGCACCGGACCGGGAACCGGACAATAGGAGGTCAGCGACCAGCATTGGCCCGTCGAGGTCGAGACAACGTCAAACAAGGATTGATGTGACAATCCCAGCTTCTCGCCGAGCACGAAGGCTTCCGATAGGGCGATCATCGAGATGCCGAGTATCATGTTGTTGCAGATCTTAGCGGCTTGGCCGTTCCCGCCCTTGCCGCAATGAACGACCTTGCGTCCCATCGCCTCCAGCAGCGGGCGCGCGCGGCCGACCGCACCCTCTTCGCCGCCGCACATGAAGGTGAGCGTGCCGCCGGCGGCGCCGCTGGTGCCGCCCGACACGGGAGCGTCGACGGAGAGGCAGCTCCGCTCATGAGCCAGATCATGAGCCTGGCGCGCGCTGGCGAAGTCGATGGTCGAGCAATCGATCAGCAGGGTACCCGGTTCGACGTGCGGCAGGATGCTTTTCCATACCGCCAATACGTTTTCGCCCGCGGGGAGCATGGTGATCACCGCTTCGGCCTTCTCCACCGCTGCGGCGGCGGATGCGGCAGCGGCGATGCCGGCGCCCTTCGCGGCGTCGACATTGCCGGCCAAGAGATCGTAGCCATGAACCTCGTGGCCGGCCTTGACCAGATTGGCGGCCATTGGTGCGCCCATATTACCCAGGCCGATAAACGCGATCCTGCTCATCGCCCGCCAGTGCTCCCTGCTTCTTCCACGGACCCGGACCGAGAGCGGAAATCAGACCCGCATATGCCACGGCCGCGTACACCGGACTCTCAAGCTAAACTGCTTCACATGGCCTGTACAACAGGCCGGGGCCGACCGGCTACGCAACGTTTGACTCGGACGAAGATTGGCGCGTCGATGATCCGGTGGCGATGTCCGGCAGGGCATTCGCGTCGTCGCCGCGAGTGACGAGGCTACGAGGACAACGATCATGAGTATGGCACCCCGCATCGTCACGGTGACGCTGAACGCCTCGATCGATCAGACGGCGAGCATTCCCAACTTCACCGCCGGCGAGGTCAACCGCGTCGCCTGGGAGCAAGCGGACGCCGGCGGCAAAGGTGTCAACGTCGCGTCCTTTCTCGCCGATTTCGGC
>Ga0307445_10002376_pt1 | contig 10362 bp, 9 predicted proteins | sample SalMarSW160330MG_FD_202147 | JGI IMG/M metagenome (GOLD analysis project Ga0307445, IMG submission 202147) | Salt marsh sediment microbial communities from the Plum Island Ecosystem LTER, Massachusetts, United States - SW1603-30 | ecosystem: Environmental > Aquatic > Marine > Intertidal zone >...
GTTCTTCGCGCTGCGCTCGAGCCACTGGGCGATCGGATCGAGTTGGCTTATGTATACGGAAGTCACGCGCGCGGTGACGAAAGGCCGGACAGTGATATCGACCTGATGGTTGTCGGAAGGGTGACGTTACGGGAGCTCAGTTCACCGTTGCGCGAAGTGGGGCGGTCTCTGCACCGAGTAATCAGTCCCATGCTCTACAAGCCCGAAGCTTACGAGCAAGAGTTACAAGCCGGCGATTCGTTCGTCTCTCGTGTCCACAACGGCAAGCGGCTGAATCTGATCGGTGGTAATCGATGAGCATCGAGGAGATGCTCCTTCGCGGAGAGCTGAAACGCGAGAGGCGCGTACCAGGCGAGATCGAGCGAATGCTCGATGCGATCCGACGTCGCCTGCAGGATGCCGGGCACAGCGGCATACACCCGGAAACCCAACTAGAACAGGCGTACCATGCTATCCTCGGCTGCGCGCTTGTCGCTCTCCGCATGCATAATCTCCGCATAGTCAACCGGCCCGGCCATCACATGGTTGCGCTGGAGTCGCTGGCTGATACGTTGGGCCTTTTGTCTGGTCGCATTGACTACTTCCAGACCCTGCGCGATCTGCGCAACAAGGACTTGTACACCGGCGGCACGCACATAAGCGATGATCAGGCTGTAGAGGCAGTCGAGGAGGCTCGCAAGCTTGTCGAAGATCTCGGGGTTTGGCTGACGCAGCAAGACAAAGTCGAATAGCTAAGGTCTCTTCCGATGTTGGCACAGGCAAGCCTTGAGTGAGTGTAACGAGCGGGCGAGAAGAAAGGCTTGTTCCGCTACCGTTTCTCCGGGCAGATTGTTCGGTACGGGCAGTAGGTGCACGCGAAGTATTCCGGCTCGGCTGGGAAACGGCCGGCTCGGATTCCAGTGGCAGCTTCTTCGATGTCGGCGCGGGCACGATCGATCGCCTTTTCGGTCGGTTCGGCGCTTCCGATGATGAGTTCCGGCGTGAGAAAGCGAAGCTCGAGGACGGAAGGCAGCTTTCCGAACAGCTTCTCGTACGCGAGAGCGTAAATGACGAGTTGACGACTCTTGGCGGTCTTCTTGTCCGCGTCTTCTTGGCTTTCAACACGCGACGTCTTGTAGTCGATAATCCTTCCCTCTTCCGGCTTATCGGCGTTCGCGATATCGATACGGTCGAACACGCCCACAATCTTCACGCCGTTCTCGACGAACGAAAAGTGCTGTTCGATGTATGTCGGAACGGCCTTCTCGCTTTCGGCGTGACTGTAGAAGTTGGCAAGCGCCTTCAACCCCTCTTGAAACCGAAGCTCTTCATGCTCGCGCGTGAGGAATCCCTCGGTCTGCCAGGCCTTTCGGAACGAATCCTGAACCTCGGCGAGTGTGATCGACCCTTCCCCCTGCAGGAGCGTGCCGCGCGAAAGCGTGCCGCGGGCGGCATGACGAGCCGTGTTGTAGCGCCTGATCGCGTGATGGATTGCACTTCCGTAAATCACCGAATGATGCTGCCGGATTGGAACCTTGAGGATGTGGATGTAGCGATACTTCATCGGGCAGGTGAGATAGTCGTCGATCTTGCGGTTGCTGAGGACGAGCGTCTCTTCGCCACGCGGGATAAGGACGAGGTCTTCGTTCGCCGTCTCCGCCGTCCCCTTTCCGTGGCGCGCAAGCGGCGCGAGTGGCGACCCTTTTGTCATGTTCAGCTGCGCCGGCGGAAGATCGAGCGACTCGGACGTAAATTGGCTTGGCTTGCGCGGCCGCTTGCCGCCGTAATCCTTAGCGCTCGTCAGGTATAGATCTTCCTTGGCGCGCGTCATTCCCACGTAGAACAGGCGCCGCTCCTCCTGCTTGTGGAAGTCCGCTTCTTCACCGGGAAGGATATCTTTGATCAGTGGGTCAGGGAGCGGGATTGCGTCGCCCCGGCTGCGTGACGGGAAGCGGCCGGCAACAAGACCGACAAGGAAGACAACGGGGAACTCCAGCCCCTTTGCCTGATGCACGGTGAGGACGTTCACTGCGTCTTCGTCCCAATCCGCCTCTCCCACCGGCGGGTTATCGCCCGCTTCGATCAGCGAGTCGAGATAGTCGATGAACCACGGCACTCGATCGTAGCGGGCCACTTGTGAGAAGCGCTCGATGATAGAGAAGAACTTGGCGATGTTCTGCATCTTGACGGCGTCTTGCGCCTCGCCCGAGTTGGAAAGCGTAGCGATCGTGCCCGTCTGCTCGGTGAGGTAGCCGAACAGCACTTCCCCCGTCTTCTCCTGCGCTGCCGCCGCGAGCATCGTCCGCAGATCGTCGGCCATGCGCGCCATCGCCTCCCGCCCCTCATCGCTTACGCCAAGGAAATCGGGGCTCTTCGACGCGATTCGGAACACCTCGAACAGGCTCTTGTTATGCCGCCGTGCGTAGCTGGTGGAGAATGCGAGATCCTCGGGCGGCACATCGTACGGCGCCGCGCTCGCTACGTAGTGGAATGACATGTTGTCGCGTGGGTCGGCGAGGATGCGCAACAGCGCGATTATCACCTTGATCTCCTCGCGATCGTACAGGCCGCGGCTTCCGGAGAAGTGCCATGGGACGTGGATAAGGTTCAACGCGCGCAGAAACCCCTCCGCCTGGGCGTTGCTGCGCACAAGGATCGCAAAGTCCCGATACTCTCGACCGTCTTCTTCCACCTGGTGCGCGATCGTCTCGGCGACAAAGTCGCACTCGTCATCGATCTCTTGGAAGTGCTGCTGATGCACGGCGGCGCCGGCGCCGGCCACCGAGTGCAGACGCTTCTCGATCCCTTCGCGCACCTCCAACCGATCAGGGTTGTTGTACTGGATCAGGCGATACGCGGCGTCGAGGATTTGCTGGGTGGAACGATAGTTCTCCTTTAGCACGATCAATCCGGCATCAGGATACTCCTGGCGGAAGCCGAGGATGTTGCTGATTGCGGCGCCACGGAACTTGTAGATCGATTGATCGTCATCACCGCACGCGGTTAGGTTGCGGTGGCTCGCGAGCAGCTTGAGAAGCTCGAACTGCGCGTAGTTCGTGTCTTGAAATTCGTCGATGAGGATATAGCGGAAGCGATCCTGGTAGCGCTTGAGAACAAGCGGATGTTCGCGCAGCAGCTTGAGCGTCAGCGTGATCAGATCGCCGAAGTCGACGAACCCGTGCTTGGCGAGGAGAAGCTGGTACGCTGCGTACGTTTCGGCGAGTTCATTCTGATCGGCCGCCGCCTCCGCCCGAAGCGCAGGTTCCCCTGCGCTCATGTCTCCTGTCTCTTTGGCGGGCTCCGCCGCGGTGAACAGACTCTTTGCGTAGTCGAGATACTCATTCGGGGTGATGTCCTCGTCCTTGGCGCGCGAGAACAGCTTGAGAATCGCCCCCAGGTGTTTCACCGGGTTTCCAAGCGGCCGGAAGCGTTTGAGGGGGAGTTCGAACAGATGATCCTTGAGAAAGATCACTTGCTCGGCCTCGGTGAGGATGCGGTAGTCGGGAGACAGGCCGATCAGAATCGCGTTCTCCCTCAGGATCGAATCGCAAAACGAGTGAAACGTCCCGATTCGAGCTTCGATGTAGCCATAGGGAACGAGCAGATCGACCCGCTCCTCCATCTCCGCCGCTGCCCGTTCCGTGAACGTGAGGGCGAGTATTTCCGCCGGTCGTGCTTGCTTCTCGGCGATCAGCCACGCGATCCGTCGCGTGACGACGGTGGTCTTCCCCGTCCCGACGCCGGCGAGGATGAGTAACGGGCCGCTGCCGTACGTGACCGCCGTGCGTTGTTGTTCGTTCAGATCGGACAGGAGGTTATCACTCATTCCGATGAGAGTATAAGAAAACCGGCGGAAATGAGCAAAGGCGCCCGCAGCGATATGATGGCGGGCGATGCACTAGGGAATGTTGTATCTACGGTTCCTAGTGCTGTGCGTGCAACGGTATGACGGCACGCGATGCACTTGCAGTGATGGAAGCAAGTGCGGCGAGCGTAACGACATGATGGCGGGCGATGCACTGGGGAATGCTGTTTCTACGGTCTCTAGTGCTGCGCGTGCAACGGTATGACGGCGGGCGATGCACTTGCAGTGATGGAGGCAAGTGCTGCGCGTGCAAGAGACGTGACCGCGCGCCAGACACACGAATGCTACGTTGTCCGGCACGCAATTATATGACCGGGTCCGGCGTGCGCAACGATGTGTCCACAGGTGCGCTTGCAGTAGCAGAATGAAAGTAAAGGAATCGAGCCGAGTAGAGATGCGAAGAAGAGAAGTTTGCTGTCAGGGTAATGAATTGCCACCAGCTGTGCTTCGCATTAGTATGGAAGGGTTGAGGGGGAGGCCTGCTTTCGTGTTCGAACGCCGGAGGACGAACGCATGAACGATCAACAGCGAAGACTCGCCGCCATCCTGCTCACCGATATGGTGGGCTACAGCGCGCTCATTCAAACCGATGAAGCACGTGCCCTTTCACTCCTTGAAGAACACAATCGACTGTTGCGCGGGTTCTTTTCGCGGTATGAGGGACGCGAGATCAAGTCGACGGGTGATGGTTTCCTTGTCGAATTTGCCAGCGTTCTTCAGGCGGTTGAGTGCGCGATCGCCATCCAACAAGGCGTGAACGGGCGCAACCAGTCGCAGCCGCTCACGCAGCGGTTTGAGATCCGCATCGGCATTCACCTGGGCGACCTGGAATTCCGCGCCGGAGATGTATTTGGAGACGGTGTGAATATTGTCTCCCGGGTCGAGCCGCTTGCCGCCCCCGGCGGCATCTGCATCACACGACAGGTGTACGACTTGGTGCGAAACAGGCTCGACGTGCCGCTCGCGAGCATCGGGACGCCGCCGCTGAAGAACATCAAGACTCAAATTGAGATCTATCGGCTGATTCTCCCTTGGCACGCGCCCGACCGGTTTGTCGGAACGCGCCCCGCGGAGGCACGCCCCGCAGGGATGGGCTCTTCCGTGACTGTGCGACCGCCAGGAGCGCGAACCAATGATGACAGGCGATCGCTCGCTGTGCTTCCGTTTGCCGATCTCAGTCCCAATGGAGACCACGAGTATTTCGCCGACGGGATAACCGAGGAGCTGATCGACGCGTTTGCTCGCGTGCGCGGATTGAAAACGATCTCGCGTACTTCGGTGTTCGCGCTCAAGGGCAAGCACCTCGATGCCCTCGAGATCGGACACAGACTGGGAGTGGATGCTGTGCTCGAAGGAAGTGTGCGCGCGCTCGGCGACCGCTTGCGCGTTAACGCCCAGCTGATCAACGCCGCCGACCACGGTCATCTCTGGTCGGAGCGGTACGATCGCGAGATGGGGGATGTGTTCGAGATTCAGGAGGGAATCGCGCGGGCGATCGTAGATACGCTGAAACCGCGGCTGACAAAGGAAGGTGACGGAAAGCTGGTCGACCGACCCTGTTGCGATCCGGATGCGTTCAACCTGTATCTCAAGGGCCGCTACTTCAGTGGCAAAGGGTCGGGGGAATCGTACCGAAAGGCGATTCGGTACTTCGAGCATGCGCTGAAGATTGCGCCCGATTACGCACCGGCGCTTGCCGGCCAGGCCGATGCGTATGTCCAGCTTGCCTCGCAGGGGCATCTCCTTCCCGACGAAGGATATCCAAAGGCGCGCGCGGCCGCGGAGGAGGCACTCCAATTCGACGACCGCGTGGTCGAGGCACATCTCGCAATCGCCGCCGTTCATCAGCTGTACGACTGGGAGTGGGCGAAAGGCGAGCAATCGCTTCGGCAAGCGATCGGGATCGAGCCGGGGAACGCGCTCGCCCACTACTCGTACTCGCTGTATCTTCAAATCATGGGAAGGATCGATGAGTCGATCGCGGAGGCCGAGCGGGCGCTCGATCTCGATCCGCTTTCCCTGATGATCAATCGGCATCTTGGGTTCGTGCTCTACTTCGGCCGCCGCTACAGCGAAGCGATTGCGGCGCTAGAAAAGACACTCGAGCTCGACCCGGAGTACCCGATAACGCACGAGATCCTCGGCGAAGCATATCTGCAAAGCGGCGACACGGAGCATGCGGCGGCCGCGTTCGAAAGAGAGACCCACCCAGTCTTCCGGCTCTCCGGTGAAGCGCTGCTGCATGCAATGGCGGGTAACAAAGAAGAAGCAAGAACGATCCTCGATCGAGTGATCGCCGAATACCGCACCGTTGCCGCATATCAGGTCGCCCAGATCACTAGTCTCCTCGGTGAAACCGAGCGATCGTTCGAGTGGCTCGAGCTTGCCCGCCGCCAGCGCGATCCCGGCTTGACCCTGCTTAAAGTCGATCCGCTCCTCGAAGGCATCCGGCAGGATCCGCGCTATCACTCCCTGCTCGAACGGCTTCATCTTGCACCATAGGTGCCGGCGGGTTGGCCGCATAGCTCAATAACACCGTTCAGATCAAGCTAATCGTCGAATAGATCACACCTCTTGACAAAGGCATAGTGTATTAGTATACTAGTACACTATGACGAACCGAGATGATTGGCTCATAGACATGGATGCCGGACCGATCTTCGTACAGATCGCAAAAAACGTACGGCGGTTCCTGGCAAGGGGAGATCTGACGGTGGGTGAGAAACTCCCGTCGGCACGCGATCTGGCGGCGCGACTGAGCGTAAATCCAAACACGGTTGTGCACGCCTATTCAGAGCTGGAGGTACAAGGAGTGCTCGAAACAAAACGGGGGCTGGGGACGTTTGTCCGCGAAGACGCGCCGGTGGAGACGATGCAGCAGGATCTACTCAGATCCGCGGCGATGCGGTACGCGAGCGAATTGCGTCGGCTCGGTGTCTCTACGAAAGAGGCGATGGCCGTTCTGCAGGAGGTGCTGGATGCTGGCGAAACTTGATGATGTAACCAAGCTGTACGGCAAGAACGATGGTCTGCGCGACTGCACGCTTGCGTTTCCCAAGGGAGAGGTTGTCGGCGTGCTCGGTCTCAATGGCAGCGGCAAGTCGACGATGTTGAAGCTCCTTGCCGGCCTGCTGTTCCCTACCGCCGGGCGGGTGACTGTGTTTGGCGGGGCGCCGCGGGCGAATCGTGCGCGTATTGGTTACTTGGGAGAGAACGACGCGCTCTACACGTGGATGAAGCCGGCGGACGCGGAGCGATTCATGTCCGGTCTGTACGACGATTTCGACGCCGTTCGCTATCGTGAGTTGCTCGATGTGCTCGCGGTGCCGCGGCGGAAGACCAAAGCGATGTCCAAGGGCGAGCGTGGGCGTATGCGGCTGGCGATGGCGCTGGCGCGGGACGTGAAGCTGTATCTGCTCGACGAGCCACTCGCCGGCATCGATCTCTTGTCGCGCGAGAAGATTCTCACGTCGCTTGTCCGCGAGTGGCACACTGACGAAGCGATCCTGTTGTCGACGCACGAGGTGGCCGAGGCGGAAAGCCTGTTCGATCGGGTATTGCTGCTGCGCGAGGGGCGCGTTGCCCTCGACGCGAGCGCCGAGGCACTACGTAGCGAAGGAAAGAGCGTTGTCGCTGCGTTCCGGGAGGTCCTCTCATGAGGAAATTCATGACACTCTTGTGGCTTGAGTACAGACGCAGCTGGGTGTGGGGTGCCGCCCTCATCGGCTCGCTCGCCTTCTGGGCGTGGGGGCTGAATCAGGTGAGCGCAAGCGACATTGGCGAACAGCTGGGCATTCGGGCCGGGCTGCTCTTCTTCGCCGCCGGCCTGGGAGCGCTGGTTCTGTGTTTCATGATCGGCCGCATCCGCTCGGAAACGCGGCAGGGGCAATATCAGATCCTGCTCCTTACGCCACCGACAGGTTACGTGCACGTGGCGGCGCGGTACTTGTTCGCGTTTGCCGTGGCGGCGGTCTACTTCATGGGAATTGGAGGATTGGCGTGGTGGATCGTCGGTAGCACCGGCCTGGTGCTAAACGCCGGGACGGTGGCACAGCTCGTGCTCGTGTGCCCGTTCTATCTGCTCGGGCTGGTTCTCATCCCTCTCCTGTCGTGGACGCTGCTTCTAATGATATTTGTCAGCGCTTACCGGATATCCGGCTCGGGATGGATTCCAGGGACCGTAATGGTGCTCGGTTCGCCGTTCGTGCTGAACTGGTACGGCGACTGGCTGTTCCACATCAGCTACACCCTGCCCGGCTGGCGGCTGTTTGAAACCGTGCGGGCGCTTGTTGAGAGCACGCCGTGGGCGGCGGAGATCGACACGTCCGGCGTAACGGCTTTGGTCCTTCCGCAAGAGCCGCTGTGGGGGATGCTTCTCCTGGCGGTAGTGATGCTTGTGATCGCGGGCAGGATTTGGCAGGAGGTGGAAGGATGACGCAGGCATTCTTGATTGTAGTGAGAATTCTGTTGTTGGTGTTGCTCGGTTACTGGGGGTATCGCCTATGGACGGGCACGATAAGTTGGACATCGCGAGGCGTCGCGGCCGTGTTTGTCGGCGCGCTCGCCTGGCAAATAATCGGAGGGGGGCTCTAGCGCCTCCCTCCAAAGGGGATTCACGGAGGAATCATGAGTAGACGTAATCATTGGCCGATTGTGCTGTTTGTCGCGTTGGCGCTTGCGGCGCTTGTTGCCGTCACGGCATGCACGCCGGAAGATGTCGAGATTTGGGTCGAGGCTCACTCACCGGCGGAATCGGCGACGGCAACGAAGAACGTGTCGTTCCCGATCTCCGAGGCGCCGACCTTTGTAAGCACCGTTTCATCGAACGGAGCGATCACCGTGCGCGGCACGGATGGGGTCGACCATGTGAGCGTCACCGCCACGCTTCGCTCGCGCGGCGACACCGTAGAAGAAGCGAACGACCGAGTGGGGAGGATCATCGTCCACATGACGGACGACAACGGGCGTATCACGCTCCGCTACGACGGATCCGAGCAGGCGGAAGACGTGCGCAAGTACAGCGGCGTCGACTTTCTGGTTATCGTGCCGGTACGCGCGGACGTCAGCCTGACAACGAGCAACGGCCGCATCGAGGTGACGGGCGTTGTTGGATCCGTAGCCGCCGACACGAGCAATGGGCAGATAGCGCTCACCGCGTGCCAGGGCGAGTTCAAGCTCGACACGAGCAACGGCGAGATACGCATGCAAGACGTGGAGGCGACGGTGGACGCGGAAACGAGTAACGGACGCGTTTTCTTCAGCGGCCGGCTGCTTCCGGGCACGCACCGGATGCGCACGAGTAACGGCGAGATCCAGGTAACCATCCCCCGCGACCTGTCGCTATTGGTGAATGCGGACACGAGCAACGGCAGCATCAGGAGCTCGCTCCCGTTTGTGGGCGACACGCAAGGAAGATCGTGGTCGGCATCGCTCAATCCGCCGATTACATCCACTCTTGCTCTCAAGACGAGCAACGGGGCGATCTCGATCGACGGCCTGCCTCAGTAGACTGCAGTTTGGGACTCCAGAGCCTGCACAAGGTTCGGAGCCGTGAAAAGCAAAGACCGCCGCAACAAGCGGCGGTCTTTCTATTTTCCGCTCTTGTCGCATTGCGCAGATGAATCGATGGAAGGTAGACCAAAGCGTCAGTAGTCCCGTACTTATGAAAGCTATTCCACCACGAAGGTCACGAAGAGCACGAAGGAAATAGAGGATGTAACGCCTGATATCTCGAGTACGCCTGCATACATCGAAGTCTATCAGAATCCTATCCCCAATGCCCGATTCAAGTAGTCCTACGCGATAGCCCGTCAGATTCGGCTATTCGCGTGCTTCGTGGCTTTCGTGGTGGATTCCCTCCGGCCATGTTCCGTGCGAACCAAGATTGGGAGCCAATAGCCGCTCGACGTGGCAAGAAATCTCCTTCTGCCGAACCGTTTGACGCGTGTAGCGGTTGTGCATAGCTTTGTTTATCATCCGTTCGGTTCTTGATGAGGAACTCGTAGCGTGTGTGGCCCAGCATCAGTGGAATGTTAACGCTCGCAAAACGGCAGAGGGAGTCGAAGATGCAATCAATGATCCTGGTGATAATGGTCGCCGTGGGCGGTGGGGTGGCAATCAGCCTGCAATCTCTCTTCTCGGGCGTGATCGGTAGCAAGCTTGGCATCCTGGAGAGCGTTTTTCTTGTTCACCTTGGCGGCCTGCTGCTCGCGAGCGTTCTCCTGTTGTTCGTCGGTGGCGGCAACATCGCCACCTGGCGGAGCGTGCCTTGGTACGCCCTGTGTGCCGGCTTCCTTGGCGTGGCGATCATCGCCTCGATCAGTTATGCCGTCCCGCGCCTCGGCCTGGCAACGACGCTCACGCTCTCCATCGTAGTTCAACTCGTCCTCGGCGCCATCCTCGACCACTTCGGTCTTCTCGGTGCCACGGTCCGCCCGCTCGGTCTCTCGCGCGTTGTCGGGATGATCGTTCTGTTCGCGGGCACGTGGCTTATCATCCGATGACGAGCGCCGCGAGCG
>Ga0307445_10002377_pt1 | contig 10361 bp, 10 predicted proteins | sample SalMarSW160330MG_FD_202147 | JGI IMG/M metagenome (GOLD analysis project Ga0307445, IMG submission 202147) | Salt marsh sediment microbial communities from the Plum Island Ecosystem LTER, Massachusetts, United States - SW1603-30 | ecosystem: Environmental > Aquatic > Marine > Intertidal zone >...
GGCAGGACAGGTATCTGCCACGTTGGGTCAGGACGCCACGTCTCCCATTCATTGAAAGGCGAGTCGCCTGATTGTATCCATTCGATAACTTTCCTGCCTTCTGAATACAGCATGTCCGAGGTATCTTCATATATAACACCACGTTCAACTGCTTCCCTGAGTTCGTCTTCATCATCCCAACGCCAGCTTGATAAATCCGGTTCGGCAATGATGTCAAGAAACAGGTCGATATAGTCAAATCCCTGTGGTGTACGGTAAAGAGGTTCTTCAAGATTAATGTACCAGGCCCGGAGAGAGTTATCTTCATTCCAGAACAGCAGTACGGAATAAAAAGCACCTGGTATCGATAAACGCAGTATTCTCAGTCCGATCCAGGGAGCCTTTTTCAGATTCCAGGTAAGATTCAGGCGGTCCAGGTAGTCAGCTCTATCGCCCATTGAAGAAACGGGCTGATTTATTATAGTGTTAGGATGAAGAAATAAAGCAAGTAGTTCCGGTGTATCCTGTACGACGATTTCAGGCCTTTCGGACCAAAGTTTATCCTGCCAGTAGTCACGGCAGATGATTGTTTGACCGGGCTCAAAACGTGATGTATTCATAATACCTGATTTTAAAGTCCTGGTTTGTGCTTGTGCCAGTCGGTTACCTGCTGGTAGGCGTGGCCGATCTTCATGATGGTCTCTTCGGCGAACGGTTTACCGATTATCTGCATTCCTACCGGAAGCCCTTCGGAGAAACCGGCAGGAATAGATAAAGCAGGAATACCGGCTATGTTTATGGGTAAAGTACAGACATCACTCAGATACATCTGAAGGGGGTCATCCGTTTTTTCTCCGATTTTGAAAGGGACAGTGGGAGAGGTAGGTGTGATGAGGGCGTCAACCTTCTCGAAAACGGAATCGAATTCCTGCCGTATCAGCGTCCTTACTTTCTGTGCCTTCAGGTAGTAGGCATCATAATATCCGGCTGAAAGGGCGTAAGTTCCCAGCATAATTCTGCGTTTAACCTCGGGACCGAAACCGTATTGGCGGGTCTTCTCCATGTTCTCCCACATCCCGGTTGCCTCCTCGTGGGACAGACCATATTTAACACCGTCGTACCTGGCAAGGTTAGCCGAGGCTTCGGACGGAGCGATGATGTAATAGACTGCCAGGGCATATCCGGTGTGGGGAAGAGACACCTCTTCTACCGATGCACCGAGTTCTTTGAATTTACTGATCGCGGTACGTAAGACCGAATCGACTCCCGGTTGGATTCCTTCGACAAAGTATTCCTCCGGTACTCCGAGTTTCATTCCTTTTATATCACCTGTCAGACAGGCGGTGAAATCAGGAACAGGTTCAGGTACGGAAGTAGAATCTCTTTCATCGTATCCGGAAATTGCATTCATAACCAGGGCACAATCGGTGACATCTTTGGTAAGAGGACCTATCTGGTCGAGAGAACTTGCGAAAGCGACCAGACCGTACCGGCTGACCCTGCCGTAGGTGGGTTTAAGTCCGGTAACACTGCAAAGCGCAGCCGGCTGGCGGATACTGCCGCCGGTATCGGAGCCCAGGGAATATATCGTCTCATCAGCAGCGACAGAAGCTGCGGAACCACCGCTGCTGCCACCCGGAACCCGTGTTAAATCCCAGGGATTGTGAGTAGGGAAGAAAGCCGAATTTTCCGTGGAGGAACCCATAGCGAATTCATCCATATTTGCCTTACCTATCATCACCGCGCCACAGTTATTCAACTTTTCGACTACAGTGGCATTGTAGGGAGGGATAAAATTTTCAAGCATCCTGGACGAACAGGTCGTCCGAACACCTTTTGTGCACATCACGTCCTTTATCACGACCGGAATACCGGTTAGAGAACTTCCCGCACCCTCAGCAATAATTTTATCTGCCGCACGAGCCTTATCGCGCGCCAATTCACCGGTTATGGTGACGAAAGATTGTATTTTTTCTTCGACCTGATCAATACGATTAAGACAGGCTTCGGTAAGTTCCACCGATGAAATCTGTCTTGATCGAAGGAGTTCATATGCTGCACCGACCGTTAATTGATATAACTTATCGATTGTTCCTTACTCCCTCCGATATTAATCTTCTTCGTCTTCATATTCCTCATTCCAGAGTTCCCACCCTTCTCTGACAAGAAAGATTACTATTAGTATACCCGCTATCGGGTCCGCCTGCCAGAATCCGAACAGGTAATTCAATCCCAGTCCAAGCAGCAGAGCAACCGACAGGAAAGCACAAACAATCGTTTCTTTCGAATCGGCTACCAGCGCCCGGCTGTTAATCTGTTTTCCCGTTCTATACTTCAGCCACGCTAAAAAAGGCATAGCTATAAGCGATACAATCGCAATTATTATTCCCGGTAATGATGGTTCCGGAATTTCAGCGGATACTAACTTGTTAATCGACTCGTAGGCAACGTATGTTCCGAGAACGAAGAACGTGATGGCTACAAATCGCGTTGCCCGGTGTTCAATCTTTTCTTCAAGCTCCGGGGATATTTTCCCGTGCTGCCGTAATCTCCATATCAAAACAAGTCCTGAAAGCGATTCAACAACACTGTCGAGTCCGAACCCGACAAGCGCGATACTGCTTGACATTCCGCCGAAAACAATAGCTGCGACCGCTTCGAGGATATTATACGCTACAGTTATATATTCGAGATAAAGACCTCTTCTTACAAGCCTGGTCTTTTCACTTGCTGCCATATTTACGGAATACCTGTTAAGGAGATCCATTTTCCAGAACGGCATGAATTTTAAAGTAGTCCTGTTCTCTTCGAGGAGCATTAGATAAGATGTCATCCGGAGAACAGGAAGCCGATACTGTATCATCTCTGGTTACGTTATTGAGGGCTACGGACTGGGCAGTCGGTGGAACATTTTCGGTATTAACCTGTTGAAGCACCTCGAAGTTATCCAGTATATCGGATAGCTGTTCACTGAGTTTATCGACTTCATCATCGGTGATGCCCATCCTGGCAAGACGGGCAATATGCAGTACTTCCTCACGACTAAGCTTCATGAATACTCCGAATTCTATTGATTCACGAAAATTATAGCACCCGTATCTGCGTAATCGCAACCGAAGTATCTGATATAATTATTATGAGAAATGAATAGACCGAGACTGATATTCGCGATAGTCAGCACGATAATCGAAGAAATTGCTATAGCCGCAGCAGCAATCTGGGGATTGCCTCAGATTGGTGTCAATCTCCCTCTCTGGGCCACTCTTCTGATAATGATAGCCTGGCTGTCATATTCGGTGTACGCCTTCAGGAAAGGCACTAAAGCATTGAAAGTCGGTCACATTCTGGGGCTACCGAATATGATAGGGACAAAAGGGAGAGTTACTTCAGCACTTAATCCCGAAGGATGGGTAAAGATACGGGGTGAGTTATGGTCGGCGAAATCTCTCTCGGGTGAAATCCAGCCGGGACGAGACGTAATCGTGACCGGTCAGAAGAGATTAAAATTGGAAGTTAAAGAAACTGATCCGGCAGGTAATCAGGATATTTTTCATTAACTTCCTCAACTTCTTCTTCCAACTCAGCCTCTTGTTGCTTTCTCTTGTAGACATAAGATGTTATGGTCAATACCAGACCAACGATCATCATTGCCAGGCTGAATATTTCGAGTGGACGCATCACACTGTTCGTTATATCAGTTATTATTCCTGCAGCGGCACCGGGAAAATCGGCCGGGTAGTGTATCCTGCCATCAAGGAAATATCTGCCGACCCAAATGCCCACATATTCCAGCAAGCCATATATAAACAACGGAATGCCTATCCGTCTGCATATAGCCCGTACATCGCGCAGAAGCAGGATAACAAACAATACCATTAACCCGATAAATACCATGAAAAGTGTATACGCAAGCTGGAAATACGAGACATACTCTCGCGCTGTTCCAAGGGGGGCCTGCATCTCTGTTTCGACGTTATCGAGTTCATTTCTGATACTGGTGAGACTCTCTTCGGCATCGGTGATAGTTACAGCTAAGCTGGATGCAATCTCAGGTCCGATGATGCTTTCATCGATCTCAAAGGTTTCGGGCAGCATTTCAGACAATCTTCCGGCTACATACTCATCAAAGATTTCGTCCAGTTCGCTTTGTGAAAGGTCTGCGTACTCCGAAGGTGGAGCAGAAAAAAGTTCATTCCTTAGATCATTTTCGATACTCTCAGCTACATCCGCCATCGATATTTCTATACTTATACGGGATGTATCTCCAACAAGGTAATCCAGGATCGGTCCGGCAGCTTCAGTTAACTCAGTTTTTACGGTCGGTTCCAGAACTCTGACAGCATCGTCGATGTACTCCGTGAGAAAGTCCATTTCAGGAGGTATCTGGCCCACTAATTTTTCTGAAATTACTTCTTCAGCAAGTACGGCAAAGTCGAGTTTTTCTATAAGCGGTACTATGAAATCCTCGTTTAATACTGTATCTCTGAGAACGGCTGTCAGGTCTATATCCTGAGTTACTCCGAGTACATAGTCGAAAACAGGACCGGATATTTCCGAAGCCTGCTCCTTGATGTCTGGTTCAAGGTCGGCCACAACGGACTTAATAGTGTCGATGAATTCTTCGGGAAGACCGTCTTCTCCAGCCTGTTCGGAAATCATGATATCAACAAGTTCGGGCAGGCTGATTTCCGCCAGTAGTTTATCGACAAACTCCGGGTTAAGGAATGCTTCACCGAGAGTTTTCCTGATTTCAGGTTCCTCTTTTTTACCCTTGAGATAATCATAGAAAGAGTAGACGGCTACTCCCATCCCCTCTTTTATCGTAGGCTCTACACCAGGTATTATATCCTTAATCTCCTCAAAAACTTTCTCAGTCTCCGGTGATGATTCGAATTCGACAAATTCGTCAACAAGTTCGACAGCTTCTGTTTCATTGATGCGATCGATCACATAATCAGGACTCATTACCGTACTGTTTATCATAAATAAATACCCGAATATCAGGACCGCAGACAACAGGAGAAAGATGCATAAACGGACTGCCAGATTCCTTGCTACACTCAAATTCTACTTTCACTCCTGTTCGTATAATTCCGCATGTGATACCGGTCTTTAAATTTGTATCATAACATACCAATAATCGGTAAAGTCAGCATAATCAGTCTCAATATTGTTGGCCTTCTTGCTCATTTTACACGTATAAGGTTATTATTAAAGTATCGGTGACAATGAGCAGTGAATAAATATCGGGAAGGGATCTATGTCATACAGAGTGAGTTACAGGGGAAGTGGTGGTTTCAGTCTCGGGCCGATCGGTTTTCTAATATCGATTAATTTGATAATGATAATCGTTACTTATGTTAAGCCGGATTTGATATATGTTCTGGGACTATCTCCATATTATTTTACCTCACGTCCCTGGACCATCATTACTAATCTATTTATACATGCGAGTATCTGGCATATCCTGGCTAACATGCTGACGCTTTATTTCTTCGGCAGTTACCTGTCGCGGCTGGTAGGTAACAGAAATTTCCTGCTTATTTACTTCCTGGGAGGTTTACTGGGGAATGCGTTTTATTTGTGGCTGGGACCGACATTATCAGTAGCGATCGGGGCATCCGGAGCGGTGTTTGCCGTGGCCGGGGCTTTAACGGTATTAAGACCGAAATTAACGGTGTACATCATTCCGATTCCTGTACCAATACCTCTCTGGGTAGCCGTACTAGGAGGATTTGCTCTTCTCTCAATTCCATTTGCCTCTAGTGTGATGAATATTGCGTGGCAGGCGCACCTTGGCGGCCTGGTACTCGGTCTGGCAGCAGGTTTTTTTCTCAGACGAAGGACACGCTGGCTGTTTTAGACTGACTGGAAGAAAGGTTCACGTTTATATTGACAGACTGCCCTGAAAATTATAAGAAGGTGGATCTTCATATACATACGCCTGAATCGGTGTGCTACAGTGATGTAGAAGCGAACGCGGGTGATATTGTAAATGCAGCACTTACCGCTAAACTGGATGCAATAGCCATAACCGACCATAATTCCGTTAAGGGTATAGATAGCCTGAGAGAGGCTGCGAAGAATACGGGACTCGCAATTATACCGGGAGTGGAATTAACTACCAAGTACGGACATTTTATCGCCCTTTTCGAAGTTGATACGCCAACAGATAAGCTGAATACCTTTCTCGATAATGTCGGTCTTGATTCACGAGGGAGGGGAGATGCTCATACCGTGATAGCTGGCGAGATCGAAACGGTCCTGGAGAAGATCAAGGAATACGGAGGGATTGCCATTGCGGCACATATCGACAGGTGGCCGAGCGGGTTTCTCGAGATAAAAGATACCCGAAAACGGAAACAGGAAATACATGAAAACAAGTCTCTGGATGCCATCGAGATAACCATCCCAAAGAACAGGAAGGCGTGGGAAAATGGTGAGGTCCGCGGGTATCCGATGAAGCGTGCCTGTATCCAGGGTTCGGATGCTCATAGCCCCGATGAAATTGCCCGGAGGACTGTATACATCAAGATGGATACGGTAAAATTAACCGAAATAAAAAAAGCTATGGAAAACTATGAGACTGACATATTGTTTCCTGATGATATCGATGAAAGTGCATGATCAGGTAACGGAGGAATACATAAATGGAAGATAACCAGGAATTATTGTACAGAAAAAAAGACGGTATCGCTGTTATTACGATGAACCGTCCTGAAAAACGGAATGCACTTAGCCCGGGACTTTTCCAGGGAATATTCAGTTCGGTGGACGATGCAGCATCGAACGATGAGATAAAAGTGATAATAATTACCGGAAAAGGTGAAGCTTTCTGTTCAGGAGCAGACGTTAAAGCCATGGCTGCCGGTGATCTTCAGCGGCGTCCCGAACGCCCGCCGGAACAAACGGAGAATACTAGACGTGCCCCGTTCGCCCAGCAGTTCATGGAATGTCCCAAACCCATAATTGCGGCGATGAACGGTGTCGCCGTTGGCGTAGGTCTTGATCTCGCTCTATCCTGCGACATCAGGATTGCTTCGGAAAAAGCCCGGTTCACGGTCGGCTACGTACGCAGGGGAATGGTCCCGGCTGCTGGAAGCGCCTGGTTTTTACCAAGATTAGTCGGCATGGATAAAGCCCTTAAAATCATATGGACAAGCGAAATGATTAACGCCGAAGAGGCTGAGCAACTCGGACTGGTAACGATGGTCGTCCCTCACGATGAACTCGAAAACGCGGCCCTGGACCTGGCTGAACAGATCGCCAAGGCTCCGACACTGGCAGTGCAGGCCGCCAAACGTGCCGTGTATGAAAGCCTGGAGCTTAACCTGGATAAAAGCCTGGAATTGACAATGAATATCAGACAAGGACTTCTAGGTACTCAGGACTTCCACGAAAGTGCTACCGCTTTTGTGGAAAAAAGAGAGCCTACCTTCAAGGGTGAGTAAGGATAAGCCGGACAGGACGTGGATTCCCGCTCAACAGATTTATATTTTAGAACCCTCTTATTAACGTCACCTGGTATCAACGAGGACATTCCTTTCGCTTGACGGGAGAGGCTAGATGAGGGTGGAAAGTAACGATTTACGCATAGCTCCCTCACCCTAACCCTCTCCCGCGGTGGGGAGAGGGAACTTTTTCAGAGGTTTCCTTAATACGAAATACGAAACAATGTCGAGTTTCAAAATGCAAAACAAATTGTACCGATTTTAATATTTAAATATTTGGATTTGTTTAGAACTTAGAAATTAGGATTTAGTGTTTTTATAAAGCCCCCGACTAAGTATTTTCCTGGCATTAATCTTTAGCCGGCGGGGCTGGATTCTGATACCCTTCCGGCAGTATCGTGGGGACCATCTTTACCAGTTCTTCGATTGTCCAGAGTCCATCTTTTTTATCGATGGATTTCATTCTTACAGGTTCGGAGTACATGGTAATATTGCCGCCGGTCACATCGAAGACCTGGCCGTTGATATTTGCGGCCTCCTGTGTACACAGATAGACCAGAAAAGGTGTAAGAGTCATCGGGTCAGGGAGATGGGTCAATTCTTCGTATCTTTCTTTCGTCATCAACCCGGCTTCGTAACGCTTCTTGAAGCCAGCCTGAATATCTTCACTGGCGCTGAACCGTGTAGACGCGGTCGGCGCATATGCATTGCAGGTGACGTTATACTTTCCCATTTCGCGGGCGATCGCGCGAGTTAAACCGACAATACCAGCTTTGGAAGCTCCGTAGTTACAGTGACCGACCGTACCCAGCCAGGCTGTAGAAGTGGTATTAATAATACGTCCCCACTTCTGTTCTCTCATGATACCGCAGGCAAAACGGCTGGTGTTGAACGTGCCTTTGAGGAATGAATCGACACAGGTATCCCATTCTTCTTCCGTCATATTCCATATCATATGAGGCATATCTGACCCGGCGTTATTAACGAGTATATCTACCTTGCCATACTTTTCTTTCGTGGTGGTAATCATTTCCTCCGCTATGGAAAAGTCCGAGATGCTACCAAAGAACGGAATAGCTTCACCTCCCATGGAAATTATCTGCTCGGCTGCGGTTTTGGCATCGCCGCCTTCAGTCCCTTCGCGCCTGTTATTTGTTACTACTGTGGCTCCTTCCTTGGCAAAAGCTATAGCTATAGCAAGACCAATACCCTGACCGGAACCGGTGACAATGGCTACTTTATCTTTTAATCTGTTTCCCATCTCGTTCCTTCCTCAGTAATATTTTCGTGTTTCTCACCACACCCGGGCTGTCTGAATTCTAAGCTGTTGCCCGAATTACTGTCAAGTACATTACATCAATATTGCGTTAAAATAATGCATTGTTGATTAATTGACTATAATAAAAAATAAATAGTAGAATTGGCGTGGTTAAAACCGGATAGAATGGTAAAAGAGCTGCGAGAATTCAAATAAAGGCAGGTGAACAATGGACTTAGGACTAAAAGGTAAAGTAGCTATCGTGACAGGCACGGGACGCAAAGGAGCCATGGGAGAAACAATCGGCATGGGCCTGGCTAAGGAAGGAGTAAATATCGCCTGTATAGATATAGTTGTCGAAGGCGCTGAAGCAATAGCGAAAGGTATAGCTGAAGCAACGGGGGTAAAAACTACTGCAATTAAAGTTGATCAGAGTGATCCGCAGCAGGTGAAAGATGCGGTGGAGAAAATAAATACGGATCTCGGGCCTGTAGACATACTGGTGAATAATGCGGCTCTGATGGGCCCCTTTGGACGTATCGAGAGGATGGAATTAAAAGACTGGCAGGCCATGATCAAAGTAAATCTCGATGGCTGCTACTACTGGATACGGGAAGTCTGGAATACCATGGCAGAGAAAAACTTCGGACGTATAATTAACATTTCATCGATTGCCGGTGTCATGGGCGGATTCGGACAGGTGAATTACTCAGCTTCTAAAGCAGGTGTTATCGCTATCGCGAAGACGGCTGCTCTCGAAGGTGCCCGGAAAGGTATTACCGCTAACGCAGTAACACTGGGTGTAGTAGCGACCGGCCAGAGCGCAGAGACCAACGAAGCCAGTGAAAGGCTGAAAATGCGGATCGCTATGCGCAGGTTCGGTGATCCCGAGGACGTTGCTAATATGGTCGCTTTCCTGGCATCCGATAAAGCAGGATATGTTACGGGGCAGGACATTCATGTCATGGGCGGCATAGACCTGTTCACATATTAGTTACCGGGCATTAAACATTGTCTGGTGACTATATAGATGATATAATTTATATTTGATAGCGGACATTCCCAACCTTTAAGTTAGTCCGGAGAGGCTAGTAAGGATGGTCCAGGGATCCAGTTTTGCATAACCTCTTGCTAGCCATAGCAAGAGGTTTTTTTATGAACAGCATAACGGTGATGACATCCAGGGACATCGGCAGGAGTCTCACTCGTATCGCCCATGAAATAATAGAACACAACAAGTCCGTTGAGGACCTTGTCCTTGTGGGCCTTCAAACTCGTGGAGTACCGCTGGCAAAACGCCTTTCATCGATAATCGGCAGTTTTACGGGATGTGAAATTCCCGTCGGATTACTGGATATCAGTCAATACCGGGATGATATTTCAGGTAAGAGTGAACCTTCCACTGGTGAACATACAGACATTCCTGTAGAAATCAGCGGGAAGGTGGTCATTCTTGTAGATGATGTTCTCTACACGGGAAGAAGTATCCGGGCGGCAATGGATGCCCTGATCAATAGGGGACGACCAGGATCAATTCAACTGGCAGTAATGGTTGACCGCGGTCACCGTGAGCTGCCGATAAGAGCAGATTATGTAGGTAAGAATATTCCCAGCGCCCGTCATGAAGAGATTCAGGTACGGCTTCTGGAAACAGACGGTGTGGACGAGGTGGT